>Ga0315268_10001644_pt1 | contig 25807 bp, 13 predicted proteins | sample C1_top_MG_FD_204535 | JGI IMG/M metagenome (GOLD analysis project Ga0315268, IMG submission 204535) | Sediment microbial communities from Yellowstone Lake, YNP, Wyoming, USA - C1_top | ecosystem: Environmental > Aquatic > Freshwater > Lake > Sediment | place: USA: Wyoming | collected 2017-08-01
GCCGCCCGGCGGCGCGGGGGAATTGCCTTTTTGACACTGCGTCCGGGGAGGTGCTGCCTCTCCGGAAACGGGAGATAGCCATGGTCGGTCGCCGTACATTCAATATGAGTCTGTGTTTCGCGCTCTGCATCGCATTGCTGTCGACGGCGACGGCGTGGGGGCAGACGCCGCACCGGGTCTCTATCACTCCCCCCAAGAACAGCCATGGTGCGACCTCGCAGCAGGTGGTCGGTATCGACTATGACCTGACCATCAATCCGGCGACCGTCACTCAGTTCACGTTTCCAATATGGGGTGGCTTTCGCGGCCTGTTGCTGGGCAACCGCGGCACCAGCGGCGCCAACGTCACATTCACCGTCAATGTTGACGACGCGTTCTGGCCGGGCGAGCCCGTGATGGTTGCGGCGACCCAGGGCATCCACGCGCAGGTCAGCGGTTTGGGTGCCAGTGTGCCGACGGTGTGGCAATTTCGCGCGCGCACGCTCGGCGGCGGGCGGTTCTACGACAGCGGGTTGCGCCTTGGTCCAACCGAACGCACCCAGGCCGTAGCGCTCGGTGACATCGACCTCGATGGCGATCTCGATGCGGTGGTGGCGAACGAAGGCGGCGCCAACGAATTGTGGAACAACCGATTCATCGAGACCGGTTCACTATCGTTTCAGATGGTGCAATCTTTCGGATCGACCGACAGCTTTGGCGTCGCGCTCGGCGACCTCGACAATGACGGCGATCTGGACGTGTTCTTTGCCAATGCCGGAACGACTCCGGCGGAAGAAGTCTGGTTCAACGACGCCGGGACTTTCAGCGACAGCGGGCAGCGCCTGGGCAACGATGCCAGCCGGGGCGTTGCGCTGGCAGATTTCGACGGCGATGGCGATCTGGATGCAGCCGTGGCGAACAGCGGCTACCCGTCGCTGTTGTACCTGAACGATGGCTCCGGCTTCTTCTTCTTGCACGAGGCCATGGTTGCCAACGCCACCGCTGTCGCGACCGGAACCATCAACTGCCCGCTACCGACGCTTCTGAGTGACGGCGAAACCTTCGTCCTCACCGACGGTCTCGTCGCTCCGCAGGTGTTCGAATTCAATCAATTCGGTGGGGTGACCCCGGGCAACGTCGCGGTCAACCTCGCTGGCGCAGTTACCGCCAACGATGTTGCGCTGGCCATCGCCGGCGCCGTCAATGGCGCCGTCAACCTGCAGATCGGGGCCACTCCCAATCTGGCAACGGTCGCATTGGCCAACAAATCGCGTGGCGCATTTGGCAACAACCCCATCACCGAAAACGTGCTCGAACCAGGCTTCACCGTGAACGGCATGGCTGGCGGCGTGGGCGTCATCGTCGACGCCTACGACATCGCCGCCGGCGACGTGACCGGGGACGAACTCATCGACGCGGTGTTCGCGATCCGCGATGGCCGCTTTATCTCCTGTTCGAACACCGCCGGCACCTGGCGAATGCCGTGCTCGCCCATCAACAGCGTCGGGATCTGGGGCTACAGCGTCGAACTGGCCGACCTCAACGGCGACCGCTGTCTCGATCTGATCGTTGGCCAGGTCGACACCCAGAAAGCCGATTCGGTGTGGCTCAACAACTGCTCGGGCAGCTTCACCAACACGTCGCAGACCCTGGGCAATCTCGACACCTACAAGGTGCGCAGCGCCGACTTCGACGCCGACGGCGATCTCGACTTCATGGCGGTCAACGCCTCGATCAGCGGTGGCGAGCCCAACGATGTCTGGCTCAATGATGGCACCGGCTTCTTTGGCACGACGCCGGCGCAAACGCTTGGCAACTCGGTCAGCCGCGGCGTCGCGCTCGGCGACCTCGACAACGACGGCGACATCGATGCCTGGGAGGCCAACATCGGGACGTTCCCCGATGACAATGTGTGGCTCAACAACACGGCGCCAGTCGTCACCACCAATCTGCCCGCGACCGTCAGCGAGGCCGCAAGCGTCACCATCACCAGTGCACTGCTGCGTGCAACCGACATCGACGATCCAGCGGCCAGCGGAATCACCTTCACGTTGACGCAGATACCGGTCAACGGCGAACTGCAGCGCAGCGGCGTTCCCCTTGGGGTCGGCGCACAGTTTTCGCAAGCCGACATCAATGGCAGTGCCATGAGCTATCGCCACAACGGAAGCGAGACCACGAGCGACCAGTTCCAGTTTCGGGTGAGCGACTCGCACGGCTCGCAGACTGTGGTCAATACCTTTAGCGTTGTCGTCACGCCGGTCAATGACGCCCCCGTTGTCGGCGTCAACCAGGGCGCCACCGTGGCCGAGGGGTCGAGCGTGGTCATCACCAGTACCCAGCTGCGGGCGACCGACGCCGATGATCCCAACCCCGCCGTCCTGCTGTTCACTATGACCGTGGCGCCGATTCGCGGCCAGTTGCTGCTGCAGGGCACGCCGTCAGCGACGTTCACCCAGGATGACATCAACAACAACCGCGTCAGCTATCAGCACAACGGCGCCGAGCAGAGCACAGACGTTTTCACCTTCAACGTGCGCGACGACGGCGTGCCACCGGCCGTCACTGCGCCCCAGCAGTTCAACATCACGGTCACGCCGACCAACGATGCGCCGACCGTCACCACCAACACTGGCGCCACAGTCAACGAGGGTGCGAACCGGGTCGTGACCAGCGCCATGCTGGCGGCGACCGATCCCGATAACACGGCGGCCGAGCTGACCTATGTGCTGCAGCAGACCCCGGTCAACGGCTCGTTGTTGCTCGGCGCCGCGCCGCTGCTGGTCAGCGGCACCTTCACCCAATCGGACATCAACGCCGGCCGCGTCAGCTACCAGCACAACGGTAGCGAGACGACCAGCGACAGCTTCCGCGTCGTGGTGCACGACCCGGGTAATGCCCAGGCCCCGGCTGAAACCTTCAGCATTGCGGTCACCCCGGTCAATGATGCCCCGGTGGTCGTGACCAACACCGGCGTCACCGTGGCGGAGAGCGGCAACGTCACCATCGACCGCGGCCGCCTCGAGACCACCGACGTCGACAACACGCCCGCCCAGCTGACCTACACGCTGACCCAGGTGCCGATCAACGGTTCGCTGCGGATCGGTGTGACGACCATCGCGTTGAACGGGACGTTCACCCAGGTCGACATCAACGGTAATAGCCTCAACTACCAGCAGAACGGCAGCCAGACCACGAGCGACAGCTTCCGCTTCCGGGTCAGCGACGGCCAGACTCAGACCGCAGAAACGGTCTTTGCGATCACGATCTCTGCCGTCAACAATTCGCCGACGGTCATCCTGAACAGCGGTGCCAGCGTGGCCGAGGCGGGCACGGTTTACATCACCAACAGCGTGCTGGCGGCCACCGACCCCGACGATCCGATCCCGTCGCTGGTCTACACGGTGCTGGCGGTGCCGGCCAACGGCACGCTGCGCAACGGCGTCACCCAGATCCTGGTCGGCGGCACCTTCACCCAGGGCGACCTCAACGCCGGCAACGTCATCTCGTACCAGCACGATGGCAGCGAGACCACGAGCGACAGTTTCCGCTTCTACGTGCACGATGCCGGCACTGGTTCGTCGCCGGCTGCGACCTTCATCCTCACCATCACACCGGTCAACGATCCGCCGCAGGTGGTCGCCAACCTCGGGTTGACGCTGGCTGAGGGTGCGACTGCGACCATCACCGCGACCGCGCTGCGCGCGACCGACGCCGAGACTGCTGCCGGATCGCTCGTCTTCACTGTGACCCAGCTGGTCTCGTACGGCGCGCTGCGCCGGGACGGCACACCGCTCGCCCTCAACGGCACCTTCACCCAGGACGACATCAACACCGGTAAGATCAGCTACGCCCACAACGGCAGCGAGAACTTCGCTGACAGCTTCCGCTACACCGTGCGCGACGGCGGCACTCCGCCGGGGGTGACCGTCGAGCAAACCTTTGCCATCGTCGTCACGCCGGCCAACGATCCGCCGGTGGTACTGACCAATCGCGGTCTGATCCTCGACGAGGGCACGCAGCAGACCATCACCGATCTCGATCTGGCGGCCACCGACGTGGACAATCTGCCGTCGTCGCTGACGTTCGTGGTGCTGCAAGCACCGGTGGTCGGCGCACTGCGCAATGGCACCACCCCGGTGCTGGCGAACGGGACCTTCACCCAGGGCGACGTCAACTCGGGCGCGATCAACTACTTGCACAACGGCAGCGAGACCGTCTCCGACAGTTTCCAGTTCATCGTGCGCGACACCGGCGGCGCGACCACGGCCGCAGCGACCTTCAACATCGTGATCGTTCCGATCAACGATCCGCCGATCATCGTGCACAACACCGGTCTGACCGTGCTCGAGGGCGGCAGCGTTCCGCTGCTCACTGCCCAGTTGCAGGCGACCGACGCCGACAATCCGACCAGCGCGCTGGTGTATCGGCTGGCCGCCGTGCCCGCCAACGGCGCACTGCTGCTGGGGACCACCGCGCTCGTCGTCAATGGCACGTTCACCCAGGCCAACGTCGACGACGGTGTGCTGAGTTACCAGCACAACGGCGGCGAGACCACGGCCGACAGCATACGCTTCACGGTCACGGACGGCACGACGACGCTGCCGGAGCGGGTCTTCCTGTTCACCGTCACACCCGTCAACGATACGCCCGAGATCCTGGTCAACGCCGGAATGACCGTGGGCGAGGGCGGCACCGGGGTCATCGCGAACACCATGCTGGCGGCCAGCGACGCCGACAACAGCGCGGCCCAGCTGCGGTTCCGGATTCTTGCGCTGCCGACCCACGGCACGCTGTTGATCGGCTCGACGCCGATCCTGGTCAATGGCACGTTCCAGCAAACCGACGTCGATGCGCGCAACGTGAGCTACCAGCACGACGGCAGCCAGACCACCAGCGACACCTTCCGCTTCGAGGTCAGCGACGGCACCGCGATCAGCGGGGCGGCCAATTTCAACATCCTCGTGTCGAGCGTCAACAACCCACCGACGCTGGTCAACAACACGCCCGTCACCATCGACGAGGGTGCGGCGGTCACCATCACGACCAGCATGCTCAGCTTCACCGATCCCGACAACGACCCGGCGACGCTGGTGTACACGGTGACCGCGGCGCCGATCAACGGCACGCTCTTCAACAACGTCGCGCCGCTCGGCGTCGGCTCCATCTTCACGCAGGACTACATCAATCGCGGTCGCATCCGCTACGTCCACAGCGGCAACGAGATCCCGGGCGACCAGTTCCAGTTCACGGTCCAGGACAACTCGGGCAATCCGGTCGGACCCTTTGACTTCTCGCTGACCATCCGGCCGATCAACGACCCGCCGATCGTGATTACCAACGCGATGATGACTGTCAGCGAAGGATCCACGACGGCTATCACCGTGGCGCTGCTCAACGCCACTGACGCCGAGCAGGACGCGACCCAGGTGACCTATCGACTGGTGGTGGCGCCTGCCGCCGGCACGCTGCTGCTCGGGGCGACGCCCATTGGGGTCAACGGCACCTTCACCCAGGCCCAGATCGGCCAGGGCGCGGTGCGCTATCGCCACAACGGCGGCGAGAACAGCGACGACACCTTCTCGTTCGTGGTCACCGACGGCACTGCGACCACGGCCGAGCAACTGTTCCTGATCGCCGTCACTCCGGTCAACGACGCGCCGACCATCGCGCGCAACATCGCGGTATCGGTCAACGAAGGTGGGGCTGTCACCATCGACAACGGCAGTCTGCGCGCCACCGACGTCGACAGCGACAACAACAGCCTGCTGTTCACCATCACCGCGTTGCCGGTCCGTGGCGCGCTGCGACTCAACAGCGTACCGCTCGTCGTCAGCAGCACTTTCACCCAGGCCGACGTCAACGCGCTGGCGTTGAGCTACCAGCACGACGGCGGCGAATCCACGAGCGACAGTTTTGCTTTCAACCTGCGGGATTCGAGTGGCGCGCTCACGCCGTCAAGCGGTTCGGCGGCGTTTGCCATCACCGTGCGTCCGGTCAATGACCCGCCGACGATCGCGGTCAACCTGGGCGCCACGGTCGGCGAGGGGCAGACCGTCAACATCACCAGCAGCTTGCTGCGGGCCGCCGATCCGGACAACGGCGCCAGCGAACTCACCTACACCATCACCCGCTTGCCCGGCCACGGCCGACTGCGCAACGGCATCACCACGCTGCTGCTCAACGGCCGCGTGCTGCAGAGCGACATCGACAGCAACCGGTTCGCCTACGTCAACGCCGGTGACGAGTCGGATGTCGACTCGTTTGCCTTCAAGGTGCGCGACGTCGCCGGGCTCGAGACCGCCGAACAGACCTTCGACATCTCGGTTGGCGCCGCCAACGACGCGCCGGCAGTCGTGCAGAACTCGGGCTTCACCGTGCCGGAGGGCGACCGCTTCGTCTTCAACGCGGCTCTGCTGCGCGCCGCGGATCCCGACCATGCGGTCGATACTCTGGTGTACTCGCTGCGCTCGATACCCGGCAGTGGGAGTCTGTTGCTCAACAACCTGGCGCTGGCGGTCAACGACACGTTTGCCCAGGCCGATATTGACGGCGGGCTGCTCAGCTACCAGCACAACGGCAGCGAGGGGGCGCGCGACACCTTTAGCTTCGTGGTGACCGATCCGCTCAATGCCAGCTCGCCGATCACCACCTTCACCATCACGGTGACCGCGATCAATGACTCGCCGACCCTGGTCAACAACGGCATCATCCTGGACGAGGGCGCGCGCGCCACGATCAACGTCGCACAGCTGAGCGCGACGGATCCGGACAGCGCGGCAACGGCCTTGATCTTCACGCTGCTGCAGGTGCCGGCTCACGGCACGCTCGCCATCGGCGGTGGTCCGTTGGCGACCGGCGCGATCTTCACCCAGAGCGCGCTGGCCAGCGGCTCGCTCTCCTACCAGCACGACGGCGGCGAGAGCACGGCCGACAGCTTCCAGTTCAGGGTGCGCGACGATCTCAATGCGCAGACGCCGGACTCTACGTTCCTGATCACGATCACGCCGGTCAACGATGCACCGGTGACCACGACCATCCCGGGACAGACCATCGTGACCGGCGCAACCTTTACCCCGATCCACCTGGCCGACTACGCGACCGACGTCGACAACGGGGCCAGCCAGCTGACCTGGTCGGTCAGCGGCAACGTCAACATCGATGTCACGATCGATAGCGCCAGCGTGGCCCACCTGGGCGAGCACGGCGCAGGCTGGGTTGGCAGCGAGGTCATCACCTTCAGCGTGAGCGACGGCGCGGCCAGCGCGTCGACCGCTGCCACCTTCGTCGTCACTGCGACGCCCAACGAGGCGCCCGTGTTTGTCGACCCGACGCCAACCGGCACGGTCCCGGCGGTTACCAACCGCGAGCTGACCTTCACGGTCGCGGCTGACGATCCCGAAGGTGCAACCGTGATTTACGGCGCCACCGGACTACCGCGCGGATCGGCGGTCGATTCCACCAGCGGACTCTTCCGCTGGACGCCATCGACCTTCGACGTCGGCCTGCATCCGCTGACCTTGACCGCCAGCGACGGCAACCTGACCGCCACCCGCGACATCATCATCGATGTCACGGCGCCGGTGATGCCCGATGGTGGCGGCCCGGATGCGGCGACCGGCGGCGACGCGGGACCGCTTTCCGACGGTGGCGGCTGCGGTTGCCGTGCCCAGTCCAGCGACGGGCACGGCCTGTTGACGCTGCTGGCTCTGCTGGCGGTGCTGCTGCGACGGCGTGGACGAAAATAACGTGGTGACAACCACTTGGTCGCGATCGGTATTTATGTTTAGATGCTAGGGCTCGTGTCCGAGAGGGATGACCCTTGGAAGTCCCCACAGCGGGACGACCCGTAGGAGCAAAAAAATGATGGGGAGATTCTTTGGCTTGGCGCTAGGCGTGGTGGCGACGGTGGCGCTCGTCGCCGGCTGTCCTGAGGAAAAAAAGACCACGCCCACCAAGAAGGGTACGGTCGTGATCACCGCGGTCGACGAGAACAACCAGCCGACCACCGCGGTACTGGCGGACGGCACCGACTTTGCGCTGTTGCAGCTTCAGGCCAAGGACCCCGATGGCGCAGCCTGGGTGGGCGAGGTCGATCTGACCACCGATCGCGGCGCTTTCGAGGCCACGGCGTACCTGAACAACCTCAAGATCACGACCGACAGCAACGGGCAGGCGGCCGTGCGTTTTCTCTGCATCAACCCCGACACCGGCGACCCGGTGCAGGCAGGTCTGGCCAGCATCTCCGCGCGCAACTCGCTGGCCTCGGCGCGGCTCTCGATCAGTTGCGACTCGTTCAACGCTGGCTGGGCGCTGCGCCTGCAGAGCCCGAGCGGGACGGCCTTTCATGCCAACGGTTTCACCGAGGTGCCACTGGTCGCGACCGCACTCGGTTTGCACGGGCAAGGCGAGCCCCTGGCCGCCGTCAGGTTCGAGGTGGTCGACACCAGCAAGCGCCTGTGCACGGTCGATAACAGCCCGTGCGTGGCGAGCTCGCTTTCTGCGGCGCTCGTCGTCGAGACCGACAGCAACGGTTTGGCGCGGGTGCTGGTGCAGGCTCCGAGCAGCCCGGCCGCGGTTTCGGTCACCGCGACCTGGACCTATGACGCTGCGGTCGCGCCCAAGACGTCGACCATCAACCTCAATTTCGCCGAGGACCAGTCAGGTATCGAACTCACCTCGTTTCGCACCACGGTGCCAGCCAACGGCACGGCGACGGTCGCGCTGACAGCAACCGCGAGCAACTTCGACGGCACGCCAATGGCCGCCGGAACCAATGTCACGTTCGTGGTCGGTGCGCCGTATGCCGTGGGCAGTCCGGCCGCCGTGTCGACGGTGGTCGCGGTGACCGGCAACCTCGGTCAGGCGACGACGCTTCTCAATGCGTCGACGATCGTCGGCACCGCCGTGGTCTCGGCCTCGTTCAATATCGCGCCCGGCCAGGTCCGCAGCAGCGAGCCCAGCTACATCGAATTTGCGCAGGCGGGCCGCTTGTTGCTGGCGACCGAGGCCGTCCCGACCGAGTTCTACAGCGATGATCTCGCCTTTTCGGTGGTGACGGTGACGGCCGAACGCGATGGCACGATCATCGGCAACCAGCAGGTGACGTTCGCGCTGAACGACTCGGACCTGGCGCTGGCGTACCTGAACATCCCGGGCGTGACCGGTAGCCAGCAAGAGCGCACGCTGACGACGGATACACAGGGCCAGGCATCGGTCGAAGTGCGCGGCCAGTTCCGTGGTTCCGCGGGCACGATCAGCGTGGACGTGACGACCTTTGACGCGCAGAACAACCGCGATGAGTCGACCACGCAGCGGGTGATGCTCAAGCGCCATCCCATCCTGCAGAGTGTCGTCTTCGTCGGCGCCAGTCCGGCGGTCCTCGGCACCCGGGGCTCGCCGCGGCCGTCGACGGCCGTGGTGACGTTCATGGCATCGGACGACAACAACGTGCCCATGGCCGGCGTCGAGTTCAGGTTCCCGCGGCCGATCACCATTGATCCGACCGTCACCATCACCACCATCGGGGGTGGCGACACGACCCAGAGCGACGCAGCCGGCGAGGTCATTGCCTACTTGTCGGCAGGCGCGCAGGCGCACCCGGTGCGTGTCATTGCGGAGGCGACGGATCCCCGCACTGGCGTCACGCTGACGGTGGTGTCTGACTCCATTCCGATCACCTCCGGCCTCACATCGTTCACGCATAGCTGGTTCGTCTGCGACCAGAGCGCCCGTACCCTGCGGCCGCCGGCCACGCGCACCTGCGCGATGGAACTGGCCGATCGCTTCTCCGAGCGAGTGCCCGAAGGGACCAACGTGCAATTCCGAGTCGAGTCCGGCAACATCACGCCTTCGGTCGCGACCAGCGACGACGGCAACGCTAGCGGCGTGAATTTTCTCACCGGATCGCCGCCGCCGTCCGACACGCGCGACGTGTCCGGCAATCTCGGTACTGCCAACCCCAAGGACATGCTGGTCGGAATGCTGGCCTACACCCGCGGCGAGGAGCCCTTCACCGATCTCGACGGCAACGGCCTGTACGACGACGGCGAGCCGTTTGTTGATTTCCCCGAGCCCTTCCTCGACAAGCACGACAACTGCGTTCGCAACGACGCGACCAAACCCCTAGACGAGTTCTACGTGGATCCCACGCTGTATCCGAATGGGGTGGCCGACCCCTATCTGGTCCTGCTGTACACCGATCAATTTGTCGACGGCAACAACGACGGGGTCTGGAACGGGCCCAATCAGACCTGGGATGCCGATACCCTGCTCTGGTTCCAGGAGTTCACGGTCTATGTGTTTCCGGCCGCAAGCTGGGAGGTCATCGATCTGAACTGTGTGTCTGGCGGCAACGCGAGCCGCTGTCCGACCGGCGGTCCCCATGCGCCATGGACCGGCGCTCACCTTCCATGGATCGCCCAGGGCGAAATCATTCCGCTCACGTTCCGCGCGTTCGACGGCTATGGCAACTGTCCGGCGCCCGGCGAGTCGGCCAGCTACAGCGTCAGCGTGACCAACGGCGCGGTGGTGGGCGGCGCCAGCATCAAGGCGGACAGTTATGGCTGCGGCACCGGCACGGGCCATTACGCGATCGACCCGGTGACCGACTACATCCAGCCCTTTTGCTCGGTGTTCGGCAACCTCGAGATCGACTCCAATCTGAGCATCGTCGCTGACGGTCTTGGTTCGCATCCTTACACGCGCATGATCGACACCGTCGACTCCGTGATCGGCGATCCAATCCGGGTGAGCATCCGGCACTCGGGTGACGGCAACAACGAGGCTTTCGCCATCACCTACGTGATACCCTGCCACAACGACCAGGATTGCGGTGCGCCGACACCGACCGATGGTGGAGTGGTTGCAACCGGTCCCACCTGCACGCTTTCGACCGGCCTTTGCTTCAGGCCGTAACGGTCATCTCCCAGACCCTGACGCACGGTACGATAGGTCCGGTGCAGCGATGACGGTGCGCGGTCGTGGCGAACCGGAGCTTCAGGTCGCGGTCGTCGATGCGCTGACCGAGGGCCGGCGAGTGGTCGAGGTCGAGGCAGCTGCGATCAGGGCGCTGGTCGACCGCATCGACAGCAACTTCGTGCGCGCGGTCGAGCTGATCTGCACCTGCGGCGGTCGCGTCGTCGTCAGTGGCCTGGGCAAGCCCGGCTTCGTGGCCCAGAAGCTGTCCGCGACATTGGCCTCGATCGGGGTGCCGAGCCTCTATCTGCACCCGGCCGAGGCGCTCCACGGCGACATTGGCCGCGTCGTCGTCGGCGACGTGGTGCTGGTGCTTTCCAACTCGGGACGCACCGACGAGGTGCTGCTGCTGCTGCCCGCCCTCAAGGAGATCGGTGCCGCGGTCGTCGCCATCACCGGCGACCGAGGCTCGCCCCTGGGCGAGCACGCCGATGTTGTGCTGGACATCGGCGCGGTGACCGAAGCCTGCCCGCTCGGGTTGGCGCCGACGGCGTCGACCACCGCGATGATGGTGCTCGGCGATGCGCTGGCGATGTGCGTGGCGGCGGCGCGTGGGCTGAGCGCCGATCAGTTCGCACGGCTCCATCCAGGCGGCGCGCTTGGCCGTTCGCTGCTGCGTGTGCGCGACGTGATGCGCGCGGGCGAACGCAATCCGCTGGTCGCTCGCGGTGCCACTTTGGCGGCGGCGATCGATGTGATGACCAAGACGCCCGGGCGACCGGGCGCGGCGGTGATGGTCGATGATAGCGGGCAGCTGCTCGGCATCTTCACCGATGGCGACCTGCGCCGGCTGATCGAGCGCTCGGGCGATGCGCTCGACCTGACGCAACCGGTCGACCAGTTGATGGGACGGTCGCCGCGAACGGTGGCGGCTGATGCGCTGATCGGCGAGGCGATCCGGCTGCTGCGCGAGCACGCGATCGATCAGGTGGTCGCGGTCGATGCGGTGGATCACGTCGCCGGGCTGCTCGACGTCCAGGATCTGCTGGCCGCGCGCCTGCTCTGACCGAGGTAACGATGACCATGTCGGCACCAGCGGAGCGGCAGGCGCGCGAGGCGATCGCGCGCATTATGCGCCGGGTGTGGGAGCGCGGGTTGTTGGCGGCCGGCGATGGCAACGCCTCGGTCCGGCTCGGGCCGCGGCGCTTCGCGATCACCCCGTCCGGCATGATCAAGGCGTTGCTGCAACCCGAGCATGTGGTCATCGTCGACGAGCGCGGGCGGCTGGTCGAGGGCAAGGGCCGACCGACCAGCGAGATCGCGATGCACCTGGCGGTCTACCGCGTCCGCGCCGACGTCCAGGCCGTGCTGCACGCCCATCCGCCGACCGCGATCGCGCTATCGCTGGCCGGTGTCTCGCTGGCGCAGTGCATCCTGCCCGAGGTGGTGGTCGCGCTCGGTGCGATCCCGACCGCTGGCTACGCCACGCCCGGCACCCTGGACGTGCCGGCCAGCATCGAGCAGCTGATCCGCGACCACAATGCGGTGCTGCTCGAACGCCACGGCGCGTTGACCTGTGGCGACGACCTGGAACAGGCGTACGGCCGGCTCGAGGTGGTCGAACACACCGCCCGCATCACGCACCTGGCCCGCCAGCTCGGTCCGATCGCCCCGCTGTCGCCGGGCGAGGTCGAGCGCGTGCGCCAGGCCGCCACCAGCGCCGGCCTGATCCGCGCCGCCGCCGACTGCGCAACCTGCGGGGTCTGTCGTAAATGACGTTCGGCGGGCGCTCCTCTGGCGCAGTGCAGTAGCCTGGCGGCAACACTCTCGGTCCTCGCTATATCACGGGGTTGACGCCGCTGTGACGGCGCCGGGGAGGGCACCATGGGCCAGGCAGCAACCGTTCTCGAACGCGCCCAGCGCGCTGCAGCGGCGCTGCGCCGGCTTGACCAGGGTGCCACCGACGCGATTGTGCACGCGGTCCATCTGGCGGCGCTGGACCAGCGGGTCGCGCTGGCCAGGCAGGCGCAAGAGGAGACCGGCCTCGGCGTCTGGCAGCACAAGGCGATCAAGAACGCGATCGCCGCGCAGCTGGTCTACGAGTACATCAAGCACGAGAAGACGAGCGGCGTGATCAGCGAGGACATCCGGGCCGGCATCATCGAGGTGGCGCAGCCGCTTGGACCGGTGCTCGGTCTGGTGCCGGTCACCAACCCGACGGCGACCACCATCTTCAAGGCGCTGATCGCGATGAAGACCCGAAATCCGCTGATCGTCAGCGCGCCACCGGCGGCGCGCCAGTGCGTGGCAAGGACCGTCGAAGTCTGCGCTGCGGCCGCGGTTGGCGCCGGGGCTCCCGAGCACTGCATCCAGGCGCTCGACCGTCCGTCCCCGGCCACCATCGACGAACTGATGGCCGACCCACGGCTGGCCCTGATCATCGCCACCGGAACCGAGGCCGTGGTGCGACGAGCCAGCCGTTCGGGCACGCTCACGGTCGGCGTCGGACCTGGCAACGTCCCGGCTTACATCGGAGTGACCGCGGACGTTCCATTCGCAGTGCGCTGCATCGTCGAGTCCAAGACCTTCGACAATGGCACGGTGTGCGCGAGCGAGCAGTCGGTGGTGGTGCGGCGGGCCATCGCCGAGGATACCCGGCTCGAGTTCGAGCGGCAGGGTGGTTACTTCATGTCGCGCCACGAGATCGACCGGGTCGGTGCCATCGCCTGGGACCGCGATCGCGGCGCCATGATGGCCTCGGTGGTCGGCCAGCCGGTGGCGGCGATCGCCGAGCGCGCCGGCATCCAGGTTCCAGCCGGGGCGAAGCTGTTGCTGGCGTTGCTCGATCGGGTCGGCCCGGAGGAACCGCTGTCCGGCGAGATCCTGGCGCCGATCCTTTCCTGCTACGTGGAGGAGGATTTCGAGACGGCGATCAGGCGCTGCAGCGAGATCACCAACTACGGTGGGGTCGGTCACACCGCGGTCATCCACTCCAACCGCGACGAACGGGTCGAGTATTTTGCCCAGGGGGTCGACGCCAGCCGCGTCCTGGTCAACACACCGGCGACCCAGGGAGCACTCGGCGGCATGTACAACGAGCTGGTGCCATCGTTCACGCTGAGCTGCGGCACGGCGGCCAGCAACCACACCACCGACAACATTTCGATCCGCCACCTGCTCAACGTTCACCGCATCGCGCGGCGGCGCCCCAACCAGCGCTGGTCGAGCTTCGATCAGAGCATGTACTTGGACGACAGGTTGACGGGCGAGGCGATCGAACGCGAGTACAACAAGAACTTCTAGCGCGCCAGCTCGACGACCTTGGCGACCAGCTGCTCGATGCCGGCGGCCACGTCCTTGATCGTCGGGCCCAGCATGTAGGCGGGCGTGGTCACCAAGAGATTGCGCTCGTCGACGACGATGGCGTCGACGCGGCAGTTGCTGTGGCGCGCGCCGCACGCTTCGATCGCCTGCGCGGTGCCGGCGTCGTCGCCGATGGTGACGTTGATCGCGACGCCGCTGCCCTTGAAGATCGCGGCCATGGTTGCCGGTGCGATGCAGATGGCGCCGATCGGCTTCTTCTGCTCGTGCATGGCGCGCACCAGCTTGGCCACGTCGGACTGCACCGTGCAGGCGGCGCCCTTGCTGGCAAAGTCGCTCAGGTTCTTGGCCGCGCCAAAACCGCCGGGAAAGATCACGGCGTCGAGGGTCTTCGGGTCGACCTGCGGGATCGGCTTGATGTCGCCGCGCGCGATGCGCGCGGACTCGGCCAGCACGCTGCGCTTCTCGCCGGTCGGTTGCTGGGTCAAGTGGTCGACCACGTCGAGCTCGACGTCGGGCGCCAGGCAGATCACCTCGACGCCAGCGCGATCGAGCGCCAGCAGCGTGATCACCGCTTCCTGGATCTCGGCCCCGTCGTAGACACCGCAGCCTGCGAGCACCACTCCGATCCTGGCCATGTGACCCTCCTGCGGGCGTTTGATCCGGCGCGCCGGTCTCGATCAGCTGTCCGCCCCGCTGTCGGTAGCGCTGGCATCCGCAGCGCCGCTGGCGTCGACGCCGGCGTCGGGAACCGCCGGTTGACATACCGGCCCGGTCGCCCGCGGCATACTTGCGGCTGCCTGCCCGGCGCACAGTCCGGCCTCATCCGTCTGCGCCTTGGTCCGGACCGCGCAGCGGAAACCGATGTGTTCGGCCGGGTCGGTCGAGGACAGCCGGGCGCGCGGCGACAGGTCGCACCAGTTCTTGCTGGCGTACGAGCCGCCCTTGTAGATGTGTTCGACATTCTCGTCGGCATCCTGCATGGCCGAGGCGAAATTCTGGCCGACCCACGGATTGCAGTAGTCGGCCGCGGACGACACGCTCGACGTGGTGCCGGCGCGATGCGCGCCGGGATTGGTGCAGTCGGTGTAGCCGGCATGCGCGATGCACTCGCAGTCGGCCTCGACCGCGTAGTCGGCGCCAAGCATGTCCTGGATCGGCACACTGGCCTGCGGCGGTTGCGGGGCCGTGTCCTTGCAGTCGTAGTTGCCCTCGATATCGTCCGAGGCGTCCATCACCCACTCGGCGACGTTGCCGGCCAGATCGGCCACGCCCTCGGTGGTCCCGAACTCCCCACGGAACAGCGTGCCATCCTTTTGTGCCACCGCGAACGGATGCGCGGTGTCGGAGTAAACCGCGCTCGAATCGACGTTGGGGTCCTTGGTGCACGAGGTGCCGGCCACGCCATTGATGAGAGAGGCGCAGCTTGTCTTGTCCGCGCTGGCGATCGCGCCGGGCAGCTCGGGCTGCACAAATGGCTGGCCGTCGACTGCGGGACCCACCGCGGCGCGCTCCCACATCGCCTCGGTCGGCAGGTCGGCGTTCACGTAATCGGTCCCCTCGTAGCGCCAGCGGCAGTACTCGCGCGCCTGCTTCCAGGTCACGCTGCGGATCGGCTCCAGCGCGACCTCGTCGCGGGTGAACCGGCACAACGGCGCGGCGAGGCCAGCTGCCATCTCGCCGACCAGTGGCACCTGCAAATAACAGGCGCCCGCGTTGCCGGTGGTGACCTCCTCACCCGGGTAGCTGCAGTGGCCGGCCTGCACGCACTCGAGGTACTCGGCGTTGGTGACCTCGCGCTTCTCGATGGAGTAGCTGGTCAGATAGACCAGGCGCCACGGGAAGAGGCGCTCGGTCTTGGTCTTGTTGTTGCGGTCGAGCCAGGTCTGGCAGGCGCTGGCGTCGTCGCGGCACAGCGGTTTGCCTCCAAACACGAACCAGCCGGCCTTGATCTTGGCCAGGTTGCCGTCGCTGCGCGCGATCCTTTGCTTGCCCCCCGGCCGCAGCAGGTCGCAGGCCGTCGCGCTGGCCAGCAAGGTGGCCAGCAGTAGCAACGACATCATCGCCCGGCGCATCATGACGCACCTCCGGCCGTGGCCGCGTTCTCTTCTTTTTTGATGACCTCGACCGGCAGCTCATCACCCGGCAGATCGGTCTGCTCGATGTCGTGGGGCTGCAGCACCAGATCGAGTCCGACCAGGCTGATGCCGAGGCAACCGCCGGTCAGACCGGCGACCAGGCCGATCCACTCGGCGGTCCAAAAACCCTCGGACCATGGCGTGCCACGCACGAAATAGCCGCCCAGCCAGTAGCTGATGCCGGCTGTAGCTCCGCCGAGCACGAGCGACGCGCCGCCAAGCCAGGCACCGACCGTCGTCATCCAGCCGGTCAACTCGCCCTTCTCGGGCAGATGCGCGGTGACCCGCGTCAGCTTGCCCTTCTCGATCGTCGTCTTCGAGCTGTAGATGAAGTAACCATCGCGCATCACCGTGACCTGGTGCTCGCCCTGCTGCAGCAGCTTGACCTGGGTGAAGGGCGTCAGGCCGAGGATCTTGCCGTCGACGAAGATCTGGGCCGCGCTGACGTTGCAGTCGACGCGCAGACCGCCATAGTTCTTGACCTTGACCAGTGGGTACGAGATGCCAAAGCTGCGGTCGTCGGGCATCTCGAAGTCGCGCTCGATCGTCTCGAAGCCGTTCTTGACCAGCACCAGCTTGTGCTTGCCCGCGGGCAGGCGCACGTCGATCGGTGTCTGGCCCACCATGGCCTTGTTGTCGTCGAGGTAGACGTCGGCCGCCGCCGGTACCGAGCGTACCGACAGCTCGTTGAGGCTCTGCCGCATGCGCGCCTCGAGCGCGCCGATGATCTGGACGACGTCCTGCTTGTCGGGCGCCTGCGGGTCGGCCTGCAGATAGCTGCGGTAGTGCGCAATCGCCTTGTCGTACTCGCCCATTTTCTCGTAGCTCTTGGCGATGTTGTAGATGAGCGCGCTCTTCTGGACGATGCCGTAGGCGCGTTGCATCTCGGCGATCGCGTCGGCGTAGCGGCCGGCCTGGTAGTAGTCGCGTCCCTTGCTCGCGATGGCGGCGGCCCGGTCCTCCAGCGACTCGACCACCGCGCCGGTCTTCGACTTTTCCTGGAACTGCGCGATCAGCCCGCGCACCAGCTCGGCGTCGGGCGCTGCCACCGACTTCTTGAGGTATTGCTGGTAGTAGTCGACGGCGCCGCGGTAGTCGCCGGAGGCCTCGTAGCACTTGGCGATGTTGTACAGCAGGTCGGGCGAGTCGTAGGTCTTGAAAGCCTCCTTGAACTTGACCGCTGCCGCTTCCCAATTGCGGGCGGTGTAGAGGTCGCGGCCCTCCTCGTACAGCGCCAGCGCCTTGCCCTCGGGCGAGCTGGGGTCGGGCCGGTCGGGTTCGGCGGGCAGCACCCCCGCGGCCGGCGCGGTGGCCGGCTGGGCGGCCGCCGGGGTAGCTCCGGTCTGTGCCAGGATCGCAAACGCAGTCGTGACAGTGAATGCGCTGATTGTCATCATGTCGGGCAACCTATTGCGGGTGCGCCGGAGTGTCAATTGCGCGCCAGTTTGACAAGTCGCCAGGTGCCGCGGAAGATAGTGTCGTGTCGATGAGACGTCATCCATCGCGATCACCGCTGCTCGAACGCTCCCACGCCTTCTGCGCCAGCGCAGTCGTGCTGGTGCTGACCGGCGTCGCCCAGGCGGCCGAGCCCGCGCTGTCGCAGCAGCAGCAGCAATGTGTGTCGGCCTATGTCGATGCCCAGAAGCTGCGGCGTGATGGCAAGCTGCGCGCAGCGCGCGAGCAGTTGCTGGCCTGCTCGCAGGAGGGTTGCCCGCAGACGCTGCGCAGTCAGTGCGCACCGTGGTTGGAGGAGGTCGAGCGTAGCCTGCCGAGCGTCGTGTTCGCGGCAGTCGACCGCAACGGTGCCGAGACGACCCGGGTGCGCATCGAGCTCGACGGCCAGCCGTGGCTCGATTCGCTACCCGCGCGGGCGGTGGAGATCGACCCGGGCGAGCACCGGCTGCGCTACGTCGCCGCTGACGGGACCGCGATCGAGCGCGCCACCATCGTGCGCGAAGGCGAGAAGAACCGGCAGCTCGAGATTCGCTTTGCCGCCACCAAGCCGAAACCGGGCGTTGCCAGCGCGCCTGCGAAAACCGCCGGGGGCAGCGGCCCGCTGCTGTGGCCGGCCGTGGCCGCGGGCGGGTTGAGCGTGCTGGCGCTGGGGGGCTTCACCGGCTTTGGCCTGACCGGCAAGCTCAAGGAATCGGAACTGGCGTCGACCTGCGCACCCAACTGCGCCCAGTCCGACGTCGATGATGTGCACACGCGATTCCTGGTCGCCGACATCTCGCTGGTCACAGCGTTGCTGTGCGGGGTGGCGGGAGGCGGCCTGCTGGTCGCCAATTTCGTCATTGGCTCGGCGGAGTAGGCAGCGACAGGTGCTGGCGGGGTGATTGTCACAGGCATTCGGGCTTGGGAATGCGCACGCCGTCCTTGTCCACGTTGTAAGGCGGGTCGCAATTCTTCTTGGAGCCGCCGGGCGGACGCTTGGTCCATGGCCGCGGCGGTCGCACCGGCTTGGTGCCGGCGCCGGTCCCGGCATCGACCAGCGCAGGCTGCGTCGCCGGCGTCAGCACGACCGCAGCGTCGACAGTCGCCGGTAGCGATTCCGGTCTCGAATCTGGCAACGGCAGCACGTCGTCGCCGCCCGAGCGCCGATCCGCGGCATTGCTGCGCATCAAAAACAAGCCGCCAAAGATCGCCAGCAGCGCGACCGCCAGTGCGGCGATCGCGAGCCGCACGCGCGCCGAGCCAAGCACGGAGCGCGGCGGTTGGATGGCCGATCGCTGTCCCGAGGAGGTGCGCGACCTGGGGTCGGTCAGCTCGGCGATGTTGACCTTCGACCCCGTGGTCAGGCTCTCGATCTCCTTGACCGTGGCATCGCGCAATCCGATCGAGGTCGCCCCGAGCCGTTTCATCCAAGTGCTGACCTCGAGGGCGGAAGCGGGCGGTGCGGTCTGGCGCAGCGCCTCGGCCATGGCCTGGGCCGAGCTGAAGCGGTTGTTGGGTTCGAGCGACATGCCCTTGCGCACCAGCTGTTCGAGGCTGCCCGGGACGCCTGGCGCCACCTCATTCAACGGCGGCAGCTTCTGTTCGAGCACTTGCTGGCAAACCGCCAGCATGTTGTCGCCCTTGAATAGCCGGCGACCGGCCAGGGTCTCCCAGAGCACCACCGATGCCGCATAGATGTCGACCCGGTGGTCGAGCGGTTTCTGCTGGATCTGCTCGGGCGCCAGGTACGAGAGCTTGCCCTTGATCTCGCCCGAGTGGGTGACCTGGGCGCGCGCTGCTGCAATGGCGACGCCAAAATCGAACACCCGGGCGTGGCCGTCGTCACCAACCATGATGTTCTGCGGCGTCACGTCGCGGTGCACCAGCTGGAGCGGCTCGCCCTGCTCAGTGGTGGCTTGGTGCGCCGCCTGCAATCCGAGCAGCACGTTGCACATGACCGCCGAAGCGATCGATACCGGCGTCGGGGTGTGCTTGGGCTGGTTCTGCGCGCGCAGCAGCCGGCTGAGCGGTTCACCGCGCACGTACTCCATCACCAGAAAGACCTCGCCATCGCCGACCACGATGTCGAGCACCGGGACCACGTTGGGATGGCTGATGCGCGTCACCAGCCGCGCCTCGTCCACGAACATGGTGACGAAGTAGGGGTCCTTGGCGAACTGCGGGTGCAGCCGCTTGATGGCGACCGTGCGCACGAAGCCGGCCGAGCTGTGAAAGCGGCCAAAGTGCACCGTGGCCAGACCGCCGGTGCCGATCTCGTCGAACAGCTCGTAGTTGCCGACGGTGAGGACGGGTGTCTTGGCCACGACGGTTTTTGATCCCCGAGTCACACAGATGCACGACAACGACACACGTTGCGCGGCCGCAGCTTATCGAGTTAGCCCGGGCGCGCAAGACCTGCGTTGACGACGGATCGCTCCGGCTAGGGCCAGGTGGCTTCGACCGGGACCACCCAGTCAAGTGGGGCGCGAAAATTCGAATGCTGCTCGGCCGAGATGAATCGCTGCGAATAGGTCGACGCAGCCGTGGCGCAGACCTGGGCGGCCGGCACTCCGTTGAGCAAGCGGCCTTGTACGTTTGTTGTGGCGGCGAGACTGCAACTGTCGGTCAGCGGCGTCTCGACGAGCCAGCCAGGGTGCGCGGCGATCGTGTTGGTGCGTAGAACCGAGATGGCGTCGCCGTTCAGCGCACTGCTGCTGCCGTGCGATAAAAAGACGTCTATGGTGGTGCAACTCGTGCCCATGCCGTGCCACTGGATGACGGTGAACGGACTGGCCGCGTAGTGCGCGAGCAAGGCTTCGACCGCAGCCTGGAACATGGTGTTGGCGTTGTGGGTGACGTCGGAGATCGTGTACGCGCTCTGGCACGCGCTGGTGACCGAGCTGGCGTCGCGGTGGGCTCCGGCCAGCACGAAGCTGCGCGACGCTGTGCGCTTGAAGATGGTCACGGCCTGGCTCTCGGTGGTCAGGTCGGCCAGCGGGTGCGGCGCCTGGTGGCTGAGCTCGCGCGTCGCGTTGGGATCGACGACGACCGCGCCCCAGCCGCGGTCGAACCAGCCATTGCCGTTGGCGTCACCCGCCTCGACCAGCCCGCAGTAACTCTTGCTGTTGTCCGTGTCGACCAAAGTGAAGCGCTCGGCAACGTCGCGCAGCGCTGCGGGGAGCGCCGGCGAACAGGTTCCGCCGAGCATGTTGCCTACTTCGTTGACCCAGGCGCTGCGCTCGGCCGTGCTGGGCGCGACGAAGTACCCCGTACCAGAGCGGGGCATGTGGCTGACGATGCAGGCTACCAGCGCTTCGAGCGTGCTGCTCGAGGCGCAGCTCAGCGGCAGCGGAGCGCCCGCATCGCCTGGGTTGGCGTCGACCCGCGCACTGTCGGCGGCCGTACTGTCGGCAACTGCACTGTCGGCGACAGCGCGGTCGACGCCGGGCATGCTATCGACGCCGGGAGCCTGGTCGGCCGACTCTACATCATTTGTGTCGACGTCGCTGGTGGCCCGATCGGCAACCTCCACGTCAGCGACGAACGCGTCTGCGCCATGCGTGTCGTCTTGAACGCGATCCTGACCGGCGCGGTCGACCAGCCGCTGATCACCGGTGGTCGCGTCGGTCGATCCGGCATCGGCCGATCGTCCAGCGTCGCGATAACCACCGCTCAGCAATTCCTCGGGAGTGGCGGTGAGCAAGCACGCCGGAGCTGCGCTCGCCAGAGCGGTCAGCGCGATCCGAGCGAACAGATGCCGGTGTCCCCGCCAAGTCATCTCGACGGATTGTACTTGCTGCAACAAGACGCAGCAACTTGGCGAAAAAAGTGCGACCAGCGATTGCGCGGCGAGTGCGTTGACGCCACCGCTTGCAGGTGCCGATAATTCTGCCCACACATGCCGTCGACTGCACAGCCGTGGGTTGCCCTGGTCGGTCCCGAGGTCGAGGAGAACCTGGGGCTGCGCCAGCTGGCGTCCGCGCTTAATGGCGCCGGCTTCGAGTGCGAGATCCTGCCGTGCAACAGCGGGGCCGATGTGGTGCGTGTGCTGCGGCGCATCGCGTCCGCAGCCACGCCGCCGCTGGCGGCTGCGCTGTCGCTCGCCTTTCAGTGGCGCGCGCTGGACATGCTGGCGTTGACGCTGGCGCTGCGCGAGCAGGGCTTTCGCGGCCACATCACGGCCGGCGGCCACTTTGGTACGTTTGCCAGCGCCGAGTTGCTGCGCGATTTCGCCGAGCTCGATTCGATTTGCCGCTACGAGGCCGAGCAAACCGTGGTCGAGCTGTGCCGCGCGCTGCGCGACGGACAGCCGCTGACGCAGATCGCCGGACTGGGGCTGCGCGATGCTGCCGGGCAAACGATGACGACGCCATCGCGGCCACCAGCTGAGCTGGCGGCGCTGGCGTGGCCGGACCGCCGTGGTCAGCCGACGCAGTGCCTGGGTCACCGCATCTCTACGCTGGTCGGCAGCCGCGGCTGCTACGCTCGCTGCTCCTTCTGCTGCATCGCGGCGTGGCATGGTCTGACCGAGCCCGCGGTTCGTTTTCGGCTGCGGCCGGTCGACGATCTGGCGGACGAGATGGCCTGGCTGTACCACCGGCAGCAGACCGAGATCTTCATCTTTCACGACGACAATTTCTTCTTGCCGCGGCGCGCCGACAGCCTGGCCCGGATCCATGCGCTGGCCGACGCGCTGGCCGCGCGCCGGGTCGGCCACATCGGTACCGTCGTCAAGGCTCGCCCCAACGACGTGGCACGCGATGTGTTCGCGGCGATGCAGCAGCGCCTGGGGCTGACCCGTGTCTTCCTCGGGGTCGAGAGCGATTCGCCGCAGGGTTTGACCACGCTGCAGCGCGGCGTGCGGCAGGAGCACAACCACGCCGCCATGCGCCTGCTGGCTGAGCTGGGGATCTACGTCTGCTTTAACCTGCTGCTGTTCGACCCCGACACCAGCGTCGCCGGCCTCGAGCACAACCTCCGCTTCATGGCCGAGCACGTCGACACCCCGCACAACTTCGGCCGGGTCGAGCTGTATGCGGGCACGCCGCTGCTGGCGCGCATGCAGGCCGAGAGCCGCTGCCGGGGCGATTACCTGGGCTCGGACTACGACCTGGCCACACCCGAGATGCAACGCATCTTCAAGCTGACCATGCGCTGCTTTGGTCCGCGCAATTTCGGCGATGCGGCGCTGGCCAATCGCCTGATGGGCACCCGTTTCGACGTCGAAGTGTGCCGCCATTTTCATCCGGAGCGGTACCGGACCGAATGGCTGGCGCAGGCCAGGCAGCTCAGTCGCGAGTTGACGCTCGATTCGATCAGCGGGCTGCGGGCGATCGTCGAGTTTGTCCAGTGCGAAGGTCCGGGCGCGGACGCGCGGCAACTGGTGACCGGACTGGTGCAGCGACTGCGCGCGGTCGAAGCCGATCTGCGCCAGCGCGCCACCGAGCTCGAGCAGACTTTGCAGACCGCGGTGGGGGCACGCTGCCGCCACGCGCGCGATGGCTGGGCCGATCTCGAGGAGACAGGAGCACACCATGGTCGATCGCAAGCACAAGCCAGCACCACAGATCGCGGCGCCCAGGTCGACGTTGCCGGGTGAGGGCAATCCGAGCACGGTGCGCGAGCGAGCGCGCAACCATCTGCGTGGTCTGCTGGCGACCAGCGCCGTCACCGGTGCTGCCGCCCAGCTGGCCAGTTGCATCCCGGTGGTCTGCGACCCGATGCCGCCACCGCTGGTCTGCGACGCCAATCAGACGACCGACTACTACCTGTACCAGTTTGTCGGCGTCCAGGCGCACTGGGTGATAGGCGCAGGCAACGTCTACAGCGTCGCCGTGGTGATCAGCAGCTACGCCACTGCGGCCGACAAGAAGATCGTCTTCACCGCCAACCCGGTGCTGGTGGGGGCGACTCTCGGCAGCGTCGATCGCACCGAGACTCAGGTCTCGTTCAGCTTCACTCCGACTGCAAGTGTGAGCGAGGTGCGCTTCGACGTCGCCATCAACTGCAATGCGGTGGCCGACACGCTGCGCCTGCGCGTCGACGTCAGCGGCCCGCGCAGCAACAACGCAAACATCCCAGTCCAGTCGGGCGAGATCGAAGGCTAGCTGGTGTTAGCGGGTGGGGTGGTCCGCGCCTACTCGTCCTCTTCCTCGGCCACCTTGGCCTCGGCGATCACCTTCTCGGCGATCTGCGGCGGCACCTCATCGTAGTGCGACATCTCCATCGTGAACGAGCCGCGCGCCTGGGTCATCGAGCGCAGGTCCGAGGCGTAGCGCAGCATCTCGCTCATCGGCACCTGCGCCTTGATGATGATGTTCTTGCCCTTGCTATCGGTGCCCTGGATGCGGCCGCGTCGGCTGTTCATGTCGCCGATGACGTCGCCCATGCAGTCGTCGGGCACCGTCACCTCGGCGTTGACGATCGGCTCGAGCAGGCAGGGCCCGGCTGCCTTGACCGCGACCGCCAGCCCCTTGCTGCCCGCCATTTCGAAGCTGCGGCTGTCCGAGTCGACGTCGTGGTACTTGCCGTCGAACAGGCGCACCTTGACGTCGACCAGCGGGAAGCCGGCAATGACGCCGCGCCCCATGCGCTCGCGCATGCCCTTTTCGATCGCCGGGATGAACTGGCGCGGGATGGCGCCACCGAAGATGTCGTTCTCGAACTCGAAGCCCGAGCCGCGCACGCCGGGCTCGATGTCGATGTAGCAAACGCCGAACTGACCGCGGCCGCCGGTCTGCTTCTTGTGCTTGCCTTCGACGTTTTGCACCTTCTTGCGGATGGTCTCGCGGTACGGCACCTTGGGCGGCAGCAGCTCGACCTCGAGGCCGGTGCGTCGCTTGAGCTTCTCCAGCGCCACCTCGATGTGGACCTGGCCAACGCCCGACACCATGGTGTCCTTGGACTGCGGATCGACGCCGTAGAACAGCGACGGATCCTCGAACGCCAGCCGGCTGAGTCCCTGGCCGATCTTGTCCTCGTCGCCCTTGGACTTGCCGCGCACGGCAAAGGTGATGGCGGCCGAGGGCACTGCCGGCCCCTTGATCTTGACGTTGCCGCGCTCGGCGGTCAGCGTGTCGCCGGTGCGGGTATCCTTGAGCTTGACCACGGCAAAGAAATCGCCGCACGTCGGGCCCGGGTGCGGTTCGTGCTTCTTGCCGACCAGCGCCACCAGCGAGCCGAAACGCTCCTTGCTGTCGCGCGACGTGTTGAGCACGGCGGTGTCGGGCGTGGCTGTGCCGCGGTACACGCGGCAGACATTGATGATGCCCATCTGATCGGCGTAAGTGGAGAAGACGTAGCCGACGAAAGGTTGTCCCGCTTCGCGCGCGATCTCGATCTCCTTGGCCTCGGCGTCGTTGGTGACGCCCGCCACTGCGCCGCGGTCGGCTGGCGACGGGAACGCGTCGGCGATCAGATCGAGCATGGGCACCGCGCCGATGTTGCCGGTCGAGGTGCCGCACAGCACCGGCACCAGCTTGCCAGCGCCGATGCCCTTCCTCAGGCCGGTCAGCATTTCCTGGTCGGAGAGTTCGCCCGACTCGAGGAACTTCTCGAGTAGCGCATCGTCGGCGCTGGCCACTTCCTCGACCAGCTTGCCGCGCGCTTCCTCGACCGCATCCTTCAGATCCGCCGGCACGTCACCGACGCTGAAGCTGCCCGAACCGTCCTTCTTGTAGGTCAGCGCCTTGCGTGTCACCAGGTCGACCACGCCTGTAAAGTCACCCTCGGCGCCGATCGGCACCTGCACTGCGACCGCCTGCGGCGACAGGTTCTCGCGCAGGTCCGCCACCACCTTGCCGAAGTCGACCTGTTCGCGCTCGATCTTGCTGACGAACACCGCGCACGCCAGCCCGTGCTCGCGCGCGTGGATAAACGCCTTCTCGGCGCCGGCCTGCACGCCGTCCGAGCCGCTGATCACCAGCACGGCGCCCTCGCACACCGCCAGCGCCTGCTGCACACTGAAAAAGAAGTTGGGCTCGCCCGGCGAGTCGACGAAATTGAGCTTGCGCTTCTGG
>Ga0315268_10001645_pt1 | contig 25807 bp, 23 predicted proteins | sample C1_top_MG_FD_204535 | JGI IMG/M metagenome (GOLD analysis project Ga0315268, IMG submission 204535) | Sediment microbial communities from Yellowstone Lake, YNP, Wyoming, USA - C1_top | ecosystem: Environmental > Aquatic > Freshwater > Lake > Sediment | place: USA: Wyoming | collected 2017-08-01
TTTAGGAGAATCATGATCTCGTTCGCCCTCGCCGCGGCCCTGCTCGCGGCCCCGTGCGTCCCCGCCCTCGCGGCGGACGCGAAGCCGCTGACCCTCGACGAAGCCTACTCCGCCGCGCTGACGCGCAGCGAGGAGATCGCGCAGCGGGGGGAAACCTACGCCTCGGCGCTGGCGCAGATCGACCAGCTGTGGTCCGACGTCAAGCCGCGGCTCAACCTGAACGCCGCGCACCAGTGGCAGGACACCCCCGGCCCCGGCGTCAATTTCCCGCTGCCCGCCAATCAGGAGACCGTCGCGCTCAACGGCCATCAGCCGATCTTCGCCGGCCTGCGCGACTTTCTGGCCGTGCGCGGCGCGAGGCTTCAGGGCGAGTCCGCCGAGCTGGCGCTGGCGCGCGCCAAGCAGCTGCTGTATCAGGACGTGGCCGGCGCCTATTTGAACCTGCTGCAGAACCATCGCCAGATCGCGACCATCGAGGAGCAGGTGAAGCTTACCGACGATCGCGTCAAGGAGCTGCGCAATTTCGTGGACATCGGGCGCTCCCGCAAGAGCGAGATTCTCGCCGCCCAGTCCCAGCTCGCCCAGGACCAGGCCGACCTGGAGGCGTCTCGCGGCCAGGAGCGGCTGGCGCAGTCGGCGCTGCAGTTCCTGACGGGGCTGACCCAGGACTTGGCGCCGGCCGAGATCGCGGCTCCGGAACGCGCGGACGACCCCGCGCCGTTTTTCGCGCGCGCGCGGACCCGGCCCGACGTGGAGGCCGCGCGCAAGGACTTCGAGAGCTCCGACCTGTTCGTGACGATCCAGCGCCGCCAGTACTGGCCGACGGTCTCCCTCGACGGCAACTACTACCTGCTCCGCCCGAGCAACTTCACCAAGAATATCCATTGGGACGCCGCCCTGACGGGCCAGCTGCCGATCTACTACGGCGGCCAGATTTCCGCGCAGGTGCGCGAGGCGAAGGCGGCGCGCGGCATACGGGAGGCGGCTCTGTCCTTGGCCCTGCGCGGGGCGGAGCGCGACGTGCGCGACGCGCACAGCGACCTGGTCTCGGACCTGTCCGTCGTCGCGGCGCTGCGCGGCGCGCTGACGTTGGCCGAGGCCAACGCGAAAGCCCAGGCCGAGGACTACCGCCACGGCCTGGTGACCAACATCGACGTGCTGACCAGCCTGACCACGGTCCAGAACACGCGGCTGCGCCTGGACCAGGCCGAGATACAGGCCTACGACGCCCGCGTCAGGCTTGAGGTCGCCGCCGGCGGTCCTGGGAGCGTGAAATGAACCTGTCCGATCTGTCGATCCGCAACCCCGTCTTCGCCTGGATGCTGATGCTGGGACTGATGGTCTTCGGCTGGATCGGCTTCCACCGCATGGGCGTCAGCCAGCTGCCCGACATCGACTTCCCGGTCGTCACCGTCACGGTGAACTGGGAGAACGCGTCGCCGGACATCATGGAGACGGAGATCGCCAGCGTCATCGAGGACTCGGTCTCGGGCGTCGAGGGCATCACGAACATCACCTCGGTCTCGCGCCTGGGCTCGACGGCGATCACGATCGAGTTCGACCTGTCGCGCAAGATCGACGCCGCCGTGCAGGACGTGCAGAGCCACATCTCGCAGGCGCAGAAGGACCTGCCCAAGGACATCGACCCGCCCATCATCCAGAAGGTCAACCCCGAGGACCAGCCCATCATGTGGCTGGCCCTGAGCGCCACGCCCGGCTCGAACACCTCGCTGTCCGACATCTGCCGCTACATCAACGAGCATCTGAAAGACGAGCTGTCGATGGTCCCCGGCGTCGGCAACATCACGCTCGGCGGCTACGTGGACCCGAACCTGCGCGTCTGGCTCGATTCGGACAAGATGGCCAAGAAGGAGATCACCGTCGAGGACGTGCTCGACGCGATCGGCTCCCAGCACGCCGATGTCCCCGCGGGCTACCTGGACTCCGGCGCCAAGGAGTTCAACGTCCGCGTGTACGGCGAGGCGACCAGCCCCGAGGAATTCTCGAGCCTCCTGATCCCGGCCCGGCGCCGAGGCGGCGCGGTGTACCGAAAAATACGCCTCTCCGACATCGGCTCGGTCGAGGACGGGCTCAACGACGTGCGCCGCATCTCCCGCTTCCAGGGCGACCGCGCGGTCGGCATGGGCATCATCAAGCAGCGCGGCACCAACGCCGTCGCCGTGGCCGACGCGGTGGACAAGAAGATCAAGGAGATCAACCCGCTGCTGCCCAAGGGCATGCAGATCCGCAAGGTGTTCAGCTCGACCCAGTTCATCAAGGACTCGGTGAGCGAGCTCAACGGCGAGCTGATTCGCTCGGTGATCCTGACCTCGCTGGTCTGCCTCCTGTTCCTGGGCTCGTGGAGCGCCACGTTCAACGTCCTGCTCGCGATCCCGACGTCGATCCTGGGCACGTTCATCGTCCTGTACTTCTGCGGCTTCACGATCAACAGCTTCACGATGCTGGGGCTGTCGCTGATCATCGGCATCATCGTCGACGACGCGATCATGGTCCTCGAGAACATCGCGCGCTACCGCGAGGAGGGGATGTCGAAGATGAAGGCCGCCCTCGTCGGCGCGCGCGAGATCACGAGCGCCGCGCTGGCCGCGTCGCTGGCGATTCTGGCGATCTTCATGCCCGTCGTGCTGATGCAGGGCATCGTCGGGAAGTTCTTCTTCCAGTTCGGCGTCACGATCTCGGTGGCGGTGATCATCTCTCTGGTGGAGGCGCTGACGATCGCGCCGATGCGCTGCTCCCAGTTCCTGGAGGTCGGCGCGACCAACGCCGTCACGCGCGTGGTGGACCGCTTCATGGACGGGCTGCGCGAGGGCTACCGGGCCCTGTTGGGGAAGTGCCTGGGCATGCCGGGCAAGGTCGTCGCCGCGGCGCTGGTGCTCTTTCTCATCTCGCTGGGGCTCGTGCGCACGCTGAAGAAGGAGTTCATCCCGTCGCAGGACCAGGGGCTTTTCCTGGTCAACATCACTTTGCCCCTGGGCGTCTCGCTCGATCACACCGACCAGATCTTCAAGGAAGAACTCGAGCCTTGGATGAAGGACCAGCCCGGGCTGGACCATTATTACTGCGCGATCGGCGGCTTCGCCGGCGGGCAGGTCAACACCGGCATCTTCTTCGTCACGATGAAGCCCTACAACGAGCGTCCGCTGTTCGAGGGCCACCGCATCACCCAGGCGGATTTCATGGGACAGGTGCGCAAGCAGTTCTCGAAGTCGGCCGGGATCGACCGCGTGTCCATCCTGGATATGTCCCAGGCGGGCTTCTCGGCGCAGCGCGGCTACCCGATCCAGTTCATGATTCAGGGGCCGGATTGGACGAAGCTCGCCGAGTACGGCGCGAAGTTCCGGGAGAAGATGAAGGCGACGGGCCTGATGACCGACATCGACACCGACTACAACACGGGCATGCCCGAGATCCAGATCCGCCCCGACCGCCAGAAATCGGCCGACCGCGGCATCACCGCGCGCTCGATCGGCGACACGATCAACGCGATGATCGGCGGCCTGAAGTTCGGCAAGTACACCGGCCGCGGCAAGCGCTACGACGTGCGCGTGCGCCTGGCCGACGCGGACCGCAACAGCCCCAAGGACCTCGACCGCATCTGGGTGCGCGACCAGTTCGGCAACGTGGTGCGCCTGCCCGAGGTCATCACGCGGGAGACGAAGCCCTCCCTGTTCGCGATCACGCGCTACAACCGCGAGCGCTCGGTGTCCGTGTTCGGCAATCCCGCGCCCGGCCATTCGCAGGGCGAGGGCCTGCAGGCGGTCCAGGCCATGGCCAAGGACATCCTGCCTGAGGGCTACCACCTCGTGATGTCGGGCAACTCCCAGCTGTTCAAGGAGTCGTTCCTGAACCTGATCTTCGTGCTGATCATGGGCATCTTCGTGGCTTACATGGTCCTGGCGACCCAGTACAACAGCTTCATCCATCCCGTCACCGTGCTGATGGCGCTGCCGTTCAGCGTGACCGGCGCGTTCATGGCGCTGGCGCTCACGCGCCAAAGCCTGAACCTCTACAGCATGATCGGGCTGATCCTGCTGATGGGCATCGTCAAGAAGAACTCGATCCTGCTCGTGGACTTCGCCAACGAGCGCCGCAAGCATGGCTTGGGGCTGCGCGAGGCCCTGCTCGAGGCCTGCCCGATCCGGCTGAGGCCGATCCTGATGACTTCGACCGCGACGATCGCCGGCGCGCTGCCGCAGGCGCTGTCCCGCGGCCCGGGCCACGAGCTGATGGTCCCGATGGCCGTCACGGTGATCGGCGGCGTGCTGGTCTCGACGGCGCTGACGTTGTTCGTCGTGCCGTGCTTCTACGCGCTGATGAGCCGCTTCGAGAACAAGTCGTCGGACGCCGAGCTCAAGCAGGCGCTCGGCGAATTGGGCGAGTTGGGCGAGCTGCAGGCGCCGAAGGCCTCCCTGCACGCCTAAGCCGGGCCCGTCCGCGCGGGTGATCGTAGGTCTTGACACGGCAAGTCGCCGGGGCAATACTACGAAAACCCTCGATGCGCTCTCTCTTTCTAGTCGGTCTCTTGGCCTTCGGCGCGACGGCAGCCGCCGCCGCGGAGCCCGCGCCCCGCTCGAAGTTCTCGGCCGCGTATCAGGCGGCCGCGGCCCAGGCGGGGAAATCCTTCGAAGAGGCTCAGCCGTTCGACGCGGCCAAGATGCTGGCGCCGCTGAAGGAGGAGGCCGAGACCGAGGCGGATAAGTCCCGGCTCGCGGGGTTGGGCGCCTCTCTGCGGGAGATGGAGCGCCTGCGCAAGCCGGTGCCCGCCCCGGCGGGGCCGAATCAGACCGATATATTGGAAGCGGCGTATGCCGCTCAGGTGGCGCGATACGCCAAGGAGTTTAAGGCGAACGCGCCGGCCGCTCTCGAGGCGCGCCGCCGGCTTCTGCGGGTCTCGCGCGGCCAGCCCCCGGAGGGCGCGGCCGGCGAGCCGGGCAAGGCCGCCGGCCCGGCGCCGTCGGAGGCGGCGCAGCGCCGGATCGACGCGATGACGGAGCGCCGCGTGGACGCGGGCCGCGCGCGGGCCATCGCCGCCCAGCTCGAAAAGAACCGGGGCGACGCCGGCGGCCTTCCCGCGGACGGCGCCGTTCCGCGTTGGGTCGCCGCCGCCTCTCCCATGGGGAGCCTGCGCGCGGCCGATTTCGCGGTCGGCCAGCATCTGCGCACGGGCGCGGTGCCCGCGGCCGCCGCTCCCGCGGCCGCTCCGCCCGCTCCCGAGGCGCCGGGCCTTTGGGCGCGAACCAAGGCCGCGCTGACCACGCCGCTGTCCGGCGTGGAGGAGAGCTACCACCAGTTCGCCGAGAGGCGGATGGCGGAATCCGAGCGCCGGGAGCAGCAGGGCGCCAAGCGCCTGGAGGAGGGCGGCGTGGCCAACACCCTCGCGGCGGGCTGGGACGCGACCGTCGCCTTCGGCAACCGCGTGGCCGCCGGCGACAAGAAGGCCGTCACGGCCGTCGCCGTCGGCGCGGGCGTGGCCATCGCCGCCGTCGTCGCGGCGCCGGTGGTCGCGGCGGGCAGCGTCGCCGCCGGCATCGGCATCGCCGTCGAGGCCGGCGTCGCCGGCCTGACGGCGTACAACGTGGTCAAGGGCACGGCCGCCTTGGCCCGGGAGCCCAACGCCGCCAACGCGGCGCTGCTGGCGGTCAACTTCGCCCCGGTCCCGTTCCTGGGCAAGATCGCGCACGCGGCGGGCTCGGTGGCGGAGAGGGGCGTGGTCGCGCTGAGGAGCGCCGGCACGGACTCGGAGTTGGCCGCCGGCGCCTTCAGCGGCTTGGTGGCCATCGGCGAGAAGTTCGGCCAAGGTGAAGTCGAGGTGCTGGCCAAGAGCGCCGTCCACGACATGACGCACGTCGCCGGCCACCAGGCGGCGCACGCGATGGTCCACACCGCCGCCGCGACCATCGAAGGCCCCTCAGTCCATTAGCGAGCGATGGAAGGCGCCCCGGTCGTCCCGACGCCCGCGCGCTTCTCCGACCGTCTGAACGCCTTCGCGCTGGACGGGGCGCTGTTCAGCGGCGGCTATTTCCTCTCCGCGACGGCCGTCCTCGCGGCGCGGGGGACGAACGCCTCTCGGCCGGAGTTCTTCGGCGCCTGGGCCGCCGTGTGGGCGGGGCTGTTTCTTCTCTATCACGCCTATTACTCCAGCGACGGCCGCCGCACGCTGGGCAAGAGGCTGTTCGGCTTGGAGATCGTCGCCGCGGACGGGGACGCGCCTGGCTTCGGCCGGGCGCTGCTGCGTGCGGCGTGCTACGCGGTCAGTTCGCTCGTGTTCGCTCTGGGCTTCCTGTGGGCTCTGCGGGGCGGGCGCGCCTGGCACGACCGGATCGCGGGCACGCGCGTCGTCGAAGCCGCGCCGCGCGGCGGCCTGTTTCGCGCGGCCAGCGCCGCCGCCGCGTGGCTGGTCGCTCTGAGCCTGGTCGCCGGCTGGCTGGCGCTGGTCGTGGTCGGCCCGGGCATGGCCCGCATGAAGCTGATCGCCCAGGGACGGACCGGCCTGCGCGCGCTGGGAACGCTCGAGGAGGAGCATAGAATAAACGCGGGGAGCTACACCGCGGACCTGTCCCGTCTGCTGGCGGCGACGCCGGACGGGCCGGCCGTCGCGCGGGCGCTGCCGCTCGCGCTGAACCAGGCCACGATCCGGATTTCGGCCGACGGCGGATCCTACGAGATCACCGCCGAGGCGCTCGACGAGGAGCGCACCGCCCTGCGCGTCGCGGGATCGACGGCGGCGCCCTCCGCCCCCTAAGCCGCGCCTGGACGCCGCGGCCGCCGATGGTCTATCATCGCGGGAGGCCGCCCTCGCGGCCAGGAGAATCCTCATGAAGACTCTTATGTCCGTCCTGTTCGTCGCCTCCCTCGCCGTCGCCGCCCGTGCGGCGGCCCCCGCGAAGCCCGCCGCGTCCCCGGTCCGGGAGTTCAAGACCGTCAACATCGAGGTCAAGGGCAACAAGATCTGGACGCCCTCGTTCTTCGTCGTGAAGAAGGGCGACAAGGTCAAGATCACCTTGGTCAACGCGGCGTCCGGCCTGCATGCCTTCGCTATCGAGGGCTACCCGGTGGACGTGCAGGTCAACAACGCCGAGGGCGACAACACGAAAACGGTGGAGTTCACGGCGGACAAGGCGGGCATCTTCCGCATCTACTGCTCGATGCACGCCGGCCACGTCGGCGGCCAGCTGCTCGTTCTCGAGTAGTAAAAAGAAGAGCCGGGCGGGACCCTCGACCCGCCCGGCTGGTTCGGACCGGGAAGATCGCTCCTCCCGTCATCCTGATCCCGAATATCGCAACGTTTCGGCCGCGAGGCCGCCGCGCCGGAAAAGAAGCAGGACGGCCGTGAAGGCCGTCCTGCGTTCCTCCGGAGCGCCTACCATTTGCCCTGAGTCATCGAGGGCCGTCGGCGTCCCCGGCGCGACTGCGCGACGCGCCGAAGCGCGGCGGCGCCGGCGGGACGCGGACGCCTTCCCGCCTGACCGGAAGGAGGCGCAACGATCCGGCCGCCATCGGGTAGAATAGCGCCATGACCGTGGACTCCTGTCCGTTGTGCGGCGGCGTCTCGGCGCCGTTCCTGAGCGACGGCGGCCGCGACTACCGGCGCTGCGGGACCTGCGCGCTGACGTTCCTGAGCGCGGCCCAGCACGCGGACCCCGCGCGCGAACGCGCGCGCTACGCCGAGCACCGCAACGCCCCGGACGACCCCGGCTACCGCGCCTTCCTGGACCGCCTGCTGGCGCCGCTGACGGCGCGCTTGGCGCCGGGCGCCGAGGGCTTGGATTACGGCTGCGGGCCCGGTCCGGCGGCGTCGGTCATGATGCGCGAGCGGGGTTTTCCGACGACCGACTACGACCCGCACTTCGCCCCGGACGCGGGGGCGCTGTCCCAGACGTACGACTTCGTCGTCTGCACCGAGGTGCTGGAGCATCTGCGCCGTCCGGCCGACGACCTGGCGCGCCTGGACGGCCTGCTGAAGCCCGGCGGGACGCTGGGCGCGATGACCGGGGTGCTGGAGGATGATGCGGCCTTCGCGGGCTGGTGGTACCGAAGCGACTTCACCCATATCGCCTTCTACAGAAAAGAAACCCTGGGGTGGATCGCGCGGCGCTTCGGGTGGACGCTGGAGCGGCCGTCGCGCGACGTCTCGCTTTTCGGCAAGCCCGCGCTCAGCGCAGGCGGAGGAGCCTCGCCGCGAAGCCCTCGGTGATCAGCAGGTCGTAGAAGCCGAAGAGCGTCAGCAGGGCGCCGTAGACGCGGATCAAGGTGCGGCTGCGCAGACGTATCGCCACGCTGGCGCCCAAATACGAGAACGGGATCGCCCCGATCGAGAGCAGGACGACGATCCTCCAGTCCACGTGTCCCAGCCACCAGTGCGTGAGCGTGCCGGGCACGGCGAGCACCGCCGAGACGATCAGCGAGGTGGCGAGCGCGCGCTTCGGCGGCATGTTCACCCACTGGATGAACAGCGGCGCGTAAAGAATGCCGCCGGTGTTCGCCAGGAGTCCGGAGAAAAGGCCGACGCCGATCGCGATGACCGTGAGCTTCCAGTGCGCGCCCGGGGCGATGCGTTCCGCGTCGTCGGCCTCGTCGGGCATCGAGTGGCCGTGGATCGACAGCGAGACGCCCAGCGAGATCACGAACAGCGCGGTCATCGCCATCAGGGCCGGGCCCCCGACCCAATGGCTGAGCAAGGACCCGATCACGGTCGCGGGGATGCCCCAAAGGCAGGTCGTCTTCACGGCCTGGACGTCCACGAGATCGCGGCCGCGGTAAGCCCACGAGGCGGCGAGCGCCGTCGGCATGGCGGAGGGAAGCGGGGAGGCCAGGGCCGCGAACTCCGGCACGCCCAGGAACACGCGCAGGACGGGGGTGGTCACCGCGCTTCCGCCCTTGCCGAGAAGGCCGGAGAGGAAGCCGACGGCGGCGCCGACCTCGGTCACGTGCACGTCGAAGGAGTTGAGGGATGTCATCGCGGGTGATTCTACAAAACCGGGAACGCGGCATGCTGTATAATGGCGGCGTGAACACCAATATCCTTTACGTTCTGCTGGGCCTGGCGGTCGGCGTTTTCAGCGGGATGATCGGCGTCGGCGGGGGAATCATGATCGTGCCCGCGCTGGTCTTCTTCTTCGGCTTCTCCCAGCTCGCGGCGCAGGGGACCTCGACGGCGATGCTTCTGCCGCCGATCGGCATACTGGCCGTCTACACCTATTGGAAAGGCGGCTACGTGGACGCGCGCGCGGCCGCGCTCCTGTGCGCGGGCTTCGTCCTGGGGGGGCTGTTCGGGGCGAAGCTCGCGATCGCCCTGCCCAAGGAAGCCCTGCGCCGCGTCTTCGGCGGCTTCCTGCTTCTCGTGTCCGTGAAGATGCTCTCGGGGCGCTGACCCCGCCGTTCCTTGTGTATAATCCGATCCGGAGGACTTCCATGACCATCATCGCGCTTCTCGCTTTGCTCGCCGCCCCGCTCCGCGCCGCCGACATCCCCGCGCCGATCGCGTCCTTCGACCTGACGGCGCTGGACCGTTCCGCCGCGCCGTGCGCGGATTTCTATCAATACGCCTGCGGCGGCTGGCTCAAGTCCCACCCGATCCCGTCCGACCAGTCGCGCTGGGGCCGCTTCAACGAGCTGGCCGAGCGCAACAAGGCGGTCCTTCGGGGGATTCTGGAGAAGGAAGAGGCCGGGCCCAAGACCGATCCCGTCGACCAACGCCTGGGCGACCTGTACGCGGCCTGCACCGACGAGGCCGCGGCCGAGAAGCGCGGCGCCGACCCGCTCAAGGAGGACTTCGCCGCGATCGACGCGCTGAAGTCGACGGCCGAGCTTCCGGCCCTGCTGGCGCGCCTGCACGCCGAGGGCGTCAACGCCGGCTTCTCGTTCGACTCCGACCAGGACTACAAGGACTCGACGAAGGTGATCGGCGAGGTGGACCAGGCCGGCCTGGGCCTGCCGGACCGCGACTATTACTTCAAGACCGACGAGAAGTCCGAGCGTCTGCGCAAGCAGTACGCGTGGCACGTCGCGAAGACGTTCGGTCTGCTGGGCGACGACCCGAAGACGGCCGCGGCGGAAGCCGAGACGGTGATGCGCCTGGAGACCGCGCTGGCGAAGGTCTCCATGGACCGTGTGTCGCGCCGGGACCCGGAGAACGTGTACCACAAGATGTCGGCCAAGGAGCTGGCGGCGATTTCGCCCGCCTTCGATTGGAAGCAGTACTTCGTCAAGACCGAGTCTCCCGCCTCGCCGTGGCTGAACGTGGTCTCGACGGGGTTCGCGTCGGGCTTTTCCGCGGCGCTGTCGGCCGAACCCCTGGCCGACTGGAAGGTCTATCTGCGCTGGCACGCGACCGCGTCGCTGGCGGGCTGGCTGTCGCGGGATTTCGTCGACGAGTCCTTCGACTTCGGCGGGCGCAAGCTGACCGGCGCCAAGGAGCTCAAGCCGCGCTGGAAGCGCTGCGTGGAACTGGTGGACGGAAGCATCGGCCACGACCTGGGCCGCCGCTACGTGGAACTGACCTTCGGCGCCGAGGGCAAGCGCCGCACCGACCAGCTCATCGTCGCGCTGCAGAAGTCCCTCAAGACGGACCTCGAGGGCCTGGACTGGATGACGGCCAAGACCCGGCGCAAGGCGCTGGAGAAATTCGCCGCGTTCACCACCAAGATCGGCGGCCCGGAGAAGTGGCGCGACTACGCGGGCGTCAAGATCGACCGTTCCGACCTGGTCGGCTCGATCCGCAGCGCGCGCGACTACGAGACGCGCCGCCGCCTGAACAAGATCGGCAAGCCGGTGGACCGCAAGGAGTGGGACATGACCCCGCCCACGGTCAACGCGTACTACAATCCCCAGCTCAACGAGATCGTCTTCCCGGCCGGCATCCTGCAGTCGCCGTTCTTCGACCGCGACGGCGACCAGGCGATCAACCTGGGCGCCATCGGCGTCGTCATCGGCCACGAGCTGACGCACGGCTTCGACGACGAGGGCCGCAAGTTCGACGCGAAGGGGAACATGTCCGAGTGGTGGACGCCCGAGGACGCCAAGAAGTTCGAGGCGAAGACCGCCTGCGTGGTCGACCAGTACGGGAGCTATGAGCCCCTGCCGGGCGTGAAGCTCAACGGCAAGCTGACCCTGGGCGAGAATACCGCCGACAACGGCGGCGTGCGCCTGGCGTCGATGGCGCTCGAGGAGCTCAAGAAGTCCGGCGCCGTGCCCGCCGACGTGAACGGCTTCTCGCCCGAGCAGCGCCTGTACCTGGGCTTCGCCCAGGTGTGGTGCCAGAACTCCACCGAGGAGAGCATGCGCATGCTTGCGGCGGTGGACCCGCACTCGGCGGCGCGCTTCCGCGTGATCGGCCCGCTGTCGAACTCCGAGGGCTTCGCGAAGGCCTTCTCCTGCAAGCCGACCGACGCGATGGTGCGCGGTCCGAAGGCCTGCCGCGTCTGGTAGTTGATCTTCTTCGGCCATCTCGGCCTGGGTGACGCGCTGGCCGCGCCCGTCCGGCGCGGCCTGCCGCGGCGCTGGGTCCTGCTGGGCACGGTGCTTCCGGACCTCCTGGACAAGCCGCTGTACTACGGCCTGTCGCTGGCGACGGGCCGGCGCGGCGCGGAGCTGGGGCTGATCAGCGGCACGCGCTCCTTCGGCCACACCTGGGCGCTGGCCGCGCTGGTCTGGGCGGTCGGCCGCGCGCGCGGCTCGGACCGGGCGCGCGCGTTGGCGCTGGGCATGGCGACGCATCCGCTCTTGGACTTCGCCGCCGACTGGGCGGCGTGGGGCTGGAACTCCGCGACCGGGGGCAGCGCGGCGCTGTGGCCGCTGACCGGCTGGCGCTTTCCCGTCACGCCGAGCGCCGGGCTGGCCGAGCATCTCGGCGGGGAGCTTCAGCCCGTCCTTCTCGGCGCGGAATTGATCGGCCTCCTTCTCCTGTGGCGGGCCCGGGGACGGGAACGGAGCGTCATTTTTTGAAACCAAGGGGCCGCGCTCCGCGTATTCCGTACGCGCGCCCATGAACGAACACGAGGACGACCGCGCCGCCGTGCGGCGCGCCCGAGACGGCGACGACTCCGCGTACGCGGAGCTGCTGGCGCGCCACCGCGACCGGGTGTTCTCGTTCCTCCTGCGCACGCTCGGTTCCTCCCAGGACGCCGAGGACGTCGCGCAGGAGGCGTTCGTGAAGGCCTTCACGCGCCTGGACTCCTACGACTCCGCCCGTCCGTTCGTCAGCTGGCTGTTCGGCATCGCCCATCACGCGGCGCTGGACCACCTGCGCGCGCGGCGCCCCGCGGCGCTCTCCTTGGACGACCCGGACGGCGCGCCGGACCCCGCCGATCCCGGCCCCGGCGCCGAGGCCGCGGCGGGAGCCGCGCTGGACGCGGCGCTGATCGAGCGCCTGCTGGCCGCCTTGCCGCCGCTGTACCGCGAGCCGCTGCTGCTGCGGCATAAAGAGGAAATGGACTTGCCGGAGATCGCCCGCGTCTTGTCCTTACCCGTGGGCACGGTCAAGGTGCGGCTGTTCCGGGCCCGGGAGATGCTCAAGGGCAAGCTCGAAGCCTGCGGCTTCGGCGGGGAAAACATTTGAAACCGCCGTATGCCGTTCGCCGTATTCCGTAGCGAGGACACGACCGTGAACTGCGATCAAGCCCGCCCCAAGCTTCAGGACCTCCTCGAGGGAGCTCTGACCTCCCGCGAGGCGGCCGCCCTGAGGAATCACCTGTCCTCCTGCGCCGCGTGCCGGCGCGAGAACGCGCTTCTGGCCATGACGGTCGAAGGTATGGCGCTTCTTCCCGTCCGGCGCCCGTCTCCGGCCTTCGACGCCCGGGTGCTGGCCGCGGCCGCCGCGGCCCGGCGCGCGCGTTCGCTTCCGCGCGCCGCGGTCTGGACGTTGAACGCCGCCGCGACCGCGACGGCGCTGTGGACGGCGGCGCTGGCGGCCTTCGCGCGGCCGAAGCTGAGCCTCTCGGGCGGGCTGGCCGTCCTTCATATCCTGCTTCATCCGGCGTCGGCGCTGTCGGTTGCCGAACTGAGGCTCGCCGAGGCGGGGCTGTCCGTGCCCGAGACCTTGCGGGCGGTCCGGCACGCGTACGAGGTTTTTGCGCGCATTCATTTCGCCGCCGGCCCGGCGACGGCGGCGCTCGCCCTGCAGGGCGCGGCCGCGGCGCTGATCGCCGGGCTGATCGTGATCGCGGCCGCCCGGCCGCGCCGGACTTTGGCCGTTTCCAGGAGAACTCGATGAACATCAAGAATTCGCTCGTCCTGCGCGCCGCGGCGGTGGCCGCGCTGCTGTTCGCGCTCGCGGCCGGTCCGGCGCTCGCCAAAATCAAGGTGACCGACAAGGATGGAAGCGTCAGCATCGCCGGCAAGAACGAGATCCATCTGGACGCGGACAAGATGCGCCACGACGACGTGACGGTCGCCAAGGGCGAGACGCTGAAGGGCGACCTGGTCACCAGCGGCGCGATCCGCGTCGAGGGAACGGTCGAGGGCAACGCCGTGTCCTTCGGCGGCCGCGTGGACGTGCCCGGCGAGGTGCGCGGCGACGTGGTGTCCATGGGCGGCAGCGTGGACCTGGGCGGCTCGTCCAAGGGCGACTTGGCGGCGATCGGCGGCTCGGTGCGCGTCTCCGGCAAGGTCGGCGGGGACGTGGCCGCGATCGGGGGCGACGTGGCGCTGGACAAGGGCGCGGCGGTGGACGGGGACGTCTCCGTGGTGGGAGGCCGCCTCACGAAGGAAGAGGGCGTCACCATCAAGGGCTCCGTCAGCCAGGTGGGCCTGGGAGCGCTCAGGGAAATACTGCCGGCGCTGACGCGCGGCGGCCTCAAACTGGCCCTCGCGTCGGATAATTCCAAGTACGGATACGGGCATTGGCGCCATCACGACGATAACGAGGAGGCTCCGTCGACGGGAGGGCGGCTGCTCAAGGCCGCGGCGTTCCTGGTCTTCGTGGTCGGCCTGGGCCTGGTGCTGGCGCTGGCCGCGCTGTTCCTGCCTCAGGAGACGCAGGCGGTCGCGGCGGCCGTGCGCTCGGATTTCTGGCGCTGCGCGGGCGTCGGCACCTTGATGGTGATCCTGTTCCTGCCGGGGCTGCTGGTGCTGACCGTCTCCATCCTGGGCCTGCCGCTGGTCCCGCTGGCGATACTGGCCTGGTGCGCGGCCGCGCTGTTCGGCCTGGGGGCCTTCAGCCTCCTGCTCGCGGAGCGCGCGGCGGAGTCCCTGCATAAGCCGCTGCCCGCGGCGCCCCTGGCGGTCGCGCTGGGCTGGCTCCTCTTGGAGACCTTGCCGCTGGTGGGCAAGCTGATCGGGGGCTTCATCGGCGGCACGCTCTCGTTCGCCGGCTTCCTGCTGCTGACGGCCGGTCTGGTGGCCGGGCTGGGCGCGGTGTGGAACACCCGGATGGGGAGGAAGGCGTCATGAAAAAAGCTTTGCTGACGGCGGTCGTGCTGGGCGCGGCGCTGGCCGCGCGGGCGGAGGACGGGGCGGCGCGCGAGTTCCCGGCGCAGGGCGTCAAGACGATCCGGGTCCAGACGGAGTCCGGGAACATCGAGGTCCATGCCGGGGCGAAGCTCGCGGTCGAGGTCGTCGACAACAAGAAGCCGGAGCTGTGCCTGCTGACGCTGGAGGTGCAGGGCGACTCGCTCGTCCTCAAGGCCGAGAGCGCTCGGCGCTATTTCGTTCCGGGTCCGGGCTGCGGCGCGGGCTTCCGCGTGACGGCGCCCGCGGCGCTTTCCCTGGAGGCGAAGACGGGCTCGGGGAACGTCGCGCTCGACGGGATGAGCGGCGCGGCCGCGCTCGCCGCCGGCAGCGGCCATATCGCCGGGATTTTGGCCGGAAGCTTGATCGCCAAATCGGGCAGCGGCGGCCTGAATCTGAAAGGCCTGACCGGCGGCGCGGACGTGAAGTCGGGCAGCGGAGGGGTGACCCTGGTCTGGGCCAAGGCTCCCGCGGGGAGCGTCGCGGTCAAGAGCGGCAGCGGGGACGTCGTCCTGGCCTTCCCGGCCGGGACCAAGCTTCAATCCCGCCAGGTCGCCGGCTCGGGAAGCGCGGTGAACACGCTCGGCGAGGTCCCGGATGCGCCGCTGAAGGTCTCCGTGATCACCGGCTCCGGCGACTCGACGATCGAAGCCGCGAAGAAGTAGCGGCGGCGCGACGGCCGGAGCCGCTCAGCCCGGGGAGTTGAACTTGAAGGTCAAGCTCAGGCGATGCGAGGCCCCGAGGTCTCCGGCCGGCAGGAAGGCGTAGTCCACGGCGATCGAGCGGCTGATCGTGTAGCCCAGGCCCAGGCTCAGGCCGGCCAAGGCGCCCAGTTCCCGGCTCGGGAAGCTGAGCTGGTAGCCGCCGCGCAGAGCCAGGACGTTGGCCTTTTCCTCGACGTTGCCGATCAGGTACTCCGTGCCGAGTTGGAGGCGCTTCATCGCCTTGCTCTGGAGCTCGGTGGACGCGGCCAGCAGCCAGCGCTTGTCGACGGTCCAGCCCGCTCCCAGGCGCAGGCCGGAAGACTGATCGCCGATCCCGCCGAGCATCTTGAGGTTGGAATAGCTGGCGCCGAGGTCGACCGCGGGGATCACCTTCCACATTAGTCCGACGTCGGTGGAATAGGTGTTGTAGGCATGCGTGCCGAACTTCGATCGGTTGCCCTTCAGGGCGACGCCGCTGGAGAGGCCTCGAAAAATCTCCATGCCCCAGCCCACGCTGGCGGAATAATCGCCGGGCGTGTAGTACGAGGTCTCCTGTCCGGTGGCGTCCGCGCCGGGGATGCTCCCGTAGTTCACGTAGCCGAGAGACGCGGCGAGGCCGCCCATCGAACCGCCCTTCCCCGGCTCCTTGACGTCGCCCAAGGGCGTGCCGAAGACGAACGTCTCCTGCAGGGTGTCCCCGAGGCCCGAGTTGTGGTGAATCGCGATCTCCTTGGCGTCCATCCGGCTCAAGCCGGCCGGGTTCCAAAGCAAGGAGGCCGAATCCTGGGAGACCGCGACGACCGCGGACCCCATTCCCATGGCCCGCGCCGTCCCTCCCGACTGCTGCAGGGGCAAGGCCTGGGTGCCGACGCCGTAGGCCGTTTCCGCGGCCGACGCGCGGCCGCCGAGCGAGGCGGCGAGAAGAATCCCGAGAGCGAGCGATGATGTTTTCATGGGATTCCCCTTAATGCTGCACGACGAACTTCTTCACTTTCGAGCGGGATATATTCCCGCCGACATAGTCCCGTTCCAAGGTATAGAGGTAGACGCCCGGCGCGAACCGGCCCGTGTCGACCGTCGAGAACTGGGCGCCGGCCGGCTTGGAGTCGTCGATCTTGACCGCGAGATCGCCGATCACGTTGTAGACCCGAATCTGCACCGTGCCGGCGGATTCCATGCAGTAGGAGAAGACCCCCGTCGCGCCGGTGGCCGGCGAAGGGTAGAAGTTGCCGTCGGTGCAGCCCGACGGCGCGTACCCGGCCGGGGTCGCGATCACAAGGACCCCCGCGCCCGACTGGGTCACGGTGACCTTCCCGCCCAAGGAGACGAGCCTGCCGATGCCGAGGGAGCCCGCGCCGCTGCAGGTGACGGCGATGTCTTGCGCGCCGGTGTTGTTGACGACGGTTCCGGGGAAAGTCCTGTTGACGGCGTCGTCATTGATGACCGTGACGCCCTGGGTGACCTGCCAGTAGATGTTGCTCGGAAGTATCCCTCCGGAAAGCCGGACGTCGGCGTCGGTCAGCGTGAGCGCCGTCGGAACCTGGATGACGACGACGCTCGTCACGCTTCCGACTATGGTCGTGATGGTCGTGTTGTTCGTGACGCTGGCGGCGGCCTGATAGACGGTGACTCCCGGGCCGGGATTGAGCGTGCCGGGAAGCGAGCCGCCCAGCGGAATGAACGTGGCGCCGGCCGGCGCGGTCAGGCTGTTGAAGAGAACCAGGCCTTCGGCCTGGCCGTTGATCGCCGCGGCGTCGTTGGGATGGAAGGTGCCGACGACCGCGTTGGTCAAGGTCAGCGTCACCCCCGGGCTCGTCCCGACGACGGAGATGTTCAGGGTTTGGACCGGGGAGAATCCGGTCAAAGTGACCTGGGGATTCGCCAAGATATTGAAGCCGGCCAAGGTGCTCCCCATGGTCTGGGCCGACGTCCCGACGGCGGACAGCGCGACGACGGCCAGCGCGGCGAGCAGGCGGGGGATCGAACGCGTGGTGGTTCCCAAATCTTTGTTCATGCGGCAGTATACGCGTGCGGGCCGCGCGCGAATATTCGGAGTTCTACGCGCCGCGGGGGAGTACTACGGAGTCGCCGTCGGCGACTGGGAGGGGGCGGCCGTGAAAAAGCCCCCCGCCGGCAAGCCGGCGGGGGGCCGATTCACGACCTAGGAACGGATTAGAGGCCGGAGAAGACGCTCGACGCGTTGAGGGACGCCAGCGCCGGAGAAGAGGCGGCGTGCGACTGCCTCTCCGCCGAGGCCGCGATGGACGCCCCGCTCGGCCCGATCAGTTCGTTCGCGGCGGGCTTGTACCAGCAGAACGGACGCATGCCCGACGTGTAGCCCTGCGAGAGCACGCAGCCGCCGACCGCCGGGTCGGTGTTGCTCATGTCCGTCGTGTAGGGCTTGCTGCACAGCGACCCCTGGAAGTACGTGTCCAGGCGGCACTGCGCCGCGGGGTGCTCGTCGTTCGTCGTCGCGACGACGGCCGGGTCGGGCGTGTCGAAGTGAGACGCCGGTTCGCCGCCGAGAGAGCCCAGCAGAGCGGTCACCGACATCCCGGCCTCCGCCGAGCGCACGCACAGGGCCTGATCCTTCGCGCCCTTGTAGGACTTCGCGCAGGCCGCCTTGGCCAGCGCGACGTCGTCGGAGGCGATGGTGGTCGGCTTCGTGAAGGACGCGGTCGCGGCGTCGCCGAAGAAGCGGTGCAGGCACTTCGCGTTCGCGAAGTAGTCCGCCTCGCCCTCGTTGGCGGCCCAGTCCGTGCCGCCGTAGCGCGGCGCGCCGCCGAGGTGGTGGCCCATCTCGTGGCAGGCGACCAGCGCCATGCCGTCCTGCGTGATGGACTTGTCGCGCGCCAGACCGCCGTACATATTAAGGATCCAGCTTCCGCCTTCCTCCTGGGCCGAGGCGTTGACCGTGTCGTCCGTCCACAGGCGGTTGATCACCAACGTCGCGCCGTGGGCGGCGACGATGGGCCCGTACAGGGCCTGCATGCGGTCCATCACGGCGTTGAACTGGGCTTCCGTGATGCCGCCGGAATCCCGGGCTCCGATCCGGTGCTTCAGGTTGTTCGGCGGCAGGAAGCTTTCACGATACTTCGGAGCGGCGGGCGAGGCGGCGAGCAGCGACGCGAACACGAGCACGGCGAGGGGCAAGGCCATCTTTTTCAACATGGACACCTCCAGATGAGGCCATCCTGCCAAAAGCCTCCGCGGAGTTGCAAGGATTATTAGGTCCTTGGGCCCGGGTATTTTATAGGCCCTTTGGCCCCACGCTTCAGCGTCCGGCGAGGCGGGCGAGGCGGGCGCGCAGGCCGGCGGCGATGCGCTCGAGCTCGGCGCGGCGGTGGGAGAGTTCGTCGCGGGCGAAGGCGGCGTGGCGGGCGGCGAGCGCGTCGTCGCCGCGGTCCAGCGCGATCAGGGCGGCGTCCAGGTTCTGCGCGGCCATCTGCTTGGCGCCCACGAAGCCGCGGCCGGCCCAGGCCCGGGCTTCGCTCAGGTCGGCGCGGGCGGCGTCGCGGTCGGCCTTCGTCGGGCGGGGGCCGCCGAGGATCAGCGCCCAGCGCTTGAGCGCGGCCTCGCGCGCCAGCACGGCGAGGTATTCCTTCTTGGAGGACTGCAGGGCGTGGAACTGGGCGCGGACGGCCGTGTCCGCGCCGTCGTAGGCGACGGGCGTCGGCTCGGCGATCTTCGGATGCGGGATCAGGTCCTTGACGGCGTGAGCGCGCGCGGAGAGCGCGGCTCCGTCCTCGCCGGCCAAAGCGGCCGCGGCGGCGGCGTGCAAGGCGGAAGCGGCGGCGCGGTGGCGGGCCAGGTGCTCGGCGTCGTCGGCGGGGGCCCGGCGCAGGATCTCGGCGAGCTCGGCGAAGCGCGCGGCGGCCTGGGCGGAGCGGCCGCTGCGGGCGTCGCGCGCGGCGGAGTCCAGTTCGGCGTGCGCGTTGCGCCAGCGGCGCGAGACCACCACGGTGCGGCCGTCGCCGAACACGGCCTCGGCGCGGTCCAGGCCCTCGCGCCAGCCGGACTCGGCGCGGCCCGCGGCGCCGGAGTTGAACGCGCCGATCAGCGACCAGAGCGCGGCGTTGCGCCGGAAGGCGGGGGCGTTCAGCGGCGCCCGGCCCATCAGCTGCAGGTAGGCGGCGCTCATCTGTAGGGCGTAGATCTCGCCGTTGAGCTCGGCGCGGCGGCGGCTGTGGATCGCGCGGTCCTCGGGGGCCGCTCCCTCGCGCTCCAAGGCGGCGCGCTCGGCGCGCAGGTCCTTGAGCTTCGCGGAGACCGCCTTCCAGTCGGACGGGCCGGCGGGCAGCTGCGAGAGCACGGCCTTCAGGTCGGAGACGACGGCGCGCTTGGCCGGGGCAAAAATCGCGGCGGGAGCGCCGGCCTGAGCCTGATTGTGGACCTCGGCGAGTGAGGCGTAGAGCCGGTTGGCGTCCTTCTGCAGCTCGAAGGCGGCGCGTTCGGACAGGATCGGCGAGGACGGGAGAGAGGGAAACGGCGAACCGAGGGAAGGCGCCGCCAGGGACGGCAAGGCGGGGGCGGCGAGGACGGGCGCGGAAACGCGCGGAACGGCGCGGATTTGGCCGAAGGCGGGGACGGCGAACAGCACGGCGATCAACGATCGAAATTTGGTCACGGATCATTCTATCACCGCCCGGCTCCGCCGCTCTGGGCCTTGCGGTCCCGCCGGAGGAGGGCCGTTCGGCCCGTCACGCGGCCGTGACGCCGCCGTCTTGCGCGCCCTATGGAGACGGCCGCGGGCCCGCTTTATACTGAGGCCATGAAACACCGCGATCCTCTCCCGCCCTCGGACGAGCCCCGGCGCTGGCGCGCCATCTGGATTTCCGACATCCATCTCGGCACGCGGGACTGCAAGGCCGCCTTTCTTCTGGAGTTCCTGAAGCGCAACGAGTCCGAGACCCTGTATCTCGTGGGCGACATCATCGACGGCTGGAGGCTCAAGACGTCCTGGCATTACTGGAATCAGCTCCAGAACGACGTGGTCCAGAAAATACTGCGCAAGGCGCGCCGCGGGACGCGCGTGGTCCTGGTGCCCGGAAACCACGACGAGGCGTTCCGCGACTTCGGCGGCATGCGCTTCGGCGGCGTGGAGGTGGCTCTCGAGGCCGTGCACGAGACCGCCGACGGACGGCGCCTGCTCGTCGTCCACGGCGACCAGTTCGACGGCATCGTCCGCCACGCGAAAACCATCGCCTTGCTCGGCACTTGGGCCTATGATCTCGCGCTCCGGGTCAACCACTGGTTCAATTGGGCGCGGCGCCTGGTCGGCCTGCCGTACTGGTCGCTGTCGGCGTACTTGAAGCATAAGGTGAAGAACGCGGTGGAGTTCATCGCCAAGTACGAGGACGAGATGATCGCCGAGACCAAGCGCCGCGGCCTGGACGGAGTCGTCTGCGGCCACATCCACCATGCCGAGATCCGCCGCGTGGACGGAGTCCTCTACTGCAACGACGGCGACTGGGTGGAGAGCTGCACCGCCTTGGTCGAGGACTTCGACGGCGAGCTGAGCCTGGTGCATTGGGCTGACGCGCGCCGCGAGCTCCGCGAGGAGGCCTTGTCCTGAAGACCAGGCCGAAGAACGTCCTGATCCTGCACGCGTCCGTCGGCGCCGGCCACACCCGCGCCGCGAAGGCCGTGGCCGCGGCGCTGGCGCTGGAGTCTCCGGACGCGCGCGTCGTGGTCGTGGACGCCCTGGACCTGGCGCGGCCCCTGTTCAAGCGCGCGTACGGCGAGGGCTACCTGGAGCTGATCGAGAAGGCGCCCAAGCTGTTCGGCCTGCTGTTCGAGCTGACCGATCGGCCCTCGCGCGGGAGGGGTTGGGGCGATCGCCTGCGCCGCGCCGTGTCGCGCTGGGGCGCCAAGGATTTCGCGGCTCTTCTGGAGAAGGGGGATTGGGACGCCGTCGTGAGCACGCATTTCCTGCCGCCCGAGCTGATCGCGGCGCTGAGGCGCGAGGGGCGCTTCGCGGCGCCGCTGCTCACCGTCGTCACCGACTACGATGCGCACCGTATCTGGGTTCATGACGCCGAAGCGCGCTACTGCGTGGCCGGCCCCGTCGCCGCCGCGTCGCTGCGCGGCCACGGCGTGGCGGCGTCCTCCATCGCCGTCACCGGCATCCCCGTGGACCCGGCCTTCTCCATCCCCGCCGACCGCGGCGCGGCGCGCCGCGCTTTCGGCCTGTCGGGCGGCTATCCGGTCGTGGTCCAGTCCGCCGGCGGCGGCGGCGTGGGGCCGCTCGCGGACGTGCACCGCGCCTTGCTCGCCTCCACCGTGCCCAGCGAGATCGTCGTCGTCTGCGGCCGCAACGAGGCGGCGCGCAAACAATTGACCGCGATCGGCGCCCCGGCGCGCCACCGCGTCAAGATACTGGGCTTCACCGACAAGATGCGCGAGCTGATGTCCGTCGCCGATCTGCTGGTCACCAAGCCCGGGGGCCTGACCGTCAGCGAAGCGCTGGCCTGCGGCCTGCCCATGGCGTTGGTCAGCCCCATTCCCGGACAGGAAGAGCGCAACGCGGACTATCTGCTGGAGCGCGGCGCGGCGGTCAAGGCGAACACGCCGGACGCGCTGACCGCGAAGGTCGAGGAGCTGTTGTCGTCGCCGGAGCGTCTGGCCGAGATGAGGCGCAAGGCGAAGAATCTCGGCCGGCCGCGCGCGGCCTTCGCGGTCGCGCGTCAGGCCCTGGAGGCGTCCCGGGGGCGCTTCCAGGCCGCGGCGAGCACGGACAGGGCGCTCGCCGCGGCCGCCGTCCCGGTCCGGATGAGCCATTGGGTCGTGCCCGGGCTCCAGATCAGCCAGACGCTGGCGCCCGAGAGCGCGACCGCGACGTAGTAGTCCACCGGGAAGCCGAGCAGCTTCCGGCGGAACCACGGCACCGGCGTGGAGCGGAACTTGGCCAGGCCCCACGCCGGGTTCCACGCGAACCACTGCAGGTCCCAGACCGCCGTCGTCAGCAGGTAGGACGACAGGCACTTGGCCCACAACTCGCGCGTGAAGCCCGCGTAGACCAGCGGGAGGTGGAACATCCCGACCAGGAACAGCGACAGCCACAGGTGGTAGCCGGTGACCGCCTTGCCGTTGCTGAGGTTCAGGAACCACTCCGGCTCCCAGCGCCAGGTCGGCAGGCTCGCGGCCCAACCCTGGTCGCCCTCGATCTCGATCTCGACCTTGGCGAGCAGCCAGCACAAGGCGAACAGCGCCAGGCCCTCGCGCGCGGCGGCGGCGTTCTCGGCGCTCACGGCGCCATTGTAGCTATTTGGCCTTGGGAGTTCCCGACACGGCGCGCACGGCGTCCGACAGCGGCAGCGGCGCGTCCTTGACGCCGAAGCCGGCGCCGAACGATCGGGCCTGCGGCTCCGAGGCGAACGCGGCCCAGCCCGTGCCCATCGGCGTGGCCAGGCCGGGGACGCGCACGAAATAGGCCCCGCCCGCGCGCAGCCAGCGTCCCTCGACGGCGTCGTGGACGTAGGACGCGGGCTCGCGCGACGGATCGGCGGCCATCGCCTGCAGGAACTCGCCCACGTCGTCGAACACGACGCTGCGCCCCGCGCCGTCCACGTAGCCCGAGGCGAAGCGCTCCTCGCCGACCGCCATGCCGCAGCGCGCGCAAGGGTCGACGCCGTAGCGGATGGAAGGAACGTCGCCCGGCTTGGGGCCGGAGCAGGCGGCGAGCGCCAGCGCCAACATCCAGGCGCCGGGCTTCACGCGTCGAACCCCGTCAGAGGCTTGCGGCCGAACAGCGCGCGCGCCGCCGCCAGCGCCGCGGCCAGCCAGGCGATCATTCCGGCCAAGGCCGCCGGCCTCAGCCATGCCCCGAGCATGTCCTCGGCGCAGTGGCCCGCCGGGCCCAGCGCGTCCAGACCCGCGGCCGAGGCGTCGATGGCGAGCAGGCGGAACAGGCTCAACGGGTTGAGCCAGGCCGAGGCGAGCAGGGCTCCGGGCGGCAGGCGCACGGCCAAGCTCGTGCCCATCAGACCCAGGTCCCCGGCGAAGACCAGCCCCAGCCAGGCGAGCAGGGCCCAGCCCGCGGCCGCGGCCACGCGCGACGACCACGCCGAGAGGGCCAGCCCCAGCGCCAGGCTCACCGCGGCCAGGAGCAGGGTCGACGCGAAGCAGCCCAGGTAGGCCCCGGCGTGAGCGAAGCCGCCCTGCGAGGCGAGGATCGCGGCCAGCAGGCCGAAGGCCAGCGCCAGCGCGGCCGCCAGGGCCCAGCCGATGCCGAGGAATTTCGCCCAGAACACCTCGCCGGAGTCCACGGGCAGGGACAGCAGGAACTCCATCGTGCGGCGCTCGCGCTCGCCGGAGAAGGCCAGCGCTCCCGCCGTCAGCCCCATCAGCGGCACGACCAGCAGGATCAGGTTGATCAGCGCCGCCGTCGTGCGCCCGAAGCCCGCCCCGCCGCCGAACGCCGAACCCCAGGCTCCGGCGGCCATCAGCACGCCGCCCAGCGCCAGGAAGGCGGCGACGAAGCCGGACAGCCAGCGGCTGCGCGAGGCCTCGCCGAACTCCTTGCCCGTCAGCGCCGCCAAAGCGCTCGTCATGCCTCGACCTCCCGGCGCAGATCGCGCTCGGCGGTCCGCGCGAACTCCTCGCGGCTCATCAGGCGCGACGGACGTCCTTCCTTGAGCCACAGCACGTCGTCGGCCAGGGCTTCGACCTCCTCGGCGCGGTGGCTGGTCATCACGATGGCCCGGCTGCCCTTGAGCCCGCCCAGAATCTCGAGAAGGTCCCGGCGGCTGGCCGCGTCCAGGTTGGAGCACGGCTCGTCGAGCACCAACAGGGGCGGGTCGGGCAGCAGGGCCTGCGCCAGCGCGAGCTTCTGCTTCATGCCCCCGGACAGGTCGCAGACCCGCTTGTCGATCGAGGCGGCCAGGCCGCAGCGCTGCAGCTCCGGGGCGATGCCGGATTCATCGACGCCGCGCACGGCCGCGATGAACTCCATCGCCTGGCGCACGGTCCAGTCGTAGCCGGCGAATTCCTGGGCCGCGTAGCCCAGGCACGCGCGCGCCTCGCGGCCGGAGCGCGCGGCGTCGCGGCCGAAGATTGAGATCTCGCCCTCGAACGCGTGCAGTCCGAGGAGGCATTTGATGAGCGTGCTCTTGCCCGCGCCGTTGGCGCCCCAGAGCACCAAGGTGCGTCCGGCGCCGAGCTCGGCGTCGACGCCGCACAGCACGGGGCGTTCGCCGAAGGATTTGCGCACGCCGCGCAGGCGGAGCGCCGCGCCTCCGTCCCGAACGAGGGCGGGACGGACGGCGCGGCGCCGCTTGAGGAAGGCGGGCAGGCCCAGCAGGAAGCCCGAGAACGACGCCAAGCCCAGCGGCAGGCTCCACGACGCCCGCGCGGGCGAGTCGCTTCGCGCCGCGTCGAACGGCGGCCGCAGCAGGGGACTGTCGTCGCTGAGGACGGTCTTGGGACGGAACACCGGAAAGGCCCGGGCGGCCATGTCCAAGGCCTGCGCGGCGGGAGTGAACAGGAAAAAACGGAGCAGAGGCTGGCGGTCCATCAGGCCCTCCCAGGCGCTTTCCACGCGATAGGGCATGCGTCCGACCACGGCTCCGGCCGTCCCGTAGCCGGCATAGTCGCTCCAGTAGTTGCCGCGGCCGCCGCGCTCCCATTCGTTGCCGGTCAGCCGGCCGCCGCCCCGGCGGGAGACCTGCTGGAGGTTGTCGTCGAACACGTTGTCGTAGAAGGAGTTGCCGCTGACGCCGGGCAGGATCGACAGCCCGATGTCGTTGCGCGCGAAGACGTTGCGCGTGAAGACGTTGGCGTCCGTCGCCACCAGCGGCGAGCCGTCGATGTACACCGCCTGCCGGTTCCCGATGAAGTCGTTGTCCTCGACCGTCAGCCAGCTGCTTTCCTTGAGGCCCAGGCCCGCGCCGCTGGGGCCGCGGTGGCCCTCGAAGCGGTTGCGGACGATCCGGACCTGCCGCGAGTACATCACGTAGAAGCCGACCGAGTTGCCGACGAAGCGGTTGCCCTCGACCGCGGCGTTGTTGGTGTACATGAAGTGCATGCCGTAGCGGCCGCCGGTCACGACGTTGTCCAGCACGCGCGAGCCGGTGGAGAACCACAGGACGAAGTCGCGGCCGCCCTCCAGGACGTTGCCGCGCGCCGTGAGCTGATCGCTGTTCCAGCTGCGGATCAGGTCCCCGCGGCGGCCCATGTCCAGCGGCTTGCCGTGGAAGCGGTTGCGCTCGAGCACGGCGCGCGGCGCGTGGACCAGGAAGACGCCGAACAGCACGCCGTCGAACCGGCAGTCGCGCACCGTCGCGGACGCGGCCTCCAGGCGCACGCCCGCGTCCTCGAACAACAGGCTGTCGCCGGAGTTCTCGAAGGCCAGCCCCTCCAGGGTCACGTCCGGGGCCTTGACCGTCACGAGCGTGCCTTGGCCGCGGCCGTCGATCACGGCCCGGCCGTTCCCGCGTAAAGTGATCGGCTTGTCGATGATCAGCGGCGCGTCGTAGCGCCCGGCCGGCAGATCGACGACGGCGCCGGGGGCGGCGCGGGACACCAGCTCGGCCAGCGTGACGGCCGCGCGGGAGGGCGACGCGGCGGCCAGCAGGAGGGCGGCCGCGATCGCCGCGGCCTCGGGCTTGCCCGCGCGCCGGTAGCGCGGGCCGGACTTT
>Ga0315268_10001646_pt1 | contig 25799 bp, 19 predicted proteins | sample C1_top_MG_FD_204535 | JGI IMG/M metagenome (GOLD analysis project Ga0315268, IMG submission 204535) | Sediment microbial communities from Yellowstone Lake, YNP, Wyoming, USA - C1_top | ecosystem: Environmental > Aquatic > Freshwater > Lake > Sediment | place: USA: Wyoming | collected 2017-08-01
CTGGTGGGGGTAATCGCCGGGCGGTCTTGGAACATAGGTCTGCATTCAAGATAGTCCAATAGACAAAACCAAAAGACACACTGGCAAGCGGTAAAACATACTAAGGCATTTGAATCGCCGAAACTCAACGGGATGAACCGGGTGCAAGGTTTGGTTGAACGGCCCGCGCCGATGGAGCAGGTTGATTTGTAGAAGTATTGTCACACATGAAACAACTGCCCGCGCATTTGATCGGTGGAAACTTTCTGCTCACGGAAACCGATCCCCAACTTGTTTTTACCCCCGAGGCTCTGTCGTCAGAGCAACGCCTCATGGCGGAGACTGCGTCGAAGTTCATGGAGAAGGATGTTTTGCCGAATCTCGACGCGCTTGAGCATCAGGCGGACGGCCTCGCCGCCAAGCTGTTTCGCAAAGCAGGCGAACTGGGATTGGTCGGCATGGAAGTGCCGACGGATTTTGACGGCTTGGGCTTGGGCAAGACGAGCGCTGCGGGCGTCGAGGAACAATTGACGCGGCTCGGCGGTTTCGGTGTGACTTGTGGAGCGCATTCCGGCATCGGCACCATGCCGTTGCTTTACTTCGGCACGGAGACGCAAAAGAAAAAATATCTCTCCAGGCTGGCGACCGGCGAATGGATGGCGGCATACGCACTCAGCGAAGCCGGGTCGGGTTCGGACGCGCTTGGCCTTCGCACGAAAGCTACGCTATCCGCCGACGGCAAGCATTACCTTCTTAATGGCACCAAGATGTGGATTTCGAACGCTGCCTGGTCGAACTTGTTCACGGTCTTCGCCAAGGTAGATGGACAGCACGTCACGGCTTTTCTCGTCGAAAGCACGTTCCCCGGCGTTTCGACCGGGCGTGAAGAACACAAACTCGGCATCAAGACCTCCTCCACGCGCCGCGTGATTCTCGAAGACGCCAAGGTGCCGGTGGAAAATCTGTTGGGCGAAGTTGGCAAGGGCGCTTACATCGCCTTCAACATCCTGAACATCGGACGCTACAAGCTGGGCGCGGGTGCCATCGGCGCGGCGAAGGAGTCGCTCAAGGTCGCGACGCGCTACGCGTTGGAGCGCCAGCAATTTAACAAGCCGCTCGCGTCGTTTGGTTTGATTCAGCAAAAGCTGGCGGCGATGGCGACGAGCATTTTCGCCGGCGAGAGCACAGTTTATCGTACTGCGGCGATGATTGACGCCGTGATGGAGACCGGCGAGGTGATGGATTCGATGAAGCCAGCGTTCCCGCGCGCGCTCGATGAGTTCGCGCTCGAATGTTCCATCATCAAAGTCGCGTGCAGTGAAATCCTGGACGATGTGGCCGACGAGTCGCTGCAAATCCACGGCGGCTATGGCTACACGGAAGAATTTCCGGCGGCGCGCACGGTGCGCGATTCGCGTATCAACCGCATCTTCGAAGGCACAAACGAAATCAACCGGCTCTTCATCCCCGGCGTGCTCATGCGCCGCGCACAACGCGGCCGTTTCCCGCTCGTTGCGGCGATCACGAAAGTGACCAAGGAACTCTTCGATCCCGCGCCGCTGGAGGACGGCTCCGGTGGCGACGAACTGGCCGCGGCGCAAGCATTGCTCGTCAATGCCAAGAAACTCGCGCTGTTCGTGAGCGGCGTGGCGTATCAGAAGTTCGGCGAGAAATTGGCGGAGGAGCAGGAAGTGGTTGGCCGCCTGAGCGACATCATCATTGACGTTTACCTGGGTGAGAGCGCGTTGCTACGCACACTCAAAGCGCGCAAGTCGGGCGCCAGCGCGCCAGTTTTGAGCGACCTGACCCTGAATTTTATCAACGAAGCAGCGGGTCGGATGGAACTTCACGCCCGGCATGCGCTTGCCGCGGCTTCACAAGGTGACGAACTTCGCGCGCAACTTGGAATTGTCCGGCGGTTGCTGCGCTGGACACCGCTCAACGGAGTCGCCTTGCAACGTCGCATCGCGAAGCGATTGTGTGACGTGGGCAGTTATCCGGCTTTGGTCGCCGTGAAATGAATTCATGCTGTCGGAGTTTGAGAGTTTTTGCCACGACGCAACCGGCAACGGGATTAGCAGATTATGATTTATCCAAAATCAACCTTGCCGCAGATCTTGGAGCGGGCCGCAGCCAATGCGCCCGACTCGACAGCGCTGATCTATTTTGGAAGCCGGATTTCCTACCGGCAATTACTTGATCACGTGAACCGGTTCGCAGCGGGCTTGCAGACGCTGGGAGTTCAAAAGGGCGACTGCGTGGCGCTAATGATGCCGAATTGCCCGCAGTTTGTGATCGCCTACTTCGGCGCGTTGCGGGCGGGCGCGATCGTGACCGCGACCAGTTCGATGTACACGGCGAGGGAAGCCGGCCATCAGTGGCACGATGCCGTCGCCAAGATTGTGATCGCGGATCGCCGCCTTTATCCGGTGGTGCAAGCCACTATCCCGCAAGTTTCATCAATACAGCACGTGATTTTGACCGGCAGCCGCGAGTACTTTCCAAACCATCTGCGCGCGCTCAACGCATTTCTGGAGTCTTCGGCGACGGCGAATCGTTCGAGCGTCAACGGCAAGGCGAAGAATTCCCGTGCGCGCGCCAAAGGCCCGGCGCTGCAAACATGGCAGGAAGTGCTCGCCATCTCCCGCACGCCAGCGCCGGATGGGCTGGCCCAATCAGATATCGCCTGTCTGCAATACACCGGCGGTACCACCGGTGTCTCCAAGGGCGCCATGCTCACCCACGCCAACCTGGTGATCAATGCCTGCCAGTCCAGCCGCTGGCTGGAGGCCCGCACGGACGGCACGGAGGTGCTAGTCGCCGCGCTCCCTTTGTTCCACATCTTCGCCATGACCTGCGTGATGATTAGCGCGATCGAAATCGGTGCCTGCGTGGTCATCCTGCCGCGCTTCGAACTCCGCGCCGCGCTGAATGTAATTCGCAAGTATCACCCCACAATCTTCCACGGCGTCCCCACGATGTATGTGGGCTTCAACAGCGTGCCAGGCGTCAAGCGTTATGGATTCAACTCGCTTCGGATGTGCATGAGTGGCGGCGCCGCATTGCCCGTTGAGGTCCGCCAGAAGTTTGAAGCCATCACGGGCGGCAAACTCGTGGAGGGCTACGGGCTCACCGAGACGTCACCCGTCACGCACATCAATCCGCCGACCGGGTCACCCAAAATAGGCAGCATGGGCTTGCCGATTGCCGACACCGAAGTGCGCATTGTGGACTTGGAAACCGGTACGCGCGAAATGCCCGTCGGCGAAATAGGCGAGATCATCGTTCGCGGCCCGCAGGTGATGAAGGGTTATTGGAACAAGCCGGAAGAAACCGCACTCGTACTGCGCGACGGCTGGCTTTACACCGGCGACATCGCGAAGAAGGACGAGGACGGTTACTTCTATATCGTGGACCGGAAGAAGGACATGATCATCGCGGGCGGCTACAACATTTACCCCCGCGAGGTCGAGGAAGTGCTGTTCGAGTGTCCCAAGATCAAGGAAGCGGCGGTGGTCGGCGTGCCCGACCCTTACCGGGGTGAGACGGTGAAAGCCTTCGTAGTGCTGAAGGAAGGCGTCACGGCAACCGCCGAGGAGATAATCGCTTTCTGCCGGGAGCGTCTGGCCGCCTACAAAGCCCCACGTCAGGTGATGTTCCAAGATGCATTGCCAAAGTCCGGCGTGGGGAAATACCTTCGTCGCGAGTTGCGAAAGTTGTAGCGCTTCCTGACTGGAGCGCCGGTTTCTGACCCGGCTCGTTGGAATCGGCGGCAAAATTGAGCCGGGCCGGAGGTCGGCGCTCCGGTTCGTGGAAAAACCGTCGAAACCACAGGATCAACATGAAAACCAGAGAACTCACCGAACCTCGCAATCTACAGAACATTTACCCGGAGCATTGGCCGGCATGGCTGACCTTGGGTTTCTTCTGTCTGGGCGGCGCTATCAGCAGTCAAGCCGACGTGACCATCGCGGACCAAGGCAAGAGCCAATACCGCATCATCCTGCCGGCGGGTGCGATCCCTTCCGAGAGTTACGCCGCCGAAGAACTGCAGCGTTACCTTGAAAAAATATCCGGCGCGAAACTCTCCATCGTGACCGATGCAGAAAAGTCCGCGCCGCGCGAAATCCTGCTCGCCGACAATGCCCACCTGGCGAAGCTGCGCACGAAAGTTGATTTCGCGAAACTCGGCCCCGACGGTTTCGTGCTGCGCGTGGACGGCAAGCGCTTGATCATCGCCGGCGGCCGGCCGCGCGGCACGCTGAACGGCGTTTATACGCTGCTGGAAGAAAAGCTCGGCGTGCGCTGGTTCACGCCCGAACTGGAAACCGTTCCCAAGCTCGACCGCGTCAAACTGCCGAAACTGAACGAGACCAAAATTCCCGCGCTGGAAAACCGCGACGTCTTTTGGAGTGAAATGATGCACAACCCGGATTTTGCCGCTCGCCACCGCGTCAACGGGCAGCATTACGGCCTCACCGCGAAGCACGGCGGCCCCTTTACGGTCTATTATCCGTTCGTCCACAGTCTCGACGGCCTGGTGCCGCCGGAACTTTGCAAGGAACACCCGGAATACCTCCCGCTCATCAAGGGCCAGCGCAAGAGCGGCTACGTCCAGCGGTGTCTTTCCAACCCCGACGTGCTGCGGATTTCCATCGAACGCGTGCGGCAATGGATCAAGGAACATCCCGAGGCCACGATCATCAGCGTTTCGCAAAACGACACCATCAACAATTGCCAGTGCGAACAGTGCAAGGCCGTGGACGACGCAGAAGGCAGCCCGGCGGGTTCGTTGCTCAAGTTCGTCAACGCCGTCGCCGAAGCGATTGAGAAGGATCATCCGAACGTCCGCATAGACACGCTGGCCTATCAGTACACCCGCAAACCGCCGAAGACGATCCGCCCGCGCCCCAACGTCATCGTACGCCTGTGCTCCATCGAATGTTGCTTCTCCCATCCGCTCGAAACGTGCCCGGCCAAGGAGAATCAACGCTTCCGCGACGACATCGTGGCTTGGGGGCCGGTTGCCCCGTTGATTTACGTTTGGGATTACACAACCGACTTCGGCCACTACCAGCAGCCGTTTCCGAATTTCGACGCGCTGCAATCAAACGTCCGGTTCTTCGTGAAGCACGGCGTCAAAAGCCTGTTTGAGCAGGGAAATTATTCCAGCGGCGGTGGTGGCGAGATGGAGCCGCTGCGCGCCTATGTCCTCGCAAAACTGCTTTGGAATCCCGATACCGACGTGCAGAAACACATCCACGAGTTCACCGATGCCTACTACGGCAAAGCGGCGCCGAAGATTCTTGCCTACCTCGACACCATCCATCGTCCGGTCCGCGAGGATGGCAAGCACATCCATATTTTCGACCGGCCAGCGTCCGCCTACCTAAGCGAAGAGGTGCTAAATGCCGGCGAGAAATTGCTCGATGAAGCCGAACAGTTGGCGGAGAACGACGAGGTTCGGTTCCGCGTGCAAGTCGCTCGACTGCCGGTGTGGTACGTGAAGATCGCCGCGAATCGCGTGACCGACGACGCGAAAACGGACTTGGCGAAACGCTTCGTCGCCATCGCCCGCAAGGTAGGTATCTCGAACATCAGCGAGGGGAAATCGCTCGACGAATGGGCGAAGAAACTGGGAGTGGAGTAACGGAAACAACCAAGAGCAAGACAACGCGATCATGAAACATCTGAAATTCATCAACCAACTCAAGGCACTGAAGATTTTAGCGGCAGGGCTGCTGGTTCTAGCCTTATCGTGGGCGTCTCTATCCACCGGCGCGGAAATCGTCGGCAACCACCCTGCCGTCCGCGACGAGCGCGGCATCTTGCTTCCGTGGATGCCGTGGCGCCCAGCGCTTGAACGCGAGGTGGCCTGGTATCTCAAGTGCCCGGTCGAACACGGCTATCCGCGCTTCGTTTACATGACGTTCATGGACGGCAACTACCGGCTGATCGAGAAACGACCGTCATTTATTCCGGCGACGCAGAACGGCATGGGCATCATCTCGTATCTCAAGTGGCACGAGTTCACCGGCCGAAAGGATCCGCGCCTGGTCCAGATGGCGCGTTACCTGGGCGATTACCTGGTCAAGGAGGCGATCACGCCGGACACGGGCAAGTATCCGCGCTTCTCACGTTCGACCGGCTGGGCCGGGAAATTCCCTCAACCGCCCGACTGCGGTTCGCAGGACGATAAGCCCTACGACATCCAGCCAGACAAGGGCGGCATCGCCGGCTACGCGCTCGTGTTGCTGTATGAGGAAACCAAGGACCAGAAGTATTTCGATCAGGCGTTGCAGAACGCGCGCGTCCTTGTGGCGAACATGGGCCAAGGCACGGCGACAAATTCACCGTGGCCGTTCCGGGTGGATTACCGCACCGGTGAGGCGAGCGGTGCCGTGTCGGGTAACATGTCGTTCATCCTCCGGCTCTTCGACAAGTTGATCGAGCATGGGCACAAGGAATTCCAAGCCCCGCGCGACAATCTCTGGGCGTGGATCAAGAACGTGCAGATCCCCGACGCCGCCAAGGACGGCGCGCTGATGGCACAATTCTTCGAGGACCATCACGGGCTGAACAACCGTACCGCTTGGTCGCCGCTGAATCTTGCACGTTATCTCCTCGAGAAAAAGGAGGCGATCGATCCCGACTGGCAGAAGGATGCGCGCACGCTGATCGAGTTTGTGAATCGAACGTTCACGCACATCTTCAGCGGCGTCGTTGTCTGCGGCGAACAAGATAGCGACCAGCGCCCGTGGGGCGGCATCGCCTCCAGCTACGGCGCCGTGCTGGCCATGTTCACCAAGGCCACTGGTTCAGATGAATACAAGGGCATCGCCTACCAGACGCTCAACTACACCATCTACTCGATCAACGACGATGGTTGCCCCTACGACGGCATCTGGAAGGGTGATGGCCGCGGCGGCTGGCAGGAGGATGCGCACACGGACAAGCTCCACAATTATGTGGACGCGATGAACGCCTTTCCCGAATGGGCGAAATGAAGGCGCACCGGTTCGCCACGCGGCATTCAATCGGAATGGCTCTGGCCTTCTGCGTGGCGTCGTTACCGGCAATTCCGGCTGGCGCGCAAGCCATTGGTAATCATCCTGCCGTTTACGACGAACGCGGCATCCTGCTGCCGTGGACTTCGTGGCGTGACGCGCTCAATCGTGAGGTTAATTGGTATCTCAAATGTCCGTTGACCAACGGCTATCCCAATTTTGTGGTGATGACGTTTATGGACGGGAATTACAACCCGCGCCAGAACCGCCCGGATTTCATCCCCGCCATGCAGAACGGCATGGGCATCATCTCTTACCTCAAATATCACGCCTGGAGCGGGCGTAAGAATCCACAGGTGCTCGCGATTGCGCGCGCGATGGGCGACTTCCTCGTTAAGGAAAACCTCACGCCCAACGAAGGCAAGTATCCGCGCTTCCCACGCTCAACGGGCATGCGCTTCAAATTCCCGCAGCCGCCAGATTGCGGCTCGCAGGCGGACCAGCCTTACGAAATCCAGCCAGACAAGGGCGGCATCGCCGGTTACGCGCTCGCGCTGCTTTACGAGGAGACGAAGGACGAGCGCTACTTGAATCAGGCGTTGCAGACCGCGCGAGTGCTGGTGGTGAACATGGGCGAAGGCACGGGCAGCAAATCGCCGTGGCCGTTCCGCGCCGACTACCGCACCGGCGCGCCACGCGGTGACATGGGCAGCAACCAGTCCTTCACGCTCCGCCTATTCGACAAACTCGTCGAGTTGGGCCTTGCCGAGTTTAAGTCACCGCGCGACAAGCTGTGGGCGTGGATCAAGAACGTGCAAATCCCGAACGCTGCCGCGGACGGCATGTTGTGGGTGCAGTTCTTCGAAGATTATGCCATGACAACCAACCGCAATTCCTGGGCGCCGCTGAACACGGTTCGTTACCTCTGCGAAAAGAAAGATGCCTTGGATCCGGACTGGCAGAAGGACGCGCGGACGCTGATTGAGTTTGTGAACAAGCGCTTCACCAGCATTCACAGCGGCGTACTCGTGTGCGGCGAGCAGGACGACGACATCAATCCGTGGGGAGGCGCCGTGTCCACTTACGGCGGCGTGCTGGCGGTTTATTGCAAGGCTACAGGCTCGGATGAGTTCAAGGGCCTCGCGTGGCAGGTGTTGAACTACGCGTTGTATGCCACCGACAACGATGGCTGCCCGTCCGAGGCTGTCTGGAAGGGCAAACGCCGTGGCGGCTGGCAGGAGGACGCCCACACGGACAAACTTCACAACTTCGTGGACGCCATGAGCGCCTTCCCCGAGTGGGCCGACTAAGCCGAGCCAATGCCTGCCGCAAAGGGCGCGAGCACGGCGGGGATCCGAGGAATAAACACGGGCGGGAAGCATCCGGGCTGCTTTATGAAATCTGCCCAACGGCGGACGGGCGTGAAGGCGTCAAAACGACGATGGCGAAAGCTTCTTGGCAGTTCGATAATCTTGAACGTGTGTGGTTGGAATTTCCACGCACGGAAAAGTTGGATAAAGGTTTGGACTCATCTTAGCTTCGTCGAATTCCTCTCGACAATGCACTGTGCCACGCCGACATTCTAATCCATGAAACTTGCTAGCAGCAAATTCGCGTTTCACTCCAATGTTAGGTCACATACGATATGAATCCCACTGTGTTAATCTTGCTTTTTCCTGTGGCTGTTTTAATCGGGATGGTGGCGACTTCGGGTTTTAGACTTGAGCTTCATCCGTTGGTAGTTCCGTCCCTGTTTTCAGTCTTGTGGATAGTGTCGGCTATTATTTGTATCAGGCATGGTTTTTACATTTTTCGACGCTATAGATTGTTGTCTTGTCTTTGCTTTGTGGTGGCACTGTTTCAGTTCCTTTTGCTTCTTTTAATAGCGTCGGCATCAAAAGCGAGATTATGATTTTATGTGGCCTAATCTAGTAATGGATTGCAAATTGGATTTCACCATCATTCCCGATCGATTTCAGATTCTCCTTTCCCTTCACCAACGGAAGGAACCAATCAGGATCAGTGGGATGATTGCTATATTGCCTTAAGTATTTCTGGGATGGCATTCATCCCGAACCTTTAGAGTCCGCCTTTATTATCTAGCCTCCCGGGCACTGCCCACCCAAACTGTCCTCCAGTTGCCAACGTTATTTGTTCGCAGTTAAAACGACCCGGGTTGGATATTAACGTGGTTGGACTCGATTTCAGTTTCCAACATTTTTATCCGAGTCCAGCCGACACCGCCGCATTATGGGCAATTTTGCCGACACGCTAATGCATCTCAAGACGAACGGCCGCTTCTTCGCGCCGGGCCGGCCCATCCATTACAGCCGCGCGCCAGGCAGGCTCGATTTGATGGGCGGCAACGATGATTACACTGGCGGCCTGGTCTTCGAGGCCACGATTCGCGAAGCCACCTGGGCGGCGGGACAATTGCGGGACGACCGCCGCCTCGTCTTTTTCAATCCGCAGATGAAGTCACGCGGCTGGCACGACCGGCTCGAATTCTCGCTCGACGACCTCACAACCGACGAGACGGTGCGCGCGCTGGTGAATCGCGATCCCGGCACCCGCTGGATCGCTTACGTGCTCGGCGTTTTCCATCTGCTGCAAAAGCGTTTCGCCAAACATATCGCCTCCGGTGCGAACGTTTACATCGAGTCAAATGTGCCGTTGAACAAGGGCGTGAGTTCGTCCGCTTCCGTCGAAGTCGCGGTGATGAAAGCCGCCGTGGGCGCTTATGGCATCAACCTCGCGGGCGTTGAACTGGCCGAAGCCTGTCAGTGGGTGGAGAACGTCATCGCCGAATCCGCGTGCGGCATCATGGATCAGATCACCGTGGTGCTCGGCGACGAAGGTTGCATCCTGCCGCTGCTCTGTCAGCCATGTTTGCCGCGACCGCTGGTGCGCCTGCCGGATGGACTGGCTTGCTGGGCGGTGGATTCCGGCGTCAGCCACATGGTGAGCGGTATCGAGTACGAAGCCGCGCGCGCCGGCGCATTCATGGGTTACAAGCTGATTTGTGATGAGGAGGGAATTGTCGTGCGACACGACGAGTCAGCCCAGATTCCTCGCTGGACCGACGCGCGCTGGAACGGTTATCTCGCCAACCTCTCGCCCTCGCTCTTTCGTTCGCGCTACGAGGCGCGCCTGCCGGAGACGATGACCGGTGCCGAATATCTGCGAGACGGGCAGGTTCACGTGGATCCGTTTACCAAGATGCGGCCAGAGGTGACGTATCGCGTTCGCGCCAACACGCGCTACGCGGTCGAGGAAAATTTTCGCGTGCATCTCTTCGCGGAACTCGCGAGCGGAGGAGTTGGGTTCGAGCAGATGGGGGACATCATGTATCAATCGCACCACGCCTACACCGAATGCGGCCTTGGCTGCGACGCCACTGATCTCCTAGTGCAACTTGTCCGAGAAGAGGGCGGCGCGAACGGATTGTTCGGCGCGAAAGTCACCGGCGGCGGCGCGGGCGGAACCGTGGCGGTGCTGGGACGCACCGAGGCCCGCCCGGCGTTCGACCGGGTAGTCCGCCGTTACGCTGAAGTCCGCCGCATAACGCCGTACGTCTTCGAAGGCAGTTCGATGGGGGCGGACCGTTTTGGAGTCAAAATCCTGCAATCTTGAACTATGGAAAATGTCGTCGCCACCCCGCCAGCCCAGCCGAAGTCCCGCTTCCTATGGTTCTTCCTGTTGCTCGCGCTCGTGAACCTGATGTGGTCTGCGCAAGGAACGGCGGTCAAATTTCTCGAAGGCAAGCTCGGCCCCATCGCCATCACCTTCCTGCCGTTTTACGTGACGACGGTGTTATTGATCCCGCTGCTCCTGCGCGAGCGCCGCCGAAACCCGCAGGCCGCGAAAGTCACGCGCGCCGACTGGTTGCGGTTCGCGGCGGCGGGTATTGGCGGTCAGGTGTTGGCACAACTCGGCATGACGTGGGGCATCACCAAATCGCTCGCCTCGAACGCCGCGATCCTCAACCTGCTCATCCCGGTGATCACCGCAGTGCTCGCTTCGTTCATGCTGCGTGAGCGGATCACCCTGTTGCGCGTGGTTTGTCTGCTCGTCGGCTTGGCGGGGGTCTTCCTCCTGTCGGTGCAGGACCTGAAGGAAAGTTCCTTCCTGAAAACTAGCTATCTGACTGGTAACTTGCTCATCCTCGCTGGTTGCCTCGGTTCGGCTTTCTACAACGTCTATTGCAAGGGACTGCTCCAGCGATTTCAGGAAATCGAAATCCTGATCTTCAGTTATGTAGCGGCATCGGTCGCCAGCCTGCCATTGCTTGTCTGGGTCGAGCCGTTCCAATTTGCGCAACTTGCGGCACTCGACTGGCGCGGCTGGCTGGCCTTCGCGTTCCTGGCCCTCTTCATGTATGGACTCTCAATGGTTTTGTTTTTCTACGTGCTGCAACACTTGCCGGTAACGGTCGCCTCGGCATTATTTTACCTCGTGCCGGTGTTCGGCATCCTGCTGGCGGCTTTGTTCCTCGGCGAACGACTCACCCCCATCGCGCTCGCCGGCACCGCCATCGTGTTGGTGTCAACCATCCTGATCATGAAATGGGACAAGTCGGTGACGTGACTGGCAGGTTTATGCAACAAGATAACTTCAGCCCGATGAAACTAAGAAGAATCACGATCATCGCCGCTCTTTGCGGTTGTTCACTCGTGGCGGGTGAACCCAAGGAGCCTGTTCGGGCCGAACTCAATGGTCTGCGTGTCGTCATTGATCCGAGTTCGGGTGGCTTGCTCGAACTGCAATACGAAGGCACAAAGATATTGGAGGCCCGGCCCGGCAGCGCTTCATTGCTGGATGCGGCTTACCCCGGTTATGGCTTCGAACCGCTGCGGCTGGGGACACGATATTCGCGGGACGCTCGCGTCGAGGTGGCGGACGAAGGAATTTCAATTACCTGGCAGACCTTGGGGATGAGTCGCGCTTTTGAACCGAAAGGCTCTGTCCACGCGACCGTCCAAATTCGTCCGGCAGCAGATGGGCATTCCGTCACGTTAAAGGCTTCGATTGAAAACCAGTCCGAGCTGACCATTCCGCAGGTGCTGTTCCCGGATTTGGAAGGGCTTCAGCCCTTCGCCGGTTTGGAGGGCACGGAACTCCGTACCTGCGGCGGCGTGCAGAAACCTTTTCGCGACCTGGCTCTCCCGGAAGACGAGGGCCGGTGGTACGCCAGCCGGAGAAACTGGCTGACACTGAAGTCGGGCGCCTACGACAAGTCCATGGCGGCGCGGTGGCTGGACCTCGGCAGTCTGAAGAGCGGTTTCAGTTTGTTTCCGAAACTCTGGAGCTGGGGGCCGGTGACCGAATCCGGCGAGCCAACTTCCGATCGCGTCCTGCTTCACCTTTCGCAGGTGGACCGGACACTTCGGCTCATGTGCGAACACAAGGCGCTGATCCGGCCCGGTGAAAAATGGTCCAGCCCGGAGTATGTCTTGACCCCGCACCGGCACGGTTGGGCCAAGGGTATCGAACCGTTCCGGGCATGGGTGAAGGAAAACGTCCAGCGATCCCATCCGTTGCCCAAGCACCTGCGCAGCACCCTCGGCTATCGCAGCGTGTGGATGGCCCAACAATATGCTGTTGCCGATCCCGCTGGATCAACCGTCGTCTGGAAGTTCCGTGATCTGCCGGGTCTGGCGGATGAATGTCGGGCGCACGGTCTGAATGAAATGGTAATCTGGTTGTGGGGACCTTGGGAGATTCCGAATCAACCCTCGCCCGAATTGGGCACGCTCGAGGAATTCAACCGGGCCATCGCGAAGTGCCGGGCCAAATGCGTGAACGTGTCGCTCTTCGTGTCCGTCATGACCATGCTCAATCCCATCTCCGCCAAATACGGCCAGACCGATGGCGGGGAGGACTGGGGGTATCACACGGACTTCATCCCAATGCTGCGTCCCTACTACGGCAAGGCCTCGCGCGGTTCTTTCGCGGACCCGAACCATCCGGTATGGCAGGCGGACATCACGGCGAGCTTGTTGAAGATGGTGGAGCGCGGTTGGACTTCGATTACCTGGGATCAGGCCATGCACAAGAACGCGGCTCCCAACCTGGAAACGATTTTCGCAAAGGTGCGCGCCGCCGCCAGCGAAAAGGATCCGGAAGCAACCTTCGCCGGGGAGTGTCTCAACAATCTCGATCTGGACAGCCGTTGGCTGGACTACACTTGGAACTGGGCGCTGTTCGACGAGCACATGGACTGGCGTGCCCTCGTGAACGCCTATCCCACGCCTCGCTTCAACGTGAACGTGGGAACATCCCCGCGCGCAGTGAAGCAGTTGTTCATGGACCACCTGTTTCTGAACGTAATGCCGTCAAAGCCAGAAGGGATCAACGGCTCGGCGCGCATAACGGACTATCCCGAATTGGCACAGGCGCTGACCGTATGCGCCAAACTTCATGACCAGTTTCAAACCTACCTGGAAGACGGCCAGTTGGTGGGCGACAACATTTTGTCCGAGCCGTGCCGCGAAGCGCGCGTCAACGGCTACATCCTCCCAGGCAAAACGCTCATCCTGGTGTTGAATACGGGAACCCAGCCGCGTTCCATCGCCTTCACCTTGGACATGATGCCATGGCTGACTTCCCCATCCGGCCGTTACCTTATCACCCCTTACGACGAGTCCGGCAGGGCACGCGCTCCCCACGTCGAAGGCCAAGCCTCGTGGAAGGAAACCACACCCCTGCTTGCGCCCAACGAACTGGCGCTCTTCGAAGTTACTCCGGAGAAATGATGACAATGACCGCAGGGCGACCAGAATCACCTTGGAATAACCGCGCGGGGCGGAGTTCATCTAATCCGGAAACATGCGATGGACGAGGTGGTCGTCCATGATTCATCGTGTCGGCGATTCGGCCAGTCGGGAATATGCAGCTTTTGTCGGCGAGCGTGCATCGCTCGTTTCAGAATCAAAACCAAGCTGGACAGAACTTTTCGTCCAGAATACCGTCAAACCAAGAAACGAGATAGGCTGCAAAAAACGCAGGTCACTTAGAATGTTAGGCGTCATCATGCGCACGCTCTGCTTCATAGCATTTTTGTCGCTAGTCTTTGGCGGCGTTGGTTACCGCGAGCAAGTGCGCAAGCAATTCTTTGCCCAAAGGCACGATTTGTTTGAGCAGTATCGCACAAACGACATTCATGGCGCAGACGTCGCGCTCGCGGAGATAGAGCGTTCAGATCGTGGCGACGGGCGTGTAGTATTTACAACACCCATGGGCATGGCGCATGAGTTGGGCTTTATAAAAGTGCGCAGGTCTGAGATTCATTCCAAGCTCGGTGATGTGGCGGGCGCAGCCCAGTTCATGAATCAGGCACTTGTTTTATTGAGGGAGGCCGGACATACAAATATGACAGCCGAGAGCGCGATTGGATACGCTAAAAAGTTCGACCAGCATCTTTCACCGAGATGGAGGCAGGAAAAATGACGCCTAATATTCAAATAGACTACAAACATCCCATCCGCCGCTACCGCCGTTATCCTCCCGCAGAATATCCCCAAGAAAAGAGCCGTCCTGGCGGACGGCTTTCGTGAATCCCGGATTCCTCAGGCGGCTGGCGGAGCGGCCTTGCGTTTGGTCCTAGCCACAGTTTTTTTCCGTTTGAGATACGACAGCCGGCGTTTGCGTTTGATGACTTTGTTGTATTGTCTGCCCATAAGAGTCTTTACATCGCTTCGTTGTTTCGATTCTGTGTGTGCCACTATGGTTATTCGGCCCACGCGATTCAACATCTATTTGCTGTGCCTGGCGCTCCTCGCGCCTGCCGCCGGCTGCCGCAGCCCCGAAAGCCGGCGCGAAAAACAACTCGCCACATTCCGCGTCCACCTGGAAGTAAACCCCGACGGCACCGGCCTGAGCGAACCCATCCCCATCTACCGCGCGCATCCCACACAGGTCAACGTGGATAAAGGGCCGTTTCTCACGGAAGGCGACATCGCCGAAGCCAAGGTCATTGTGGACACGCTGGGCGGCTTCTCGTTGCAAATTCAGTTCGACTCGCGAGGGACCTTGCTGTTGGAGCAATACACCGCGGTGAATCCCGGCAAACGTTTCGCCATTTTCAGCGAGTTCGGCGAAAAACTCGCCGAACATCGCTGGTTGGGCGCCCCGATCATCGCTCGGCGAATTCCCAACGGTGTTTTGACCTTCACACCTGACGCCACGCGCGTGGAAGCCGAACAAATTGCCCGCGGTTTGAATAATGTGGCCATCAAGAGTGGCAATCAGGCCAAACCAAAAAAATCCAAGTCCAAGGCTAAATGAGTTACCGGCTCGATTCGTTTTGGACGAACTCCCCTGCCCTCGTCGCGCATCCCAAGGCGGAGTGCGCCATTTGCGCACCGTTTGAAAATCATATTCGGACCGATGGCGCGCACGGAGCGGCGCGCCCTGCCACAGCGATCGGCTCTTTGACGCGAATTACTACGTTGATCGCAATGTGGATTCTTGTGCTCTCGTCTGTCCGGCAGGTCCCGGCGCAACCCTTCCAGCTCCCGACTGCCAACCGGGCGCTGTTTGAAAAAGAGGGCGAAGAAAGGTTTTTTGTCGGCACGGTCGGCAAGCCGTGGACGAGCGGTTGTTTCGGCTGCGTGCGCAGTGAAGGCGCGCAGATGCACGAGGGCCTCGACATCCGCTGCCTGCAACGTGACAAACGCGGCGAACCGACCGACCCGGTGATGGCCACCGCCGACGGCACGGTCGCCTACCTCAACACCAGACCTTCGCTCTCGAACTTTGGCAACTACATCGTGCTGCGCCATTCAATCGGCGGCGTGGAAATTTATTCCAGTTACGCGCACCTGCGCGAAATGCGCCCCGGTCTTAAAGTCGGACAAACCGTGAAAGCTGGCGAGGTCATCGCCACGATGGGTCGCACCGCGAACACGCGGGAAGGCATTTCCAAAGACCGTGCCCATGTTCACTTTGAACTGAACCTGTTCGTCAACGACCGCTTCCCCGCCTGGTACAAAAAAGCCTTTCCCGGACAGCGCAATGACCACGGGGTTTGGAATGGCCAGAACCTGGTTGGCCTCGATCCCCGGCCTATCTTGCTGGAGCAGCACATGGCCGGCGCGAAATTTGACTTGTTGCGTTTCATCCAAGGCCAGACCGAGCTTTGCCGCGTCGTTGTGCGCGTCACGGATTTCCCGTGGCTTAAACGCTACCCCGGCTTGGTACGTTCGAACCCGAAGGCAGTGAAGGAAGGGATTGCCGGCTACGAAGTGGCGCTCAATTTCAACGCGTTGGCGTTCGAGTTGACTCCGCGCGCAGCTTCGGAAATCAAGGGCAAAGCGAAATTCCAACTCCTCTCCGTCAACGAAACTGAATGTCACAAGAACCGATGCCGACGGTTGGTGACCCAGCGCGGCGGACGGTGGGGATTGACGAGGCACGGACTGAATGCCGTGGAATTGCTCACGTATTGAGGACGCACTGCCCGAACAGCCCCAAATGTGTCCTTGCGCTCCGGCACGCCATTCGTAATCTCTCCGCCGTCTTAACAATGAACTACCACATTTCACAACGAGCCGCGTCTCTCACACCCTCACTCACACTCGCCATTGACTCGAAGGCCAAACAGATGAAGGCGGAGGGCCAGGATGTCGTCGGTTTCGGTGCCGGCGAACCGGATTTTGACACGCCGCAACACATCAAGGATGCTTGCGCAAAAGCGCTCGCCGACGGGTTCACCAAATACACACCTGCCGCCGGCATCCCGGAATTGCGCCAGACCATCGCCGACAAGTTCAAACGCGAGAACGGCTTGAGCTACAAACCCTCGCAGATCATCGTCTCCTGCGGCGGCAAACATTCCTGCTACAACGTAATCCTCGCCACCTGTCAGGAAGGCGACGAAGTCGTCATCCCCGCGCCGTATTGGTTGAGTTACCCCGAAATGGTCAAACTCGCCGGTGCCAAGCCTGTCATCATCGGGACAACGGACAAGACGGAATTCAAACTCACCCCCGCGCAACTCCGCGCCGCCATCACGCCGCGCACTCGGCTGCTCGTGCTGAATTCGCCGAGCAACCCCACCGGGAGCGTCTATACGCCAGATGAAATCAAAGCCATCGGCGACATCTGCGTCGAGAAGGGCGTGCTCATCATGAGCGATGAAATTTACGAGCACTTGCTTTACGACGGCGCGGTTCACAAGAGTGTCGCAAGTTTTTCGCCGGCGCATTGCGAGCATACCATCGTTGTGCATGGATTCGCCAAGGCGTGGAGCATGACCGGCTGGCGGCTCGGCTTCCTGGCCGCGCCCGAACCGATTGCCAAGGCCATTGACGCCATCCAAAGTCACAGCACGAGCAATCCCACCAGCTTCGCGCAGAAAGGCGGCGTTGCCGCGCTCAATGGGCCGCAAGACCATTTGCCCAGGTGGCTCGCCGAGTTCGCCAAACGCCGCATGTTCGCATGGCAGAAGCTGAACAGCATCCCCGGCGTCTCGTGCGTGAATGCCAAAGGCGCATTTTATCTCTTCCCGAACATCGCGAAGACAGGACTCAAATCCACGGAGTTCTGCGCGAAATTGCTGGAGCGGGAAAAAGTCGCCGCCGTGCCGGGCATCGCCTTCGGCGCGGATGACTACATCCGCCTCAGTTACGCCACGAGCATGGCGAACATTGAGAAGGGACTGGAGCGGATCGAGAAGTTTTGCGCGAGCTTGAAGAAATGAGTGGACCGATGGTTTTAATCCCAGGTCAACGCCTAGCCAAGCTGCATTCCCGGCGCAATCTCGGCATCATGGGAGTTGGATTCTCCTTTCAAGAGCTTGCGCTCCGCCAAAATTCCAATCATCGCCGCATTGTCGGTGCAAAGCGTTCTTTCCGCGAGCCGCAGCGTGAACCCCTCGCGCGCACACGCAGTGGCCAGAGCACTGCGCAACGCGCGGTTGCACGTCACGCCGCCTGAGGCAGTCACGCAACGCACACGCAACCGCCGCGCGGCGCGGATGGTTTTTGCCACAAGCACCTCGACGATTGCGGCCTGCACGCTCGCGCAGAGGTCGCGGATTTTTCGCGTGTCATCCAACACGCCCGCGTTATCACGCAAAAAGTAACGCACGGATGTTTTCAAACCGCTGAAACTGAAATCATCCTTTGCGTCGTGCAGCATCGGGCGCGGAAAATCGAACGCCTTCGGATTCCCCTGCTCCGCCAGCCGGTCAATCTCCGCGCCGGCCGGATACGCAAGGCCCATCAGCTTGCCGGTCTTGTCGAAACACTCGCCCGCGGCGTCGTCCATGGTCGAGCCAAGCACCCGGTGGTTTAACTCCGTTGTCACGTGGACCAGCAGCGTGTGACCACCGCTGACGACGAGTGAAACATTGGGTTGGAATTTTTCAAAATCCGCTTTCGGCGGGTGGCCGGAAATCCACGGCGAGTAAAGATGGGCTTCGTGATGGTGGATTCCGATGAACGGTCGGCGCAAGGCGAAGGCGAGCGCCTGCGCGGCTTTGACTCCGACCATCAACGCACTCGGCAACCCCGGCCCTTGCGTTGCCGCCACGGCATCGAGTTGCCCGACCACGACGGCCGCTTCGCGAAGTGCCGTCTGCGTGACAGGAATCAAATTCCGCAAATGTTCACGCGCGGCCAGTTCCGGCACCACGCCGCCATACTCGGCGTGCAGCGCCACCTGGGAAGAAACAACGTTGGACAAAGCTTCGCCCGCCCGCACGACTGCGGCACTGGTTTCGTCGCACGAGGTCTCAAAGGCGAGCAGGGTCATGGAATTGGAGTTCAAGCTTTAGCTTGTCTGTCGCCGTGCCTGGGGTTTGAAGGAGCAAGCTAAAGCTTGAACTCCAACTCAGTTACTTCGCCGCCACCTTCTCCACACCGCGTTTCGGCGTCACTTCCGCCGGCGCGCGCTGCGTGAAAAGGTTGATGCCTTTCAGCAAATCCATGGCGCGGTCGAATTGCGGGTCGCGCAACTTGGCGATGACTTCCCGGTCCTTCTCGCCGAGAGACTCAATACCGCCGGGTGCGCGTTTGATCTGCACCGCGTTGTCCTCCTCGTCGCTCATTGGCACTTCAATGTCGGGCGTGATGCCGTGCTCATGAATGACTTTATGACTGGGCGTGTAATACTTGGCAGTCGTCAAACGCAACGCGGCACCATTTTGCAGCGGCACGATGCTCTGCACCGAGCCTTTACCGAAGGTCTTTTCACCGAGCACCACGGCCCGCTTCAAATCCTGCAAACAGCCGGCGACAATCTCCGCCGCACTCGCACTACCTGCATTCACCAGCACCACCATCGGTGCATGTTTCAACTCGTCACCGTGGCCGCCCGCAGGAAATTTTTGGATCGAATTGCGGCCCTCGGTGGTGACGACCAGTTCGCCGTGCGGCAGGAATTTCTCGCACATGTCCACCGCCTGATCCAACAGCCCGCCCGGATTCCATCGCAAATCCAGAATCATCGCCCGCATACCCTGCGCCTTGAGTTTTTTCAAAGCCGCATTGAGTTCGTCGCTGGTTTTTTCGCCGAACTGTGTGATGCGCACGTAGCCGATTTTGCTTTCGCCGAGCGGAAATTCCTTTTTCCCGTTGATATCCTTGACCATGTCCACGTTGATGATCGCTCGGGTGAATTTGAAATCTTTCACCATGCCCGAGGATGGACGTTGGATCGTGACCGTGACTTCCGTGCCCGGTTCGCCGCGCAGATTCTTCACCGCTTCGGGCAAACCCATGCGCTCGGTGCTCTTGCCGTCAATCTTCACGATGCGGTCGCCCGACATGATGCCCGCCCGGGAGCCGGGCGTGTCCTCCATCGGCGCGATGACCGTGACGAAGTTATCCTTGAGGGAAACCACGATCCCCAACCCGCCGAACTGACCTTGCGTGTCGTTTTGCAGTTCCTTGTATTGGTCTGGTTCGAGAAATTCGCTGTGCGGATCCAGCTTGTCTATCATGCCCTTGAGCGCGTCATAGACCAATTCCTCGTATGTCAGTTTCTGGCCGTCCACGTAGTCCTTGCGGACCTTTTCCATGACCGTGGAGAACAGCTCCAGGTTCGGGTAAGGTGAATCCTTCTCGGCTGCCTCGGCGGAGCTGAAATAAAGCCGCGCGCCGACGGCGAGATTCACCGCCAGTACGATCACCACCAATCCATAAATCAAACGTCGCTTCATGGCGGCACGATACGGGGTGAACACGCAGTTGGCAAGATGCCGTCCGTCATCCCATGCGGAACGGGATTTGCCATTCCATGACACCGGCGGTGCAATACTCGCTACCCGAGACGTCCGGCCACCAACTGCGCACTGCGCGTTTCTGAGCGGGAATTGTTTCGCTCTTCGGATTCCTGATATGCGAGTTCTTTCCGCGTCTCACAGTTTTCTGATCTCACACCGCACCTCACAGTCACGGTCGAAGCGCAGCCAGCCGAGCTTCCGCGAGTCGCCGGCGCGCAATCGAAATGAATTTGATTTGGTTTGGAATCTCGCGGTGGACGCGCCGCTGTTCACCAGTTCGAAATCCCGCATCGCGTCACCTGCCGTGAAGTGGACATCCATCCAGCGGACTTCCACGGCCAGCCGTGAGGACATGTCAAGTTCACCTTCGTTTGTGAGGTTGATTTCCACCAACCCCGGCTCGACCCGGCGCGGTTCGCACCGCAGCTTCTCTCCAAGCGAACGCGACGCCACAATGGCGCCCAGCGTGGGCCAACGCCAGTTCAAGTTATCCACAGCCACCGGCAACCGATACCAGATGACGCCGCGCATCGCTTCAGGCCGCCGAGCCACCCAGCCTTGCACCAACGCCGCCATCGCCAATGGATCCGCGCCGACTTCGCGCACCTGCGCCCCTTCCGGCCAGTTCGGGCGCGGGCCTTCGGCGGAAAGCCCGACGAACCGGCCGCTCCGGTCGAACGCCATCACGTAGCCATAAGTGGGCAAAGCCACGCGGAACGGCACACCAATCCTTCCAGCGCGCTCCACCGCCCGTTGCGCCGCACGCGGGTTGCAAAGCGTGAACGGCGCGCGGATGTTCGCCGGTCGGTCGAGCGAGTGTACTTGCAGGACGTAATTCGTGGCGACGACGGCAAGCCGTTTGAATGCCCGCGCATTCAGCCAACTCGGCAATGCCGTGATCGTCACCGGCAAGGGCGCGACACGGCGTTGAATGGCCGCCAGCCAGACGCGATAACCATCGAGCTTCGACTCCGCGCAATCGAAATCAATTTGCAATTCGCCAAGGTTGACGTGATTCGTCCGCGCCTCCGCAACAAGCGATGCGGCGAGGTCCGTGAGAAAAAGCGTGATGGCGTCGTTCGTTGCAAACGGGCCTGGGTAAGGTCTGATGCGTAGCGCGAGGCCGATGGTAGGGACGCGCTGCCGCGCGTCCGGGCCGGCCGGCAGATCGTCCCTACCGTTTTGGGAATTGTTTCCAGAAACCACCGCGGCGAGCGTTTTGTAATCCAGTGCCACACGCGTGACCTGCGGCTTCCTGTCCTTCCAAGAAACTTCCGCTTTGAGCACGCACAGCGCGGAAAAGTTCGTGGCGCGTTGTGCGACAGCGCTGCGCACCGGCGACGTCCACGCGCGCTGCCAGATATAAACCTCGTGCTGCAACGGTCCGCCCACATGCGGCGCGGCCTGGAACACGAACAGCCACACCGCCATCGCCACCACCGTGGCGACGAGCAACGCAGCTAAAAGAACGGCACGGTTTTTCATCGAAGCGACGCCAGCATGGGAGACGAATCACAGACTGACAAGAATTCGAGTGAAGAAATCCCAGAGAAGAAATCGAACGCGTTCAAGGCGGGAACAACTGGGTGAGGTCACAACTCCGATTCACTCAAGTAGGCGTGCCGGCCATGGATTACACCCGGAAAGACCAAGGCTGCCGGACTCATTATTGTCAACCGGTCAAACGATTCTTGGAAAAGTGAATTGATGCGCTGAAGGCGCTGTGAAAATTAGCCCAAGGTTGGAGCAACGCGACTACTCTGGGAAAACGTCCCACAAAACAATTTTTCTTCTCCTCCTCGAACGAGGAGAAGGTCAGGGTGAGGATTTTTCCGCTTTCAACGAAACCGGATACAGCGGCGGATCAACCTGGCTTTCCCACTTGTCCAACAGTTTTTCCATCTTCGCAGCCTTGGACTTTTGTTCGTCGGCCAAGTTGTTCTTCTCACCGATGTCCTCAGTCAGATTGTAGAGCTGTTGCTTGCCGTTCCGCTCGTCAATGAATTTCCAGTTGCCGTCACGGACCGCACGATGGGTTTTCACCCCATTCGGCCCGACTCGCCGCCAGAACAGCGTGCGCTTCACACCGCGCTTTTCGCCCGCGAGGATCGGCAACAAATCTTTTCCGTCGAGCGGACGGTCCTTCGCCGGTTTCGCGCAAGCCAGATTCAAAATGGTCGCCGGCCAGTCCATCATGATGCCGACTTGCTTGGAAACTTTTCCGGCGGGAATCTTTCCGGGCCAACGCGCGATACACGGCACCCGGATGCCGCCCTCACCCAGCGTTCCCTTGCCGTGCGAGAGCGGATAGTTGCGCGAGAAGCGGTCGCCGCCATTATCACTGGCGAAGACAACGAGCGTATTCGTGGCCAAACCTTGTCGCTCCAGTGCCGCGAGGATTTCGCCGATGCTGGCGTCCATTGCTTCGACCATTTTCACGTAAGTCTCGCGCGTGCCCTGCGCCCAACCTTTTAACGTTACTTCCTTGCTACCATCGTCCGGCCCCTGGTTTGGCCAGTGAGGCGCGTTGAAGGCGACGTAGAGGAAAAATGGTTTGCCCTTCATCGCGTCGAGAAATTCGAGCGCGTGTTGCTTGATGAGGAAAGTCGAGTAGCCCTCGATCGTGACGGGCTTGGCGTCGAGATAAAGGTCGGCCTCGCCGTTGTTTTCGCGGTGGGTGAAATAGTTGTGGTTGCCGCTGAGCAGGCCGAAGAACCGGTCGAAGCCATGCGCGTTCGGCGCGCGATCTTCAGTGTAGCCGAGATGCCACTTGCCAGACATCGCGGTCGCGTAGCCGGCGTCGCGGACCATTTGCGCGATGGTCTTCTCCTGCGCGGGCAAGCCAAGATGTTTTTGCCCGGGAGGAATCGCCCATTCCAGCCCGCCAATCCGCTGTTGGTAACGGCCGGTCATCAGGCCGCAGCGCGTCGGGGTGCAGACCGGGCCGTTGGCGTAGAAATCGGTGAGCCGGACACCTTGCTGCGCGAGCCGATCAAGATTCGGTGTCTGAATATCGCGGGCGCCGTAGCAACCCAAGTCACCGTAGCCGAGGTCATCGGCCAGGATGAAGAGAACGTTGGGGCGGGTTATTCCCCCAGCAGCAAGCAGGGAAAACGCACCCAGCGCAAGCACCGCGCACGAAACTCGGAGCCGAAATTTCATGGCCTTGGTCGAATCACACACCAAGCCCGGCTGAAAAGCCAGCACTCTTTTGCCTGTGCAAAGCGGTTGCAGCGAGGCGGCGCTTGCGGCATTGTTGCCTCGGAATATCCAATCAACTCGACCAACTCAAGCAATTCACGGTCGTTGTCGCTGACAGCGGCGACTTCGCCACCCTCAAACAATACTCGCCGCAGGACGCGACCACGAACCCCTCGCTCATCCTCAAGGCCGCGCAGATGCCGGAATACAAAGCCGTCGTCGAGAAGGCGGTCGCCGACGCCAGGCGGACCAACGCGACCGGCAAGAAACTGCTCGCCGAGGTCATGGACTATCTCCTCATCGCGTTCGGCGTGGAGATTTTGAAGATCGTTCCGGGCCGTGTATCCACGGAGACGGACGCAAGCATGTCGTTCGACACCGAGGCACTCGTGGCCAAAGCACGCCGATTCATCGAGCTCTACGAGCGTCAAGGCATCGGTCGCGAACGCATCCTGATCAAGATCGCCTCATCGTGGGAAGGCATCCGCGCCTGCGAAGTTCTTCAGCGCGAAGGTATCAACTGCAACATGACGCTGCTGTTCTCACTCGCGCAAGCTGTCGCGTGCGCCGAGGCCAAGGCGAAACTCATTTCGCCGTTCGTGGGCCGCATCCTCGATTGGTTCAAGAAAAGCGCTGGAAAAGATTTTGCCCCCGCTGAAGACCCCGGTGTGTTGTCGGTGAAGGAAATTTACGCCTACTACAAAAAGTTCGGCCACGCGACGGAAGTCATGGGCGCGAGCTTCCGCAACAAAGGCGAAATCCTGGAACTTGCCGGCTGCGACCTGCTGACCATCAGCCCGCAACTGCTGGGCGAGCTCAAGGCCGACTCCACGCCCGTCGAACGCAAACTCAGTCCCGCCATCGCGAAGGAAAGCAAGATCGTGAAACTGGCGCTGGATGAAAAGAAATTCCGCTGGTTGATGAACGAAAACGCGATGGCCACCGAGAAAACCGCCGAGGGCATCCGCGCCTTCAACGCCGACGCGCAAAAACTGGCGCAGTTCATCGCGGCGAAACTGTAATCAAGCCGCTGCCGAACCACGCAACGCCGGCGATGCTTCTAATTCGCCTCGAAGCGTGAGTAGGCTTTGTGAAACTTGTTTATTGCAGCGCGTTTGATTGAGCGGCTATTGGTCAAACTTCTTCCACTCAGCCTCAACTTTTTCCCACTTCAAACGGACTACCGCCAGCCAACTCCGAGCCTCATGGCATTTAGCTTGTGCAGACGGGTCAGGAGCCACGGACATCAGCCAATCCAGAGCTTCCAAGCTGCGGGTAAGGCTGTTAAGGATCGCTGGGATTTCGGCGTTGCCATCGCTAGGAACAACAGCGAATCCGAAGTAGGGTCTGTCAACGTCATGAAACGGAATACCGAGGTAGGTTTCTTGCACAAATGCGGCCCACGGTAGTCGTTTACGGAGCGCGACTAGATTCTTCTTTGACATATTAGCGTCAGAAGGAATCTCACAGCGTTTTGCTAAGTCTCGAACCTGTGCAATGGCGGATGGCGCAAGCATGATTCCCACCCAGTCCTGTGCGGTTTCAAATTTGTAGGCATCAATTATGGCTTTGCCGGCCACGAACACCCCGGTAGTGCCCGTTGATGAACGGAGATAAGAACCGTGAGCTATAGCTCCCCGAAGCGGAATCTCATGTTGCAGCATCAGACCAAATACGCGAGAGCACCGGAGTATAAGTGCTCTGAACGAATCCTCCGAATCATCCTTGGTTGTTAAAACGATACTGTCCGAGAACACAACAGACTCCACTACTGAAGCGCCGTTTTTTTTCCCAAGAGCATCGTGAAGATATTGTTGATACTGCTGGAGGCGGTCAAATGCGCCGTCGCTCGATACAAATGATGAAAAACCCAAAACATCCAAGAGTGCTACGTATCCAGATTGCATCTTTTGTCTCCAGGAAAATTGTGTTTAACTCATTCTTCGGTCTTCGATCATAGCCTATGAACCGCTTTCCTTTTTCGCCACTTTCAACTCCAGATGTAAATCGCGCAGTTGCTTCGGCTCAACACTGCCAGGCGAGTCGGTCATCAGGCAAGTGCCTTTGGCCGTTTTCGGAAACGCAATTACGTCGCGGATGCTCGGCGTGTTGCAGAGAATCGCAATGAGCCGATCAAAGCCGAGCGCGATGCCGCCGTGCGGCGGTGCGCCGTAGCGAAACGCCTCCAGCATGTAACCGAACCGCGCCTTGACCATGTCCGGCGGAATTTGCAGCACTTCCTCGAACACCGTTTTCTCCACGTCGGGCTGGTGGATGCGAATTGAGCCGCCGCCGAGTTCGACGCCGTTCACCACGATGTCGTAGTGCTGGCCACGGACTTTCTTCGGGTCGCTCTTGAGCAGCGGAATGTCCTCGGTCACGGG
>Ga0315268_10001647_pt1 | contig 25774 bp, 24 predicted proteins | sample C1_top_MG_FD_204535 | JGI IMG/M metagenome (GOLD analysis project Ga0315268, IMG submission 204535) | Sediment microbial communities from Yellowstone Lake, YNP, Wyoming, USA - C1_top | ecosystem: Environmental > Aquatic > Freshwater > Lake > Sediment | place: USA: Wyoming | collected 2017-08-01
ATCTGGGAGCCCCGGCTCCGGTGGGCGGCGGCCGGGTTTCGGCGCGGCAGGAGGCTGGCCCGGGACGGGGCCCAGGACAGTAGTGTCCGGCAAGTGTTAGGCAACGCCGCTTAAATGTGGGATGGGAATTGTCGCGGCAGGCTTTACCGTGAAAGTCCACCCTTTAAGGGCGGTATACCCATTCGCCCCCTGTACCTTGCAGTTAAATGTAGGGGCGCAATTCATTGCGCCCTGAAGGGCGTGATAAATCACGCCCCTACAAATTAGCTTTCAATCTCGGGGGTGGCCAACCGGCCATGGCGGTACATGCCGGCCAAAAAACCCATGACCAATTGTCGGCCAACCCAGAAAATAAAAATCCCCCCTGCCCCCCTTTACAAAAGGGGGGAATATACGCGCAGGTCTCTTAAATCCCTTTTCCTAATAGGGGATTTAAGGGGATCTTGAGGTGGACTTTCACGCTAGAACCTGGGGCGACATTTTCATCCCAAACGACGAAAGGGAGCCAGGGCGTCAGCCCTGGCTCCCTTTTTTGATTAAATCGTCTGGGGTTGGGGGAGGCGGTTTAGGGGAGGGGGCAGAGGGCCACTGCCCCTTGGCCCCCTCCCCCAACCTTCCCTTTCCTACCCTTCCGGCTCCCCCGCGGCCGGCACCACCAGCACCGGCACCGGCAGGGCCCGGCGGGCGATCTCCCGGATCACCCGTTCGGTGACCGAGCCGATGATGTGGCGGCTGACAAAGCCGTGGCCGTGGCTCCCCAGGACCAGGAATTTGACCGGGCCGGCGCTTTCCAGGTAGGAAATGATGGCCTCGGAAATGTCTTTTTCCCCTTCCAGGAAGTGGGTGCGGGCTTCCACCCCGGCCTTTTGCGCCCGTGCGGCGGCTTCGGCCAGGATTTTCTTCCCGTATTCGTGCTGTTCTTCTTCCAGGTGACGGTCGATAAAGGCGAAATAGCCGGACTTGCGGTGCTGGATCACCGTGAGCACTTCCACCGGCCGGTTGACGAGCTTCGCCAGGTACAGGGCCGTTTCCATGGCCTTCCAGGCAGGCTCTGACCCGTCGATCGACACCACAATCGGTTTATCATTTTCCGCGGCCATCAATGGTGTCCCCCCTTCTTAAAGATCATGCCCACCAGGAGTCCCGCGCCCAGGGCGATGAGCACGGCCATGATGCCGAAGAACACGGGGTAGTTCTGGGAGATGTTGGTCAGCCAGCTTTCCAGGCCGACTTTTTTGATCTCGATCACGTCCTTGCCGTAACCCACCAGTTGGCCGTCGGTGAAGGCAAAGGATTCCACCAGGTAGCGGCCTTCACTGGCCGCCGGCGGAAACCGGAAGAAGTGTTTGAAGAGCTTGCCTTCGGCCACCTCCAGGCGCTTGGGATCTGCCACGATGTTATAAAGGTTTCCTTTTTCCTTGATCTTGATCAGGCCCTTGAAGACCTTTTCCGCGTCGTCGGGGGCGGCGTCGCCCCGGGCGAGTTTCAGGTTCATTCTTTGGCGGACGGCCGGATAGCCCAGCTCCAGTTCCTGGGCCACCGCCGGACTGATGATCTCATTGATGGGTCTGGTGCTGTGAATCTTGTACATGAAAGGAGCGCCGGTGACATCGTATTGCTTCACCGCCATCCAGAAAGGCCCCACCCGACCCTTGACCGAAAGCTTGACCTCATCGCTTTTCTCTGCGGTCAGCCGGATGATGAGATCGGCTCCCGACACCGGGTTGAGGCCGAAAAAGTGGATCTGGTCCCCCCGGTAAGAGAGGCCGATTTCGATGAGGTTTTTGGAGGCCGCGGTGACCACCTTCTCCTGGGCTTCGGGGCTGATGGCTTGCGCTCGCCCTCCGCCAAGGCCGACCAGACCAAGGATGAGAAAGAAAGTCCAGCACCGTTTCATCTTAGTGACCTCCACCCTTGGCCGGGGCCAGGCTCACCAGGTCGGTGGGGGTAAGGACCAGGTCGAAAAAGAGCTTCACGGTCAGGGCCAGAACGATGATGGCCAGCAGGATGCGGATCTGTTCCCCTTTAAGGCGCCGGCCGGCAATGGCGCCAAACTGGGCCCCGATGGTGGAGCCGCCCAGCAAAATCAAGGCCAGCAGCAGGTCCACGGTTTTATTGACAAAGGCCTGCTGCAAGGTGACGTTGGCCGAAGTGAGGACGATCTGGAACAGGTCGGTGCCGATGGCCGCGATGGTGGGCATGCCGATGATGTAAATCATAGCCGGCACCATGATGAAACCGCCGCCGACCCCCAGCAGGGCCGCCATGATGCCGACGGTGACGCCGATGAGGAAGGGAAAGATCGCCGAGGTGTGCAGGCCGGAGCGGTGGAAATGCATCTTCAAGGGCAGGACGGAGAAGAGCTGGCCCAGCTTGGCTCCGCCGATCTCTTCGCTGACTGCGGCCCCGCCGCTTTTGCTGCGCCTGATGGTGCGCCAGCTTTCCATGAACATGGCGCTCCCCACCAGCCCCAGCATGATCACATAGACCACCTTCATGACGAACTCGAAATTGCCCATGGCTCTCAGGACCTTGACGAACTGGACGCCGATGGTGCCGCCGGCGATCCCGCCAATCAGAATGACCAGCCCCATTTTAAAGTCCACGTTGCCCAGGCGCCAATGCGCAAAAGCGCCCGAGGAGGCCCCGGCGACAATCTGATTGGAATCAGAAGCCGCCGCCACTGCCGGCGGGATGCCGATCATCATCAACAAAGGAGTGAGCAAGAAGCCGCCCCCGACCCCGAAGAGACCGGAGAGAAACCCCACCAGCCCTCCGGCTCCCAAGATGACGAAGAAATTGATACTCATGCCCGCAATGGGTAGATAGATTTCCATTCCCCGAACGCCTCCTGATTAATGTTTCCTCACCTCCATGCATGTTAAATATCTCACAAAGTTTAGTCAAGCTAATTTTCTTTGAGAAAAAGCGTTGTAAAAAGAGGCTATGTTGCATAATGCATCAAAAAAATGTATAGTTTTCGTATACCTGGGGCCGGGCGGGGCCGGTGCCGAAAAGACGGTTCGGGCCGCCTCATACCAAGATGCGCTCAAAGAGGTACTTACTTGTAGGGGCGGACCCATGGAACCTGTCTCAAAACCTGGCATAACGAGGCCATGTCATTCTGAGCGAAGCGAAGAATCTAGTCATATCAAGGAGTTCTAGATCCTTCACTTCGTTCAGGATGACAAAAAAACCGTTTTGAGACAGTTTCCATGTGTCCGCCCTGTATTCAGAGCGCACACGCGGGTGCGCCCCTTACAGGGCAAAGGCTTACCTTACTTCTATGAGCGCATCTTGGTATCATCCCAGTCTTGAGAGCCTGGCCGCGGCACTAACACGTCGGAGGAAGCGACCTTGTATCTGCTCAACATACGCCAGAAGGTGGTCCTGGGCTTTACCGCCTGCATGTTGCTGATCGGCATCATCGGCGGTCTTTCTTACAGTTATTTGCGCTCCATCGAATTAAAGCAACACGTCGTGGAGATCGCCGATGACTTGAGGGACATCATCCTGGAAGTGCGGCGGTATGAAAAGAATTACCTCCTGTACGGCTCGGCCGAGGATTTACAGGAGAACCAGAAGTACACTCAGTTAGCCCTGGACACCCTGGCCAAGATCGTCCCGGAAGTGAAGAACCTCAAGGTTTCTTCCCAAATGAATGTCTTGCGGCAAGAACTGCTGGGGTATCGGAAACTGATGGAGCAGATGCCGGCCCACACCAGCCGGGTGGCGGATTCGGGCCAGTCCCGGAATTCCGGCCTCGAGGCTCATGAAGAACAACTCCGGGTGCGGGGCAAGCGGCTGGTGGAGCTCTCCCGGCAGTTGGTGACCTTTGAACGGACCAGAATTTTGGAAATCATCGACACCCTGAAAACCCAACTCATTTCCTCCGTGGTGGCCTTCCTGGTATTCGGCGGATTTCTCATCTTTATCGTCAGCCGCAGGGTGATCCGGCCCCTTAGGGTGATCGAAGGCACCACCACCCGCATTGCCCAAGGAGATTTTCGGCCCCTGCCGGTCCTGAAGACCCGGGATGAAACCCAGCAGGTGGTGGAGGCCTTTAACCGCATGGTGAAGGAGTTGGAAAAGCGCCAGGACCAGCTGGTGCAATCCAAGAAGATGTCCTCCCTGGGCATCCTCACCGCCGGCATCGCCCATCAGTTGAACAACCCCCTCAACAACATTTCCACCTCCTGCCAGATCGTTCTGGAAGAACTGGATCACGGCGACCGCGAGTTCTTCCGAAAAATGCTGACCAATATCGAGCAGGAGGTGAACCGCTCCCGGGATATCGTCAAAGGCTTGCTCGAATTCTCCCGGGTGCGGGACTTTGCCCTGAAGGCTACTCCCCTGGAAGACGTGGTGAGGCGTTCCGTCAAACTCATCTCCAGCCAGGTGCCCCCGGGTATCGACATCGTGGAGGAGGTGCCCTGGGACCTGATCCTCGAGATCGACCCCCAGCGCATGCAGGAGGTGTTCCTGAACCTGCTGATGAACGCCCTCCAGGCGATTAAGGAGACTCCCGGGGAGATTCGCATTGCCGCCAAAGTGGATGAAGGAGGCAGGCAGGCTGTCATCACCGTGGAAGACACGGGCGTGGGGATTCCCGAGGCGGAACTGGACCGGATCTTCGACCCGTTTTTCACCACCAAAGAGGTGGGCGTCGGCACCGGCCTGGGCCTGTCCATCGTTTACGGCATTATCGAAAAGCACCAGGGCAGCATCTCCGTGGAAAGCCGGGAAGGGGAGGGGACGCGCTTTATCATCCGCCTGCCCCTGGTGCCCCCGGCCGCGGCGGCGGCGAGGCAGGCAGCATGAAACCGGCCCGCATCCTGATCGTCGATGATGAACATATCGCCCGGGAAAACCTGGAATTTGTGCTCCACAAAGAAGGCTATGACACCCTGGCCGTGGACAGCGGCGTGCGGGCCCTGGAGCACCTGGAAAAACGGGAATTCGACCTGGTGATGACCGATCTGCGCATGCAACAGGTGGACGGCCTGCAGGTCATGGAACGCACCAAGGAGCTCTCCCCGGACACCGAGGTGATCGTCATCACCGGGTACGCCACCGTGTCCTCGGCGGTGGAAGCCATGCAGAAGGGGGCTTACCATTACCTGGCCAAGCCCTACAAGATCGACGAGGTGCGCATCCTGGTGCGCAAGGCCCTGGAGAAGCGGTCGCTGCGTCAGGAAGTGAGCGAACTGAAGCGCCAGGTGCAGAGCCAGAAGGGGGTGCCCCTGCTCATCGGCAAGAGCCCCAAGATCGCGGCTCTTAAAAAGACCATCGAACAGATTGCCCCCACCGACTGCAACGTCCTCATCCTGGGGGAGACCGGCACCGGCAAGGAACTGGTGGCCAAAGCCATCCACCACCTGAGCAACCGGGCGGACAAGCGCTTCCTGGCCATCAATTGCGGGGCCTTCAGCCCGGAGTTGCTGGCCAACGAACTCTTCGGGCACGAAAAAGAGGCATTCACCGGGGCCCGGGGCGTGAAGAAGGGCCTCCTGGAAGTGGCCCCGGGAGGCACCATTTTACTGGATGAGATCGGCGAGATGCCCACCCTCATGCAGGTAAAACTGCTCCGGGTCATCCAGGAGAAGACCCTGATCCGGGTGGGGGGCACCACGGAAATCCCGGTGGATATCCGCATCCTGGCCGCCACCAACAAGGATCTCAAACGGGAAGTGGAACATGGCAGTTTCCGCCAGGACCTTTATTTCCGCCTCAACGTCGTCACCCTGCAAGTGCCCACCCTGGCCGAACGCAAGGACGATATCCCCCTGCTGTGCCAGGGATTTCTTCGCAAGTATGCCGAGGCCCAGGGAAAAACCATCAACGCCGTTACCGACGAAGTCATGGAGATCCTTCTCAGCTATGAATACCCCGGCAACGTCCGGGAACTGGAAAATATTATCGAACGGGCGGTGACCCTGTCCTCCGGCCCCATCATCGATGTGACCCACCTGTCCCCGGACTTGCAACAGCGCCAGTTCCAGGTGCAGCGCCGCCAGAAACGGGAATTTCTCACCCTGGAGGAAAATGAACGGGATTACATCGCCTGGGTGGTGAAACAGGTGAACGGCAACAAGACCAGGGCCGCGGAAATCCTGGGCATCGACCGGGTCTCCCTGTGGCGCAAACTGAAGCGCTACGAACTGGAGGAGGCGGGGTGAAATGGATATCGGCCCCCTCCCTCAGCTAATCGCCACAGCCTCAACTTAGGGCCCGGCGCGCCGTGCCCTTGCCGGCTCCCGCTACTCTCGGCTCCGCAGCTTGGCCAGCAATCTGAGGATCTCCAGATAGAGCCAGATCAGGGTGACCATCAGGGCGAAGGCCCCGTACCACTCCATGTATTTCGGGGCCCCCGCGGCCGCGCCTCGCTCCACGGCGTCGAAATCCAGCACCAGATTCAGGGCGGCAATGACGCACACGAACAGGCTGAAGCCGATGCCCACCGGGCTGCTGCCGTAAATGAAGGGAATCCCCACCCCGAATAAGCCCAGGATGATGGTGACGAAGTAGAGCAGGGCGATGCCGCCGGTGGCGGCCACCACCCCCAGTTTGAATCTTTCCGTGGCCTTGATCAGCCCCGTTTTGTAAGCCAGGAGCATCGCCAGGCAGGTGCCGAAGGTCAGGCCCACGGCCTGGATGACGATCCCGGGAAACTGGGCCTCCAAAAAAGCGGATAAGCCGCCGATCACCAGGCCTTCCAGCCCGGCATAGATGGGGGCGGTGACGGCGGCCCAGGACTGCTTGAAGATGGTCACCAGGGCCACCACAAACCCCCCCAGGGCGCCCACCGCCAGCAGCGGAGCCACCGCGACCGGGTTGCCGGTCCGGAAAAAGATATTCCAGGTCCAGGCGGCCGTGAGCACCGCCAGCAACAGGCAGAGCAGGGTCTTGTTGACCGTGCCCTGGATGGTCATGGCCTCCGCGGCGGCGACCCGGCCGTAGCGGGTTAAAGCCCCGGAACTCAGGGCCGGATTGGCGGTTTCCATTTTTTCCTCCTCATCCTCAGGTCAGAGATTAAGGTCAGATTTTAAAAATATTTATTTTATCACAGACACTGTGGGAAAGGGCGGAAGAAAAGGAAAGACGGGGCGCCTGAACCTTAGGCGCAGGCAGTCGGTGCGCGGGGCTCACCCCGCCAACGCTGGACCATTTTTACGTGGGGCGCACCCCGCTGTGCCCCAAGGGGGCGGACACGCGGGTCCGCCCCTACAGATGAAAATCGTATCAGGCATGTAAGGTGCGCACCGGGCACCCTACCCTAAAGTTACAGGCCCGATTCGGCGCCCATCCCCTCAATTACCCCATGCCACCCGGCGGAAGGGGGGCGAAACGCCGGAGTCTAGCGCGGTTTTTCCAAGCCGCCGGGAATCTTTCCTTTTTTCTCCAGGCCGGGAGGGGCCGGAGAACATTTTTTCTGCCATCCAGTCTTGTTGCCATGGTTCCAGCCGTTGGGCCTGGCGGGTGCGACCGGATGGGGCTCCACCACCACCGTGCGGCTCTGAGTGAATATAATCTGGTCTTTCCCTTTATCACCGGCGGCGGCCCAAGAGCCGGCAAACACGATACTGCTGCCGGCGATCAAGGCCAGCGCCCATCGAGCGATTTTCACCGGGGTCTCCTCCTGGCTATTGAATTGTCGGGATTCTGACTTACACATTGAGATAAGGGAACTTGCCGGACAATTGGGGGATGGCTGATTTTCCCCTGCCAGATTCCTGAAATTCAGCAGCCGGGAGCCGGACCCGAATGGGGACCCGGTTTGAAGCCCCAATCGCTGATTATCGGAATGGGGTGGATCCATCCGGAGGGAAAATTGGCGCGGGATTGCCTCAGTTTGGGATGGAGTTAAAGAATGGCGACAGAGCTCATCCGGAGACTAGAGCTGGCGGGGACGCCCCGGGAGCGCGGCCGGCGCCACGGGGAATTGCTGGCTGGGGAAGTTCGCCGGATGCGCCGGGGTCTCCTCGGTTACCTGGCCAGGATCAGCCTGGGGCTGGGAACCCTGCCCCTGTTCTGGCTTCTGTTGAGGATGTGCCGGCGCTATTGGCCGCATCTCCCGGTGCGCCTCAAAGAAGAGGTGCTCGGGGTGGCGGCCGGGGCCCAGGTGGGCCTGGGCACCATCCTGCTGATCAACGTCATCGACGACCTGGCCCACAATTTCTCCGGGTGTTCGGCCCTGGCGGTGGGAGAAGGCTATACCCGGGGCGGCGTCTGTCTGCTGGGGCGCACCCTGGATTACCCGATCTTTATCGATCTATTAATCAAACACCAGATGTTGTTCGTCATGGAACCGGATGAGGGCCAGCCCCTGGCTTCCCTGGCCTGGCCGGGGTACGTGGGCGTGTGCACCGGCCTGAACCGGGCCGGCGTGGCCCTGGCCCAACTGGCCGCCATGACCACCGACCGCACCTATCAGGGGGTGCCGGCCGCGTTGCGCTTCCGCCAGGCCCTGGAAAGCGAAGCTACGGTGGCCGGGGTGGCCACTCGCATCCTCGGGACCAGCGGCACTATGGGCAACAACCTCATGCTTTGCGGCCCCCGGGAGGCGCTGGCCCTGGAGGTGTCCGCCCACCGGGGGGTGGTGCGTTATCCCGAAGCGGGGCTGCTTACCGCCACCAATCACTTTCAGACCGCCGCCATGGAAGCCGTGAAAGCGCCGCATCCCAAACGGCTTCCCTTCTCGCCGCTGTCAGACTACCATTTCACCGAGGATTACAGCCGGGCCCGGGACCGGCGCCTCCGGGATTTGGCCCGGGGCCGCACTCTGGATGTGGAGGAGATCCACGCCGTCCTGGCGGACCCGGACATCGCCAACCCCGGCACCGCCGTCTGCACCATATTTTCCCCGGCGGCCGGCACCCTCTGGGTGGCCCGGGGGGACCGGGCGCCGATGAGCCAGGGGCCCCTTCAGGCTGTCAAGTTATGGGGCTGACAAGGCGGGGCCTACGGCCCCGACTTGCCAACCATCTCTCTCCCCTTAATGGGGTTGGGGCAGGGAGCTTGAGGGAGGGGGCAGGGGTCTGCGACCCCTGGCCCCCTTCCTCAAAATACTTTTTCTGAGATCTCAATCTTAAGCATCGGAGCGGCAAAGATGAATCTTCCAGCCAGGATGCGGGCCATGGTGTTCAACGGCCCCGGCGCGCCCCTGCAACTCATGGAGGTGCCGGTGCCCAGGCCGGGACCGGGGCAGGTGCTGATCCGGGTCCGGGCCTGCGGCGTGTGCCGCACCGATCTGCACATCGTGGACGGGGAACTGGCTCACCCCAAGCTGCCCCTGATCATGGGGCACGAGATCGTGGGCGAGGTGGTGGAGACCGGACCAGGGGTCCAGCAGTTCCGGGCGGGGGACTGCGTCGGCGTGCCATGGCTCGGTTGGACTTGCGGCCAGTGCCGCTACTGCCTCTCCGGCCGGGAGAACCTGTGCGACCGGCCGCGGTTCACCGGCTATACCCTGGACGGCGGCTACGGGGAATATACCGTGGCCGAGAGCCGCTACAGTTTCCCAATGCCGGAGGCCTACGGCGATGCTCAGGGGGCGCCCCTGCTGTGCGCCGGGCTCATCGGCTACCGGTCTTACCGCCTGGCCGGGGAGGGTGTGGAACGCCTGGGAATTTACGGGTTCGGCGCCGCCGCCCACATCACCGTGCAGGTGGCCCGGCACCAAGGGAAACAGGTGTACGGCTTCACCAGGCCCGGGGACCTGGAGACCCAGGAATTTGCCCGGCGGCTGGGGGCCGTCTGGGCCGGCGACTCTGACCAGCTGCCGCCGGTGGAACTGGATGCGGCTATTATCTTCGCCCCGGTGGGGGCACTGATTCCCGCGGCTCTCCGGGCCACGGCCAAAGGTGGCGTGGTGGTGGCGGGGGGCATCCACATGAGCGACATCCCGTCCTTTCCGTACGACATCCTCTGGGGGGAGCGGGTGGTGCGCTCCGTGGCCAACCTGACCCGCCGGGACGGCGAAGAGTTTCTCCAGATCGCCCCCCAGGTGCCGGTGGCCACCGAGGTGCAGATCTTTCCCCTGGAGGAGGCCAACGAAGCCCTGGCGCGCCTGCGCCGGGGTCAGATCCACGGCGCCGCGGTTCTGGCGGTATCTTCGGAATAATTGGCGTCTGGAAAAGTTCAGGCGTGGGGGGCGGATCTTTCGCCCCATGGCCTTGGGATGGCGGCGAGCCCGGTAGGGCGGCCGTCCCCGGCCGCCGCAGAAACCTGATTTCTTCTCCTGGTCATTCTGAGCGGAGTGAAGAATCTAGTGTGGCGTTTCAGGAATACCTTGCATAAGTCAAGTGCCTTTTCCCTCCTCCTCCTTATCACCGAGTCCTGTACCCTTCCCTTCGTTCCGGATGACAAAAAAACGTTCCAACAGCCGGTCAGGGCTCAACCAGGCGCTGATCTCCCGGCGCCAATCCGTTATCTTTGCTGAAAGCTGACGGCTGAAAGCTCCTTCAATCCTGGGTCTCAGCCCAGACGATATAGCTTTTGTTGACCATGATGACTTTTTGGGTTTGCTCCCCTTCCTGCCCCCCTGGTGACAGGATGGTGATGAACTGGTCGTCGGACTGTCGGAAAAAGTCCGACAATCTTTGAAAATTACGGATATTCACCTTGCCGGCGAGGAGTGTGCCGTCGGACATCTTGACCGATAGGGGTTTAAAGTTCGTCTCCCATTTCTGCTCCATGGAAACCTCCCTGCCAAGTAACGGGATGGTGTGTCTCATGGCCCGCCGCACAACGGGCTGATTTACAGGTAAACATTCTCCCGCCGAAATCAACCTGCCGGACAGGTAGGGCCGGCACTGCCGGCCATAAATTGAGACCGTTGCGAAAGTCTTTTGAGGGAAGGGCCGGGGGGCCACAGGCCACTTACAATCCCTCCCCTCAAACTCCCCTCCCAGCCCCCCTTAATTTTGGGTGGAATCGGGGGCCAAGGTCCTCGATTATAAAAAATATCGAAACGGGTTGGGGGAGAGGGTTTGGGAGAGGGGGCAGGGGTCAGTGGCACAGGCGTCCTCGCCTGTGGAAACCCCCGGCCCCCTCTCCCCAATACTAATTGCCGGGGCGGGGAGACCGGCCCTGAATAGAACGGCCCGCAAATTGACAGGACCGCCGGGGTGTTTAACTTCTCCTTAGCTTCTTCGGCAAGGGAGGATTCGGTATGAAGGTTCTGGTGGTTTACTATTCCCTGTACGGCCACGTGCTGCAACTGGCCCAGTCGGCCCTGGAGGGGGTCAAATCGGTGGATGGGGTGGAAGCGGTCATCCGCCGGGTCCAGGAATTTCCGGATATCGAAAAGGACATCCCCCAGCACGAGCACGCCCTGGCCGTCTGGAACCGCCACCAAGATACCCCCGTCTGCACCCTGGAGGACCTGCGGGAGGCGGACGGCTTCATCTTCGGCACCCCTACCCGCTACGGCAACATGTCGGCCCAGTTGAAGCGGCTCTTCGACGCCACCGTGAAGATGTGGCTGGAAGGGGTCTTTGAAGGGAAACCCGCCGGCATGCTGGTGTCCACGGCCACGGCCCACGGCGGCCAGGAAACCACCGCTTTCACCATGATGGCGCCCTTGCTGCACCTGGGCATGATCATCGTCGGCGTCCCCTATTCCACCCCGGGTATGCTGCACACCGAAGGCCGGGGCGGCTCCCCTTACGCCGCCACTACCCTGGCGGGCGGCCGCAATGAACTCACCCCCGCGCCCCAGGACCTGGCCATCGCCCAGGCCCTGGGCCGCCGGGTGGCCGAGATTACCAAGAAACTGCAAAGCTGACGCCATCATTTCCTTCTTTGCGCCTTTGCGCCTTTGCGTCAGTCTTAATTTCTCGCGCCAAGACGCCCAGCCGCCAAATAATTCCCACAGCAGGAGAAAAAGCGAATGCCTTATATCCCGCCGAAATCCCGGAAAGAGCTGGACGGTGTCATCGATCAACTGGCCGATCGCCTGGTGCAGGAAGCCAAAGGCTATGGCTCCGAGGCCGCTTTCGCCGGCCTGTTGAACTACGCCTGCACCCGTTTGGCTTTGAAAACGGTGCGCCTGCAGTTCGGGGAAATGCGCTACTGGCTGATCGCCGTGCTTACCGGCACCTTCAAAAACATCGCCGACGAATTTTACCGCCGCCTGGCCGTGCCTTATGAAAACCGGCAGATCGCCAAAAACGGGGACGTGGATCTTTATGGGGAATATGCCCAGGAGATCGAGAAAACCGCCTGAAGGGAACAGGCGCCTCCGCCTGCTAAAGAACAGCCGAGGGCGGCTGTTCCACATTTAATCCGAATTTCAGTGTCCAGCAAAAAATTGCATTGCCGGAGGCTTATCGCATCATTAAATCTGGTTCCCAAGCTCGTGCTTGGGAACCAGTCATTCATGTTCCTTCGGAACACCCAAAACTATGAAAGAAGTCGGCATGTCTTACGTAGGGGCGGGGTCTCCCCGCCCTATCTGAGGGCGAGGGGACCTCGCCCCTACGGCTTATGACCACAACTTTCAGAGCAGAAAAAAATTTAAGGATGGCGGGCACGGAGGCCCGCCCTACCGGTCATTTTCATCCTTTTCCCCAGCCACTGAAGGCCGGACGATTAAGGTTGACAGGCCGGGGAGGAACCTGTAAGCTACTGGCATCCGGGTACCCTTCGGGGTTTAATGGGGAAGACGGAAGAACCGTCGCGGTCCCGCCGCTGTGACCGGGGACGAACCCTGCACGAAGCCACTGTTCCGTAGCCAGCGGGATGGGAAGGCGCAGGCACTAGGTTGATCCGGGAGCCAGAAGACCTGCCCGGAGGTCCGGCGCCGTAAGGATAGACAACGGCCCGGGCACCAGGAGTCGCCCTGGACAAGCGGCCCTCCAATTAAGGATTAAGAAGCTGGGTGCATCCTTAAGTCCATTTGGGACTTAAGGATTTTTTTTTGCTGGGACGCCATTGCCAAATATTTTTCCGAGCCCTCCGGATGGTGCAGCCTTAGTACAGTGGTTCATAAATTCGGTAACGTATTTTTATTAACGGGGAGCGGAAAAGCGATTTAATCCCCCCTCACCCTAACCCTCTCCCCCATTGGGGGAGAGGGGACCGAAAAGGAAACCCTGCAAAACTCCCTCTCCCCCCGTTTGGGGGGAGAGGGCTGGGGTGAGGGGGGCGACCGGACACGTTGCCAAGAAATTATGCACTTAGGGCGGCTCTCGCAATGAAAGTTACTTCCCTGCCTGCGGTGGAGATAGACCGGACCCTGGAACTGGCCGAAGCCAGGAGCCGGCGCCAGGCTGGCCGACGCCGGTTTGCCGCGGCCTGCCTGGCCCTGGGCCTGGGGCTGGCCGTCTCCGTGATTTTGGGCACGGGCATCGGCCGCATGCCGGTGGGCTGGGGAACCATTGCCGCGGTCCTCCTGGGCAAACTCGGGCTGGCCGCCCCGGCCGTGGACCGCACCCAGGAAGTGGTCATCTGGGGCATCCGGCTTTCCCGGGTGGTCCTGTCCGGCCTGGTGGGGGCCTCTCTGGCCACCGCCGGGGTGGTCTTCCAGGGGTTGTTGATGAATCCCCTGGCCGACCCTTTCACCATCGGGGTCTCCACCGGGGCCGCCTTCGGGGTGGCGCTCCTGGTGATGCTGGGGGTGGGCGGCAGTTTCCTGGGCCTGAGTCCGCTGCCCCTGGGTGCCCTGGTGGGGGCCCTGGGGGCCATGGGCGCGGTGCTGGTCCTTTCCCGGGAAAGCGGCCGCATCCGCAAGGAATCTTTGATCCTGGCCGGGATCGTGGTCAGCACTTTCCTTTCGGCCCTCATCAGCCTGATCAAAAGTCTGGATGAAGAATCCCTGTCGGCCATCGTCTTCTGGATTATGGGAAGCTTCTCCGGCCGGGGCTGGATCCACGTGGGCTTTCTCCTGCCTTATGCCGCCGCCGGGTTTGCCCTCACGGCCTGGCACGCCCGGGAGCTGGACATCCTGGCCCTGGGGGAAGAGCCGTCCCACCACCTGGGGGTGTCCGTGTCCCGGGTGCGGTTCAGGCTGCTGCTGGGCTCGAGCCTCCTCACCGCCGGCGCGGTGGCCGTGTCCGGGGTCATCGGCTTCGTGGGCCTGGTGGTGCCCCACCTGGTGCGGGTGCTGGCCGGGCCCTCCCACGGGCGCCTGTTGTGGCTCTCGGCCCTGACCGGGGCCTTGACCATGATCTGGGCCGATGTGCTGGCCCGGGTGCTGCTGGCCAGCGGCCAGGAGCTGCCGGTGGGGGTGGTCACGGCCATCCTGGGGGGACCGTTTTTCTTTTACTTACTCAAATCCCGACGTTCCCGGGGGATCTGGTGATCAGGGTCAGGGGCCTGGACCTGGGCTATGGGGACCGTCTGGTCCTGAGGGGCCTGGATTTCCGGGTGCACCGGGGAGAATTCCTGGGCATCCTGGGCCCCAACGGTTCGGGTAAATCCACCCTGCTCCACGCCCTGTCGGGCCTCCTGGCCCCCCAAGGCGGGACCATCGAGGTGGGGGAGCAGCGCCTGGAGGCTCTGCCCAGCCGTCTGCGGGCCCAGATCCTGGCGGTGGTGCCCCAAACTACTGAGGTGCGCTTTCCTTTCACCTGCCTGGAAATCGTCCTCATGGGGCGCTACCCCCGGCAGCGGGGCTTGGGGACCGTGACGGATGAGGACCTGGTCTGGGCCCTGAGGTCCATGCGCCGGACCACCACGACGCATCTCAAAGAGCGGCCCATTACCGAAATTTCGGGGGGCGAGTGCCAGCGGGTGGTGATCGCCCGGGCCCTGGCCCAGGACCCGGAGATGTTGTTTTTGGACGAAGCCACTTCATCTCTTGACGTGCGGAAAAAACTGGAGATTTTTGAAGTTTTGCAAAATCTCAACGAGACCCGGGGGCTGACGGTGCTCTGCGCCATGCATGACCTGAACCTGGCGGCCCTGTACTGCCGGCGCCTGATGTTTGTCAAGGACGGCCGCATCGCCCACGACGGGCCCACCGACCGGGTTTTTACCCCGGAGATCCTGGGTGAGGTTTACGAGACCCCCATGGAAGTGCAATGGCATCCGTCCCATCACCGCCCCTTCGCGGTGATGGTGCCCCTGGCGGCGCCGGTGCGGGAAGAAGAGGAACCCCTGGAGGTGGGCGGGAAGTGAAGCGCTGGCCCGTTCCAGGAAATATTTTCTGGTTTCCAAGCTCCTGCTTGGGAACCCACTTGGAGGCAAAGCTCGGCTTTGCCATCATCTAGGCTAACAGATGAATTTAATTAATTAAATAATTGAGGTGCCCAAGCGGAGCTTGGGCTCCAATTTCGTTCCCAAGCAGGAGCTTGGGAACGAGTATTCAACATGCCATACTATTTACGAAACACGACGATAGCGGGTTTCTTGCTGATCATGGTTTTGGCGGGCCAGGTTTGGGGAGCCGACCGCATCCTGGATGATCGGGGCCAGGCGGTGGCCCTGGGGGCGCCGCCCCAACGGATCGTCTCCCTGTACGGGGGGCTGACGGAAATCCTCCAGGCCCTGGGACTGGGTTCCCGGGTGGTGGCCCGCATCCAGGGGGACGACTGCCTCAAGGACATCCCCACGGTGGGCACGCACCTGCAGCCTAACGTGGAGATGATCCTGGCCCTGAAGCCTGACCTGGTGGTGCAGGCAGGCGTGCCCAAGGGGTTGCCGGCTTTGAGAAAACTGGAGGCCGAGGGGGTGCCGGTGGCGATGTTCGCGCCTGCTGATTTTCCGGGATTGTTCAGCGCGATCCAGCGCTTGGGAACCCTCACCGGGCAGGACGAGGCCGCGGCCGCCCTGACCCGCACCATGGCAGCGAAACTCGCGGAAGTGGCCCGGCGGGTGCAAGGGCGCCAGCCACCCCGGGTATTCTTTGAGGTGCGCTGTCAGAATCTCCTGGCCGCCGGCCAGGGGTCCCTGGTGAACGACATCATCGCCAAAGCCGGAGGGGTCAACATCGTCCAGAGCCCCCAAAAATTGACGAACTTCAGTCTGGAAACCCTCATCCAGGCCAACCCCGAGGTCTATATCATCCAGGAGGGGCCCATGAACCGCAGCCCCGAGGATATTTACACCCGGCCCTATTTCCAGGAGTTGCAGGCGGTGCACCGCCGCCGGGTGCTGGTGGTGCAGGAAAGCCTCTTTTCCCGGCCGGGGCCCCGGTCGGCCGAGGCGGTGGAGCAGTTGGCCCGGTTTCTTCACCCCGGAGCCTGGGGAGAGGGCAAGCCGTGAGATTATGTGAGGCGGAAAGACTTATTTTCTTGTTCCGAACCCCCTGCTTCGAACAAGAGCGCAAAAGTTTAATTCCCCCTCACCCTAACCCTCTCCCCCATTGGGAGAGAGGGGAAAAAGAAGGAACTGCTGTGATTCTCCCTCTCTCCCCGCCGGGGGGAGAGGGCTGGGGTGAGGGGGGCGAGGACGCCTGCTCCACATTTTCCAAATGATACCTGTTTATGCAAATGAACCCTGACTCTGACACCCCCCAGGTCCGGGGCCTGGTCGTGGCCGGCACCCAGAGTGGCGTGGGCAAGACCACCGTCACCCTGGGGCTGATTGCCGCGCTCCGCCGCCGGGGCCTGAAGGTGCAGCCTTTCAAGGTGGGCCCGGACTTCATCGACCCCGGGCATCACACCCAGGCTGCGGGGCGGGTTTCCCGCAACCTGGACGGCTGGATGCTCACCCGGGAGGCCAACCTGGCCCTGTTCCGGCGCCATGCCGGGGCGGCCGACCTGGCCATGGTGGAAGGCGTCATGGGTCTGTTTGACGGCTTTGATGGCCTGAGCGAAGCCGGCTCGACCGCCCAGATGGCCAAGTGGCTGGGCCTGCCGGTGCTCCTGGTGGTGGACGCCCGCTCCATGGCCCGGAGCGCCGCGGCCCTGGTGCACGGCTTTAAAACCTTTGACCCCGATGTGACCCTGGCAGGCGTGGTCTTTAACCGGATCGGCGGCCCGGGTCACCTGCAGTACCTGGAGCAGGCCCTGGGGCAGCTGCCGGGCGTGCGGTGTTTCGGGGGGATTCCCCGGGACCCGGAGCTGGCCATCCCGGAGCGGCACCTGGGCCTGGTCACTGCGGATGATCACCCTTTGGCGGATAAATACCTGGAGCGCCTGGCCGCATTGATGGAAAGGAGCCTGAACCTGGACGGGCTTCTGGACTCCCTGACGCCGATGCCGATACCCCCGGCGCCGCCGGAAAAGAACGATCGTCCCTCGGTGCGCCTGGGGGTGGCCCGGGACCGGGCCTTTTGCTTCTATTATCCGGAGAACCTGGAACTCTTGGCCCACGCCGGGGCAGAAATCGTCCCCTTCTCACCCCTGGCGGACCGGCAGCTTCCGGAAAACCTGGACGGCCTTTACCTGGGGGGCGGCTACCCGGAGCTCTATGCCGGGGAACTGGCGGCCAACGACAGCCTGAAGTGCTCCCTGCTCGATCAGGCTGAGGCGGGTCTGCCGATTTACGCCGAATGCGGCGGGCTGATGTACCTGTCCGAGGCAATCCGGGATCTGCAGGGCCAGGCTTACGCCATGGCGGGCCTGCTGCCCCTCCAGGTGCGGATGCTGCCCCGGCTCCGGACCCTGGGCTACCGGGAAATCACGCTGACCGCGGCCTGTCTCCTGGGCCCGGCCGGGACCAAAGCCCGGGGGCACGAGTTTCATTATTCCGAGATCACCGCCGCTCCCCAGGGCCTCCGTCACCTGTACCGGGTCACCGCCCGGCAAGGGGACTCCACTTCCGAAGGGTATGGTGTCAGGAACGTCCTGGCCAGTTACGTGCATTTGCACTTCGGGAGCAACCCGGCGCTGGCCCGGCATCTGGTGGCAGCCTGCCGCCGCCATAAGGAGCAAAGATGACCTGGCAGCCGCGCACCCCCCAGGAAATCGAAGCCGAAAGTTTCCGGCGCATCGAGGCGGCGGCCGGCGCCCACGGCTTTCCACCGACGGTTTGGGCCGTGGTCCGGCGGATGATCCACACCAGCGGGGACCTGGATTACTTGAAGACGGTGCGCTTCCATCCCCAGGCGGTGGCCGCGGGCGTGGCGGCGCTGCGACGGCGCGGCGCGGTGGGCACCGATACCCGCATGCTGCTCGCGGGAATCTCCACCGGGCGTCTGAAGCAGTTGGGTGTGGAAGCCTTCTGTCTGATGGACGACCCCGAGGTGGGCCGGGAAGCGGCGCGCCGGCGCGTCACCCGGGCCACGGTGGCCATGGAGCGGACCCTGCCCCGCCTGGCCGGGGGCATCGTCGCCATCGGCAACGCCCCCACGGCTTTGCTGCGCCTGCTGGAAATGTTGGCGGCGGGAGCCCCGCCCCCGGCCCTGGTGCTGGGCCTGCCGGTGGGGTGGGTCAATGCCGCGGAATCGAAAGAGGCTTTGAACCGGCAAGACTTTTGCCCTTATATTACCGCCCTGGGCCCCAAAGGGGGGTCCCCGGTGGCGGCGGCCGTGATTAACGCCCTGGCCATCATGGCCCTGGAGGAGACGGCTTTATGACCCAGAAAACCGGGACCCTTTACGGGATCGGCGTGGGACCGGGCGATCCGGAGTTGATCACCCTGAAGGCCCTGAAGGCGCTTGAGCGGGTGGACCATATCTTTGCCTCCTGCTCCACCAAGAACAATTACAGCCTGGCCCTGAACATCGTCCGGAGCCACCTGAACGGCGCCGGCATCGAAAGCCTCCCCTTTCCCATGACCCGGGACCCTGAAATCCTGCAGGCCGCTTGGGAAAAGAACGCCCGGCGGGTCCTGGAAGTGTTGGGCGCCGGGGCGGACGCGGCCTTTATCACCCTGGGGGACCCCCTGACTTACTCCACCTTCGGCTATCTCCTGAAGACCATGAAGCGGCTCTCCCCCGAGGTGCGCATCGTCACCATTCCCGGCATCACCTCTTACAGCGCCGCCGCGGCCCTGACCCAAATTCCCCTGATGGAGGGGGAAGAATCCTTTTACCTGGTCTCCGGGGCCATGGGACCGGCCAAGCTTCGGGAAATCGTCGACAAGGCCGACAACATCGTCATGCTCAAAACTTATCGCCACTTCGACGAGATTTACCGGGCCCTGGAGGAAATGGATCTCATTGACCGGACCACCCTGGTGAGCCGGTGCGGCCTGGAGGGGGAGACCGTGGTGCAGAATCTTCGGGACCTCAGGGGGCGGCCGCTCCCCTATCTTTCCATGGTCATTATTAAAAGGAAGGGGAAGGGTTATTGATGGCCCGGCCGAAGAGCCTGGATAGCCGGGGACTCTGGCTGCTGCTCCTGGCCCTGGGGTTGCTCCTGGGGGTGTACTGGCTCGGCCTGGGACCGGGGGCCACCCACCATCTGACGGTCAGGAAATTTTACCACAGTCTGGCTGCGCCGCTGCTGCGCCTGCTCGTGTATATGGGGGTGGGACTGCTGGTGGGGCAGGCCATCGAATCCATGGGCTGGGCGGCCCGGCTGGGGGGCTGGGCCGCGCCGCTGCTGCGTTTCGGCCACCTCAAACCGGAGAGCGGAGCGTGCTTCACCGCCGCCTTTTTTTCCGGCCTGCTGGCCAACACCATGTTGGTGACCTTTTACCAGGAAGGGAAACTGAGCCGCCGGGAAATGACCCTGACCTATCTGTTCAACAACGGCCTGCCGGTGTATTTGCTGCATCTGCCCACCACCTTCTTCATCATCCTGCCCCTGACCAGGCAGGCCGGCCTGATTTACCTGGGGCTCACCCTGGCGGCGGCTGGGGTGCGGAGCGCCGTGCTGCTCATTTACGCCCGCTGGCGGCTGCCGGCCGCGGCCGGCGCTGACCAGGCCCTCGAGGTCCAGGCCCCGGCTCGGAAAGAGACTTTGCTGAAGGAAATCTGGGACAAATTTCAACGGCGCTTTTCCCGGGTGGCCCTATATACTATGCCTATTTACATCCTGATTTTTGTGGCCAACGATTGGGGCCTGTTCAAATGGCTCCGGGACGCGGCGGCGGCCCATGTGTCCGTGAGCTTCCTCCCCATGGAGGCCGCCAGCGTGGTGATCTTCAGCGTGGCCGCCGAATTCACCTCCGGCATGGCCGCGGCCGGGGCCTTTTTGCAGGCCGGGGCGATGACCGTGCCCCAGACCGTGATGGCCCTGGTCCTGGGCAACATCGTGGCCACGCCCATCCGGACGCTGCGGCACCAACTGCCGTCCCACGCCGGCATTTTCTCCCCGAAGCTGGGCACGGAGCTGTTGCTCCTGAGCCAGGGCTTGCGGCTGCTCAGCCTGATCCTGGTGGCTGTTCCTTATGGAATCTGGGTTTGGGTTTTACGATAGTTGCCAGTTGCCAGTTGCCAGTGGTCAGTGGTCAGTGATCAGGGGCCAGGGGCCAGGGGCCAGTTGTCAGATGTCAGTTGTCAGTATCAGGTTCCATAGACGACCATTTTTCTCGCTCCCTTGAGGGGGGAGGGTTGGGGTGGGGGTGAAAATAAGGTGGGCTGTTAGGCTATCAATCGCCCCGGCTAAAATCGATGACCGAAAACATCTTGAAAAATCTGAGCTCTAATAATTACCTGCTTATGGAAAAACTCCCCCGCCCCCGGAAAGAGTTGCGCCAGGGTTTCTCCACGGGCACGGCGGCCGCGGCCGCGGCCCAGGGGGCCTTGCGCGAGCTTCTGGGTCTGGCATGTCCAGACCGGGTGGAGGTGGGCCTGCCCGGCGGCGGCAGCCTGACCATACCGTTGCTGCGCCACGGCTGCCGCGGCGACCAGGGCGAGGCGGTGGTGGTCAAAGACGCGGGCGACGACCCGGACGTCACCCACGGCGCCGAGATCGGGGTCCGGGTGCGGCGCCTGGATCATTCCGGGGTGCAAGACCTCATCGGCTGGCGCAGTGGCGAAGGCGTGGGCCGGGTGACCAAGCCGGGTTTGCCGGTGCCGGTGGGGGAGCCGGCCATCAACCCGGTGCCCCGGCGCATGATCCGCCAGGGCTTGAAGCAGATTTGGGAAGGGGTTTGCCCCGGCCAACCCATGGGCCTGGAAGTGGAAATCTTTGTCCCCCGGGGCGAAGAGTTGGCCCGTCATACCCTGAACCCCCGCCTGGGGATTTTGGGAGGAATTTCCATCCTGGGCACCACCGGGCTGGTCAAACCTTTCTCCCATGCGGCTTACCGGGCCACCATCCTGGCGGCGCTGCGGGTGGCCAGGGCCTTGGGGCTCACGGCGGCCGTTTTTAGCACTGGGGGTAAAAGCGAGGGCTTCCTGCGGAGCCAGTTGCCCCAACTGCCGGAAGAGGCCTTCGTGCAGATGGGCGATTACGTGCGCTATGCCCTGCAAGCGGCCAGCGCCCTCAAATTTCAAGAAATCACCGCCGGCGCCTTTTTCGGCAAGGCCCTGAAGATCGCCCAGGGTTGGGGCCACACCCATGCCTCCCGGGGGCTGGCCGATCTTGCGGCCCTGGGGGCGTTGACCGCGCGGCATACCGGCGACGCCCGGCTGGCCCGGGCGGTGGCCCAGGCCAACACCGCCCGCCAGGCCCTGGAAATCCTGAGCGCGGCCCGGGCGGGACAGGTGGTGGAAGAGGTGGGCCGGGGGATGCTGGCGGCCTTGCGGGACTATGCCGGCCCCGGTCCTGGACTCAAGGCGGTCATTTTGGATTTTAGCGGCGCCCCTCTATGGCAGGATCAAAGTCCGGGGAGACCATGACCATAATACCGGTGCAGGTGGTGGGATTGGGCATGTCGCCGGCGGACTTGACGCCCCGGGGCCGCAGAATTATTGAAGAGGCCCAGGTCCTGGTGGGAGGCAAGCGCCTGCTGGGCTACTTCCCGGATCATCCGGCCAAGAAGATTCCCCTGGGTAAAGATCCCCAGAGCGCCATCCGGCAAATCCCGGCCCTGGCCGAGACTAAACGAGTGGTGGTCCTGGCCTCCGGGGACCCCAATTTTTACGGCGTCGCCCCCCTGGTGGTGCAACTCCTGGGGGCCGACCGGGTAGTGATTCACCCCAACGTCACCGCGGTCCAGGCGGCCTCTGCCCGGCTCAAGATCGCCTGGCAGGACGCCGTGGTAGTCAGCCTGCACGGGCGCTCCTGGGAGCCCCTGGAAGCAGCCCTAACCGAGGCCGGGAAGCTCATGATTTATACCGACCCGGACCACACCCCCGGGGACGTCGCCCGCCTCTTGTTGGCCCGGGGCCAAGGCGGGGCCCGCCTGGCAGTCTTGGAGGACCTGGGGGAGGCCACGGAACGGTTGACCTGGCTGAGGCCGGGCGAAGCCCAGGGACGGAAATTCTCGCCCTTGAACCTGGTGGTGGTGCTGCAGGAAGCGGCGGCTGGAGAAACTTTTGGAAAAGTAAGCTTGAGGGAGGGGGGCTTGGGGGGAGGGCCAGTAGCACAGGCGTCCCCGCCTGTACCTGAGGTCCCTGGCCCTCCCCCCAAAATGACTCTCCCGGCAACCAGGGCGGGGAGGACAAATCCGCGGCTGCACCTGGGGCTCCCCGAAGAAGCCCTGGCCCACCAGGGCGGCCTCATCACCAAGACCGAGGTGCGGGCCGTGGTCCTGGCCCGGCTGCAACTGCTGCCCGGCCAGGTGGTCTGGGACGTGGGCGCGGGGTGCGGCTCGGTGGGCCTGGAGGCGTGCCTGCTGACGCCGGGGGGGAAGGTTTTTGCCGTGGAACTGGACCCGGCGCGGGCCGCCCAGATCCGGGCCAACCGGGAGAAGTTCGGCGTGGCCAGCCTCGAGGTCATCTGCGGCCGGGCCCCGGAGTGCCTGGCGGGGTTGCCTGCGCCCCAGCGGGTCTTTCTCGGGGGCGGCGGCCGGGAGGTGGGGGAGATTTTGCGGGCGGCCATCAAGCGCCTGGGAAATCAGGGCCGTGTGGTCCTCACCGCCGCCCGGCTGGAGACCCTGGAGATCGCCCGGGCGGTCCTGGCTGAGGCCGGTTGGGAGGTCGAGCTGACCCAACTCCAGGTGAGCCGGTCCCGGCCCCTGGGGGGCGGGGCCGGGTTGCAAGCCTTCAACCCCGTGTGGATTATCGCTGGCTGGCCTAAAGGGGACGAGCTATGAGGGAGCGCCATGCCGTGATCTTTTTGGGGGCCGGACCGGGAGCCCCGGAGCTCATTACGGTCAAGGGGCAACAGGCCCTGGCCCAGGCGGAAGTGATTCTCTACGCCGGGTCCCTGGTGTCCCCGGCGATGCTGGGCTGGGCCCGCACCGGGGCGGAACTGGTGGACACCGCGCCACTCCATCTGGAGCAGATTTTGGCCCGGATGATGGCGGCCCACCGGGCCGGCAAACGGGTGGTGCGGGTTCATTCCGGGGACACCGCCTTATTCAGCGCCATGCAGGAGCAGTTGGAGGTCCTGGAAAAAGAAGGGATTCCCTGTGAGGTAATTCCCGGGGTGACCGCCGCCGCGGCCGCGGCCGCGGCCCTGGCCCAGGAATTCACCCTGCCGGAGATCACCCAGACGGTCATCCTGACCCGGGCCGCCGGCCGCACCCCGGTGCCTGAGGGTGAAGCCCTGGGCGGCCTGGCCCGGCATGGGGCCACCATGGCCATCTATCTGAGCGCCGGTCTCATCGACCAGGTGGCCGCGGAGCTGGCCGCAGCCTACGGGGCGGATGCCCCGGCGGTGGTGGCTTACCGGGTGAGCTGGCCGGATCAGCAGATCATCCAGGGCACTCTGGCCAATATTGCCGAGCTGGCCCGGCAGGGGGGGATTCAGCGCCAGGCCCTGATCATCGTCGGGCCGGCCCTGGCCGCCCGGCAGGCCAGGCTCAAGGCCCGCTCCAAGCTTTATGACCGGACCTTCTCCCATGGTTACCGCTCCGGCTCGACCGATTAGGGTCGTCGCCCTGACTCCCCAGGGGGCCGCACTGGGGCGGCGCCTCTGCCCGAGCCTCCAGGGGGCCCGGTGCTGGCTGCCGGAGGGCCGGGCGGCGCCGGAGGAGCAATCTTTCCAGCGCCTGTCCGAGGTCTTCCGGGAGGCTTTCGAGGCCCGGGAAGACCTGGTGTGCATCATGGCTGCGGGCATCGTGGTGCGAGGCGTCGCGCCGTTCCTGACGGGGAAAGACCGGGACCCGGCCGTGGTGGTGGTGGATGAGGCCGGCCAGTTTGCCGTCAGCCTGCTTTCCGGGCACCTGGGCGGGGCCAATGCCCTGGCCCGGCGGGTGGCCCGGATTCTGGAGGGCACCCCGGTCGTCACCACGGCCACTGATGTTCAGGCATTGCCGGCTTTAGACGTCCTGGCCCCCCGCCTGGGTCTGGAAATTCAGAATTTAGCGGCCGTACGGCAGATTCACATGACTTTACTGCAAGGCGCTCCGGTTCGCCTGGTGGACCCCGAGGGTTATCTCCCGGGGCTGGCGGTTGAATATCCCGGGCGGTTCACCGAAGAAAGCGACCTGGACGCGGCCCTGGCCGCAGCCGCGGTCCCGACGGTCTATGTGGGGTGCCGGGAGCGTCCCTGGCCGGCCGGATGGCTGATCTTGCGCCCCAGGAATCTGGTGGCCGGAGTCGGCTGTCATAAAAACACCCCAGCCGTAGAGATCCTGGACTTCATCAGGGAAACCTTCCGGCGGGAAGGGCTTTCCCTGCTATCCCTGAAGGCCCTGGCCACCATTGCCGCGAGAAAAGAGGAAGCCGGGCTGAAAGAAGCGGCCCGGGAGTTGGGAGTGGAATTTATATGGTTCACGGCAGAAGAATTGGCACAGATCGCGGTGCCCCATCCCTCGCCGCACCCGGCCCGGCACCTGGGAGTGGCGGGAGTGGCGGAAGCCGCGGCCCTGCGAGCCGGGGCGGTGGAGCTGGTCGTCCCCAAGCGGAAGAGCGCCAACGTCACCCTGGCGGTGGCCCGGGTCGCCTGACGGTGGTCAGCCTGGGGCCCGGCTTTCCCTCTCACATCATTCCGGCAGCCAGGGCGGCCTTGGATGAGGCCCAGGTAGTGGTGGGGTACAAGACCTATTTGGAGTTGATCGAACCCCTGTTGACGGGCCAGGATGTGGTGGCCTCCGGCATGAAGGCCGAGGTCAAACGCTGCGGACTCGCCATTGACCGGGCCCGGGCGGGGGCCCGGGTGGCCCTGGTGTCGAGCGGCGATGCCGGCATCTACGGCATGGCCGGCCTGGTGCTGGAGATTTGCGCCGCCCGGGGGCTGCAGGTGGCTCCCCCGGGAGATGAAAGATCCGTGGATTTCTATTTCCAGGTGATCCCCGGGGTGCCGGCCCTGGCCGCGGGGGCGGCGCTCTTGGGGGCGCCCCTGATGCACGACTTTGCCTGCATCTCCCTGAGCGATCTCCTGACTCCCTGGGAGACCATCGCCAGACGCCTGGAACTGGCGGCCCAGGGAGATTTTGTCATCGTCCTTTACAACCCCAAGAGCAAAAAGCGCCACTGGCAGTTGGAGGCGGTCCGGGACCTGCTGCTGCGTATTAGATCCCCCCAGACGCCGGTGGGGATCGTCCGCCGGGCCATGCGGGCAGGAGAGGCAACCGTCATCGCCAGTTTGCAGGACCTGCTGGATTACCCGGTGGACATGCAGACCGTCATTTTCGTGGGGAACTCCCAGACCTTCGCCTACGGCGACTATATGATCACTCCCCGGGGGTACCTGGCGAAATACCGGGTGGGGGAAGAAATGCCGATGGAGGCAGGCCGGCGATCCAGCGACGCTTGAATTGGGGGTAAAAGGGAAAAAGCGAAAAGGGGAAAAGGGAGAGAGCCCTTGGTCTCGCTCGTAGACATAATGGTTGAAAGTTAAAGGCCTGCGAACCTTGCAACGTGGGTTAAGCTGTAAGCCGCAAGGACCAACAGCACAGAGCCACAACCAAGGAGGCAGGCCATGAGTAAAAGTGTACTGTA
>Ga0315268_10001648_pt1 | contig 25762 bp, 29 predicted proteins | sample C1_top_MG_FD_204535 | JGI IMG/M metagenome (GOLD analysis project Ga0315268, IMG submission 204535) | Sediment microbial communities from Yellowstone Lake, YNP, Wyoming, USA - C1_top | ecosystem: Environmental > Aquatic > Freshwater > Lake > Sediment | place: USA: Wyoming | collected 2017-08-01
GACAAGAGGACCCTTTTCGCCAATCACGGCGTACAGGTTTCCAATGTTGTCCTCTTGGGCCGTCACGCCCAGCGCCTCGACCTTCTTCTTGAGATACTCCCTAATGTCATCCTCGAATCCGGACACCCCCGGGACTCGAATCAGTTCTTCCAGCAGTTCTTTCAATTCAATCCCTCTTCACGAAAGGAGGTTTTACCATCTCCGCGTTCATGAGGTTCTCGCGGATCTTGATTTGGAGCGCTAGGCCTGGAGTTGCCATTCTCAGCGGGACGTATCCCATCGCGATTCCTTGCTTCAGCACGGGCGAGAGAGTCCCGCTAGTTACAGTCCCGACTTGCTTTCCGTCAGCCATGATTTCGTATCCGTGCCTCGGGATTCCTCGGTCCCTCCCCAGCAGGCAGACGAGTCTGTCGTAGTTGCCCGTCTGTTTCTGATCCAACAGAGCTTGCTTTCCGACGAAATCGTGATTCCAGTCGATGCACCAGCCAGGGCCCGTCTGCAGGCTTGTCTGCGACCCGTCGAAGTCCGTCCCCGACAGCAGGAGCCCTTTCTCAAGGCGCAGCGTGTCTCTAGCGCCCAGGCCTATGGGTTTCAGGCCGAACGAGCGCCCTTTGTCCAACACGGAGTCCCAGACTGCAATGGCATCAGCGTTTTCGCAGGTGATCTCGAATCCGTCCTCGCCGGTGTATCCGGTGCGCGACACAAAAGCCTTGATGCCGGTTCCAGTTCCGTTTCTCATGTCACGGTTCCTGAGTAGCGGCGTGTGCGGTGTCGAGTCCACGCTCCTCGCCTTGTCGAGCCTCATGAAGTCGCCCCAGAAGAACTTCATCGTGCTGAGGTCCGCCGAGGTAATGTCGGCCAGGACATCCTTCGCGGTCGGGCCCTGAACAGCTATCGTCGCGAGGTCCTTGGATATGTCGAAGAACTCCACGGCTCCCTGGTGCCCCTCGACCCATTTCCTGATCTTCGGGGTAGTAGCTGCGTTCGGGACCATGAGGAATTCATCCTTCCCTAGCACGGTCACTATGGTGTCGTCGAGTATCCTGCCGTGATCGTCTAGGATGTGCGCGTACACGCACCTGTCCACGGGCGCGCCCGCGACGTTATTGGTGCAGAGTCTGTTGACGAGCTCTCCCGCACCCTTCCCACGGATGAGGAAATCACCCATGTGGGACACGTCGAACGCCCCGGATTTCTGTCTGACCGTCATGTGTTCGTCGATTATGGACGTGTATTGGATGGGCATGTCCCAGCCAGCGAACCACACCATCTTGGCTCCGAGCGCGATGTGCCGTTCGTGGAGAGGGGTCTTGTGCATTGGTACCGCATCGGTGGTACTGACAAAAAGCTTTGTCCACGTTACGGTAGAACTGAAGAAACAGGATTGCGACGGGCGCCCGATCGTTCTAACGGTACTTGTCTATCAGCGTGGTGAAGTCCTTTTCGAGCCCGACACTGATTGTAGGCTGTTCGATGACCTCGACGTTCCTCTCAAGGAGCGCGAGCTCCTTCTCGCTGAAGGCGCTCGGGCTTATCGGTATAATCACCGTTGAGCGGCTCTGCATTACCTGCTCGTTGATGTGCTCGACGAACCTGAGCACTTGCTGGAAACCGTTGTTGATCACGAGGTATTCGAGCCCGTCTATCAGGACTACGCTTCTATTGTACCTCTCGATGAATGAAGATATCACGGTCGCGAGCGTGCCCACGCTCGTTGGATTATGATGGTCCTTGCCCGGGGTGTGACTTAGCCAAAGGATTCTCGTGTCCCTGACCTCAAAGGCCTCCCGGACCTTCTCGGGAAACTGTCGTGTCACGCAGAGCCCCGGGACCGTCTCAGATAGGCTGTTCTCGAAGAGCTTGAACGCGAGGAAGGGCTTTCGCTCCCTAACAACATAACAAAGTCCCTCCTCGATCCTGACTGAGTCCGCGGCTGGCTTTTCATCGTTCGCGATACGCCAACCCTCCTCTGAAGCCTCACACAGGGGCTGCTCTATTTATACATTATGACAAACTGCTGGCTGGATGCAATCTCAGCGTCGGTTACTATTTAACATACCTCTGATTTTCTCTTCGAGCACTTTCGCGGGGATGTCTAGAAGCGTTATCACAGTGGTCTTGCCAGAGATGCCTGGGCCGCTCTTCTTCGCGCTCACGACACCGAGCATATCGAGGTCCTTCATGAGGCCCCAGAAGGCAGTGTGCGCACGAGGCTTCTCATCGTACTCCTCCGAGGCCACTTTATAAGCGGATTCAGCTTCCCCAGTGGTGATGTAAGCCTTGCCTCTTGACGCCCTGGCTATCCCCAGGAGCGCCAACTTCTGGTGGGTGTCCAATCCTATCAATTTTGATTCTGTCACGGAACTGTACGCCTCGGCCTTGGCGGCCCTCACATTTTCCACGGATACCTTTCCCGCCCCTTCCTCGTCTGCGAGCATCCCGGCCTTCTCGAGTATCTCGATCGCGAACCGCGCATCACCCCATTCGGACGATACCTCCGCAATAAGGTCCATCGAGTCTTCCTCGATGCAGTCGTCTTTGAGTGCGAGCTCGGCCCTCTGAGAGACTATGTCTCTCAGCTCCTCGGTCGTGTACTTCCCGAACTCTATCACGTTCGTCCTCTTGAAAGTGCTCGCGCTCGAGGCGTCCAGAATGTCAAACACGTTCTTCTGGGAAATCAGAACGAGCGAGACGAGTTCCTTGCTCTCGATCTTCTCCTCCCCGAACCTTGTCAACTTGTAGATTATGTCGGAGCCCGCTTTCTTCAGGAGCATATCCGCCTCGTCGAGCACGATCACAAGGTGGACCTTCCGCTTCTCGAGGTCCTTCCTGAGTATCCTGAGCATCTCTGTGATCGAGAATCCCCTGTCGGGGAAGTTCGGCTGGAAATGGTTCACTATCTGGAGCACCGCGCTCGATTCGCTGTTCCTCTGCCTGCAGTTCACAAGAACCCAGTCGACCGCCTTCTGCTGCTTCTCGGCGAAATCCTTGAGGTCCATGCAGAAGCGCTTCGCGGTCGCGGTCTTGCCAGTGCCCACGCTCCCGGTCAGGACCACGTTCTGCGTGAAGTTGGACTCGACGATCGGCCGGTAGAGCATGATCAGTTTCTTCATCTGCGCCTCTCTGTGGACGAGCTTCTGAGGCACATAATCGAACGAGAGTGTGCGTTGGTCCTTGAAAACGGTCTTGCCTGCTGTGCTCCACATCTTTGTCAGCTTCTGGAATCCGTTTGGCCTATCGGTTCGGTCTCTTTTAAAGGATTCGTGAGACCCTCGCGAAACTCCTCCACGAGAGCAAACGATTTTAAGCCTCCAACACGGTCGATATGCGGGATAGAGAATGGCGCATGACGACGATGTCATCACCTCATTGGTGAAAGAGACCAACAAGATGCTCAGCTCGGAGACGCTCCTCATCGAGGCGATCGAGGACCTAGTGAAGGACGAGATTAAGAAGTCAATCAAGGAGAAGCTGGACGCAAACCCCGAACTGAAGGCCGAACTGAAGAGCGCCGTCCAGTCTCTTATGGAAGCGAAGATTCACGAGGCCTACGCGGTTCTCAAGATAGGCAAGGTCGGTGCCAAAATCGGCATCGAGATGGTCCCGCCAAAGCTGAGGAAGGAGATCGGGCAGGAGCTGGCATCCATATTCGAGAAAGAAGTCAGCAGAATGCTCGAGCAGGGGTAGTCGCACTCGTCTCATGCTCCGCAGGTCACCTGCCAGCGAGAATGATCTAGCGCATACTCTAGGGTATGCGTGCTTGGACTGGTATACTGCCGTCGTTGTCTCCAGTACATTCGTGGTCAATAGAGAAATCGAAGAGGTTTGAAAAAGGAGAGCTAGGGTTCAGCCAAAGAGTGCGCTGAGACCTGCCGCGGCCTCTGCCTCTGAGACCTTTTCCTCTTTCTTTTCCTCTTTCTTCTTCTCTTCCTTCTTCTCGGCGGGTCCCGCTGCTGGTGCGGCTGCCACTGGCGCTGCGACCGCGGTCGCAATCGCCTCGTCTATGTTCACGCCGTCGAGGGCGGCCGTCAAGGCCTTCACGCGCGCGGCGTCAACCTTGACGCCTGCCGCCTTCAGGATGCTCGTTATGCCCTCTTCCGTCACCGGTTTCTTCGCCGCGTGCAGGACCATCGCGCTGTACACATATTCCATTCTTCTGCCTCCTTGTTGCCGATTATCCGAACAGTGCTCCAAGACCGGCCGCCGCCTCATCTTCGGAGACCTTCTTCTCTTCCTCTTTCTTCTCCTCTTTCTTGCCCTCGCCGCCCTTCTCGTCTGGCGGAGGCGGCTTCGGACCGCTCGTGAGAGCGCTCTTTAGCTCGTCGTCCAGAGCGGCCGGCACCTTGGAAGCGAGCGAGAGCATTTGCGCGTTCGCCTTCGCGAGCATGAGCTTTATGGTCTCCTTGTTCGCGATGTTTGCGTTGACAGCGAGATTGATTGCCTTGTAGTGCGCATTGGCCAGCATCGGCCTGATCGACTGCTTCGTCGGGTACGATACGAACACTGCGAGGTTCATCGCGCCTGACGCGGCCGCCTTGACCTGGTTGAGTATCATCGTTTCGTCGACCGCGAGCACATCCTTCTTGTAGACCATGCCCTCTTCGAACGCTGCGCTGAGATCGAGCCCCACGGTCAGCGGGAATATCTCGAGCTTTGACAGGACAAGCGCGACCTCTCTCGGTATCTTCTCGCCCTTCTTGACCAGTACCTTGTCCTTCTTGATGACGACCTTGCCCTGCTCGATGGCGGCGGGCAAGCCCGCCTTCTGGAGCTCTCCCACGACGGGGCCTGGCTTGAACGGCGTCTCGCCGGCTTTGATTTCGATGTCGTCCGGGGAGACCTCGCCTCCTCTGGCAGGCATCTTGGTCTTGGTCGAGTCGAGCTGTTTGAACAACTTGAACGGGTTAAGGTCAGATGTCACGATCGCGCACTGGCCGCTGACGCTCTCGGACAGCTGGTCAAGCCCCTGCTTGTTCTTGGCCGCCTGCTTGATCGCGATCTTCATCAGCGTGTTCTTGAGCATGGTGATTTCCGCCTTCCCCCTGAGGTTCGTCCTCATGGTCTGGAAGGCCGGTGCTGGCACTCCGTGGACGTCGATAATCCCCACGACTCTGCTCTTTCCCATAAGCTTCGTGAGGTCCGCAACGGCGTCCTTCTTCCATGTAGCGACGTGTGCGCACATCTCACATCACCTTGAATGACGGCCCCATCGTGGTCTTGATGTAGGCCGACTGGATGTTCATCTTGCCCCTCTCGAGCTTCGATATGAGCCTCTTCAGAATGGCATCGAGGTTTTCCGCAAGCTTTTCCGGGGGCATGTCCTTGGTCCCGATGGCCATGTGGAAGGTCTTCCTATCCCTGGACCTGACCGCAACGCTGCTCCTCAATTTCTCGATCTGCGGTTTCGGGTCGGAACCCGGCGGTATGGGCTTTGGCATTTTGCCTCTCGGGCCCAGAACGACACCCAGCCTCTTACCGATGGTCGGCATGAGTGGCGCCTCCGCCAGGAAGAAGTCTCCCGCGGCGGCGAACTTCCTCGCCTTGACCTTGTTGGACGCTAGGTCCTCGATTTCCTCGGGTCGGACGATGACATCTGCAATGCCCTTCGCCTTCACGGCCATCTCCGAGCTTCCGAAAATGCCGATCTTGACAGGCTTCCCCCTGCCGTTGGGAAGGATGATCTCCTCCTGGATTCTGTTCTTCGGGTTCGACAGGTCAATGTCCTTGAGGTTGATTGCGAGTTCAACCGACTCCAGAAAATTCCTCTGCTTCGACTCAGTCTGAAGTTTCTTTATGACGTCGATGAGGTGTTGGTCTACCAATTCGGATCCCTCCGATGTAGTGCTGGCGAGCGCGAGGCTCTCCTACATGCCTAGGGATTGGAGCGAATGCAGAAGAGGTTTATAAGTCTTTGCCGGCCGTATTCGGGGTGTCTGGCCATGCCCTCAACGCTCCATCTGCGCCCTTAAGCCATGAAGGATGCAAACAATTTAACAGTAACGATGTTATCCACAATTCGCGGGGGTAGTGACCCTTTGGTGAGGAAGATCGTCATCGTAGGCGGTGGTTGCGGCGGCGGGACGGCCGCGCAGTTTGCGAGGAAGACCGACAGGACCGCTGAGATTACTGTCATCGAAAGGGAATCGTACCCTCAGTACTCCAGATGCGGCCTGCCTTACGGCATCTCCGGGATAATCCCCGATCTCACGAACCTCATCGAGGCGCCTGAGGAGCGGATGAGGAAGAACAGGATTACTCTCATGCTAGGGACAAGCGTGACTTCCGTGGACAAGGAGAAGAAGGTCGTCCACCTGGAATCCCCTAGCAAGAAGATTGAACTCCCATACGATTCTCTGATTCTGGCCACAGGAGCAAAAGCCTCCGTGCCGCCAATAAGAGGAGTGTTCAAAGAAGGCGGCAAGCCGTACGAACTCAAGCAGGGCGTGTTCGTTCTCAGGACCATCGAGGATGCGCGGGGGATTCAATCTCTGGGCTACAAGGGTAAGAGGGCCGTGGTCATCGGGGCGGGGCTGGTAGGTCTCGAGGTCGCTGAGGCACTGATGATCAGAGGCTGCAAGGTTACGATTGTCGAGTATCTGTCCAACTGCATACTAGCTATGGTCGACGATGATATGGCCCAGATGATGGCCGAGGCGATCGCGAAGCACGGCGTGAAGATGTTCACGGAGTATGAGGTGATCGAACTTCTCGGCGACGAGAAGGCCAATGGCGTCGTTGCGAAGAACCGCAAGACAGGTGAGGAGCGCGAGTTCTATGCCGACCTTATCGTAGTGGCGACCGGACAGCGCGGGGAGACGGACCTTGCGAAGCAGGTCGGGTGCTCGGTCGGCGTGACGAAGCAGATCGTGGTCGACGACAGATGCCTGACATGCGTCCCGGACGTCTACGCTGTGGGCGACTGCACGGAATACCCAGACCTGGTCATCGGCAAGCCGTATGTGAGCGGCCTTGGCACAATCGCGGTCAAGATGGCCATGGTCGCAGGTGTGAACGCGGCCGGAGGTAGCGACCACCTTCCGAAAGGGTTCCTGATAACGAGGGCAACCGAGCCCTTCGGGTGTCAGGTGGCCGCCGTCGGCCCGACGCTCCAGCAGCTGGAGCTGGCGGGCATCAAACCCGTCATCGGCAAGGTGAGGTCGTTCACGCTCCCGGACTACTATCCAGGAAGGAAAGAGATATACGTCAAAGTACTCGTCCATCCCGACACCGGTAAGATCCTCGCGGCGCAGATTGTCGGAGAGGAACGTGTCCATCTCAGGATAAACGCCTTCGCGGTCGCCATTCAAGCGGGGATGACGGTCGACGAGATGTCCAAGGTGGAGACCGCCTACTGTCCGCCCGCTGCTCCCACGATTGACCCGATAACGATCGCGTGCGAGGCCGCGAAGCTGAAGCTCACGAGAGCGACCCATAGCCCATGACCGTCGCCCAAATCAGGCCATGCTCCGAAGGCAGAATGCCACCACGGAAACTGCGGCCAGATTCACAACTCCGAGCACGGTACAGGTATGTCCAAGCTTCTTCATCGCCCCGTGCCTCGACATGTAGATGCCTCCGGCGATGATGCCGACCCCAGGGACAACCAAGGCGATGTAGTACAGGAGCGTGCGTGTCCACGGCGCGTCTGCGCGGGTACCGTCCGGCCGTGAGATGCTGATCCTATAGGCGAAGCCGCAGTGTTGGCAGACATTGAAATAGACGTCATAGTTCACGCGTTTCCCACAGGAAACGCATCTCTTTGCGTCATCCGGTGATTTGTCGGCTATCCGCCTACCACACGAGTTGCAGAACTTCGCTCCGCTAAGATTGTCGTGCTTGCAGTGAAAGCACTCCATTCCTTTCCCCGGCAAATCCCTTGGTTGCTCGTATCTTAAATGGGTTTCTTCCGGGCCGAAAATCCGGGCTTCCATGCGTTCGTCAGTGATTCATAGGTCCTGTGCGCACAGAGCCGAAGCTCACCAAAGGCCCGAGTAGCCGCCCTTGTCGATGTCCTTCATGACCTGCTTCGGGTCCTTCCCGTCCACGGTCACGCCCATCGACACGCAGGTCCCTACGACCTCTCTGAACCTGGCCTTCTTGTTCTTGCCGAGCATCGAGTCCTTCTTCATCTCTGCGATCTTCTGGACCTGTTCGACCGTCAGGTTCCCCACCTTGGTCGACTTAGGGCTCCCGCTTCCCTTCTCCACCTTAATCTCTTTGAGAATCAGCGCGGAGACCGGGGGCGTACCCACCTTGATCTCGAAAGACTTGGTCTTCGAATCGACTAGGAGCGTGACTGGAACCTTCATTCCAATGAATGCTTTGGTCTTCTCGTTTATCGCGTTCACGACCTGGATAACGTTGACCCCCATCGGGCCCAGTGCCGGTCCGAGGGGCGGGCCGGGTGTGGCCTTTCCACCGTCAACCAGGACATCGAGTTTCTCTGCCATTGTGTTCATCTCTCCTTCTCAAGAACTCTCACGTGGTCTCCTCTGATTGTGACTGGAATAGGCACCATGGCCTCGAAAAGCTCGACCGTGATCTCTTCCTTGTTCTCATCGATCTGTTGCACCCTCGCCTTCTCGCCCTTGAACGGGCCCGCGATCAGCTCGACGATGTCTCCCTCCACTATGCCAGAGACTATCGGCTTCGGCGTCAGGAAGTGCTCGATCTCGGCGAAGGTCGTCTCGCCTTTCACAATGCCTCTTGTCCGGCGGACGCCCTTCACGAGGTCTCTCAGCCCGTCGGTGTTCATCGCCTCGACGAACACATAGCCCCTGATGGTCGCCGGGGACAGGATTGCGAACACTCCGGCCGGCTTCGGCTTCGCCCTGCTGGCTATCGAGTCGGCCACGGTCTTCTCGTGCCCGATCGATGTCTTCACCGCGAGCATGGACTGACGCGCAGTCGCCTGAAGCGTGGCCACGTCGTTTATGCTCGGATTGTCCTTCAGGCTTGCATTGACGAGGACTGTGATCTTGTCACCATACCTCGCGCCCGTCGGTGATGTGATCTTCAGTGTGAATGACTTCTCTTGCCCGGGCATAACGTCGAACACGCGTTCGGTGGACGGGTCCGCGGACGGGGCGTTCTCCCAGACGACGCCTACAGCGTCGTAGAGTTTCACGAACCACTCGGGAGAACCTTCCTCGGTCGCGGAGAACAGCGTGTCCACCTTGACAGCTAGCTGGTGCTGGGCGCCGTCATCTGGCACCTTCAGGCTCATCTCGAACTCGGAGGCATCCCCCGAGGCCATCATTCTCTTCGTTTCGCCTTGAATAGTGAACTGCATAGCCTTCGCTCCGGCTGGAGGCGGAGGCGTCTCCTTCTTCGGTTCTTCCTTCTTTTTCGGCTCAATGTCGAAAAGTCCCAAGATAATACCTCATGTGCCGCGTTCTACCTCTGCAAGCGAATCACTTGAAAGCGTCAATAATGAGCTTCGAGCCATACTCGAACATCCAATAAATGAAGAAGCCTAGCCCTCCGATCAGCATTAGCCCTATCCCCGTGACCTGAATAGTCTTGAGGTACTCCTGGGGAGTGGGCTTGCGGGCCATCTTGACGACCCTGCCGTACCTGCCCTTGCCTATGTGCTTCGTCTTCTCCTCGATCTTCCGCTGAAGATCCCAGGACTTGTCCACGATGTCTTTCATCTCGGGCATTGCGTTCCGTTCCTAGTATCCAAACTACTTAATAAAGTCTAGTCCCAAATCGCGGCCTTTCTTCTCCTTCTGTGGCCCCAGAATGTGCTTCGATTTGACTCCGGTGATAACTACCATGACCCTGATGGTCCTTTCCAGGGTCTCGTCCACTGCGGCCCCCCAGATAATCCTCGCTCCGGGGCTTATCTTCGAGTGTATTATCTCGGCGACCTGCTCAGCCTCCGTGACCGTCATGTCAGGGCCACCAGTGACGTTCACCAGGGCGGCCGTCGCCTGACTTATGTCCATTTCTATGAGAGGCGAGTTGATGGCCTCGTTGACAGCCGCAAGCGCGGCGTCATCATCGTCGGACTCGCCCAGTCCTATCATGGCCACGCCTCCAGACTTCATTATTGTCCTGATGTCGTTGAAGTCGAGGTTGACGAGCCCGGGCTTCGTGACGACCTCCGTGATGCCCTTGATTGACCTCATTAGCACTTCGTCGGCAACCTTGAATGCCGCGTTGAGGGAAAGCTTTGGTACAATCTCGATGAGCCTGTCATTGGGTATGACGATGACCGTGTCTGCGATACTCCTCAGTCTTTCGAGGCCCCACTCGGCGTTCTCGGCGCGGACAGCTCCCTCGGCCGCGAACGGGTAAGTGCATATGGCGATGGTCAGTGATCCGAGATCTTTGGCAATCTGAGCAACGAACGGCGCGGAGCCAGTTCCCGTGCCGCCTCCAAGTCCGCATGTGATGAACACAATGTCGGATTCTGCCAGAGCGTGTTTGATCTCCTCCTCGGCCTCCCTGGCAGCCTCCTCGCCCACCTGTGGTAGCGCGCCGGCCCCGAGCCCTCTCGTGACCCTTCGGCCCAGGAGAATCTTGTGCGGGGCCCTTGTCATGAGCAGGTGCTGCGCGTCCGTGTTGGCCGCGTACAGTTCGGCGCCTATGATTCCGGCCTCAGCAAGCCTGTTGATTGTGTTGGAGCCTCCGCCACCACAACCGATTATTTTGATGTTCGTCCTCAGACCTTGCAGTATCTTCTGCAGCTCCTCGTCCTCGGCCGTGAGGGCCCTGAATGCTTCAGGGGACTTCTTCATCTGCTCCTGCTCGGCAGCGGAGATCGCGCTTTCGACGAAGGATTTCATGTCGAGCCTCCAAAATGCTCCATGTCAAAGTGACAAAGCACAGCGCAGCGAGACCAGCTCGCCGGCTGAGAGCACCGTAGCTGATTGGATATCTTAATAGTTTCGGATGGGCCACACCTGGTCAGCGGACCAGGTCGACTTCTCCTACTCCTCTGAACCTCTTGTCTGTCGAGGGCGGCTTCCCGAGGATCTGCTTCGACTTCACCCCGGTCGCCACGAGCATGACCCTGATGGTCTTGTCCATAGCCGGGTCGATCGCAGCTCCCCAGATTATCCTGGCATTCTGTCCGACCCTGCTCTGGATTTCCTCCGCGGCCTTCTCGGCCTCTGAGATTGTCATGTCCGTGCCGCCTATCACATCCACGAGCACTCCGTTCGCCTCGCTGATGTCGACCTCGAGTAGCGGTGAGTTGAGCGCCTGTTCGATTGCCTCTTGGATCCTCTCGTCTCCGGGCGCGTCGGACTCTCCCAATCCAATCATCGCGACTCCAGCGCCCTTCATGATCGTCTTGACATCGTTGAAGTCTAGGTTGACTAGTCCCGGCCTCGTGATGACTTCCGTCAGGCCCTTGATGGATCTCATCAGGACTTCGTCCGCGACCTTGAACGCCGCATTCAGCGAGAGCCTCGGCACGACCTCCAGCAGCTTGTCGTTGGGAATCACGACCACTGTGTCGGCAGCATCCCGGAGCCTTTCGAGCCCCCACTCTGCGTTCTCCATTCTCATCTTGCCCTCGCCCCTGAATGGGAGCGTGGCAACGCAAATTGTGAGAGCGCCCATCTCCTTGGCGATTCGAGCGACAACTGCGGCTCCGCCTGTGCCGGTCCCGCCACCGAGCCCGCATGTGATGAAGCAGATGTGAGTGTCCATCAGGAGCTTCTTCAGTTCCTCCTCAGCTTCTCTCGCGGCCTCCTCGCCGATCTGCGGGAGTGCGCCTGCCCCGAGGCCTCTCGTCGTCCTCCTTCCCAGGAGGATCTTGTGGGGAGCGTGGAGCGTTAGTAAGTGCTGAGCGTCTGTGTTTGCGGCGTAGAGTTCCGCGCCTACGATACCCTCGTCGAATATTCTCGCAATCGTGTTCGATCCGCCGCCTCCAACTCCGATGATCTTGATGTTGGTCTTCAGACCTCTCAGGATCTGTTCGAGTTCGGCATCCACTCTCTGGTCTGCGCCGAGCGCTGCGGCTTGAGCCATCTGGGCTCCTTGGGTTTCTTCACGGGCAAGGGCATCTTCGACTAGGGATCTCATCATTCTGGGTCACCTTCGCGGAACGTGGGAGTGCATACTCTTCCGGCTGCTGGAAGTGCATCCCTCACGCGCATGCGCGCGTACACGTTAAAATCACAATGTGAGTATAAAATGCTTTGGTATGAGCTGAAACGCCTCTCGGAGCCCAAAAACAAGGAACATATTTCTCCTCACGAATCGATGAGTCGATCGTGAGGATCAGGGCGCACGTGGTGTTCGAGGGGCTCGTCCAGGGCGTCTTCTTCCGGGCGAACGCAAAGAAATGCGCAGACGCGCTCGGAGTCACTGGATGGGTCAGAAACCTCTACGACGGCCGAGTCGAGGCCTTGTTCGAGGGCGAAGAGGAGAAGGTCAACCAGGCCATCGAATGGTGCGCGAGCAAGCAACCGTACGCGAAGGTCGATGACAAGAGAGTCGAGCTGTCCGGCTCGAAGGAAGAGTTCGAGGATTTCTCGATACGACACTAGGCGAACAAATCCCCATAGGTCTTTTTGGGATTCTCGACGTGGATTTTGAAGGCCTGTTCCTCGGTCATGATGCCCTGTTCCAGGAACGTCCTCGTCCTCTTGGGGACGGTCGTGATCGCCATGACCGCCCCGGGCCTGCGCGGGTCGTCCAGGAAATCTGTCTCCATCAGGAACCGGTCCCCCTTGCCAAGCGCCTCCCTCACGGCGTCCTTGCCTGCCAGCACCGATGGCATGAGCCCGAAGTTCTCCTCGGGCAGAATCAATGGCGGAGAGTAATGCTTGACCACTCTGTTCTTATCTAGGCCCACTTTGTCGGCCATCGCAGCAAGCTCCTTCATCGACGAGATCGTGGCGCTCTCAGTGTGGAGTACGATGGCGCATCCGACCTCCTTGACGAGCTTCATCGCATACGCGAGGATTTCGTTGGATGCTCTCCATTCCGCCTCTGAGACTGGGAAATGAGGTCTCCCGACTTCGCCGATCGCGAGCGCGGCTCCTGTGCGGACGTACTCGGCAGCGATGTCCATTCCATCTTTCATGATCTCCTTGGCCTTCTCGAGTCCGTTGATATTCTCGAGGTTCATGAGCTCGGCCGGATATGGCCCGACCGTCGCGAACGCGCGCACACCAGTTTCCCTATTCACTCTGTCTTTCAGCGATATCGTCAGGTCGAATCCTTTCCGAAAATCCTCCGCAGATTTCGCAGGGGCCTCGTCGTACGGCAGACTGGAGATGACGATGTGAGTCCCGCCCTGCCTCTCAAAGTCCCTGACCGCATCGACGTTGCGTCCTCTGAACGGTTCCAGGTGAACGTGGTTGTCGAGGATAGGTACTGCCATGGCCTTGCTCTGTCTACTTCAGAAGACCGGCGGCTTTGAGTTCTTCGGTGATCTTGTCGACCGCAGTCGAGACGTCCTCAGGCTTCCTTGCCCCCGTGCATACGAGCTTGCCGCTGCCGAACAAAAGCAAGACGACCTTGGGTGAATCGAGCCTGTATACGAGACCCGGGAACTGTTCAGGTTCGTACTCGACCTTCTCGAGTCCGAGGCTGATGGCAATCGCGTTGAGGTTTATCTGCGCTCCCAAGTCGCTCGACGCGACGATGTTCTGCACTTCTATCTTCGGTTCGCCCTTGATGACGATACCCGCGGCCTCTATCTGCTTCGCGACCTTGCTGATTGCGGTCTTGACCTGCTCCAAACTCTTAGCGCCTGTGCAGACAACCTTGCCGCTCCTGAACAAGAGTGTAGCTGTCTTCGGTTCCTTGAGCCGGTAGATCAGGCCAGGGAACTGCTCTGGTTCGTACTCCGCTCCGTCGAGCGCGAGTGCAATCGCCTGCAGGTCCAGCTCCCCACCCAGAGATGTCGAGGCGACAACATTCTCTATCTTGATGACTGCCATAGAAAGCCTCTCCCGGTGTCTTCCGTATTTAAATGGGTATTTAAAAAGGTTTCTTGGCGAACCGCCGTTTCCAGTGGAGAACGGAGCTACTACTGGCTACTACTTTTGCCGATGTCTGAAGTCTGTTTTTGGGGAGGGAAAACCCGAGACGCGCAGAATCGGCACAATCTAGAGCGATTTTCGTGAATCGCCGAAGCAGCTCACTCACCATGAGGCATCTTCAAACAACCTTCTTCCTACGCTTCCGCCCTCCAAAGGGACACGCCAACATGCACGCGTAGCAGAGGGCGGTCCCCTTCGGCCGGGCCTCAACTTTCGTGTCGCATGTGTCCACGTCGAGCACTTCCTCGAGGTGGTCCGGACGGTACTCGAACTCCCTTTTCGTGAGTGAGCCGATAGGGCATGCAGAAACGCACTCCGAGCAGTCGCCGCAGTGGTTCCTCATCGGAGTCCCAGCGATGAGAGGCATGTCCGTGAGGACCGTGGCAAGACAAACGCGAGGACCCAGTTCGGGCGTCACGAGGAGCATCGATCTGCCAATCCAGCCAAGACCTGATGTCATCGCCACGGCCTTATGCGAGATTTCTCCTCTCCAACGAAGCGGAGGATGCTCCTCGATCCTCTCGTCCGCCGCGATCCGTTTGGCTCGGTGTCCGCGTCTGTGAGCGTGATCGGCGATCTTCTCCGCGATGCCGTTCAGCAGCGGAAATGCGAATTCGTCCTCGGTCAAGTCATCATATCTACCATGTCTGTCGAGTCCAACACCGATGGAGATGCCAAACCTGAGACCCGATAGAAGATGCGGAGGAAACGTGTAGATCCCAGTGAGGCGCTTCAAGTCGGCGACGCCTACGACATCGGCTCCGTTCTCCAAAGCGATTCTTCTGGTTTCTCGGAGATTCTCCTCCGCGTCCTTCGCCACGGAGTACCGTATCCCCTCATCCGGAGTTCATTCTTTCGCGAGATTCAGAAGCCGATATTTGCCGCCGAGATGCCGGACCGGTTCGCAGGCTGTTGGCTTCGATGGTTCAATGGCACAAAGCTTCAAGCTGACAGAGGCAGTGTCGATGTCGAGCGGGGGAACCCGCACATTCCAGCTTCATGGATAACGGACGAGACTGTTGATGTGTGAATATGAGTGAATCCTCTGTTGTGGTCGAAACCAGGAACCTGACGAAGAGGTTCAAGGACGTCCAGGCAGTAGATGATCTCAGCATGAAGGTCCGAAAGGGCGAGATATATGGATTCCTCGGACCAAACGGTGCGGGCAAGAGCACCACCATCAAGGTGATCATGGGGCTGGTTCGCCCAACATCAGGGCAAGTGTTTGTCAACGGAAAGCCAACAAGCGATCACGATGTTGAGTACCGTAGGAACATCGGCTTCCTGCCAGAGCGCATATCGTTCTATGACAACCTGACCCCTATCCAGACATTGAACTTCTTCTGTGAGCTGCGCGGTGCAGACAAGTCCATCGTGCCTTCCCTCATCAAAGATGTGGGCTTGGATAGCGCGGCCAATCGGAAGGTGGGGACCTTCTCCAAAGGCATGGTGCAGCTCTTGGGAGTTGCCCAGGCAATGATCGGGGACCCTTCGATATTCATCCTCGACGAACCTACTGGAGGACTTGATGCTAGGTGGGTCAAGGTCGTGAGAGACAAACTCAAGTCCCTGAACGAGAAGGGTGCCACGATCATGTTCTCGTCGCACATCCTCTCAGAGGTTCAGATGCTCTGCAACAAGGTCGCGGTCATAGACAAGGGCGCCCTAGTCGTGGAGGATACGATCGAGAACATCAGTGACCATCTTCATATCAGGCCCCGTCTCTGGATTCAGAGCAGTGATTTGAAGAACGGTCTACCAGGGTGGATTCGCAGCCTCGAAGGAGTCGAGGACGCCTCAGTCAAGGGCGACTCGATGCTCATAACATGTGAGCCATCCTTGAGGCTGAGCATTCTGAACGCGATTCAGGAGAAAGGACTGAAGGTCCAGGATTTCAAGACGCTCGAGCCGTCCCTCGAGGAAGCATTTGTCAAACTGCTGCGCGACAAGGGGGGATACTGAATGTCTCTGAACCCCAAGTCAATCTACATCATCGCCAAGAAGGAGTTTTCTGACAATGCGAGAAACAAGTGGATAATCTCATTGATCCTGATTTTTCTGGTTCTCACTATAGCATCATCATTCATGGCGGGCCATGGGAAGATCGGCGAGATGGAGTTGACCGTCAGCGCGCTCTTGAGTATATCAAGCATGCTCGTCCCAATCATATCGATAATGCTCGGCTACGCGACCATATCCGGGGAGGCTGAGAGTGGGGCGCTATCGATCGTCCTAGCAAGTCCGATAAAGAGAATGGAGGTCTTGCTGGGCAAGTTGCTCGGACTAGGATCCGTGATATGCTTCTCAATCTTGGTTGGTTTTGGAGTATCTGGTCTAGTCATCGCCGCAACTACAGGGCATGCCCAATGGGGTGCGTATCTGGCCTTCATGTTGTTGACGATGTTGCTGGGTCTTCTGTATCTGAGTCTGGCAATATGCTTCTCAGCGCTGCTGAAGAGAAGGGTGGTGTCACTAGGGGCGGGGGTCCTGATATTCTTCTGGGGAATGATCGTCGGAATGATTTTTGCCGGCGCATTCATGGCAACAGGCGGCAGCATCGATGATTTCTTGTCAGGCGACACCTCTTCATTGCCAGATTGGTTCTGGATCGAGCCGTTCTTCGGCCCGCAGGACGGCTACGGAGGAGCGGCGATGTTGGCATTCGGACAGACGGAGATACTTGGTTTCGAAATGATTCTCCCGCCATGGCTGAACATATACTCGATAACTATGGCGCAGATAGTATGGACTCTGGTTCCGTTGGTGCTTGCCTGCATTCTGTTTCAGAAGAGAGACATGTGAGGAGTCCGTCTGATGAGTTTCGCCGAGTGGGTTAGTGCGGGCTATCAGAGGCGTCTAGTAGTCCAAGCCAGGCAGTCTGAAATGCGACAAATTCCGCGTCAAGGAAATTATAAATACTCAGGAGTTTATACTGACATTTGTCTGACGAAACTGCCGATATTGTCGGACGACAGAAGGCGGCCAGATGGTCGAGTCGGAGAGAGTCACAATCAGGTTGCCCAATGAGAGGATACAAGCTCTCCAGGCGCTAGTGGAACAGGGCAAGTTCTCCACGATTTCCGACGCTATTAGGGCCGCGATAGATAAATTCGTTGAGGGCGAGTTCACGCCCGAGTACATAGAGAAGATCACGGTGGAGCTGCCAAAAGGAAACGTAGTGAATCTGAAGCAACTAGTCCAAGAAGGGGATTCGGTTTCTGTTGACGACGCGATCAGGAACGCGGTACGCGAGTACATAAGGAAGAGAGTGTCCAAAGCAATGGAAGAACTGGAAAGGTGACGCTCTAGAACACGCGCAGGGATGGGTACACGTGATCGCACACACATACGCACGAGCTACGGCTATCAAGGGAGGGCTTCTAGCATGCTGGACAAGCTAGTGAAAGAAGCACTCGATAGCGGCGGTGATCTCGAGGCTCATCTCTCCCCGAAGATGTGCGTGATCGGCTGCGGCGGCGGAGGGTCCAACAGTGTCCACAGGCTGGGAAGGCTGGAGCTGGAGGGCGTGGACACCATCGCGATAAACTCTGACAGGTTCCATCTCGCCGGGATTAATGCCGACAAGCGACTGTTGATGGGGGAGCACTTGACTGGGGGCTTCGGCACGGGCGGAGACCCTGCGGTCGGCGAGAAGATGGCCTACGACGACATCGACAAGATAGATTCGCTCGTGAGAGACTACGATATCGTTTTCATAACGGCCGGCATGGGCGGCGGGACGGGCACGGGCTCCGCACCCGTCGTCGCCGAGACCGCGAGGAAGCACGGCGCAGTCGTCGTGTCCCTCGTCACACTTCCATTCGACATCGAGAGGAGTCGGTTGAGAACTGCGCTCTTGGGCATCGCGAAACTGAAAGAGCGGGCACACAGCACGATAATCCTAGACAACAACAGATTGCTGGAGATAGTGCCGAAGTTGCCCGTCGAGCAGGCCTTCATGGTGATGGACCAGCTCATTGCCGAAGTGATCAAAGGGATCACTGAAACGATCTGCCAAACGAGCATGATCAACTTGGACTTCGCGGATTTCCGGAACGTGATGTATCACGGCGGCGCCTCGACCGTCCTGTACGGCGAGAGCGAGGATCCCGAAGAAGTGGTGCGAGACGCCTTGAACAACCCTCTGCTCGATGTCGATCTTGAGGGAGCAACAGGCGCCCTGATACACATCACGGGCGGTCCCTCCCTCTCCCTGAAGAAGACCTACCAGGTCTTCAACGGCATCACGTGCGAGCTGAGCGAGCGCGCGAACGTGAAGCTTGGCGCGCGAATCGAGGACGACTTCGGAGGTAACATCAAGCTGATCGGGATAATCACGGGCATCACATCGCTGGGTGCTCCTCAGCGACTTCCAGATCTAGACAACGTCGTTGGCGGGATGCCATCGAACTCTGGCTTCGCCGACATGTTAGGATGACTTAATTCCTCCCCCCAAGAAAGGAAACCAACAAACAACCAACAAGAAACGAAATTGAGCCCCTTACCGTAACCTGAGGGGCTCCTAAGCTTTCTTGACGCGCTTCTTCTTCGGCAGAGCACCGCCGGTCGCCTTCTTCACCGCTCCGTCGAACACGCCCATCATCGTGTGGAACTCCCACGTCGATGGGACCGACCTGGCCATCAGGCGTCTGAACATGAGCCTTGTCTTCTCCTTCTTGTGCGGTGGGTAGTCAATCGAATCCAGAAGCATTGAAAAGTACTCGTAGAGCTTCTCTTTCTCAAGCTCTCCGGCGACCCTGGGTCCCCAGCTCTCGACTCCCGATGCGAAGAGCTCGTAGAAGACGATCCCCGCTGCGTGACTTATGTTCAGTATGGAGTATTCCTCGCTCGCTGGGATGGTGATCAAGAAATCGCACTTCCTCAACAGCTCCTTGTCGAGCCCGAAGTCCTCTCGGCCGAACAGAAGCGCGAACCGCCCCTTGGAGTCCTTGACCTTGGTCGCGAACTCCCTCGGGCTCATGGATATCCTCGAGAAATTCTTCTCGTTCGTCGTATCGACGCCGGAGGTGGCGGCTATGAAGTCGACCCCCTTCAGCGCCTCCTGCTCTGTGAGTACCGTCTTAGCGCTCTTCAGGATGTCTATCCCGTGCATCGCGCGCTTGGTGGCCTCCTCTCCGACGACGCAGGGCCTCACCAAGAACAGGTCCTTGAGCCCAAAGTTCTTCATGGCCCTCGCGACCGCGCCGACGTTCCCGTCGTTCAACGGTTCCACCAGCACTACCCTGAACTGTGGCACGAGAACAGCACAGATGACTTAGATATTTAACTCTGTAGCAGATAACGCTGGCGTGGACGAGGAACGAAGGGTAGCCATCAAGTTTGCTTACGACGGAAACAACTTCTTCGGCTTTCAGAGGCAGCCCGACAGGACCACAGTCGAAGGCTCCCTGGTAAACGCGTTGACGAGGGTGGGAGTGATCCGGTCGCCCCGAGAATGCGGTTACAGAAGTTCGAGCAGGACGGACAGCGGCGTGAGCGCCTTCGGGAACGTCATATCATTCAGGACACGCTTCACGCTCAAGGAACTCTGCTCCGCAGTGAACTCCGAGATGGAGGGTATCTGGGTCTACTCCGCAGTCGAAGTCCCGGAGACCTTCAACCCCCGCGCGGCGAAACAGAGATGGTACCGATACTATCTGGCCAAGGGCGCCCAGGACCGAAAACTCATGGATGAGATTGCTGCGAGGTTCGTTGGCGTCCACGACTTCTCCGAATACGCGAGGAAGGATCAGAGAAATCCGATGCGCAAGATAGACTCTATCGAGATATCCGAGGAAGGCATTTTCTACGCCATCGACTTCCGGGCCGAGAGCTTCCTCTGGAACATGGTCAGGAGGATTGCGTGGATGATCAACGAGGGTAGCTGCGGCAGGATACCGCTCGAGTCGACCGGACCAAGACCGGAGAAGAAGCCGTCACGCGTCGGACTCTCGCCTCCGGAGTATCTAGTTCTGATGGATGTGGACTGCGGGATCGAGTTCCCGGTCGATCCGTCTGCGATGAAGGCGATATCGCTAGACCTGGAGCGGCGGATCCGCGACTCAGCAATGCGTGTCGCGTTCGGTTCGCACCTGCAGAATCTCCTAAACCCCGACCGTCGTTTCCAGTGAATGTTGATATTCCCGCAGACTCGTATCCCGACTCGCATGAGGATCGCCGTGACCGGCACCCCAGGGGTGGGTAAGACAAGCGCGTGCTCCAAGGTGCGGAAACCCCCCGTCTATCATGTGAACGACCTCGTCGAATTGTTCGGGCTCACGAATGGTTACGACCGCAAGAGAAAGACGAAAGAGGTCGATGTCAGGAAGCTGGCAAAGGCCGTCGACCAGGGCATCAAGGGCGACATGATACTCGAGGGCCACTTCTCACACATGCTCAATGCCGACCTGGCGATAGTCCTGAGGTGTTCTCCGAAGGTTTTGGAGAAGCGACTGAAGAAGAAAGGTTGGCCGGACGCTAAGATCAGGGAGAACGTCGAGGCCGAAGCGGTGGATGTGGTCCTCATCGAGGCGCTCGAGAATGTTCCCGAAGTGTGCGAGATAGACACGACCGAGATGACGGACAAACAGGTGGCCAGGGCCATCGAGAGGATAGTAGCTGGAGAAAGACAGAAATATCGTGTTGGTAATGTTGATTGGAGCCGGGAGGTTCTGAGCTGGTTCTAGACAACTATCGTGGGGAAGCAGACAGGATACTCTCACCGGCAGCCCAACGCCTCAGTTCGGTCAATCCCAACATCCTTTCACTGATTTCGCTAATTCTCGCAATCTCTGCCGCCGCGTTCTTCTTGATCGACTGGGACCAATCGCTCCTGATCGCCGCCCTTCTGATTATGGCGAGCGGACTGTTTGATGCACTCGACGGGAAGGTCGCGCGGATATCATCGAAAGCATCGAAGCGCGGGGATTTTGTGGACCATGTCATCGACCGCTACTCCGACGCGATCATATTGAGCGCAATAGCGTTAAGCTCCTTGTGCCCGACCTCGTTCGGGCTCTTCGCCGTCGTCGGGGTTTTGCTAGCTAGCTACATGGGCACACAGGCGCAGGCGCTCGGGCTCGGGAGGGAATACAGGGGCATCCTAGGTAGGGCGGACAGACTTGCCGTGCTTGTTGCCGTCTCACTCATAATGTACATCTTCGCGATGGCGAACAGCGACGCCGTGATGGACATCTTCGACTACTCGCTAATGGCCTGGATGATGATATACTTCGGCCTGGCGGGAAACATCACAGCGCTGCAGCGCGCATACATGATCTGGAAATCACTTCCCTGACCCGAACCGCTTCCCTTTGATTCTGTAGTATGAGAGCGGGTGCTTGATCCTGTTGCACAGCGCATCTGCGTTGAAGCATATCCCGTAGCTCTTCATAGTACTGCACTCGGGCGGGGTGTATTCCGTCCCCGAGATCTCGCCTGTGATGTGGTCCACCTGATACCTGCTCTTCCTCTCGTCGAAGTCCGGGGCCGTGGAGAATGTCTGGAGGATTTCCTCCGAGTCCATGCCCAGCGTGTGCAGGAACGCCACGAGCGCGAACCTTCCAGTGTGCGGGACGTTCTCCCCTGCCCTGGTCATATCCAGAAGCTTCTTCATACACGGTGGGAACCTTACGATGCTCAGCCGGCCCATCGCCTCCGTCTTCTGCTGTCGCCTCCTCTCTTCAAGGATGTCCCTTATCTCCCCGATCTCCTTCGAGAACCTCTCGAGAATCTGGTCGTTCACAGGAAGCGGCAGCTCCGAGGATATCTTTTCAGTCAGTATTTGCTCGACCACTCTAACGAGTCTGTATTTGTTAACAAGGACCCTCCCATCTCGCAGTCTCTGGTTGACGAGCTTCCAGGATTTGCTGCGCATTGATGCGGAGGACTTCAGGAAGTCCGCAAAGTCGATTGAGAACCCTCCATCGTCGACAGCTACGTCGAGCCCGAGCTCATCTGCGACCTTCATGACGAACTCGGTCTCCTCGTTCCTGAGTCTCTGATTCGCTTTCTTCGCCTCGGCGATGGCGTATCTTCTCACGAAGGCGGGGTCCGCTACCGCGGACACTATCATCCTAGCAATCGGGTAGCTAAGTAGTTCGTTTGTGGCGTCGACCTTCGAAGCCACGGGATGGTCGTCGATGGATCCGTCCTCGAGAATCTCCATGACGCGCTCCTTCCCCTGGAACCGAGCCTGCTCATATGCCATGTTGGACACTAGCTGGTCCAGCGTAACCCCCGATTCCCTGAGATACTTGGCAGCGTCCTTCAAGAATGGGTACTTCGCAGCCATTGCGATTTCCAACGAGTCCCCCCGCGGCCCTACCTGAATCGAAAGCATTCTACAATATACTGTCTGCTACGTCTTGTGTACGTTTCCCGCGGTAAGGTGAAACTGTGCCGACAGGAGCGCCTTCGGCTCGTCAAAGAGCGCCCACAAAGCTCTAGAATCCGTGAACGGGCGGTTCCTCAGGATAGCCATGGCCCTCTTCCTGCCAATTCCAGGTATGGCCTGAAGCATCCCGATTGTGGCCGTGTTCGCATCTGTGGGATACACGACTCCAGAGACGCTTCTGAAACCTCGACCGACGACTGCCAAGTCGAGCTCCCTGCCAAGATCGACTGGGTATGGGATAGACGCGAGTATCGGATACGACCCGACCTGTCTTCCATAGGTTCTTCCACCCTCCCGGACCTCGGAGTAGACAGTTCTCAAGATGGTTCCGTCCGGTATCAGTCTCTCGAGCATCGGTCCGTCGATTTCGGCCCTCACCGCCCTCTTGAACCTCTCGAAATCTGCCCTCGAGCGAACTCCGGGAAAATCGTTCCTAGAGGGTATCACCTGGCGTATGTTTATCCTCCTAATGAGCAAGTTCTCCTGGAGCACGTGTCTCAGGAACTCCAGGTTCAGCTCGTAAGACTCCTTGGTCTCGCCATCGAGTCCGCACACGAAGTTGAGTCCTGGGAGCACCAACGGGAGTCCCGAAGGACCGCGTGTCGCTCCAATCTCGTTGACAAGTCTGATGGCTTTCAGCGTCTGCCCGGCGGTTGCGTTCAAGTTGTTCGCTTTGGCCACCTTCGGGTCGGCAGATTCTATGCCGAAGGCAAGGACGTTCCCACTCGTGCAGTACTCGGCAATGGCCTTCGTGATTTGTCCAGATTCTTCTGGGTGTTCTGCAATGACGGCCGGGTTCGCGTTGTCAAGGTGGAAGACCTTCGGGTCCGCTGTCTCTCTCACGCCTTTGAGCAGTCTTGAGATAGCCTCGGGGTTCGGCTTCGGGTTGTCCGATTCGCCAGTCTCCGGAGACATGTAGCAGTAGACGCAAGACTGCGCGCCGAGCCTGAAGTTGCGGACGCCCGCGGCTTTCAGAGCTCCGACTTCTCGGATAATCGCTTTCGGTTCCCTGAACTGGACATCTCCGAACAGTGGCTCGATGCAGAACCTACATCCTCCAGTGACATATCGGACGCAGCCTCTGTACATCTGGACCTCCGCGATGAGCGGTCCCCAATGGTCCGGATGCAGGGCACATGTCTCAGCCCCTTTCACGAGCCACTCGTTCCACTCGGAAACGGTCCGTCTCCTCTGGACGAAATCCCCAGATGCGACGAGGTCGTGAACCGATGCATCCATGTCGAACTCTGCGATGTGATCGAACGATTCGGCTATGCCCTTCGGCAGTTTGTTGGCCGCAACGCAGAGACTCGCCACTGTGATTCCACGGAACGATCCAGCGATTGAGAGGAGCTCCTTGTCGCTCGCGGGCATGCCGCGGAGGTACTTCCCGGGTACAGCGATGTTCCTGATGATTGCCAGCAGTCGGTACCGGTCGAGATCAAGCCCGCCAGAGCGCCATTGGTCGATGGTCGCATATCCGACCTCGGCCCCCGCCGACTGCAGTGCACCGAATGCCAATCTGGCGTAAGGCGATATGAAGGGAGGGACGCCCAGGCACGCGGGTTCGTCCGTGTATCCGTCCAGAACGAGTGCCCTCATCGCCGTCGTGAAGCGTTTTGGTCTGATTATATGTTCCGTTCTCGTCACGCACTTACCACGTCGTCAGCCAGGATCCTGCGCGTTCCGTTCCGCTTACATTCAAAACGTATTAATCGGCGGAATCCTTCTCTGTTTGTCGGATTTGAGAAATCCCGTTGACGAGTTTCGAAATTCAACGAAAATCGAGGGGTAGATTCGAATGGCAAAGAAATCCAAATCGGTCAAGAAGACGGCCGCCAAGAAGGTTCCCGCCAAGAAGGCGAAGATAATGGGGAAGCCACTGGAGAAGATCTCGGTGGAGGAGGCTCTGAAGAAGGCATACGAGCCAGCAAGGCTCGCGATGATCTATCACCCCTTCTACGAGGGGAAGATCGAGATTGTCCCGAAATGTTCTGTCTGGGACTTCAGCGCCTTCGCGATATGGTACACGCCTGGTGTGGCTGAACCGTGCAAGGCAATCAACAAGGACAAGGACCTGTCATATATCCACACGAACCGCTGGAACACGGTCGGTGTCATCTCCGACGGGACGAGGGTCCTCGGACTCGGGGACATCGGCCCTGAGGCCGGCATGCCTGTCATGGAGGGAAAGTCCCTCCTGTTCAAGTACCTGGGCGGCGTGGACGCGTTCCCGCTTTGCCTTGGAACCAAGGATCCGGACAAGATCATTGAGACGGTCAAGATACTGGCGCCGTCGCTCGGCGGTGTGAACCTCGAAGACATCTCTCAGCCGAAGTGTTTCTACGTGCTGGAGAGGTTGAGGAAAGAATGCGAAATCCCGGTATGGCACGACGACCAGCAAGGCACGGGCACGATAGTCGCTGCGGGCGCGATCAACGCGGCGAAGGTTGTCGGGAAGAAGCCCTCCGAGATGAAGGCCGCGTTCATAGGCGCCGGAGCCGCGAACATCTCGATATCGAGAATCATGGCGCTCTCTGGCTACGACTACAAGAACATGGTCATGTGCGATTCCAAGGGCACGCTGCACCTGGGCCGGTGCGACGAGCTCCGCGGCGAGTACAAGGAGAAGCTCTTCATGTGCGAGCACTCCAACAAGGAAGGGATTGTCGGCGGGCCAGATGTCGCATTGAAGGGCGCGGACATACTCGTCGCTGCATCCAAACCCGGACCCGGCACCGTCAAGCCCGAGTGGATCAAGGGCATGGCGAGCAACGCAATCGTGTTCGCCACGGCCAACCCGATTCCCGAGATATGGCCCTGGGAGGCGCTCGATGCGGGCGCCAAGGTCGTCGCCACAGGCCGGTCGGACTTCCCGAACCAGGTCAATAACTCGCTCGGCTTCCCAGGCATCTTCAGAGGAACCCTTGACGCAAAGGCCAAGACGATCTCCGACACGATGTGCGTCGCCGCCGTCATGGAGATCGCCAAGACGGCCGAGGACAACGGCATCAACGAGAACTACGTCGTGCCGACGATGGACGAGTGGGAGGTCTTCCCGAGAGAGGCCGCGGCTGTCGCGACGGCAGCGGTGAACGAGAACCTCGCGCGCGTCAAGCTCAGCTACAAGGAGTTCTACGAGAAGGCCGAGGTCATCATAAAGCGCGCGAGGAACCAGACAAAGATGCTCATGAAGACCGGGTTCATCAGGCCAAGGCCGAAGGCGTAGGCGAATCCCGATATCGCTCGAAACCCCTTCCACGCATTCTTCTTCTCCAATTTCAGGACACTGCAGCCGCGTATTCGTGGTAGAGGGCGCTTCTGCAGATGTTCATCGCGAGGGTCATCAGGATGTCGT
>Ga0315268_10001649_pt1 | contig 25760 bp, 26 predicted proteins | sample C1_top_MG_FD_204535 | JGI IMG/M metagenome (GOLD analysis project Ga0315268, IMG submission 204535) | Sediment microbial communities from Yellowstone Lake, YNP, Wyoming, USA - C1_top | ecosystem: Environmental > Aquatic > Freshwater > Lake > Sediment | place: USA: Wyoming | collected 2017-08-01
AAACCAAAATTGCTGATTTAAAGTTAGAAACTGTTGATAAATTACCATTTTTACGGCATGCATTGCGAGGGCTGTGGTTGCTTCACTTGCCACATATGCAATAGGTGGAAGACCAAGTGTTAAAAATACTACTGCCCCAATTGGCCCAGCACTACCAACTAGTCCAGAAAGAAAGCCTACTATGCTTCCACCTATCACTAACAACCATTTACTCGGTTTTAGTTTTAGTATTCCGGTGATTTTTAACAACACAAAGATAATTATTGCCAAGCCAATAGCTCTTGTAACTATGTTCTTGGATAGTTGGACAAATGATAGTGCACCTAATACTGCCGATGGGATTGCACCAACAAGGAAAAATCCTACAGGTTTCCATTGAATTTTCCGATATCCAAACCCCGCACGAGATAAGTTCCCTATCAATTGGGCTACAGTTAATAAGGGAACGGCGTGTTCTGCACCTACATACACTACTAGCAAGGGAAGCAAAAGAAGCGCTCCTCCAAATCCAGCAGCACCAGAAATTGCAGCAGCAAAAAAAGCACCTAGAAAAAGAACGAGGATTTCTGTCATGATCACTCCTTGAAAAAATCTACAAGGAACTCCTTTATGCAAAATGACCCACCTCGGTGCGCATGCTAAGCAGAGGCGTGGTGGGTACTGTTGAGAAAATTATAGTCGATCTATTCTGCTAAATCAAATGGGGTTGGATACATATTGAGCAATTCGGAGTAAGAGAACTGTCAGAAGGAGCAACGGTAAACCTGGTATTTTGTGAAATTTGACTGAATGATCTTTAATTGATGATCTTATTGCTAAACCAATCGTAACAACAATATGTACACCAAGTAAAGCCAGAATAAAGCTAATCTCTGGATATATCAGAATTAGAGTTAAAGCTGCGGTTGCGTCTGCACCACCCCACCATTTCAATTCCCATGCCATCCAAAAGCCAATGATCGCCAGAGCTGCTACAGGTGAGATTTGCACCGCAAAGAATGAACCCAGGAATAATAACGGAAGCCAGGTGATAATTCGTCCAATTTCATCCATCAGGAATAGATTTGAGATCCTTTCCCTTTCACTGACAACTACGACTAATGCAGTGAGCAGAACAAGAGCCCAACCACCTTGCCAGACACGAAAGACTCCAGCCCCGATCAGCGGAATTACCACCCAGGCACTGTTTGGTATCTCACTTTTGCGAATATCGAACCATGAAACAATTCCCAACCAGACAACAACAACGCCAAAAATAATCCAATCCATTCTGTGTCCTCCTAAGGTTTGATTTGCTCTTCAATTCGCCGAATGTACTCAGCACCACTTGAACACCCGATTGAAAAATTGGCAGCAATGCTATTCCAACTACTTGGCATACCCACCCTCCGGATTGCTTGATAGGTACATCCGGCACCGGCATGGTAATTTGCCAATACCAATCGCCAAAAATCCTCATAACTCATCAAGGATGATGGTGTTTGACCAGTCGCCAATGAGATCACTCGTGCAGATTGAGAACAACTTGCATTGAGGGATTCTGCTAAAACACGCACTGCCAGCTCTCCTCTTTCGATATCGACACCACCTGGGCAAGTAAGGCAGGTAGCATCAATTTCCCTCAAAACCAATCCACGCAAAAGTCTTTGTGTGGATAGATCAAGAAACCGATAGCCAGCACTGCACCCACCATTTCCAAATGCCTGCCGGCAAATTCCCTGAAAATACTCTGGACGCCAGGTTAAAACCAGATCTGCCCCAAATTCAGTCATTTGTCCCAACCCGATCTCTCCCCGGATCCAATTCGCTGCTGGCCAGAATTGAGATTCAACCCCAATAACTGCTTTTATTATCTTGGGCGGCAAATCATTGGATTGAGCTGCTTCGAGGATGACCGAGTCGTATTGGTTTTGCCAGGTGATCGTTTGTTCCCTGGTCACATCTAATCCGCAAGCATTGGGAGAACCATCTAGGTTTAAACCTCTGGAGGGACATGAACTTCCATCAACCAACCCTGTCGATAAGAGTTTGCCGGATAGAAGATCATATCGATAGGTTGTACTCAAGTCCATATCGAATTGAGCGGGTTCAAGCCATTCTGAAAGGGATGTTGGTGATGAGCCATAGGCGGCCTGGCACGTTCCTCCGCTCTCAGCCTTAACCGGGTATGGAGGATATCCAGCGGTGCAAATCACCAAGATAGCCACCAAGGCAAATCGTTTTAAGGACGACCATGGACGGGATGCCATGCTACCTCCCAAGTCACGCTCGATGTTCGATAGCCACGCCCTGTGCTGTCAGTAAGATCGCTCCAGGCTGTCCAGATACCCTGTTCGGTGGTGCCAAAATTGATATCTCCAGAATTTTGGGGAGTTGCTGACCAGGTGGGGCCACTTCGGGATAGGCTTATTTCAACCCCGGAAGGAGTTCTCACATGAACCGTGATGGAGTAGGGAGGCTCCCCTCCAGTTACAGTTCCCGATAAAGTTTGTGCAGGCTGTCCCAGGTTGGGAGCGAACAAAAGCAAACGCGCATAAGTAACAGTAATCGTTCCACTCAGCGGTGCTACCACGTAAATAGTGACTGAATCACTGGCTGTTCCGGATATATTTGTGCAGGTGACTGTGTAAGTATGGGTACCCACCGGAATGCTTGCAAATGCCCGATTCCCACTCAGCACAACACTGCCTGTCCAACCTCCATCTGAACTGGAGGCTGAACAACTAGTAGCATACTGGCTGGTCCAACTCAGCGTGTAACTGGCAGGAGAGACGCGAGTAATTGGCCCGTTGCCTCCTTCCACACGTAAATCAACCGTGGGAGGGAGTGGGTTGACTCTGATCTGAACGGTATCTACGACCTGGGCACCAACCGGATTGAAACAACGAACGGTATAGTTGTAGGTTCCCTGGAGAATATTATTAAAAGTCTGGCTGCCGTTTAATCCGATAGAACCTGTGAGATTACCCTCTGCCTGGCATGAACTGGCGTTTGAACTACTCCAGGTAACTGTATAAGCCGACGGCTCAAAAAATGATAAAGGTCCATCCGAATTATTGGCCTTTACATCCACGGAAGGGGGTGAAAACACATAAGCGGTCACACTGTCCGAGGCTGATCCTGAAGGGTTAGTGCAGGTCAGTGTATAGGTATAAGTACCGGCTGTTACATTACTGTATGCTTGTGAACCCGATCCGGTTTTCGCTCCACTCCAGTTCCCTGAAGCAGTGCATGTGGAAGCATTGGCGCTTGTCCAATTGAGGGTATAACCGCCAGGAGCTGTCTGTGATAAAGGCCCCTGGGTGTTATTGATCTGGATATCTACAGTTGGCGGCGGTGAAGCCCGGTAGGAGGTGGTTACTGCCCGGAAATCGACATATCCACCGGAAGCTGTAATTGACCAAGTGCAATCTCCCGAGGTAGGAACACTCCAGGCCGGGCTCGGAAAGTTATTAAAACCTGGCGCGCCGGATCCTGGTGTGTACAGGTTTACCGTGGCTATGACTGTGCCGCAAGCCCGGATGATTGCCGTTCCCACGGAACTGTCTCCGGTATATGCAACCTGGACGTTAAAAGTCTGCAAAAAAGTGAAATTACCAGATACGGAACTGCCACTCCGAATCCGTGTGACCGTCTCTGTGCAGCCATTATTACAGTTGGCTCCACCTTCAGATGCAGGTAAGGAGGTGTTGTCACGGTGATACAGCGATACATACGACACCGATCCGTTCCACTGGATATAAGAACTCTCCTGGTCATACGTGCGACCACTTTTAAGATAATCTGGCGAAATTGCAAAAACGGTCTGGACAGCAATGGCTGCCATCAATAATGCGGTGAAGAGTGCAATAAAATATTTTTTCCTGAGCATACGATCCTTTACTGGACTACGCCTGCTGAAGCAAAGACGGAGATCGATTTTCCTGCGATTCCAAAACGATCCAATAACAACCAATCTACGGGAACAGTAAGATAGACCCCGACTGCAGGTTCATTGGTGCTCCAATCTCCTCGGCCGTTTCCAAGTCGCACAGGACGGGGAGGGTAGCCCGTAATTGTTCCACCGGCTGGTTCAGGCAACACTTGGATATCAAGGGTGTAACCTGATACACCTCGGGTGTTCATTTCTGCAGAGACAACCTGTTGTGCACCTGAAGTGGCAAGAGCCGAAGTTAGCCGAATATTTCCGGTTGCAGACACATAAGCCCAATCTCGACCTCGAGAAGCGCCGGCTAAAGCAGCTTCCTGCGCGACCGTGTACGCCCAATTGCGAGCTGCATAAAGACGGTATATATCCACCAACCCAGCCGCGATGATGATAAATACCAGGATGGTTAACAATCCCCATACTGCCGATTGGGCTCTCCGTTCTCGGATCATCCCGTTACTATCCGAAAATTTCGAATAAGATAGGGTCATGGATAGCGCTCCACAATTCCCCAATGGCGTACCCGAATCGTCATCACCGGTTCAGCCAGGAATGGGATATCAGCCTGAAATGGAGCAGAAGCTTCCAAAATAAAGGATGTGCCAAAGGGGCTTCCAGAAAGCCAGGCTGAACTGCGAAGATTGCCGGAAGCATCATAGATTTGCAGCGTGGTGGCTACATTTTCACCCATCACATTCTGGTTTACACCCTGTTGGACAACATTTCCTGCAAAGCTCCATTGTGCAGGGTCTAGCGATAACGCCCGAACGGCAGCCCCAGCGCCACTATCCAATGCCTGACGAACTGCCATACCTCGACTGAGTTCAATCCCTCCGAAAATGACCAGAGCAAGAATCATCAAAACCAGCAGCGCTTCTACCGCAGCCTGCCCCTTGTGATCCTTACTAAGACCCAATTTCAGCGTTGACATCATTAAATTTGACCCTTAATGTGCTAAAAATTTCCCAAAGAGCGCCGCCTACCAGGGTGATCAATATTGCCAGGATAACGATATATTCGACAACGCTCTGCCCATTACGATCATGCAACATACTTCCTCCTTCTCCCGGAACACCCCACCGCAGAAGCCCGAAGGCACGCTCAGCAATATGGGGGATCGTGGCGGTCGGCTTTTCCTATGGAAGCCGACCGCCCTTTATCTATACCCTCCCAACCGGCAATGTTAGAGGGCTTGGTCGACGCCTACGGGTGCGCTGCAGGCACCGCGATGCTGTCGATCCAGTCCGCGATACTGCCGCCCTGTGTGCCGACATTGCTCAGGATGGCCCAGATGGCCACTGCGCCCAGAACGACGGCAATACCCAGAACGACGACAAACTGCGGAATCTCGGATGCTTTCTTATCAAACAACATACACATATCTCCTTTTTCCCAGCACCTTGTGCAGGGATATTTGACCCCTCATCGGGGCTGACAAAAAATGGGTTGATACGTCTCTTAAGAGACTAGAAACCACCGCCGACCGTGACCCCGGAGAGGGTTTTCAGGATCCGGTCAACAAGCGGGTAAAACAACAAAATGACGATAGGACCGAGTAGAAAGGGCATGGCCAGCAGGGTGATGCGCAGGGGCAATCGCTGCATCTGTTCTTCTGATTGGTAGCCGATTTCCTCGTTTAACTCCTCAATAGCACTGGTAACAGCCTGGTCGATATCCGACACACCACCTGATTGTTGTGCCGCCTGAATACGTTGGACAAGTCTGCTAAACAGGGGGGACTTAAGATCCCCAGCGATTTGGTTTAAGAGATCCAGACCGCTGCGGGCAGAACTACCCGCCAATCTTCGTCGGAGCGATTGGTAAACCGCTGAAGTTTCCAGAGTAGTTTTGGCGATACTTTCCAAGCCCAGCAAAAGCGATCCTTGCAAACTCATATGCAGGCGCACATCAATCAAGAACTGCCGAATTTGACCGACCATGAACCGTTTGCGCTGCTGGATCAGATATCGTTTGGCTAACCAGACCAAGGCCGGTAAAGCCAGGAAGCCCCATTTCAGACTGGTTAGAGATGGCCCAAGAACAGCCAATAGAAGTAGTCCGATCAACGCCGCACCAGCATACAAACTGTTCCATGGAATATGGTCCAATCCTAGAATGGCATCTTCCGATTTTTTATCTTCTTTCTGTTCCCGAACACCGAGCCCGAGCGCATGCAACCGCCCGTGACTTCCAATTCGGCTAAACCTCCTTCCTGTTTCAATAAAAATGGATAGAACGGTATTGGCAATCATGCCCACTCCGATTGCCAGGCTAAAGCCCACCACCAGGGAATAGGTATCCATCAGGCACCATCCCCGTAACTCAACTGGTAGACTTCATACTCAAAATACAGGCTGGCCAGCGCTGATGCACAGATTAAGACCGCCAACAACACACGATGAGAAACGTCTTGTAGAAAAAAATCTCGCCAGGCTGGAGAAAGTACAACAAATGCGATAGCCCCAGCCACAACACCTTGTAAAAGGCGGATCGTGCCACGCACCAAAGAAAGTGTCTGGTGCGTCTTTGAACGAAGAAGTTTTTGCCGATGAGCTTCCTGTTCTAAAGAAACGAGAAGCCCATCCTGGGTTTGATCTGTCAGTTGAGCACTATGGGCAATCAAAGCAGACAATCTGGCCGTTACATTTCCCGGAAGATCTTTGAATGCTTGAGCAGCCTGTTCTGGTGGTTGATGCATTCGCAAACGACTGGCAACCTGCTCAATAGCGTGTTTCATAATCCCTATTGGTAGCTCTACCCTGGTCAATGCGTTTAAGATCGAACGATCAACACTCATCAAAGATCGGATTTGCAACGCAACAACTTCCGCATCCTCATTGATTTGGGCACGCTCGATCTGACGTTTTTGAAAATCTGCCCAGATCAGAATTACCAGGCCAATCAGGAGCATAAGAGGGGATAACATAAAATCGTGGACTGCCAGAGCTATTACTGGGATTGCAATCAACAAAACCAATCGTTTCCAATCTAATTCGACCTGCGCCCGGAAAGGTTTTTCCTGTATAACGCCCATATCACGCAACCGGCGGCCTGCCCAACTGACAAATGTTTTCCGCCAGATCCGAATAATGACTTCGATACTGGTTAACAACAGGTTATAAAGCGTGAGAAAGATGCCGGCAGCCAGAAAAACTGCACCGGCATCGATCATGAAACGAAAAGCAGTCATCCCTGGTCCTCCAGTGTAAGTTCTCTGATACTTTCTGATTTTGACCAATAATCTCGCGAGGGTTTAGAAATCCCGAATGCTCGACAACGCTTTTCAACGACCTTTTTGGAAACACCATACTGGTTAGCGATTTCGGCAACAGGGATTTCCCAAACTAACTGATGTAATTCCTCTGGATCAATTTCAAATTTCTGTGAAGCCAACCTTCGGCATGTGCTATTGTGAAGAACTTGCCTGTATTTATCCAAAATTCGCAGCACGTGAGAAGAGGACAATTTATACGAAGCCCCACAGACTGGGCAATAGAGAATCATATGAGGGATAGGATGTTCGACATACTCCCGTAGTGGGATGAATTGTATGGTTTCGCAAGGTTGCATACACCCTCCTAATTCAAAATTGAAACGAACCTCTGCAGAGGATATGCAAGTTCAATCTGCCAGCACAGGAAACCGTACATCGGGTAAGTTGGTGGCTCCCAACCATAACGGATGAAGCCATTGGAGATGCCGGTTCCCTGGTCATCCAGCACAAGGATGGTGTCAATCATCTGCGCCAGGTGGCAGTAATCCGAATCGCAGTCCTCCCAGAACACGCCGTTCTGGTTGACATAATCACCTTTGAGTTGCACAGCGATTAACTGGTCCTCTTGAATAGGTTGAGCTGCGAGTGAAAGGACCGGTTTGCCTGGAAATTGAATTTCTGTCGTCACCCAGGTGAAATTGATATCACCATCTGATTCGAGATAATAGACTTTCACCAGTTTCATCGGATCGATTAAGTCAATCTGCTTGGTTTCTCCGGCAACACCATAAAAGCGCCATTCTTTTTGTCCGCTGATATAGCGCAGCCCTTGCCAGGGTGCGTTACGCAGCTTGAACTCTATTTCTTGATTTTCTTGCAGAAGATCATCTGCCACCTCTATCGGAGTAGGAACAGGATCTATGGGTGCCGATCTTTTCAACCTGGTTAATCCAAAGACAATCCCAATCAGAATAAAAAACGCCAAGATGATCAATACTCGTTTTATAATCTTCCGATTCATGCCAATTCCTCCATGGTTTGGAATGCTTTTTCAAAAACTGGCACACTCTGCTCGCCCTCTGCTCGATACAGATAATTCAAGCAATAATTTCCATGCTCATCCAATCCTTGAATCACGGCAATGGCTTGCAGTGTGCGTTGAACACGACCAGATTGATTGACCCGCCCCATTAAAGCAACTACATCCAATCCCATGGCCACCATAGAACGGATAGCGTCCAACCCTAATTCCGGAGCGGAGGCCAATGCCAGTTGCTCCAGGCGCATTAAAGCTTCTTCCACAGTTCCACCGTGGATAGTGGTAAGTGCTTTTCGCCCCAGGCAGGTTGCTTTCAAGAACTGTAATGCTTCAGGTCCCACAACCTCTCCCACCAGAATGGCAGCCGGATTCATGCGGGTATAAATGACATTCAAAACCCAATCCAGCGATACTCCCGGAGTTCCTGGTGGAAGTTCGGCAGGAGCAACAGCTCGCAGTAAAAATGGATGTTGGATTTCCAACTCGCGAAAAGTTTCCAGAGCAGCTAAGGGTGCAGTCGTAGGTAAAAACCCTGATAAAGCATTTAACAAGGTGGTCTTCCCAGATCCCATTTCCCCGGCAATCATCAGACTCCCAGATAGGGTAGCTACCAGCCAGGCTAGAAATCGATCAGGGGCATTTTGCAGATTCTGGATGCGGACTTGTTGTTCGGGGTTAAAAATATCAGTCAGGGTTCCGGACAAAGAAAGATTACGTCTGGCAAAGGTCCCGGTCTTTTCCATCTCTTCCAGGGTTCGTACCCGCCGGCCAAATGTACGGATATTAATGGCGGTTCCCTCTGTGGACAGACGCGGAACGATCGCTGTAAAGCGTTCCCCACCTGGTAAGTCGATCAGAACAGCCGGACGGTCGCCACGGAGGGTAGCCCCACCTTGATCGGCAACATGAACTGCAAGGTTTTCGAAATAGCTATCATCTGCCAGTTTTCCCAAATGGTGGAAAGTCCCATCATATTCGACCGCCACATGCCCGTTGCGAACGAAGATCTCCTCCACATACGGATCGCGGAGAAGTTGATCCAGCAAGCCAACACCTGATAAGGCGTCTGTAACAATCTGAGCATTTCGGTTAACCGCTGTACGGTTTTCACCCTGGTCGATGAGGATCGAGCGGACTTCATCAAAGAAGCGACGACGTTTTTCTGGATCGGTTTCGCGCCAGGAAGGCGGATTTACACCTCGCTTGACCAGTTCTTCACGAACGCGTTCGATCAATTTCAAATCATTCTGATCCAATGGATGCACATACGGAGGTTGTAATGTTTTGCCTACGGAGTTGCTAGCGTTGTCCATAACAACCCTCCTTGTTTTTTGGCGTTTGCGACAGCATTCAGGATGTCATTGACTGCTTCTGGCTTTACTGCCAATGTCAGAATCTGAACCTGCTCAGTCTGTGGGCTGCTGTTAAAGGTTGAATTGCCATCACTTTTTTGACCTGATTCAGCAGCCACACCTTGTGCATTACGCACATCCACAACCAGAACGCTGCCGGCAATGAGGTCTACCGTAAACTCGGGCTGCTTATTCACTGGATTATCCGAATTAACTGCGTCATTCTTTTCTGGTGATACCTGGTAAAGATTGACATGCTCCCCAATCCGGATCTGACCACCCACAGCGGATACAGGCTCAACTGGGATAGAAAGCACTTCATACTCGGCCTCTGCCAGACGAAACTGCGCAACAGGTATAGCGTTTACTTGTGCAATGGGCAGTCCTGCCGGAAGCGGAACAGCACTGATCATTCCATCCAGGTCTTGGATCGACTGGTAATAAGGCAAAGATTCCATCGTGCGCGGCATTTCACGCATCTGGAATAAATCCGCTCTGAGAATGGTATAGGCTGGGATTGCATTGACCGGCACAGGCACCTGGTAAGTGGAGACTTCTTTGAGATACAAATTGCGACCGTAAAATCCTGCTCCCAAGGCCAGTGCGATGGCGATCAAACCAATAATGAATTGGGTGACGCGGTTCATGACTTACTCCTTAATTGAAATTAAATAAAAAGCCGAACAAGTTACCCTGATGGTTTTGTCCGGCCAACGATTGAATGGAATAAAAAAATATTCGGCTGTTTTCTATTATCAGTTTATCAATCTGGGAAGTCTTATCCCAGGGGGATTTTGTTTGCTTACATAATCTAGCCAATCGTAGGTTGCTTCTATTGTGAAATGATAAGCTCCTGTCGGAAAATCGATTTTAGGCCACCTAACCTATAGGTTAATTAACCTAAAATCAAACACAACCGTTATTTCACAAAATAACGCTTGCCTTCGACTTGAAAATCCCATGCTTAAAATACTTCTCACGATTTCAGGTTTTTATCATTTTCCCTTCGCTTTCCAGCCCTTATAAACCAGTTCCAGTATTGGATCTGCCAAACGCGGGTCAGAGGATTGCGCCCAATTTTCGTTATAGGGAAGCACAACAGATACGCCCGACTCCGTGCGATCAGCCAAAGATTTGGTCATGTTTAGTACCAAGTGGGAAGGCTCTGATACTTCACTCATTAAACGCCGGGCTTGCAAAATAGAATCGTCGCGCGGGGAAGTTACGACCAAATTGACCAAACCAGGCATGGGTTTCGATAGCTCTGGAAAGAGTGGGTGACCAGGAAAACAATCCACCACAAACAATGTATGCTTACGGCGAATCTCTGCCAAAACCTTACGAACACCTTCCGAATCTTCACCCCACAGCACATCGATGGTACGCCCGTCCATTGGGTAAAGACTAACGCCATACCAGAGCGCGGGTTCTTCTTTATGAGTTGCAATACTGAAAAATTCAGGTAAATCATGCGTAATGCGGGCATGTAAAGCACTTCCTCCCATACTGAGTTCGAGCAGCGCTGCTGGCAGTCCAGTACGCTGCACAAACCGTTTGCAAATTGCCATCGCCAGGGTGGTTTTGCCAACCCCTCCTGACCAGTTCACCAAGTTGATCTGGCGCGCGGGCAAAAAAGAAATTCTTTTCGCATTTGTCAAACGAGCACGGCCCAACCATTCATTTGGATCAGCCAAAAACCCTTCTTGCGATACCATCGGGATGCTGCTCATTTCGAGCGCACGGTGAAGTACTTCATTGGATGTATCCGGTAGGGAAATGAGCTCATCGAGGATCACCAGGTGAACTCCTGGCAAATCTTGAAGTACACCACGAGTAGTAAAGGCTTCTCGCACGGTTAGATCACTGTTTCTTGAGAGTGCATCCAGTACATCTTGATTAGGCTTCTGAGCACCGAGTAAGACCACCAGTGATGGTTCAGTATTTATTTTGAGTAAATTTGAAAGGCTAAACTTCATGTTTATTTTCTTCTCCTTGTTTTGAAATGGATATATCCGCATAAATTGCAAAAAGAACTGCGGACGATAGTAAAACAGCAGTAATGACTGTCAAGATCGTTCCCGGTAAAGAACTTCCACCCAACTTCATATACACGAGGGATAAACCACTGATCCCGGCAATTCCTACGGACCGAATCCACATGAAATTGGTCAGAATGGCAGATAACAGGACACTGAAAACTGCCAATCCAACCAGTTCATCCTGGACTGCGAAGGATTTCATCATCAAGGCGCTGCCTAAAGCCAACCCGAAAAGTGTGTTAGAGAATTGGCGCATTTGCCTCACCAGAGTCCGGGTACTAACCGCCAGGGAACGACGCGGGTATAACAGGTGTATCCATCGATCATCTTTTCTTCTCGAAGAATGCGCCAGCACTGGATAACTACCAGGGTTAAGGCCATTAATCCCGCGAATAGCAGGTTGGGAGAGCAAAATACCATCGCCACACGAAAAACCAGTTCTCCCAGATACATCGGGTGGCGCAGAATGCGATAAGGACCCTGACATGTTAATCCACGGTCCGCAGGGGCAATTCCAAAACGAGCTCCCAATGTGACTAAAGACCAAAGGATCAATCCATAACCAGCCAACGCTGGAACCAACAAATACCAGGGTGCACTTCCTGATGTTGAAAAGGTTGGTAAAAACGCGGCGATCATCCCCAGCCATAAACCAGTGCGATCATACCTTTTTGCCGGCTGCCGCCGGGCATAAAAGAACGCCAGCATAAAGTTATGGGAGGCATATAACCAGGCCAAAACGGATGGGTGATCCCACGCCGCAGCGATAGAGACCAATGCCGCGAAAGCAAAAAAGGCAAAGCCTGCCAAATCGCGCAAACGACCGGAACGCTCTCGAAGGAATTTAAGGGAGTTGGCGAGCATCACATTCCACCCATATTCTGAACAATCGGCCAGCCAATGACAGCCAGAAGTGTCACTAGTGCATACTCCGAGAAGATAGCTGGTGTGGTATAACCAGCAGTATGAAAGAACCGATTTTTGTACGCACTTTAACAGACGATGAACGCAAAGGTCTCGAAGGCGGCTTACACTCTCCTGAGGCATTTGTCTTGCGACGCTGCCAAATTGTGTTAGCCAGCGCTCGGGGCGAACACATCAGTGCGATTGCCCGCCACTTGGGGTGCAGTGATGAAACGGTGCGTGAAGTCATCCACCGTTTTGACCAGTACGGGATGCAAGTCCTCATAGCCCAATCCAGGCGCCCCAAGAAAATCCAGGCCGCCTTTCCGCCTGCCCAGGCCGAGCGGCTCAAAGATTTGCTGCACCACAGTCCGCGAGAATATGGCCAACCCACCAGTCTCTGGACCTTAGAACTGGCCGCAGAGGTCAGCTTTGCCCAAGGACTGACCGCTGAACGGGTCAGTGATGAAACCATCCGTGCGACCCTGGCGCGCTTGGGAGTGCCCTGGAAGCGGGCTAAACATTGGATCACCAGTCCGGATCCGGAATATGAACGAAAAAAAAGCTCCGGGACCGCCTGATTGCGCTGGTGGCGCACCACTCCGAGTGGGTGATCGGTTTTCTGGATGAGACCTGGTGGAGCCGGTTTGAGCAACCCAGCCTGTCCAGTTGGGTCAGCGGAGAGCAACGGCTGCGCTTGGTAGAACGCCTGCCCAAGCCCAAGGAAGAGCAGAAAGCGCTGGCCTGTTATGGGTTGTTGGTTCGTTTCTGTCCTGAAACGGAGGGAGAGTGGCAAGAAGAGACTTGGTTGCGTTTCTGTGAAGGTCACCCCATCAGTGCGCTCAGCCTCCAATTTTTGGAATGGGGCTGTGGCAAGTTGCATGCCTTGGGCAAGCGCGTGTGGGTCCTGGTATGGGACAATGCGTCCTGGCATATTAGCCACATGGTGCGAGACTGGATCCGCGAGCATAACCGCCAGGTCAAGGCCGGTACCAGCCAGGTGCGCATTTGGGTTTGCCCCTTGCCGACCCAGAGTCCCTGGCTGAACCCTATTGAACCCAAGTGGGTGCATGGCAAGCGTCGGGTGCTGGAACCTAATGGTCCCTTGTCGCCCCAAGAACTGGAGAAGCGAGTTTTCCAAGCCTTGGACTGTTCGCCTGAACCTCATTTAGCCCTTCCCAAAAATGTCGTCTGATCCTGCACTAGGAAGGGTAGAAAATAGAAAACTACCATGGGAATTACCAGTTCCGAACCTACTTTTTCTGCGCGTTGCTCGGCGCTACCAATATAATCCGCAGCAATACTGGTGGCCAGTTGTCCCATCAGTTCCTGTTGAGCTGTGCCACGGCGAATAAATTCCAGTTGTACCGACATACCAATCAGTTCAGGCAAATGCGCTTCCTGCGCCTCGCGTTGCATCTGCTCGATCAGATCACGTCCTTGAGCCATCTGGAGCACACGACGCATCCACTTTCCTGCCAGGCTCTGCGCCTGAGAAGTTCGCCGAAGGGCTTCTTCCATCGATACATTGGCAGACATCTGGGCTGAAACCAGCTGGACATATTCCGGTAGTTGAGAAATGAATAGTCGGCGGTAGCGTCGAGCGATGCCACCCATTGCCATAGCCGGATATTGAAACCCAACCAGGCCACCAATCAGTGCAAACACCGGTTCACCGGTTGCGACCATTCCCAGCCCAAACCCCGCGACAGCCAAAGCCACCCGCAAAGAGGTGAACTGCACTTCATTCCAATCATTCCACCGATCCCCAATCTGCGCCCAATACAGATCGGCGCGAGTCTGACGCAGCAGCCCAGCCGGCGTCCATTTGGAAACTGGTTTATCTAAGGGTGAGAGGGATCTGCGCCAGCCGTTCAGAACAACTCCATCAGCAGGTGTCAGTGTTTCGGCCAGACGTCCGGTGGGTGTCGCCGGAGCCAGTTCGAGTGTCAGGTAGATCACCAGGGCAAACACAGCGATTCCGGTCAGGTAAATCAGAGCTGTCATTTACACGGCCTCCATAATCATTGAGCGAATGATGACATACCCGGCCACCATTGCAGCCATCGTCACCCCAATGACAATTTGCACAGGAATGGCATTGAGCGATGCTCGAACCATCGGATCCTGACTGAGATAAACCAGGATCAGAACCAGGACAGCTGGTAGGACTTTTGCGGAAACCAGCGAATCCCCGGCTTTCGCCTGGGCACGATTTCGAGCAATAAGGATTTGTTGAACCCGCATCGAGATGTCCATCAAAACACCTGTATAGGCACGTCCACCGGATTCGGTATACCCTTCCAGCAGTTGTGCAAGATTGGATAGTGAGACGGATGGGCTGCGAGAAGCCAGACCACGCAAAGCTTCCACACGATCTTTGATGCGCATTTCTGAAGCCGTCAAAACGAACTCGGGAGTAAGGGGATTGGTCCTTTCGATTTCCAACGACTCCCCAACTTGTTGAAGTACATCGGGAACTGAGCCACCTGCCAAGAGGCCGGCAGCGATTCGGCCAATGCCGATCGGCAGTAATTGGTCAATTTTGCGTCCACGGCTCTTTACCCGATCATCCAACCATGCTCCTGGAACATAAAAAACAATTCCACCCACTACGATGGCCGGTAATCCCGGCAAAAATAGCCAGATGATCACAGTACCACCTATTCCGGCTGCAACACAAAGCAGGCGAAACGTGACGGGTTTCATTGGTAACCCAGCTGCGAGTAGCTTGTAGTCCAACGATTTCTGGTCAAGAGACGACAATGTGCGAGCAGAATCGACAGTGTAAAGATCAGCCAGTTTTCCAGTTCGGGTCGGCTTTGGATACCACAGTAAAAGCACCAGGGTGGTGCATAACAATCCCACCACAGGGATTAATATGGTCATTGAACCTCCTGTCTCATCTCGTGGTGAATTAATTTAAAAAAGCCGGACAACCTCTACTTCCAGAAGGATTTGTCCGGCTAACGATTATGGATATAATATTCGGTTGTTTTCTAAAATGAGTATAACAGTCGGGAAAGGCCTATCCCAGGGGGATTTGTGTATTTGATTATTTCAAATACCGATCTTTATTTGTTATCATTTTCCACTCTTCATATAACTGGCCGTGTAATATATCATCAAGAGTTGCTTGATTGGATATCAAGATTTGTTTTGCGTTGCTCAAAATAATATCATTGACCCTATTTCTAATCTACTCCATATACTTGGCAGCTCCACCACACGATACCAACGGAGATGATTTCCGGATTCTCGTTTAGATGAATTCTCTGAACAACTGGAATAAGACTGTCAAATGCTTCGGAAGTCGTTTTGCATATTAACAACACTTCCTGATCATCACATAGTTTTTTTTCCCAAATATATAAGGAACCTGGATTTTTCAGGAATGACATTGACCTTAACGCTGCGTACAACATCGCCAAAAGATACTGTTTGCCTTTCGGATAACAAAGTGGAAAATTTCGTAGCAAGAGGTTTTTGCATTATTTATTCAATTTCTGTTTTGGTAGCTTCTTGTTACCAGATGGTATATTCGATTTCTTTATGTGCATTTGTGAAGCCAAAACCTGGGCAAGTTTACCCGAAGCATAAATCTTCACATTTTCCAGGATTGGATTAATCTTGGCCTGTAAATTATCACTAATCTGAACTTTTTGCACATAATTTTCTCGATCATGACTGTCTACATAATAGGTCCCAGGAGCCTCGTGCCGGATAAGGTCACGAATCCATTGAGCCATTTCGCCGAGGCCAAGCATTTCTAGCCAGCGTGTTAATTTTCGTAATGAACCCAAGACCTCGGCAGGGGTGTTCGAAGTTAATGTACGGTTAGCCAAGTAAGTGATAACACTTTCATATTTATCGTCGCTGGCGGGGTGATAAGCTTCAAAAACGAGCATATTCCATAAGATCTCCTCAATATCCTTTTGTTGGTCTGTAAATGGCTCAGAGACCAGTTGAGGTTTGATCCCCTTTCCCCAACGATCTAATGATGCCTTACAAGCATCACGGACGTCCCAATAAACAGAATCCTGAAGAGCACAGAGGAGATCTTTAGCTTTCGTATCCGGACAATCTCCAAGAGATGCTGCAATTTGGCGAATCGTGCTGCGAGCGCTAGGGATGATACGAGGAGAATATAAGTTTAAATCAGCGAAAGCAATGATTTTGTCCCAGCTTCCTTCACTCGCCCAAATTCGGATTTGACTTGGATGAGGTATTTGCTCTGGGAGGTTAAAGACATAATTTACTTTTACACTCTTTGACCTCGATTGCTGCTCCTGCTGTGGCAATATACCGAGTGCACGTGATATTTTCACCGCACCAGTTAATTCAGGATTAATTTCATAAGCTCGTTTTAATTTGGAAAGGGCATTTATAGTATCTCCAGTCTCAAAATATGCCTCAGCCAATAACTTATAAATATAATCTAGCTGAAAACCTAGATCTAAGATGCGAGATAAGTGCTTAATCCGGATAGAAGGCTCTGGTTTTTTCTTGTCTTCAGTTTGATACCCTTGAGCAATGGAATAATGAAAGCTTCGAAGTTCATCTAGGATTGGCTCTTCAGTCATTCCTGCCGAGTATGAATCCTCCAGGATTTGCAGTCCTTGTTCTATGAGATTCATTTGCCGTAATTGATCAGCCCAACGAATTAATGTATTAGCAGCTTTTTTAATACCAAACAGCTTGATTAGGATTACTGATGCATCGATTAAAACCGGGTGTTTCAATAGCTCACGTAATTCTTTATATCGTTCTGCTTCAAAAGAAGCGTGGATTAATCTTAGAGCGGCCAGCGTATCTGTTGGGTGATTCTGGAAATTATCAAACGCCTTGTGAAAATCATCCTTCCTTCGAGCAATATCCTTTAGGTCAATTTGTAAACCCAAATTAAAAGAAAAATCCACCCTGACTGAAATACCGTTCGGCGAGTCCACTGAAAAAGTCCCTGGATTTTCTCGATAATCTTTTAGGGTTGTATAGGCTTCATTGATCTCTTGAGTTCGCCTTGTTGCTTCTTCTATATTACTCGGGTTTAAATCCGGATGGTTTATAAACAAAAGCCGCCTGTAAGCCTGCCGTAATTCATCATCAGAACAATCAGGTGAAAGGCTAAAGGTATGGTACAACTCTTTGGATGAACGGTTTACATGCGTCATGGCTCTAAGAATTTTTTCTGTTCCATTTATGTGTTTTGCTTATAAAATCGTAGGCTGCTCTCGTGTATATCCTAAATTCATCTCTTCTCTGGTTGTTAAATTCCCCATAATTTGGATGGAAGATAAGTGTGGATCCATAATACGGGGCCATCATTAATCGAAATCATCCTGACCTCTGGCAAATTTTGTCCCGGCGATATGAATTAGTTTATTTCCGAAAATCCACGTCCAATGAATTTCTCCATTTTACATCAATTTTTGCGATCCATTTCATAAATCGGACGTTGGAAATGTTTCACTCGGCCTGACTTAAATACAAATAACGGGTTGAGAGATTGTTCAAGGTTTAAAATATGACAGGATAGAATTTATTTTACCAGTCCATGATTATTCACGGTGCTTTCTCAAACCGGTTTAAAGATTCTTAATTTCTCAATATTTATAATAACTCCCCCAATTTCTCCCAACAAGGTTCGGCTGCTAACGATTCTTCCAAATAGCGAAAAATGGGTTCAAAGAATACATCACCGTTTTTTAAATCCTTGGAAACATTTGAGATGGCTACTACCCGGCGGACTTCATGCCGGATTCCAATTTGCACCAACAAATCCACCGCATCTGAAATCATTTGATTGGCTTCATGCGGCTTCACCCCTGCATCAGCCCCCATCACGGTCGCCAACCTGCGTACAGCTTCGCGAGGGCTGTCGGCGTGGAACGTACAAGCTCCACTGTGACCAGTCATCAATGCCCGGAAAAGGCTCATAGCAGCAATCCCATCGCGCACTTCACCGATCACCAGGTAATCGGGGGACATACGCATGGCGTCATCCACGCCATCTGCCAGGGTATAGGGTTTCACATCGGTGCCAACCGCCTGTGGGCGAGCTTCTACCGTCTGAACTGTCGGTCGGTCTACCCAGATTTCTTCCGGATCTTCAATTTTCACGATGCGCCAGACTTGCGGCAGGAAGTTGCACAAAGCGCTGAGCAGGGTAGTCTTTCCGGTGCGAGTTCCTCCGGAAATTAGAATGCGGTATCCCTTCTCCATCGCTTGCTGAAGGATATCCATCATCTCAGGGTTCATTACCTCCCGCTCCAATAACCACTCCGGCCTGACCGGTTTCTGTTCGTACAGACGGATATTGATGGATGGATTTCTGCCTGGAGGGGCGATCACCGGATGTAGCGCCTTGATGCGCCCACCACCCGGGTTATGTGGTGTTGCCGGCAGCTTGGCATTGATACTCGGATTAGTTTCATTCAGGGTTTTATTCTGGGGGCCGATCAAGCGGTCCAACACGCGCCAGATCTCCCCACCTTCAGGTCGCAGATCAATCGTTTCCCATCGTACCGAACCTTTACGCATGATTTGCACCAGTCCACTCGAGTAAATTGTAATTTCCGAGATATCTGTACGCGCCGGCGGTAACAGCATATCCAGAAACCCCAAGCCCAGGATGCGCCGGGTGAGTTCTTCGGAAAGAATGCCCTCTTGTTGAACGCCTGGCCGGCAGTTGCGTTTCCGCAAAGCTGCGGCAATCAGCGAGTCAACGCGTTCCCGGATTCGTCGCCGATCCATTTCGCTAGGACTCTGCAAGACTGCAGGTTGGAATTCCTGGTTTATCTGGTCGATGACTTCATTGAAAACAGCGCTGCGGGAAACTTCGTCTAAAACGATGTCGTTTGCCGGTGTGTCGTATAACCCTAAAATGCCTGGCATATTGGAACTCCTGACGAAAAGATAATATCTTATTGATTAAGTAAAACGAATTTTTGGCAATCGTAAGACGCTTTTATGTTCGTTCGAACTGTTGATCGAACTCCCAACCGATGGGAATAAGGTATTGACAATAGCCCGGATACCCTTGGTAAACTCATCCCCACGTGTCACAGGGGGTGTGCCATCATCCTGTGCTTGCGGAACTCCAGGATCATAGGGGACAATGGCAGCCAATGGCGGTGCCCAGCCCAGGGTTTTGGACAACTCTTCCTGGAAACTTCGCGGCGTAAACCCGCTTCGATCCGTGAATTGATTTAACACCAGGTAGATGGATTCACGCGCCAGGCGTTTTTCGCTTTTTAGACCAGAAAGTAATAACGTCAGCGTATGCCGGATAGCAGCCAGATCAGCCAGAGTCGGTCGGGCGACAATCAAGGCATAATTGGCGAAGATGATCGAATGCGCCATCCACAAATCCTCTGACGAAGGCACATCCATCACAATCGATGCATAACGGCCATCTTCAGAGTCGATCAACATCCCATTGATACTGCCCTCTCCTGTCCCTTTATTGGAGTTTTCCAGAATCCGCATGTAATCCAATGAAGATTCAGGAGCCAACAATACTTCCAGGTTCTCTCTCCGCTGTATAGCTGACTGGAAGGTGGCTTTTCCGGGACGGTCAAAATACTCAGTCAGGTTGGGCAGATAGCGTAAACGCAGGTGAGGTGCGGCGGCCGGTGGTAACCCCATGGAGACCAGCAAGGTTTTTACGCTGAGCCGGACAGATAGTTCGTACGCCAGATTCTCGGCAATGGTTGAACAGCCAGCCCCACCCGCGTGCGACAACACGGCAATGCGTTTTGTACCTGTGATGTAGGCAGATGCGCCGCCTGGTGAAAAACCGGAAACACTTTGCTGCATGGGCGCCGCCTGATTGAGTTTAGCCCGGGCCGTGATCGCTGCGCCGTAAGCAGCCTGGACAATCTCGGTCCAGTTCACCGGTGCCACAAAGACACCACGCACGGTGTCTACTTTGCCAAATGCTCCTTGAAAATCCCTGTGTGCCAGAGGCAAAACTACAATCGCAATGCCGCTCCAAGCAGAAATTTTTTGCAGAGTACGGATCAGGGCATCTGGATCTGGAGCTATATCTGATTGAACAATCACCAGGTCGGGACGCAAATTGTTCAGATTGGTTTCAAACATGGACCACTGCGCCGCATGACCCGAGATCATGAAACGTTGATCAGCCAATAACGGCGGCTGCATCTGATAGTAGACCACCTCGTGGCCTGCGCCTGCCAGCATGACCGTTACCTTGTTGGTTTGGTAAGCGTTATCGCTCATGATGACCTACTTTTTTCGGTACTCATTCATCTCTTGGTACAATTCACCCAGGTTGAGGGTAAGCACATCAGATACATCCAGACCCAATCCCTTTGTCGGCTCCAATGCCAGGTGGATCAGCCCATATTGGTCAAGAGCCGAGAGCAGGGTGGCCGGATCAACCTTAAATCCAGGGGTGACCTCGATCAATCCTGTGGGTACATCCAATACAATTACGCTGCCTTCCTGGGCAGACATCGTGGTGCGGGCTGAAGAATATAATTGATCTTCGCTAGCACCGGCAGGGACTTCTTCGTAACGGAAAGATTGTGGGACCATAAGAACCCGCAGTCCGGTGATCGCCAGGCGAGCCAGTGGCGATGATGGCGGGGCGGGTGTGGGAGTCGGGGTAGGAGATGCCGTAACCCGCGGTGCGCCTGGCGTTGTTGTCATATATGGAGGCATAAATTCAGTAATCGGTGCGGCAATGATATTGGTGGTGTTTTCCTTGAGAATTTCTGGGGCAATCATCCCAATCACTGTGACTGTTTGGCCAGGACGCAACAGGCCGGCGACTCCACTGGCCATATCAACATGGATCGCCAGGGCAACATGCCCTTCTGGTAATTCTGCTGGGATGCCCGCACCGGCGATTTCACCCAATACGGAAGTGACAATAAAGTCACCAGGAGCACGCCCAACGGCAAGCATTTTACCGTTGACATCCTCGATACGTGTGGCAGCATCAGCCGGCTTGGCTCCCATCGGGATAGTACGCAATTCGACCAGAGAATCGGTCAGGATCGTGCCTGGCGCAATGGATACTTTGGCGGTAACCACCTGGGTCGGTCGGATTACCCCATTCAAGAGGGCAATCACCAGTAAACCGATGACGACGGCCAGCACTATTGCTGCTAGGGGTGAACGTTTTTTAGGTTGCATAGTTTTACTTTTCTCCTTGTCAATACAAAAATGAATTACGGATGAGATGCCAGAATATCGGAAGCAGTCCGCTCTAGAGAGACTGCACCTAATTCCTGGACAATTTCAAGATCAGAAGGTTCAGTACAGCGAATGATCATCGGGCGCACCAACACAGGCTCCAACCAGAGCACATCGTCGCTATATCCCAATTTGGCAATGGCATACGTCCTGGGTATACGCGCCAGGTATCGTTTGTATTCCGTGTTAACCAGGCCTTTTTCGGATCGTCCCAGGTGGGGTAAGATGAGATCTCGGTCTTTCGGATCTTTGGTCTGGAATACAAACACGTTGGCACAGGAGGAGAGAATGCCAGAGGGCAACTCACTTACGGTCTGAGCCATCAAGTGCAAAAAAATGCTGTATTTACGACCATCGCGCCACATGGTCTGAAAGAGATGGCTGACCGGATTTCCCGATTCGCCCGAACCCTGATCAGAAGCTGCTCCCCCGGAAACACCAGTGAGCACTTTGTTGGCTTCTTCAAAAAAGATTTGCATGGGCGGAAAATGTTTACCATCCAGGGTTTCGCGCCGGCGAGCGACAGCATCGGAATACAGGATGCTGGCTAACAAAGAAAGTAAGGCAGCTTTAGGATATTCGTCCATCTCAGCCCCCCCTTCAATGACGGTAATGCCCCAGGGATTTGCCGGGTCACCCATCAGGCCTAGATCTTCAACCCCAATTCCACTGGCAGATGGGCCATATTGGCGTGCCATATGTCCTTCAGAAAATTGTTCCAATCGCAGCAGAACACCTTCCAGGCTGGTGCGACTGACCTGGTCACGTTCCAATTTTTCCTTGTACGTTCTCAGGCGGTCTACCCATTTGGAAACATCCAGTTGTTTACTACGATAAACGGCCAAAGCTTGCAGTTCGAATGCCGAGAGCGACTCCAAAAGCGTGCCGGGATGCAGATTATCTTGTTGGTTTGCAGAGTTTTGGTGAGTGTTACGAATGACCTGCACTTCACGATCATCCTGCAGATGACCCAGGGGACCATTTTGCAGCTTGGGGTCGCCGGTCAAGACTCCCGCCTCGAAATACAATTCCGTTAACGCCCGACGCATAAAGCCCAACTGTCTGGCTCCCATGCGTCCAGCATTTGCAAAAAGTTCGGCTACCATGCTGCGGTAGCGTCCGGGTTCAATCCGACGCGGAACCTGGAGAATATTCCAGCGTAGCGGGCGTGGAGAACCAGGGTGGAGCTGGCGGATATCCACGTGATTCTGCCCATCCTCGGAACCGTTCGCACCAATGCCAGGCCAGTTCAATGCTTTGCGCCAACCCTGCCCAAAGTCCAATACAATGGTGCGGTAATGCCAGAAACGGGTGGTTTCATACGCCAGTCGCTCAGCAGCAATGGACTTTCCAAACCCTGTATCACCCACAAAGGCTGTGTGAAAATGACGGTCTGGAGATAACTTAAGGAATGTATCCGTCAGAATGCCGGTTTCGGTTGACCACTGTCTGGCAAGGGTAATATTCCCCGGCATGTCCGGATAAAAAGCAAATGAGGGCGTTTCTTCCTGAGTCGTTAGCGCAGCTCCCTGTTCAAAGGTCCCTGGCGCAGTATACGCCGCGACCTGGAGCATGGTCAGGAGCGTTGAATCGGCATAACCGCTCATAGCCTCAGGGATGGTTTCAATTCGTGTGGATGGCGTAAAGGCTCTGGCATGCAGACCGATGTAAGCCTGTTCCTGGCTGTTGAGCGTACGGGTCTGAACACCGGCAACTACATCTTCTGTGCCATGGAAAGCCTCCGGTATGAGCCCCATCAACGCCTGCACACCCTGTTCAGTACGGGCCAGAGCATATAAATCTGTATAGAAAGCACCTTCACGGCTGGCAATATCCAACAGTTTTCGTTGGGTACGCATGATGTCGGTCAATAAAATATAGGGGTCATCCTGCCATTGATAAGCGTTGGATAGCGAAAAAGAAGGCGCTACTCCCACGCTCATCCCTGCACTGATTCCACGCCCGATGGTCTGTCCCAATCCTACCGCATCAGCTTCAGAACGTGCCGTGCTTTTGGTATCGGCATGACTTTGCGTGGTAGACGTGCTGTTCGTATCGGCCACTGAATCAGTTTCAGCGCCAGAAGTCGTCCAAGCCTCTGAGTTGGTCGTTGAGTGGCTCTGAGAATTCGTATTAGATTGACTTTGGGTAGTACTCTGGGAAACCGTATCGGATTGGCTGGATGTCACCGAATGCATGGTAGAGTCTGCGACACCGCTGCTGTTGGAAACCCCATCCGCCGATCCCCAACTGGCATTGCCACCCACATTGGCCGATAGCCCAACCCCTGCAGGAGCAATACTGCCTCCCAGCCCACCGTTCACGCCATAGGATGAACTATCCGTATGAGAAACCGCCACACCTGATGAATCGGTGTGGGAAGTTCCATCTGTCACTGCTGTTCCTTCGGTGTGGGCGGTTCCGTGGCTAATCGCTGTACCAACTGTCGAAGATGTGCCAGTTGTATCGGTTTCAGAAACCCCAACGGTATGTGCCCAACCGCGGGTGCTGGCATGACCTTCGGTGTGTGCCTGCCCCTGGGAATTGGCTGTTCCATCCGTAGCGGCCTCCCCCTGGGTAACTCCAGTGGAATGATTGGTGCCATAGGAGCGTGATGCATTTTCCGCCAGGCCCCCGGTCAGGATCGCCGGCAGACTGATCCCGAAGGAGGCTGCACGCGTTCCCAGTTGTCGTGAGGCATACACGGACGTATCCTCAAGCAAACCGGATAACATGCGGGTAATGTCGTCCAGCCGCACGTGGCTGGCCAGCAGCATCAGCAAAAATTCTTCTTCCAGGCTGCTCATTCCCCGGAAAAGCAATTCGTTTTGTTGAAGTGAATATTGCTGTGCACCCTGGTTGCCGGATGTCAGTGGATCCCGCATCGAGGAATCTCCTCCACGAGCATTTTCACGCGGGTCTGGGTGGCCAACTGCAACAATGGCATAAGGCATTTGCTCCAACGATTTAGCCAGCCATTGAGCAACATCCGTGGAAAGCGGTTCAAGCCGAATCTGACGGTAAGCGCCAAGCAATCCGGCCCGCATGGCAGACAGATCTTTCATCGAGCGTAAAACAGCCTCTTCTTTATTCTTGGAAAATGAAGAGACACCGTAACACTGTACAATCCCAATCTTGGGATTATTGAAAACGCCTGCAGCCAGATACACCAGGTCGACCTGGGCTCCGTATAGACCTCGCAAAACGGTACGCATTTTTTGCAGTAAACCTGCATCCCGGCGAGCTTCCAGTGAGATATAGCGTAACTGCAGGAGCCGGACGGCTCGATACCCAGCGTACTCCTTTCTCCCTTCACGCTCTGTAACCTGAAATAGCAGATAGTCGAGTTCATTCCTGTCGTTAAACTGCAACTCAGTGCCATTGACTTCCAGATCATTCGGAATAGTCAAGTCATTTTTCGCTTGCAACCAGGGAATTTTGTCGGTTAATTTGTCGATGATCTTTGCCATATGTTCCTCTTTTTGCCTCGTCGGCCCGCCAACGGTTTTGTTGGTGAACTCACGAGGCAAGGGAGACTGGCGTTTTCGCCGATCTCCACAAGCCTTGGATTTATAAACTCACTGCACTTCTTGCCACCAGACCGCATCAACCACTTCATTTGCATTAGGCTCAAAAACCACCACCTGTGGTGAGCGTTGACGTTCGGGAGCGGTTGCACGCTGAGGTGTGCTTTTTACAGTTGATCGCTCATCTGACGGTTGCCCGGAATTGCTTTTTTCGGATGTGTTCCAGGGTTTCAACCTGAGCAAGAGGCTCATTTGGGCAATCAGTGCTGCAAATGCTGTGACGATGATGACACCTGCCAAAAGGAAGATCATGAAGACCACTCCTAAAGCAGGTCCGCGCAGTAAATCCATGAGTTGTGACATTTTGACCTCCAATCGTTGAAATAAAATCTGACGTTTCAAGAAATGACCTACGTTCATAAGACTCTCACCTAAAAAGGTAGAGTAACAAATCAAACAAGCTCACCAGGTAGTGCGCTGGTTTCAATTGTTTCCCTATCTCCTTGTTCGGTATCGTTCGATCAATTCACTGG
>Ga0315268_10001650_pt1 | contig 25754 bp, 23 predicted proteins | sample C1_top_MG_FD_204535 | JGI IMG/M metagenome (GOLD analysis project Ga0315268, IMG submission 204535) | Sediment microbial communities from Yellowstone Lake, YNP, Wyoming, USA - C1_top | ecosystem: Environmental > Aquatic > Freshwater > Lake > Sediment | place: USA: Wyoming | collected 2017-08-01
ATCATGGCTAAAGCCTCCTTTCTGGTAGCCCTCTTAGGGGAGGGCGGGTTAAATTTCTCTAAGCTATTTTACCAGAAGAGGTTTTAGCCAGTAGAATCATATTAAGTTAACAGAAACCTCAGAAGATAGGAGGTGGATATGGCGATGGCGATAAAAAAAATTTTAATCGCGGATGACGAACCTGATGTTTTATCAATTTTGGAAAAGAAATTGAAACAGAACAATTATGAGGTGCTTGCCTTATCTAACGGCAAGCAAGTTTACGAAAAGGCATGCGAATTTAAACCGGATTTATTTATCCTTGACATCGTGATGGCTGATATGGACGGGTATGCCGTTGGGCTTAAATTGCGAAGCGAAGAAAGCTTTAAAGCTACTCCCATAATTTATATGACAGGCAAGGAACTGGCAACTGTCGGGATTCAGAGACGGGTATCCGGACTCGGGTTTTGTGATTTTATTGCCAAGCCGGCTACGTTTGAAGAATTACTGGAAAAAGTAAAAAAGGCAATTCCTTGATACCTCTTTATAAAGAAAGGTTGGTATAAGAATGGGCTATCTGCGTAATGAAAAAGGATTCTTTACTATGATAGGCATTTTGTTGGCATTGGCGCTCATGTGTTTTTTTGTCTACATAGTAATCAATGCTTATTTTGCCCCGCTCTCCGCTAACAAGAGCAACACCGGTTTAGGCGGTCCGGCAAATCCGGCAGCCGGCAATGTTAAATCCATAGTAGGAAGCACCAAAGATATAATTAAAGATGTGAACAGGAAGTCTATCGAACAGTATGACGAGGTAGAAAAAGCTTTAAATAAATAATCCCGCTTAATATCACTCTTCAGATTACCCTGCAAAATTCCTTGATTTATCTGTAAAAGTCTGCATATTTCTGCAAATAGTTTCCTAATTATAGAATTATATGCACATTATTAGGTATTAAAGTGGGAAATTTAGCTTTATTGCATATTTATGTTAAGATATGTAAAGATTTTCCTTGACAAAACTTAACTCTTTCTTTATAATTGGCTCATAACCTAACCCAAGGAAAAGTATGGTTATGACAGAATTGATGACAATTGACGATTTAGCTGCATATCTGAAAGTAAGCCGCAGGACTATTTATGAGTGGCTTAAGCAGAATAAAATTCCTGCGCTTAAGCTTGTCGGTCAATGGCGTTTTAAAAGGGACAAAATCGACGCATGGATGGAACAGCATGCTCAGGCATAATATGGATAAATTAATCATTCACTACGGAGGGGAATAAATGTATTTTAAAAAATTGGAAATAGTCGGTTTTAAATCTTTTATGGACAAAACAATTTTAAATTTTGAACCCGGCATTACTGCCATTGTCGGTCCCAATGGCTGCGGAAAGTCCAATATTTTTGACAGTATCCGCTGGGTTTTGGGAGAACAATCGGCGAAATCACTGCGCGGTTCGCAGATGGAAGACGTTATCTTTAACGGCACGGATACGAAACCGCCTTTGGGTATGGCGGAGGTAACCCTGACTTTTGATAATGAAGAAAAACATTTTGCCGTTGACCACGATGAAGTGGTGATTAGCCGCAGGATCTTCCGTTCCGGAGAAAGCGAGTATTTGCTCAACAGGGCGCAGGTCCGTCTTAAAGACATCCAGGATTTACTTATGGGCACAGGCATCGGCGCAGAAAGCTATTCCATCGTGGCACAGGGTAAAATCGAACTTATTTTAAGCGCCAGGCCCGAAGACAGGCGCCTGATATTTGATGAGGCATCCGGTATTACCAAATACAAGGTCCAGAAAAAAGAGGCGCTGCGAAAATTAGAAGAGACCGAACAGAACCTTTTAAGGCTCAATGATATCATTACCGAGGTAAAACGTTCTATAGGATATCTGGAACGCCAGGCGAATAAAGCGCGCCGCTACCAGGCGACATTCGAAGAATTAAAAATGAAGGAAATAGCTTTAGCAACCTTGCAGAGAAATAATTTAGCGCAGGAGAATTTCAATCTTTCAAAACAGTTAGAAGCGCTAAAAACACAGGAAGAGACACTGCAGTCTGAAATCGAGGGAGAGGAAAACCTGATTGCCGAGCAAAACCGCGAAATAAAAACGCTGGAGGCAAATCTCGCAGAGTTCAAAAAAGTAATAGCCGGTTTAGAAAACCTCATCCAGATGAATATCCAAAACATAAATTTTAATCACGAGAGAATAAAAGAATCAGAGAATACGAAAATTTTTATGGAAACACAGCTTGCACAGGCAAAAGAGCGGCTTAAGATAGACGAGGAAAAGTTAGATAAGCAAAAAGAAGAATATCTCGGCAAAAAAAAGAATTTGGGAGAAAAATCAGCGGCGTTAAAAGAAAATGAGGCTCAGTTGGAAAATCTTGTTTTTGCCATTAAAGTATCGCTTGAGAATATAGCGCAGGCAAAGAGAAGCATCTTAGAACTTGCCGCAGAAACCAGCCACGTAAAGAATGAACTGATTGAGCTTAACTCAAAACAGCAGGTAAACCTTTCCCGTAGGAAAAGGCTGGAGCTTGAAAAAGCCAAGGTCACCGAAGAGAAGGCCCAGGTCCAGGAGAGTCTGAATACGCTATCCAGCGATTTAGAGCGGTTAGAAAAGGAATACGAGCAGTTAAGCCTTCGTATTTCCGGTGTAAAACAGGAACTGGATACCCAGCTCAAGACGTCAAGTCAGCTCAATGAGGATATCGAGAGCCTGGAAAGAAGGAAGTTATCTCTTGTTTCTCAAAAGGAGTTTCTTGAGAAGCTTAAAAACCAATATGACGATATCAGCGAATCAATGAATGCGTGGATTTATTTAGACCGGCTGCCCGAGGAGAAAATAACCGGATTAGTAGTGAAAATAAAAGAAAGGATTATATCAGACAATGATAATCATGCTCCGGAAAACGCTAATTTTAAATTATCTGGTGAGGCAAAACCCATAGACCTGGATGCACAGAAAGTAAATGAAAAAATAAACCAGCTCGAAGAACAATTAGCCGTTTTAAGAAACAATAAGGCGTCTTTAGAAGAGCATATCCGGGAATTAAACGCCACTATACAGGAACTTGCTTCTAAAGAACAACAGCAGCAATTAGCCTGGGCAAATAAGAGAACCGTCCATAGTACGGTGCTGGAACAGTTCAATAAAATCAAGGAGGAAGAGGAGATTATTGCCTTGGAATTATCCGATGTCCAGAATGAACTTGGCAGCCTGGGAGAAAAAATCAATTCTGTGGGGGCGCATTTATCTGAACTGGAAGAAAAGAACAGAACCCTGGATACCTCTATTCATACCGAACAGGAAAATGTCAATTTAAACTCTGGAAGTAAAGAAGAAACGCTGGTAGTAATCGCTCAAGGCAAGACTGAGATAGGAAACCTGAATGAAAGTTTGAGTTCTGAAGAGGCGGCCTTTAAGACTTTGGAGGAAACAACCCGCAAGGAACAGGAGAATATTCTTACTCAGGAAGTCAAAATAAAAGAAACAATGGACAGAAAACAGGCTTTGGCAGAGGAGATAGAGGATTTGGAAGAAAAGCTCATCATTTCCAGGAACGAGATAGAATCACACAATAGTTCTCTTTCTTCGGATGAAGAAAAATACCAAAAGCTTTCCAGCGGAGTAAACGATATAGGGAAAAAAATAGCCGAAAAAAGGCAAAAGCAGGATGTCCTAAAGGATAAATCGTATGAATTGCAGATGGCGCAAAAGGACATTGATTTTAAATACCAGAGCATAAAAGAGAGGCTGGTTTCATCCTACAAAATAGACCTGGATGCCCGGATAAAGAATTCTCGTGCAGAAACTCAAGAGCTTTCAGTTTCAGGACAAGAACCGGCTGAGCCGGTTGTTGAAAACGTTGTTCAGGAAACCGATGAAAACAAACTTTGCGAAATAATTCAAGGATTAAAGGAAAAAATCGATTCCTACGGCACAGTTAACCTGGTGGCAATTCAGGAGTACGATGAATTAAAGAAACGCTATGATTTTTTAACTTCGCAGCAGAATGACCTGGTTTCGGCCAAAGACTCTCTGCAGGAGGCGATTGGAAAAATCAACCGTACCACCAGGAAGATGTTTATGGAGACCTTTGAAAAGGTCCGTGAGGAATTCCGGAATTATTTCAAGCTGCTGTTTAACGGCGGAGACGCGCAGATTTACCTGATTGACGAACAGGACCCTCTGGAATCAGGGATTGAAATTATCTGCCGGCCTCCGGGGAAGAAACTGCAGAATGTGCTCCTGCTTTCCGGAGGGGAGAAGTCACTTTCGGCAATCGCTCTAATCTTTGCTATTTTTAAAGTCAAGCCCGCTCCCTTCTGCGTATTGGATGAGATTGATGCGGCATTAGATGAAGCGAATATAGAACGTTTTGGCCGGCTTTTGCAGGAATTCATCAATGAATCCCAGTTCATTGTCATCACGCATAACAAGCGGACCATTGCCAATGCGGACTTGATGTACGGTATTACCATGCAGGAATCCGGGGTATCCAAGATTGTCTCGGTAAAATTTGCTTCGGATAAGAAGAAGGTAAAAGAAAAAACCCCAGAACCCGTAGCCGCATAAAAAGTCACAACTAATGCTTTTACTTGTGACGTGTGACCTTGTGACATTGCAACTCTGTTATCCGCAGGTGTTATTCTTTCCTTTAGCTTTTGCCTCGTAGAGCGCCTTATCGGCATATGATAGGAGGTCAGAGGTCGTAGTTCCGTCGTTGGGGTAAGCAGTCAAACCAAGGCTGGCGGTGAGAACTTTATTAGGCAGGATTTCCTGGTGTATGAACGGGTGTTTTGCAATATTTTCCCGCAGCCTTTCTGCGATCAAATAAGCTTCTTTTTTATCCGTATAGGGTAAGATAACCGCAAACTCTTCGCCTCCATAACGGCAGACATAATCCATTTTTCGGGACTGATTCTTGACTAACAAGGCAACCTCTTTCAGGATATTGTCTCCTGCCTGATGTCCGAGGCTATCATTATAAATTTTAAAATCATCAAGGTCGAGCATTATCAGGCTCAAGTTGGTGGCGGTAGCTTTTGCTTTTTCCAGTTCCACTCCCAGTAAATACTGAAAATAACCGTGGTTCCAGAGATTAGTCAGAGAATCCAGGTGTGCGCGGATAACCGTTTTTTCATAAAGCTGCGAATTTTCTATAGCCAGCCCTGCCTGGTTTGCCAGCATAATGAGCATGCGCAGGTCATCCTTGGTAATAGGTTTTTGGGTGATGAAATTATCAGCCAGGATAATTCCATTCACCTTATCTTTTGCTTTTAGAGGCACCACTACCAGTTCGTTTGCCTTTAAAAGCTGGATAATCTGGTCTTGGATGTAATTTTGTATAGTTTCCTTAGTCAGATGCAACGGCATACCTTCTAACGCACACAAGGCAAGTAAACTGTTTTTTTGTTCTTTCAGGGAAATTTTGATGTGCTGAATCTGTTGATTAAATCCTGCTTCGTGGACGGTTCCGGAGACTTTGTAAGCGTTAATCATATCTTCCAGGTCCATTTTTTCCTGCTCGACGTATTTCCAGACGCGGTTAGCTTCTTCGCCGTTTTCCGGTCCGAGAGCCATTTTTCCTTCAATGATATTTTCTTTCTCATTTACCAGGAAAAGCACAGCCCGGTTAAACCCCAGGCCGGTATGCGCGGTAACCCCCGTAAGGATGATGTACAAAACTTCATCCAGTTTCAGGGTAGTCCGCATGGCGTTGGAGATTTCATATAGAATCGCAAGTTCTGACTTGGTACGTTCAAGCTCCTGCTTAATTTTATTCAGCTCTTCCATATTAAATGAGCACATCACTTACGGAGCGCAAGGTGCGACGTAAGTTATATGTGCGAATTTAATCCCGCACCTTTCTATCATTCAAGTTTTTAGCGTAAAGCTTGAATACAAAGAAAGGTGCGGGGTAAGTTAAACCATCAAACTTATGCTCGCTAGCGCTCCATAAGTTTGGGTTTAACTTAAATTTAACACATTTTAGCTATAGTGTCAACTTATTAGAAGCTAACCCTTTCCCACCATCTCCACCCCGGAGGCGGTGAGCGTAAGGTAGATGAGGATGCAACGAAAAAACTGCGTTAGATTCTTTTAGTTATTCCGTCTATTGTTATTGGAAAGGGGGTGATAACGCATGATACGAATGTGTTGACAGCCAAAGGGTGGTAAGATATAATAAATTTCTTAAAAACGGAGGAAATAATGGTTAAAGATAAGATTGAAAGCCAGGATATATCGGACCGGCAGAAAGCCCTGGAACTGGCGCTTTCCCATATTGAAAAACAGTTCGGCAAAGGCTCAATTATGAAATTAGGCGGTAAGGTCAAGGCTGATGTAGAGGTTATACCCACAGGCTCACTTACCCTGGATTATGCTTTAGGGGTAGGAGGTCTTCCCCGCGGCAGGGTAATAGAGATATTCGGACCTGAGGCGTCAGGTAAAACTACAATCAGCTTAACCGCGATAAGAGAAATCCAGAAAAAAGGCGGGGTGGCAGCCTTTATCGATGCGGAGCACGCCTTTGATTCCACTTATGCCAAGAAAATAGGGTTAAATTTAGACGATTTGCTTATCTCCCAGCCGGATACAGGAGAGCAGGCGCTGGAAATAACCGAGACGCTTGTGCGTTCAAACGCCGTGGATTTGATTGTGATTGATTCTGTTGCTGCTCTTACCCCCCGCGCGGAAATCGAAGGCGAAATGGGCGATGCCCATGTAGGATTGCAGGCAAGGCTTATGTCGCAGGCTTTAAGGAAATTGACCGCGGCAATCAGCAAATCGCGCACGAGCGTTATCTTCATCAACCAGCTTAGGGAAAAAATCGGGATTATGTTCGGAAATCCTGAGACGACTCCCGGCGGGAGGGCGTTGAAATTTTATTCATCAGTAAGGCTGGATGTTAGAAGGATAGCTTCTATTAAAGTGGCTGATAGCGTGGTCGGCGGCCATGTCAGGGTGCGGGTGGTGAAAAATAAGGTTGCCCCGCCTTTTAAAGAGGCAGAATTCGATATCTTGCACGATGAGGGAATTTCGAAGTCTGGCAGCATAATCGATGCTGGGATTAACTTAGAGGTGCTGCAGAAGTCCGGAACGTGGTTGTCTTTCCAAAATGAAAAAATCGGACAAGGCAGGGATCAAGCGATCAAGGCATTAAAAGAAAATCCGAAACTTCAGGAAAGTATAGAAAAGGAAATAAGGAAGAAGATGAATTCCGGTATTGAATAGGGAGGCGATAAGATATGCAGGCTAAAAAACTATTTTTGGCGATAGGTTTATTGTTGGCAGGCGTAGTTACTACTGCGCAGAGCCAGAGTGTAAAAGATGAAACTTTTGAAGGTTTCAGGATGGAAGACGCGGTAATTAATGTGGCCAATACTACGGGTAAGGCAGTAGTGTCCATAAGTGCGGAAGTGACTAAAAAGACAGGGGGGGCGAGGAAGTTTTATTTCAGAACACCCGATGGAGAAACTCCATTTGGAAAAGAAGATTTCTTCCGCAAATTCTTTGATGAATTTTTCGGTGAAATTCCGCAAAAAGAATACAAGCAAATGGGGTTAGGTTCGGGTGTGATTATTAATTCCGAAGGTTATATCTTGACAAATCAACATGTAGTGGACCAGGCGGACAAAATAACCGTGATTTTACCAGACGGCAGACAATTTAAAGGGGAGGTTAAAGGCCAGGATACTCGTTCAGACCTGGCGGTGATAAAAATAAACGCACGGGATCTTCCGGTTGCCACTTTGGGAGATTCTGACAATTTAAAGATTGGACAGTGGGTAGTAGCGATAGGCAATCCTTTTGGTTTTGCTATGCAGAATCCCGAGCCCACAGTTACCGCGGGTGTAATCAGTGCGTTACACCGCACCCTGGGAAGATCTCTTTCCAGAGACAGAGATTACAATGATTTGATTCAAACTGATACTGCCATTAACCCCGGCAATTCCGGCGGACCGCTGGTTAACCTTAAAGGAGAAATTGTGGGTATTAATGTGGCAATATTTTCCACAACCGGCGGGTATCAGGGAATAGGATTTGCGATTCCCATAAATAGCGCAAAGCGCGTTATCTCACGGCTTATTGAAGGTAAAAAGATACTTTATGGCTGGCTGGGCGTTACTGTCCAGGATTTAACTGATGATCTATCCGGATACTTTGGCTTGCCCGATAAAAACGGTGTTCTTGTGTCTGAGGTTCTAAAAAATAGTCCTGCTGAGAAAAGCGGTATTAAAGCCAGCGATGTTATTAAGCAGTTTGATAATAAGGCAATTACTAATGTCAGAGAATTATTGAGTGTCGTCGGACAAACCGAGGTTGGCCGTAAAGTTAAGGTGATGTTGATACGTGATAAAAAACAGATGAGCCTGGATTTAGTGATCGGCGAAAGGCCGCAGGGAGGAGATTTAGAGAAGCAGAGCACGGTTGAGAATAAAAGCGCTGCCTGGCGGGGTTTAGAAGTCGATGATTTGAAGTCAGAAAGCGCCCGGCAGTTTAAGATTGAGGAGAAAGAAGGTGTTTTGGTAGTAGGTGTGGAACCAAACAGCCCTGCAGATGAAGCGGGCATAATCCCGGGTGATGTAATCATAGAGATAAATAAGAAAAAGGCAACAAATGTATCTGACTATGAAAAGCTGATTGGTAGTTTAAAAGGAGATGTATTAGTCAGGGCATCGCGCGGGTTCTTTATCATAAAAGAAAGCAGTGAAAGATAAAGATATATTGGCAAAAGCCAGGGAATATGCTTTTTTGCTTCTTAAATTCAGGCTGCGCAGCCGCAAAGAAATCTACGAACGCCTCAAGCGCAAAAAATTTAGTGAAGGAATAATAAAAGAAACCCTGGATTTCCTTGAAAGTAAAGGTTTTATCGACGATAACGCTTTTACCAAGGCCTGGATTGCAAGCAGGCTAAAAAGGCCATTGGGTTTGCGCAGGCTAAGGCAGGAGTTAAAGATAAAAGGCATAGACCAAGCCGTTATAGATAGCAAAATAAGAGAAATAAAAGAGAATTACAACGAGGCAGATGTAGTTAGGGAAATTGCCGAAGAAAAATTTGACAAGTTAAAAGGTATCGAGATTCAGAAGGCAAAGAAGCGCACCTATGATTATTTTATGCGGCGCGGTTTCTCGCCCGATATAGTTATCGATGTCATCAACCAATTAAAAATAAATGAAGGCTGATGTTTTAAGGGACAAATTCCTGGAATTTTTCAAATCCAAGAAACACAAGATTGTAGAGAGCGATTCCCTTGTGCCTGGTGATGACCCCACGGTCTTATTTACCCCTGCGGGGATGAACCAATTCAAAAAACAATTCTTAGGGTTGATTACGGATTTCCGCCGGGCAGCTTCTTCCCAGAGGTGCCTGCGCACCGATGATTTGGATAAGGTGGGCAAGACCGATTATCATCACACCTTTTTTGAGATGCTGGGTAACTTTTCATTCGGGGATTATTTCAAGGAAGATGCCATTGTCTGGGCCTGGGAATTTTTAACCCGGGAATTAAAAATTTCCACAGATAAACTCTGGGTCTCGGTATATAAGGATGATGACGAGGCCTGTGATATCTGGAAAGAAAAAATAAAGCTCCCTGCTCAAAAGATTTTGAAGTTAGGCGACAAAGAAAATTTCTGGCCTTCACAGGCAAAGGAAAAAGGGCCTAACGGCCCCTGCGGGCCGTGCTCCGAGATATTCTTTGACCAGGGAAGCGATAAAGGCTGCAGGAAACCGGACTGCTCTCCTTCCTGTGACTGCGGAAGATTTATCGAGGTCTGGAATTTAGTCTTTACCCAGTTTAACCGCAAAGACGGCGGGGTATTAGAGCCGTTGCCCCAGAAAAATATTGATACAGGCATGGGTCTGGAGAGGCTGGCTGCGGTGATGCAGGGAGTCTCAAATAATTTCCAGACGGATTTATTTCAACCTCTAATAGGAGAAATAAAGTCAGCTGTCAGCTCTCAGCTTTCAGCTGTCAGCCAGGGGTTGATTTACGCTATCGCCGACCATCTCCGCGCTATTGTCTTTTCCATTTATGACGGAGTCCGGCCTTCCAACGAGGCAAGAGGATACGTGGTGAGAAAATTAATCCGCAAAAGTATTCTGCACTTACGGCAACTCGGTATTAAAGGACCGTTCCTGTATAAACTGGTTCCTCTCCTGGCGGATATAATGAAGAAACCTTATCCGGAACTGGTAAAACGCAGGGAGAATATCTCCGATATTATTTTAGCGGAAGAGAAAAATTATCATACAATTCTCGATTCCAGTGATGATTTAATAGATAGCGAGTGTAAGGAGATTTATGAGAACATTGCTTCAGATGTGGCTAAAGAAGCGGGGACAAAAGCGTTCAGATTATATGATACATACGGAATCCCTTTAGAGATAACCTTAAGGAGGCTAAAGAGTAAAGGACTTCGGTTTGATGAAAATGTGGTCGTTGTTTTTAACGATGAACTCAAACAGCAAAAAGAACGTTCTAAATCAGCCAGCGCAATGCAGGGAGATGTCTTCAGTGTGAAAGAAACACAGTTAAAAGATATCCCGGCAACCGGGTTCCTGGGTTATGATAAATGCGTAACCCCGGCTAAGATTTTAAAAATTCTTAAAGATAATCAGGAAGTGCAGCAGGTATCTCCGGGAGAAGAAGCAACAATTGTCTTAGACCAGACCGTATTTTATGCGGAATCCGGAGGGCAAATAGCCGATACAGGCATAATCGAGGACAACAAAAACATATTCGAGGTCTTGGATACACGGGGATTAAATAAAATAATTCTGCATATCGGAAAAGTAAAACAGGGTTCGTTTAAGAAAGGCGATTCGGTTCAAGCCAAAGTGGAGCTCGAGCGCAGAATGGCCATTGCCAGGAATCATACCGCCACCCATCTTTTGCAGGCTGCCTTAAGGAAGGTTCTGGGAGAGCATGTCCAGCAGCAGGGCTCTCTGGTTGATAGCGACCGTTTACGTTTTGACTTTACGCATTTTAAGGATATCAAAAAAGAAGAACTGGACAGGATAGAGGAAGTAGTAAATGAATTTATCATCCGGAATCATCCGGTTGCAAAGAAAGAGATGTCTTTAGGGCAAGCCAGGGAAAGCGGTGCGCTGGCGTTTTTTGCCGAAAAATATGAGGATAATGTGCGCGTAGTTTCCGTTGAGGGCATTTCTAAAGAACTCTGCGGCGGGACACATTTGGATAATACCGGTTCAATCGGTTTATTTAAAATCATCCACGAGGGTTCGGTGGCAAGCGGCATAAGAAGGATTGAAGCTGTTACTGGTTTCGGCGCTTACAGGATAATTAAAGAAGAGGAAAATATCTTGGTTGAGGTTTCCGAAATATTGAATACGCCGCAGGAAAAAATCAGCCGGGAACTGGAGAAAAAATTAAAGCAGATAAAAGAGTTGGAGAAAAGCTTGAGTTCACAGAGATTAAACAACGTTAAATCCGGACTGGATGAGTTGATACAAAAAGGGGCAGAGATAAAAGGTATTAAAGTTATTGCCGAGATAATAGATAACGCTGATATGGATTTATTGAGGAAAACCGCAGATTTGATTAAGCAGAAAGAGCCAAAAGTGGTTGCCGCTTTAGGTTCGGATGTAGACGGCAGGGTTTCGTTAATTGCAATTACAAATTTAGAAGATTTTGATGTTTCGGCACTAATCAAAGAGATTTCTTCTGAGATAGGCGGCTCAGGCGGGGGGAGAAAAGATTTTGCCCAGGCAGGCGGCAACAAACCGGAGAATATTCAGAAAGCTTTGGATAAATTTAAAAAGTTGGTGAGGGAATTAATCAAATGAAAATAATCCGTTTTAACAGCAAACAATTGGAAAAAATTTATAACCGCGGCTATGTCAAATCTAAACGGGTTGAAGAAAGGGTAAGGCAGATTATTGACGATGTCCGTCTTGCGGGTGATGAGGCTTTATTGAAATATACCCGCAAATTCGATAAGGTCAAACTCACTGCGCGCCAGCTAAGAGTGAGTGAAAGGGAGATTAGCGGCGCATATCAAAGCATTACCCAGAATTTCGTTTCCAGTTTAAAAATTATCATTGAAAATATTGAGAGGTTCTATCGCAGGAACCTTAGAAAATCCTGGAAGAAAAAAGATGCGGACGGCCTCATACTCGGGGAGAACTACCAGCCCATTGAGAAGCTCGGGGTCTATATTCCTGCCGGGACCGCGCCTTTGGTCTCTACTGTTTATATGTCGGTCCTTCCGGCTAAGATTGCCGGGGTCAAGAATATAGTCTTAATCACCCCTCCTGATAAGGACGGTTATGTTAATCCGCATATACTGGTAGTAGCGGATTTACTTAAAGTGGATGAGATTTACCGCGCAGGCGGAGCGCAGGGTATTGCGGCTTTGGCTTTCGGGACAAAGACCATACCTAAGGTTGATAAGATAATCGGCCCGGGAAACGTTTATGTCAGCGAGGCCAAAAGACAGGTATTCGGATATGTGGATATTGATATGATAGCTGGCCCTACGGAACTGGTGATTATCGCCAACCGCTATAGCGACCCTAAATTTATTATCGCGGATTTAAAAGCCCAGGTTGAACACTCTGGCGGCCTGGCAGTGTTGATTACGAATTCCAGGGCCCTGGCAAAGACAGTAAAAGCCCAGGCCAATATTAACGGTTTTATTATTTTAACCAAAAATATCAGCCAGGCGATTGAGATTACCAATAAAATCGCTCCGGAGCATTTGGAAATCCTGGTGCAGAATCCCCAGAAAATTTTAAAAGATATCAGGAACGCCGGTGCGATTTTCCTGGGCCCTTACAGCCCTACGGCGGTGGGCGATTATGTTGCCGGGCCGAGCCATATTTTACCCACTTACGGGACAGCCAGGTTTTTCTCCGGCTTATCCGTATCGGACTTTATCAAAAGCAACCATATCATCGGTTATTCCAAAAAAGCCCTTGAGAAAATCAGGGAACCGTTGGAGAAAGTGGCCGGTATAGAAGGTTTGAGCCAGCACGTGGATTCGGTGAAAGCGCGCTTTGAATAAAAAAAGTCACAACGTCACAAAGTCACAAGTAAAAACTTAGTATAAAAAAGTGAGAGAGAAATGAATGCAAGAACATCTGAAAAGAACCGTAAAACAAGCGAAACCGAAATATCGGTTAAATTAAATATTGACGGTACCGAAGAAAGAAAAATTAATACCGGCATCGGCCTTCTCGACCATATGCTGGATTTATTCGCTTTCTGGGGCCATTTTGATTTAGAGATAACTGTCAAGAAAGGCGATTTCAATATAGATATACATCATACCAATGAGGATGTCGGTATTGTTTTAGGCCAGGCTTTTAATGAAGCCTTAGGCGATAAAAAGGGAATCAACCGTATTGGTTCTGCATCAGTGCCAATGGAAGAAGTGGTAGCGGGCGTGGCAATAGATATCAGCGGGAGGGGTTCTTTAAGTTTCCCCGGAGATCCCGGCTTTCATTCTTCCAAGAAGGAAAGTTATGAATTCGAATATGCCAAACATTTTTTTGACGCATTTGCCAAGCATTTAGGGATGAATTTAAACATCAATATAAAAGGGATTAACCCCGATTTGCACACAACTTTAGAACCTGTCTTTAAAGCTCTGGGATTAGCAATGGACCAAGCCACGCAAATCGACCCGCGTAGAAAAGGAATTCCTTCTACCAAGGGCGTAATCGATTAAGTGAGACTTATGGAGGGTGGTATAAATTAAGCTAACCGACATAACTTATATGTCCGAACTTATCCCCCACCACTTTTTGTATACGCAATGGATTCATAGATATTGGTGGTGGTGGGCGTTACCGTTTAATTTTAAAAAAAGTATTTTTTCAAAAAGTGGTGGGGGATTAATTCGCACAGCAACTTATGTTTACTTCATTCCATAAGTTGCGTGCTCATTAATATGATAGCGATTATTGACTACGGCATGGGTAACATCCACAGTGTGCAAAAGGCGCTTGAATCTATGGGCGCTCAAACCTTTGTCACTAACAAGCCGGAAGACATTAAGGCTTGCGACAAGGCGGTGTTGCCTGGGGTCGGCGCTTTTGGTGATGCTATGGCAGAGATTGAAAAACAGAAATTAGGCAGGGTTATAAAAGAGCATATAAAAAAAAATAAAGCTTTTTTAGGAATTTGTTTAGGGATGCATCTTTTATTTGATTCCAGCGAAGAATCTCCCGGCATAAAAGGGTTGTCTATTTTAAAGGGCACGGTAAAGAAATTTCAACCCCAAAATACGATGAAAGTCCCGCATATGGGATGGAATCAGTTGAGAAAAGTCACAGGTGAATGTCCGTTGTTTAAAGAGATGCCCGATAATTCTTATGTATATTTTTGCCACTCGTATTATCCTGAGCCAAAAGATACATCAGTGATTGCCGCGACCACGGATTACGTAATAGACTTTACTTCAATCGTATGGAAAGATAATGTTTATGGAGTACAGTTCCATCCGGAAAAGAGCCAGAGCGCAGGCTTAAAGATGCTTGAAAACTTTGTGAAGTTGTAATATGTTAATCATACCAGCTATAGACCTAAAAGACGGCAATGTGGTAAGATTGTATCAGGGTAGAAAAACGGATGAGAAGATATACTCCCGTAATCCGGTAGTAGCCGCCCGCCACTGGCAGAAGCAGGGTGCTCGATTAATCCACGTGGTGGATTTAGACGGCGCCTTTGCCGGTGAACCGAAAAATTTAAGCGCAGTAAAAAAAATTATCCGGGCAATTGATACCCCCGTTGAATTCGGCGGCGGAGTAAGGAGTAAAGAGACGATAGCCAAACTTTTTAAACTCGGCGTGCAGCGGGTAGTCCTGGGAACAAAGGCAGCGGAAGACGGGAATTTCTTAAAGGAAGTATTGGCGGAATTTAAAGATAAGATTATCGTCAGTATTGATGCTAAAGATGGCCGCGTATTAACGCAAGGCTGGCAGACCGCAAAACGCAATCTCGGGGCAATCGAGTTTGCCTCTTTGCTTAAAAAAATAGGTTTTAAAAAGGTAATTTATACCGATACGTCCAAAGACGGCACTTTAAGAGGGCCGAACCTCGAAGCCATCAGGGACATTTTAAGGGATACAGGTTTGCAGGTTATTGCTTCAGGGGGGGTATCTTGTTTGGATGACCTGGTTAAGTTAAGAAGACTGCAACAACAGGGATTAATCGGTGTTATCATAGGCAAGGCCTTGTATGAAGGCAGGTTTACTTTAAAAGAAGCTTTAAACATAGCTTAAAGACGGGAGGTACTCAAGTGGAAAGAAAGGTCTTAGTTTTATTTTTTGCGTTGGCGGTTTCTGTGATTTTAGTAACAGGTTGTGCTACTATGGGAGGACAAACTAAGTCCGAGATTCAAACATTAAAAGACCAGATGGTTACTTTAGAGACACAGCTTCAACAGAAAGACGCTGAAATTGACAGTTTGAGAAAGGCTTTAAGCAAGACTACCGAAGAAAAATATGCGTCGGTGAAAGTGATACGTCTGCAGACACCGGCAGCGCAGAAGCCTACAACCAAGCAGATTCAAACCGCCCTAAAGAATGCCGGTTATGACCCCGGTTCCATTGACGGTCGCATAGGAAAGTCCACCCGGGCAGCAATAAAGGATTTTCAGAAGGCGAACGGTCTTAGTGCAGACGGGAAAGTCGGTAAACAGACCTGGAGCCTGTTATCGCAGTATCTTGAAAAAAAGTCGAAATAACCGATTCTGTCTATGTTGACCAAACGCATTATACCGTGTTTAGATATTAAAGACAACCGCGTGGTTAAAGGAGTCAAGTTCTTAGGGTTACGCGATGCCGGAGACCCCGTGGAGGTAGCGGAACTTTATGACCGGCAGAAAGCGGACGAACTGGTTTTCCTGGACATCACCGCGAGTTTCGAAAACAGAAAAACGCTGGTGCAATTAGTCCAGAAGATTGCCGAAAATATTTTCATGCCTTTTACCGTAGGCGGCGGCATAGCGGATACGGATGATATAAGAAACCTGCTTAATGCCGGCGCGGATAAGGTATCCATAAATACCGCGGCGGTAAAATTTCCGGAGTTGATTAGCGAGGCCGCCAGGAAATTCGGCAGCCAGTGTATTGTGGTGGCTATAGATGCCAAAAAAACTTACAATGACATCGGTTCATCGGATTTTCACTGGCAGGTTTATATAAACGGTGGCAGGACTCCCACGGAATTGGATGCTGTGGGTTGGGCAAAAGAGGCAGCCTTACTCGGAGCAGGCGAGATTCTTTTAACCAGCATGGATTCAGACGGCACAAAAGACGGTTATGATTTGGAACTGACAAAAACCGTTGTTGAGGCGGTAAGTATCCCGGTGATTGCCTCGGGCGGTGCGGGTAAATTAGAGCATTTTTACGATGTCCTTACCAAGACTGCCGCTTGTGCGGCATTAGCGGCTTCGCTGTTTCATTACGGCGAGCTTAGCATACAGCAGGTAAAGGATTATCTAATCCAAAAAGGAGTTCCTGTACGAAATGAAAAAAAGAATTGAATTTAATATTAAGTCGTTAAAGTTTGATAGCAGGAATTTGATTCCCGCTATTATTCAGGATTATAAATCCAGCGAGGTTTTGATGCTTGCCTATATGAATAAAGAATCAATAAGAAGGACATTGAAATTAGGCAAGACCTGTTTCTGGTCGCGTTCCAGAAAAGAGTATTGGGTCAAAGGGGCAACCTCAGGCCATTATCAATTCGTAAAATCAATTGCCTACGATTGCGATATGGACGCGCTGCTTATAAAAGTGCGTCAGGTAGGTGTGGCCTGTCATACCGGCAACCGGTCGTGTTTTTATCGGAGAATAAATGTATAATCCGTCATTAGAAGAATTTTTGAAGTTATCAAAAAAAGCAAACGTTATCCCGGTTTATAAGGAAATCAGCGCGGATTTGGATACGCCCGTATCCAGCTTTTTGAAATTGAAAAAGGATAAATACGCGTTTCTCTTTGAGTCGGTAGAGGGGCAGGAGAAGATCGCGCGTTATTCTTTCCTCGGCTCGAAGCCTTCGGTCATCTTTGAAAGCAAAGGACGTAATATCCGCATAGAATACCAGGACAATAAAAAACGGATAGAAAGGTTCCTCACTAAGTGCGACCCTTTGGCCGAAATAAAGAAGCTCATGTCCCGTTTTAAAACCGCTAAGGTAAAGGGGCTGCCGCGTTTTCACGGCGGTTTTGTAGGCTATCTGGGTTATGATATGGTGAGGTTTTTTGAAGAGCTGCCCGATAAAAATGCCGATGACCTGAAAGTCCCCGACGCAATATTTATCCTCACGGACACAATACTCGCTTTCGACCATATTAATCATACAATAAAGATTATTGCCAATTGTATATTGTCGGGGGTTGAAAAACTTTCGCGAAAAGAAAAGGTTAGGATTTATCAACGTGCAATTCAAAAGATAGAATTGATTCAAAGGCAGTTGCTCAAGCCTTTAAACTACAGGCAGCCGCAAAAAGAAAAGAAGGCCCGTAAAATAAAAATAACATCTAATTTTGCAAAATCCGAATTTTGTGGTATAGTTGACAAAGCCAAGAGATACATAAAAAAAGGCGATATCATCCAGGCGGTCTTATCGCAGAGGTTCAAGGTAAAAATAGATAAACAGCCTTTTGATATCTATCGCGATTTAAGGAGCCTGAACCCTTCCCCTTACATGTTCTTTTTGAAATTAAATAAGATTACATTAATCGGCTCCTCGCCGGAACTCTTGGTGCGCTGTGAAGACGGCGTAGTCCAGACCCGGCCTATTGCCGGGACGCGCAGGCGGGGTAATACCGAAGATGAAGATAGGGCCCTGGAGAAAGAACTTTTAAACGACGTAAAGGAAAAGGCAGAACATCTGATGCTGGTAGATTTAGGCAGAAACGACTTGGGCCGGGTTTCGAAATTAGCCACAGTTAAGGTGGATAGTTTTATGAAAGTTGAAAAGTACTCCCATGTAATGCATTTAGTCAGTAATGTTATAGGAGAACTCAGCCGGAAATACGATATGTATGATGTTTTAAGAGCATGTTTTCCCGCGGGGACTGTCAGCGGTGCGCCCAAGGTCCGGGCTATGGAGATTATTGATGAGCTGGAGAATATAAGGCGGGGGCCCTATGCGGGCAGTGTCGGGTATTTCAGTTTCTCGCAAAATATGGATACCTGCATAACCATCAGGACAATATGCGTTAAAGATAATATTGCTTATATCCAGGCAGGGGCGGGTATCGTAGCAGATTCAGTCGCAGAAAGAGAATATCATGAAACAGTTAACAAGGCTAAAGCCTTAATGGAGGCATTGGTTAAATAAAAAAGGAGAGAGAAAGATGGCAGTGCGTATACGTTTAAGAAGGATAGGCAAGAATCCGAAGGGAAAACCGCATTTCCGTATCTCGGTTTTCGATGAGCGCCGTAACAGGGACGGCAGATTCATTGAGGAGATAGGGTTTTATAACCCGATATCAAAAGTCTCAAAGCTGAATAAAGAGCGCTTTGATTATTGGGTAAGCAAAGGCGCGGAGGTTTCTCCCAGAGTTAAAACTGTAGTTAAGAAGGCCGAATCAACAACACAGAAGGAGGTAAAAGATGCCACCACAACCAACGCAGGCTAATCCTTTTTTTCTCATATCACAGTTTGTCCTGATTATAGGTATTTTCTATTTTATTCTCATCCGGCCGCAAAGGGCTGAACAGAAAAAACGGCGGCAAATGTTAAGCGCCGTCGGCAAGAATGACGAGATTGTAACTACCGGAGGTATACACGGCACTGTGGTAAACGTAAAGGATAAGACCGTGACCTTAAGAATAGACGATAATGTAAAGGTAGAATTGGAAAGGAATTGTATCGCTTACATTAAAAAGACACAAGCCGCAAATCAAGGAAGCTAAATATGCAGAAAAAACTTACTATTAAGATAGCGGTGATATTGGGAATCCTCGGTATCTGTGCTTATTTTGCTTTCCCCCTGGATAAGAGGATAAATTTAGGTTTGGATTTAAAAGGCGGTATGCATCTTTTGCTTAAGGTAGACACCAGCCACCTTAGCGGAGAGGCGAAAGCCGATGCTGCCAAAAGAGCGATAGAGGTTATCAGGAACAGGATTGACCAGTTCGGCGTAAGAGAGCCTTCTATTCAGGAACAGGGTGTAGATGAAATCGTGGTGCAGCTTCCCGGAATCACAGACAGGGAAAGGGCAATTGAGCTGATCGGCAAAACCGCTCTTTTGGAGTTTAAGCTTGTCTTAAGTGACCCGGAAAAAGTAAGGGCGGCATTACAGGGTAATATCCCGGAGGGCTATGAATTAAAATATGCCCAGGAAGATAATGAGCCTCTGCTTTTGGAAAAACAGGCGGTTTTAACCGGAGACGGCCTGAAGAATGCTTCAGTGCGTTTCAGCCAGAGCGAATTTAACGAGCCGGTGGTGGGATTAGAGTTTAATGCCGAAGGCGCTAAAAAATTTGCCGAGATTACCGCCGCTAATGTGGGTAGAAGATTAGCCATTGTGCTGGACGGCAAAGTTCAGTCTGCGCCGAGAATAAAAGAAGCCATACCTTCCGGTGAGGCAGTAATTAGCGGTCGTTTCGGTGTTGAGCAGGCACAGGATTTATCCATTGTCTTAAGGGTCGGCGCTTTACCTGCGCCTATGGTTATAGAAGAAGAAAGGACAATCGGCCCTTTATTAGGCCAGGATTCGATAAATAAGGGGGTAAAGGCAAGTATAATCGGTTGTACATCAGTATTTGTTGCCATGGTTGTTTATTATCTTTTTGCAGGTTTTATTTCCGTTATTTCACTCCTCTTAAACTTACTCATGACCTTGGGAATTTTAGGGATGCTGCCGATTTTATTCCCCGGGGTCTCGGCTACTCTGACTCTGCCGGGCATTGCCGGTATAGCCTTATCCTTAGGTATGGCTGTGGATGCAAATGTTCTTATTAATGAACGTATAAGAGAAGAGTTAGCTACCGGTAAAAGTTTACGGACGGCAATAGCCAATGGTTATGAGCGGGCATTCAGCGCGATCTTTGATTCCAATCTCACCACATTAATCGCGGCATTCCTGTTGTTTCAGTTTGGCACCGGGCCTATCCGGGGTTTTGCCGTGACCTTGACTATCGGCCTTATCTCCAGTATGTTCACCGCGATTGTAGTCAGCCGCACTATATTTGAGTTTCTCTTGAACCTTGGCTGGTTAAAATCTTTGCCGATGTTAAAGTTAATCAAAGAAACCAAAATAGATTTTATCGGCAAGAGAAGGATTTTTTATGCGGCCTCGCTGATAGTTATAATTATCGGAATGGCGTTTTTGTTTAGTAAGGGCAAAAAGGCCTACGGCATAGATTTCGCCGGCGGCCAGCTGCAGGAATATAGTTTTAAGACTGATGTTTCTATAGATAAAGTGCGTTCGGTTCTTAAGGAACTGAACCTGGCTGATGCTTCCATTCAGCAATTCAAGGATAACCCGCGCGTTATCCTGATCAGGACAGCGCAGGACAACAGCAAGTTAATAACCGATAAATTAAAACAAGTTTTTCCTGATGAGGATATCCAGATCCTTAGGATAGAGCGGGTGGGCCCCGTAGCAGGCAAACACTTAAAGACAAAAGCTCTTTATGCCCTTATCTGGTCGTTACTCGGCATTCTTATTTATGTGGCCTTCAGGTTTAAACATTTTAACTTCGCCGCAGCCGGTGTGATTGCGCTTTTCCACGATGTCCTGGTGGCGCTGGGATTTTTAGCGTTTACCGGAAGGCAGATTGATTTGCTTTCCATCACTGCTTTCTTGACCATTGCCGGTTATTCCATAAACGATACGATTGTCATTTATGACAGAGTCAGGGAAAACAGCCGGCTTTTGCGCAAATCGACTTTAAAGGACCTGATTAACTTAAGCGTAAACCAGACCTTATCCAGGACTATTCTTACTTCAGCCATAACCTTGTTGACGGTAATCGCGATTTTCGTTTACGGCGGTGAGGTGCTCGGCAATTTCGCCTTTACCCTGATAGTCGGTTTTATTTCCGGCATTTATTCCACTATCTTTATTGCCTCACCATTGGTGCTGGCCTGGAGCAGGAAAGGCGTAAAGTAGGGTCCATTGTCCAACCTTTGTCCAAACCCGCATTGGACCATTGTCCAAACCCGCATTGGAACAGCAGGTAACGAGCCGCCCACCGTAGCTTTTGCGAAAGTGGGCGTTCTTATTTATGTTTAAATCCATAAAATTATATGTCGGCGGTTCTATTGAGCGCCAGGATTTAGCCGGCCAGCTTATTGGTTTCGGTTATAAGCGGCAAGAGGCTGTTTTGGAGGAGGGCGAATTTTCCCTGAGGGGCGGCATTGTCGATATATTCCCTTTTACGTTTGAATTACCGATAAGAATTGAGTTGGAAACGGATAACATCGCCTCCATTAAAACTTTTGAGCCTTCCAAAGGTAATTATCTCTGGGAACACAGGATGGTGATTATCCTTCCTTTTAAAAAAGCCGCAATTTCCAAACCAGGCTCGTTCGATGAAAAATTCCCCCTGGAGAAATTTGTAGATATAAATATCGGCGATTATGTCGTGCATAATCAGTACGGTATCGGAAGGTTCAGGGGTTTGGAAAAATTAAAATACGCCGATAAATACAAGGATAACCTGGTTATCGAATACGATAACCAGGAGAAGCTTTATGTCCCGGTTGAAGAGATGCATCTGGTGCAGAAATACATTGCCTTCCACGCAAGAAGGCCGAAACTGCACAGGTTGGGAAGCAAGGAATGGCTCCGGGTTAAAAACAGGGCAAGAAAAGGCATTCAAAAACTGGCATGGGAACTCTTATCTTTGCAGGCGCTGAGGATGAGTTCCGAAGGTTTCAGCTTTTCCGCCGATACAGAATGGCAGAAAGAATTTGAAAAGACCTTTCCTTATAGGGAAACTCCGGGCCAGATAAAGACGAGCCGGGAAGTTAAATCCGATATGGAATCGCCCCGTGCGATGGACAGGCTCCTTTGCGGTGATGTAGGATACGGCAAGACAGAAGTGGCTATGCGCGCGGCATTTAAGGCGGTAATGGATAATAAGCAAGTGGCGTATCTGGTCCCTACCACAATCCTGGCGGAACAGCATTATGAAAATTTTTCCCGGCGGCTAAAAGATTTTCCCGTGAATATCGAGATGCTTTCGCGTTTTAAGACTGAGGCGGAGCAAAAAGAAATTATCGGAAGGATTAAAAACGCAAAAGTTGATATTGTAATAGGCACGCACAGGTTATTATCCGAGGATGTCAGTTTTAAGAATCTCGGTCTGGTGATAATCGATGAAGAACAACGTTTCGGGGTAAAGGCGAAAGAAAAATTAAAGAGTTTAAGGTTAACTGCTGATGTACTTACCTTAACCGCTACCCCCATCCCCAGGACTTTATATATGAGCCTGATGGGCGCGAAAGACTTCTCCGTGATTAATACACCGCCAGAAAATAGGTTGCCTATAAAGACTGTCGTGGTAGAATATGATGAAGATTTAATCCGCCAGGCCATCATCAGGGAATTAAACCGGAAAGGCCAGGTATTTTTCCTGCATAACCGCATTGAAGACATCGAAAAAGTCAGGGAAAGAATCAGCCGGCTTATCCCTCCGGGCGCAAGGTTGGCAATCGGACACGGACAAATGAGCCCGCGCCACCTCGAGGCGGTAATGGCGGATTTCTTGAGGGGCGATATCGATATTTTACTTTCTACGATGATTATCGAGTCAGGCATAGATATACCGAACGCAAATACCATTATCGTCAATAACGCTCATACCTTTGGATTATCGGATTTACATCAGTTGCGCGGCCGGGTTGGCAGGTTTGAGCGCTCTGCTTATGCTTACTTTTTAATCTCCAGGAATGAATCAATCTCCACCGAAGCGCATAAGAGGCTTACAGCCATACAGGAATACTCTCATCTGGGAGCGGGTTTTAAAATCGCTATGGAAGACCTGGAAATCAGGGGAGCGGGGAATCTCCTGGGCGCAGAACAGCACGGATTTATCAATGCCGTGGGTTTCGACCTTTACTGCAGGTTATTGAAAGAGGCGGTTGTTAATTTTAAGAAAGCAGGTGTTTTAAATGGCTAAAATAATAAGGGTGTTATTATTGATTATAGCTGTCAGCTGTCAGCTGTCAGCTGTCAGCCGTGAAATATATGCCCAGGATAAAATCGTTGCCATAGTAAACAATGAGATAATCACTCAGAGGGATTTGGATGGTTTCGTTAATTTTATGCGTGTGCAGTTGTCCCAGGAATATAAAGGTGAACAATTAGAAAAGAAAATCGAGTCTATGAAATCCGATTTAATACAGCGTTTAATAGAAGACCGCCTTATTTTACAGGAAGCCAGGAAAAAAAATATACCGATAGATGATTCCAGGGTAAAGGCGAAGATAAGCGAAGTGAAGAGGCGGTATAATTCAGAAAGTGAATTTCGGGATGCTTTGAAAGAACAGGGGCTATCAGAGGCTGACCTTGAGGCAAGAATAAGGGAACAGGCGTTTATGTACAGTATAGTTGATAGTGAGGTAAGGTCGAAAATTGTGGTTAAACCCGTTGAAATCACGGAGTTTTATGATAAAAATACCGCTGGATTCATGTTGCCGCAGCAACGCAATTTTCAATCTCTTGTTGTAACCGCGGAATCTAAGGCTCAAGATATATTTAATGCTTTACAGAGCGGCAGAGACATAAATGATCTGGCTAAAGAATACTCTTTAACAGTAAACAGTCTCAGCGCCTTAAAAGGAGAATTGAAAAAGGACTTAGAGGATACTTTATTTAATCTGAAAGCCGGAGAGATAGCCGAACCAATCAAAATCAAAGATAGTTTCTATGTTTTCAAACTGACTCAAATCAACGAATCCCGTCAACAAACCCTCGCTGAAGTTCAGGATGATATTCATAATTTACTATATGAAAATAAATTGCAGGCGGCTTTGGCAGAGTGGTTAGATGGGCTCAAAAAATCCTCCTATATTAAGATAGTCCAGGAATAATCTTGGAGTCACCATGTCACCATGTCACCATGTCACCGGTTTTAAAAATATCAAAGTCGGTATAACTATGGGTGATCCGTCGGGGATTGGGCCGGAGATTATTGCCAAAGCGATGAAGACACTGGCGGGAATGGCGGAGTTTGTGGTTATTGGAGATAAATGGGTGTTTGAGAAGGTCACAAGGTCACCAAGTCACCAAGTCACCAGTAAAAATTTTATCAACCTGGATAATGTAAACCACAAGGGATTTGCGTTTGGGAGAATCCGCGCGGAATACGGCAGGGCTTCTATGGAATACCTGGATAAAGCAATGGAGCTGCTCAAAAATAAACAGATAGATTGTTTAGTGACAGCCCCTATTTCCAAAGAGGCGATAAATCTTGCGGGTTTCCGCTATTCAGGACATACGGAATATTTTAGCCGAACAACAAATACCAAAGACCCTGTGATGATGCTGCTGAATGAAAAACTGAAGTTTTCACTTATCACCCGGCACATACCTTTAAAAGATGTGGCTTTAAACTTGAATCGGAATAAGATAGGCAGAGCTGTTTCTTTAACCCGTGCCGCCTTAAAAAAATTATTCGGGCTGAAAAATCCGCGTATAGTGGTTTGTGGGCTTAATCCCCATGGTTCTGATAACGGCCTTATCGGGAATGAAGAGAATACAGTCATTAAACCTGCGATAGAGAAGTTAAAGGCTAAATTCAAGAATATTCACGGCCCGATGGGTGCGGATGTAGCAATTGCCAGGGCAAGCAAAAAGGAATACGATTGTATCATTGCCATGTATCATGACCAGGCTTTAATTCCCTTGAAATTGCTGGGTGATTTTACAGGCGTAAATATCACCCTGGGCTTGCCTTTTGTAAGGACCTCGCCTTTACACGGGACCGCCTTTGATATAGCCGGGAAAAACAAAGCTTGCCCTGTTTCATTAATCTCCAGCATTAAACTCGCTTTGCAATGCACACTAAACCAAAGAAAAGCCTAGGACAGAACTTTCTGAAAGATTCCAACATCCAGCGGAAAATCCTCGAAGCCTGCGGATTCGCTCCTTCAGATACTGTTTTGGAAATCGGCGCAGGAACCGGTGTGATGACCGGTCTGATTGCCAGCAATGTCAACAGGGTTTATGCAGTAGAGATAGACCACTCACTTAATCCTCTTCTAACCAGAAATCTCAAAGCTTACAGCAATATAAGTATCATCAACAAAGATATTCTAAAGTTCGATATCGAACAGTTTAAAGACAGTGTTTCCGGACGGATAAAAGTCTTCGGTAATATACCCTATTACATAACCACGCCGATAATTGAGTACCTGCTTAAATTCCGCCACAAAATTGAAGTAATCTTGCTGACCGTGCAGAAAGAATTCGGCCAAAGGATGATTGCTCAGCCGGGTTCAAAAGATTACGGCTCTTTCAGCTGTTTTATCCAATATTATACAGAGCCGAAGATTTTGTTCACCATCAAGAAAAACAGTTTCTATCCCGTTCCCAAAGTGGATTCCTGTTTTTTGAGGCTTACGGTAAGGCAAAACCCTGCTGTGGCAGTTAATGACGAAGAGCTGCTTTTTAAGATTATCCGCAAGGCTTTTCAGCAGAGGAGAAAGACGCTGAAAAACAGCCTTAAAGATGTGGTTCCATTGAAAAATCTGGAGGTATTTTTCAGGAGATATAAGATAAACCCCAAAATCCGCCCCGAAGACCTAAGCCTGCAA
>Ga0315268_10001651_pt1 | contig 25754 bp, 22 predicted proteins | sample C1_top_MG_FD_204535 | JGI IMG/M metagenome (GOLD analysis project Ga0315268, IMG submission 204535) | Sediment microbial communities from Yellowstone Lake, YNP, Wyoming, USA - C1_top | ecosystem: Environmental > Aquatic > Freshwater > Lake > Sediment | place: USA: Wyoming | collected 2017-08-01
CGCAAAGAGACCCTGGATACTTACCTGGAGGGAATCCGAAATGAGGATGAGGAAACCCGCCAGGCTGCTCCGCGCCGCCCCCAGGAGATGGTCAACGAGCTTAGCGAACTGGTACGCGTCCCACTACGCCTGAACAATGAACAGCTCCGCCTGATTGGGGAGGGTAGCTCGCAGGTAACCGGGCCGATCCGCCAACAGATCGAGGACGCCTTGATCTCAGTGAACGTCAACCGCCTAGTGGGGGCGTTTGAACGACGCTTGGGGGAGCCTTTGGCAGGACGCCTCAAGTTCAGCCAGCGCCCCACCTGGGATGAGATTAGCGATCAAATCCTCAGCGCAGTGGAGGAGGTTTTCAACCAGCGCCACGAGCGCCTGCTTGGAAAAGAAGGCCAGATCGAGCATGACCTGGAAGGTCTATTGAACCGTGTGCAGGGGGAACCCGATGACCGACAGTGGTTGAGCCTGCTCCTGGCGACCACCCAGGGAGTGCAGACCGTATTCGACCGGCGCACTCACCGCCGGACTCAACGCCAGTTCAACCGCCTGAACTACGTCTACCTGGCAGCCCGTCTTCTGCAGGATTCCGACAGCCGGCAGGTGACTCAGCAGGTGCTGGAACACCTGGAGGATGCGTTGGAACGGCTGCAAATGGCGCGCGGCATGGTGGAATGGAACCGCCTGGTGCAGATTGAGGCCACCCTTCGGCAGTTGGATGAACGCCGCCAGGAGCGCCTACAAGGGGTGCTGGGATTCGAACGCTTCGAGGAGCTATCCGATAAGGCACTGCAATCTTTCAATCCAGAAGACCGCCAGACCATCATCGAAGAGCTGGGCAGAGCACTACAAAATGAAGTGTACCGAGAGCTGCTGCTGCGGGTAATCTCCGAACAGTGGGTGGATTACCTGACAAGAGTAGAAGCGTTGCGGGTCGAAATTGGATTGGAAGCTTACGCCCAACGCGACCCGCTGGTGCAGTATAAAGGCCGGGCATCTGAGATGTTCCAGAACCTGCTGGCAGAGATCCGCATGGGCGTCATCGGCCGGCTGTACACTTACCAGGGCAGCCGGGCGGTTGCTGCCAGCCTGGAGCGCGAGCGACCTGAAGTTCCCGCCGGACCACCAGCCGGCGCCGAGACCCGGCCGATCTCTCAAGCGCAGGGCCAGAAGAAGAAACGCCACAGGCATTAGAGCCTTTTCTCTTCCCCCTCCTCGCAAACAGAGAGGGAAAATTACCTTCAAGGAGCTATCCATGACAGGCAAAGAACTTGTGATCGCTGCAATGAAACACGAAGATCTCCCGGCGGTGCCGTGGGTGCCGTTTGCTGGAGTCCATGCTGGCAAGCTCAAAGGCTATACAGGCCGTGAAGTTCTCACTGAGCCCCGCAAGTTAATGGAGGCGCTGCTGGAGGTCAACCGGGTCTACGATCCGGATGGACAGACAGTCGTCTTTGACCTGCAGGTAGAAGCAGAAATCCTTGGCTGCAAGCTGCTGTGGGCCGAAAAAGCCCCGCCCTCCATCGCCTCACACCCGCTGGCTGACACTCCTCAGATCCCCAGCCGGCTGCCGGAAAAGGGCGATGGCCGCTTGCCGTTTATTTTGGATGTAATGCGCCAGATGAAGCAGGCTGTCGGTCAGCGCACTGCCCTCTACGGCCTGGTCACCGGGCCGCTGACCCTTGCCTCGCACCTGCGCGGCACCGAGTTCTTCATGGATATGATGCAGAACCCGGAGTTCGCTCAGGCTCTTTTGGCCTTTACGAGAGATGTCGTCATCCGCGTTTCCCAGTACTACGTCGCGGCCGGCATGGACGTCATCGCGGTCGTTGACCCGGTCGTCTCGCTCGTCTCGCCGCGCCTTTTCCGCAACTTGCTCTCAGGCCCTTTCAGCAAGATCTTCAGCGCTATCCGCAGCCTGGGGGCCTTCTCATCCTTCTTCGTGTGCGGTGATGCAACGAAGAATATCGATGAGATGTGCCAGACCTGCCCAGATTCGATCTCAATCGATGAGAATATCGATATGATCTCTGCCAAGCAGATCACCGACCGTTATAACATCACCATCGGCGGCAATATCCCTTTGACCAGCACCATGCTGCTCGGCACCCAGCAGGACAACATGAAGTTCGTCGTGGACTTATTTGAAAAACTGGCTGCGGCAGGCATATCGGTCAGGCGCAACTATATCCTCTCGCCAGGCTGTGATATGCCCTACGACATCCCGCCCCAAAACGTCATCGGCATCCTGCAGGCGGTGCGCGACCCTCACAGCACCCATAAAATCCTGGAAACCTACCACACTCCCGTGGCAAACCTCCAGGTGGATTTACCGGATTATGCTCACCTCTCTCAGCCATTGATCGAGGTCTTCACGATTGATTCAGATACCTGCGCCGCTTGCGGGTATATGTTGAGAGTCGCTCAGCGCGCGGTCGAGGAATTGCATGGCAACGCCGACCTGGCCGAATATAAGATTACCCAGCCCGAGAACATCGCCCGGATTAAGAAGATGGGCATCCAGCACCTGCCGGCCATCTTCGTCAATGGGGAGCTCAAGTTCTCCTCCATCATTCCCAGCGTGCAGGAATTGTTGGATGAAGTGAGCAAAGCCAGATAAATCCAGAGCACAACATGAATCTTCACCTCGTCGGTGGTTTCCTGGGCAGCGGAAAAACCACTGCCATCATCGGTGCTGCCCGGCATTTGATGACGCAGGGCAAGCGGGTGGGTGTGGTGACGAACGACCAGGGTAAGTACCTGGTCGATACTGCTTTCCTCAGGCTTTCAGATGTGCCCACGGTAGAGGTCACCGGTGGGTGCTTTTGCTGCAATTTCGACGACCTGGAAGCCCACCTGGAGCAACTGAAGACCACCACCCAACCGGACGTGATCTTTGCCGAATCCGTTGGTTCGTGCGCTGACCTAGTGGCGACGGTAATTAAACCACTCCTGAAGCTCAGCCAGCAGGGGTACCACCCTTCCAGCTTTTCGGTTTTTACTGACAGCCGACTGTTGCACGCCCGCCTGCTAGATCTGCCGCTTCCCTTCAGCGATGATGTGCTGTATATTTTCGACCAGCAAATCTCGGAAGCCGGCCTGCTGGTGGTCAACAAAAGCGATCTGCTGTCGCGCCAGGCTCTGGAAGAGACCCAGGCGTTGGCTCAGCAACGCTTTCCACAAACGCCGATCTGGTTGCAAAACTCATTGGATACTCAACAAGTCATCGCCTGGCTGGGGCAGATCGAATCCGGCCAGGCCCCATTACCCACCCGGTCATTGGAAATCGATTACCAGCGGTATGGAGCAGGAGAGGGGCAGCTAGCCTGGCTGGATGAGAGCCTGGTGCTGAATCTGCCAAAAGGCGATACCCGGAACCAGGTAATTCACTGGCTGGAGGTACTCCTGGAACTTCTCCGGCAGCGCGGTGCAGGGGTTGGCCATCTCAAGCTCCTCCTTAAGGCTGGAGAAAGAGAGGTTAAGATCAGCTTTCCAACCCTGGAAGAGCCTGGCTGGCAGGCGCGCATCCCGCACCTCAACGACCAGCGGGTAGAGGTATTGGTGAATGCCCGGATTCAGATGGAGGCCGGAGAACTACGCCAGGTGTTCCACCAGGCGCTCACAGAATGTGGCATCTCTTACCACGTGGCAGCGAGTGAGTCTTTTTTTCCCAGGTTTCCCAACCCGACTCATCGAATTCAATAAAAATCCCCTCTCATCGAGAGAGGGGAGAAAGAATCACCAGGGGCGCTTTTGTGTGAGGGAGAGATTATACTGCCCCCCCGCCGCGCATCTTTTCCTCCATTTCCTTGATTGTCTGGCGTTGCTGGTAGATGATATCATTCACCACATCGCCGATCGAGATCACCCCCAAAAGCTGGCCATCATCCTCAATCACCGGTACATAGCGAGCGCGTTGCTCCATCATGATTTGCATGCATTCGTGTACCGTCTGGTCAGGATGGATGGTGGGGAAGTTGGTGCGCATGATCTCCCGCACCAGGGTCTCCCGGGAAGATTTGTTAAACAGGATAACCTTGCGGGCGTAATCACGCTCAGAAATCGTTCCGATCAGCTCATCTCCATCCAGCACGATTAAGAAACCGACGTCTTTATCTGCCATCATGCGCAGCGCCTGAAACACAGTGGCATCCGGAGAGATTGTCCAGGCATCCTGCCCTTTAACCTGCAAGATATGTCGGATCGTGTTCATCATCTCTGGCCTCCTATTCTTTACAAATATTTTTACTTCTCCTCGATCTCCACCTCAACCAGCTTGACCGCTGGTGATTGAACCTGGCGGGGATCACGCTCGGGAATAGCCAGGACTACGTCCATACCCTTTATCACTTTGCCGAAGACGGTATGCTTGCCATCCAACCAGGGGGTTTTGACATGCGTAATAAAGAACTGCGAACCATTCGTATTTGGCCCGGCATTGGCCATGGAAAGCACGCCTGGTTCATGCCGCAATGCTGAATGAAATTCATCGGCGAAGTTATATCCCGGGCTACCCCGCCCGGTACCGGTGGGGTCGCCACCCTGAGTCATGAAATCTTTGATTACACGATGAAAAATGGTGCCATTATAAAATCCCTGACGAGCCAGGAAGACAAAGTTATTCACCGTCCGAGGAGTTTTATCCGCGTAAAGCTGAATGACGATGTCACCCTGGTCTGTTTTCAAGGTGGCAGTGTAACTCTTCTCAGGGTCAATTGTCATCTCAGGGGGACTGGACCATTGTTTTGAGGGCATGACGAATCCTCTCTAAATAAGGTATAGAATAATTGTAACACTTTATTAAGAGATGAGAAACTGACGCTTTTCACTTTTTTTCGCGCTGGATATGCCAGACGACTTTGCCCATCACCTCCCGAATTCGCACCGCTCCGAACTCCTTACTATCCACAGACTCCGGTTGGATGCCGGTCACAAAAATCTCCCCGTTGGCGTGGTGGGTTTCTGCGACCATCTTGACTAACACGCCAAAAACCCGGTGCCGAAAGACAATCGTATCACCAACCTGCACCGGACGAAAAAAGAAGGGGATTTTGGAAATAACCACAAAATCCCCTTCCCGATACAGAGGTTCCATGCTTCGGCCGGAAACTCTGAGCAACCTGCACATTACAGAATCGGGTATACGATCTCTTCCCCAGGTTTATAGGGCGCTTTGACCCGCTTGGTAGGCACAGCCTTCGTCTCCCAATAGATCTCTGCAAAGCGGTTGACCAGACCAAGCAAGTCCAAAGCCGTCTGCCGGTTGGCCGTCTGGCGGCATTTAGAACCGAGTTGGAAAATATGGTGGGTTAGCGTCGGAAGCTCTGGGTATTTCTCGACGTGCTCTTTCTTGAAATAATCCCCAAAGATCACCCGCACTTCCCGCTTGCACAATTCAGCATGCTCTTCCTTTACGGCTATGTAGCGCGCCATGCTGTTGTTGAAATCTATTTTTTCGACCTTCTCATTGGCTACCAGTTCCCCCATCAGGTCGACCATGCGGATCACGGTCAGTGCTGCGATTTGAGCCTGGTGTGGGTCATAGATCCCACACGGGATGTCGCAATGTGCGCTGGCGCGTTTGAAGTGAAGGATTCGATCTGCAACATCAAGTATTTTATAGAACATGGTATCCTCCTAAAATATAAAGAATTGACCACTCCATATACTATCACAGAGTGTATTTACACAACTACTATTAATAATTATAGTACAGATTGGGTCTACTCAGAGGGCCGGCCGCACTCTTCATTTCCTGGTTGGAGCACTCCCCCATTTTCCAGGATATGGCTGATCTGCTCGCTGGTGATCGGGCAGCCGTACAAGAAACCCTGGATTTTATCACAGTGATGGGAGGAAAGGAAATCAAGCTGCTGGTTCGTCTCAACGCCTTCAGCAACCACTGAAAGTGCCAATGATTTTCCGATAGCAATCATCGCTGCGGTGATGGCAGCATCGTCCTCGTTCTTGGTAATGTCTGTAATGAAGGAACGATCGATCTTTAAGCTACTCACGTGGAAGCGCTTTAGATACCCCAGGGCAGAATAACTGGTGCCGAAGTCGTCAATGGCAATCTTCAACCCCATGCCGGTCAGCTCGCGAATCATGCGGTTGGTAAGGTCTATATCTTCCACCGCGGCGCTTTCAGTGATCTCCAATTGGAGCATGTGCCCAGGAATACCGGAATCATGCAGAGCCTGGCGGACGATCTCCGGCAAGTTTTGATCGCGGAATTGGCGAGCCGAAATGTTAACCGAAACCAACAGGTTATCATATCCGGCATCGTGCCATTTTTTGGTCTGAATACAGGCCTCCCGCAGCACCCATTCCCCCAGCCGCACGATCAAGCCAGTTCCCTCGGCCACATGGATGAATTCACCGGGCAATAACAAGCCACGTTGCGGGTGGTTCCAACGCACCAGTGCTTCCACGGCAATGATCTTCCCAGCACGGGTCGCCTCCACCGCGACAATCGGCTGATAATAGACCTCAAACTCCTGGCGCTCAATCGCCCGCCGCATCTCTGCATCCAGGCGTAGCAGGCTAAGGCTGCGGGCGTGCATTTCGGTGTCAAAAAGCTGGTGGCGAGCGCGACCATTGGCCTTGGCACGGAACATGGCCGTATCGGCATCCCGCAGCAGGTCCTCTGGACGTTCATAATTGGCTGCAATTAACACAATTCCCATGCTGGCGGTTGTGAATACTTCGTGCCCTTGCAGATCAATCGGGTGTGAAAGCTCCTGCTGCAAGCGTTGGGCAATCCACAAGGCCTCGTTGACCCCGTTAATATCTTCCAGTAAGATGCCAAATTCGTCGCCGCCGAAGCGCGCTACGGTATCATTGGACCGCAGGCAGCTTTTCAAACGGTAAGCCACCATGACCAGTAGCTGATCGCCCAGATTATGACCCAGGCTATCATTTACCAACTGGAAGCGATCCAGGTCCAGCAGAATCATCGCCGCTGTGTAGTCAGCATGGCGACGAGAACGTTCAATAGACCTTCGCACCTGGTCCAGGAAATACGTCCGGTTAGGAAGACCAGTCAGTAAGTCCCGCATGGCATCCTGCCGCAAACGCTCTTCCGTGACCTTACGGGCATTGATATCGGTCAATGAACCGGCCATCCGATAGGCTTTGTTGTTTTCATCACGCTTAGCCAGGCCGCGCGCCAGCACCCAATGGTAGCGTCCAGTGCGATAGAAGATACGATGTTCGCTTTCAAAAAACGGCGTGCGCCCTTCAAGATGGGCTTTCAGGTCAGCCTTGACTCGGGATACGTCTTCTGGATGAATTCGTCCCAACCATTCATCCGGGCTTTCTCGCAGACCATTCTCGGCATAGCCCAAAATATTTTTCCAGCGTGGCGAATAATAAATCCGGTTAGCAACCAAATCCCAATCCCAGATTCCATCATTAGCGCCTTGCACTGCCAGGCTATACCGCTCTTCAACCTCGCTGCGCGCCCACTCGGCCTGTTTCCGCCCGGTGATATCGCGGCACACCCCAGCAAAACCGGAGTGCGTTCCTTCCGCGTTGAACAAAGGAGTGGCACTTAACTCCACCACCACCTCGCTGCCCCCCTTACGCAGAAGGGTAATTTCCGGCAAACTGACCCGCTCATGCCTGGCAGCCGCCTCCTCGAAAATGACCGACACTTGCCCAGCCTTTTCATTCGGCATCAGGTCGATAAATTTCTTACCATTGATTTCATCCAGGCTATATCCGATCAGGTGATTGACGGTCGGACTGGAATATGAGAGAGTCAGGTTCACCCCAGTCTGCCAGAACCAATCACTGGTATTCTCAATCAGGCTGCGCAGCTTTTGTGCTTCCTGGCGCAAAACCTCCTCAGCCATTTTTTGCTGAGAAATATCCACCATGGTAATCCAGGCATAGTTCGCGTCATCGGGATGGACCGAAAAGAGAAGGTTGCAAAGGACATGAATGCAACGACCGTTAAAGGTCTGGAATACAGTTTCGCCTGCAAAATGGGGCTCACCTTTCAAGATTGCCAGCAGGTCATCCTGGACCAATGCGATCGACTCGGGCAGCAATATCGTTTGAATTGAAGAGAGAAATTGGTCTTTTGAGGGCGCCTCGAATAGTTTGAGTGTACTATCATTGACATCGACCACTTTGATCTTACTGGCAATCTGGTTGACCGATTCGGGATGCTGGTTCAGATACTCCCCAATTCCCCCAACCTCCTGAGACCGTATCTGATCCAAAACAGACTTTGCCTCACTCCATTCAATCTCCCAAATCGAAACTGCCGCCATTTGAAAGATGGCGCGGTATCGCCCTTCATTCACCTTTAGCGGCTCTTCAGCCTGCCGGTGTCCTTTCGTCCTGGTTACAAAGCTGTTCCACCAATTCATCGATTACCAACCCAATTTAATCTGGTCAGGCTGCAGATTAATTATATAACAAAAATGGCAAGCTCAATCAGGCCTGTTTTTAGAATACACTTATCAAATTTGTTACCTGTTTCTAACCACTGGCAGGCAAATTTCGTTCTGGCCATTAATTTTAAAATAAACTCCCCTGGAAAATAATCTCCCAAGGGAGTGAACAGGAGGAATCAACTATTCAATAACCATGAGGTCAAAGGCTGGCACCCAGCCGATCCCTTTGGGCCATGGTAACCACAACCTGGCAGGTCTATTGCGCTGGGGACAATGGATCGGCAGGATTGCCCGGCTGGCCGGTGCTCGGACCTGGCTCCAGAGGGGTAACCAGCCAGAGGATCAGGTAAATCAGCAACCCATGACCACCAAAAATCGCCATTAACACGAAGAGCAGCCGGACAGCAGTGACATCCACATTGAAGAAATCGGAAAGCCCACCACACACACCGCCGATCATCTTATCTTTCGTACTACGATATAATTTTCGCTTTTCCATGGTTCATACTCCTTCAACAGGATATACGAGGATGAACCAGAAAGGTTGCAGAGCTACGGCTGGTGAGCGTAGAACCAACGTTTGACTGCTTCGGCCATGCCGAAATACACCAAAACAACCAGGATCATTGCCACCAGGAGAAGAGCCGGTAAAGATGTGAATTCCAGCAGGTTGGAAAGCGGAGAATAAGGGAGCGCCAGCGTCAAGAGGAACACCAAACCAGTTGCTGCCACCATCGCAAGACTGGGCCGGCTGCGCTGGAAAGGCAAGCGGGTACGGATGGCAAAAACCACCAGCGCTGCTGAAAGTACCGATTCGATAAACCAGCCGGTGTGAAAGATTCTCTGTTCCAGACCTGCGGGGATCCCGCCCAGTCGCAACAATCCCAATAAAATGGCAAAGGTCACAAAATCGAAGACTGAACTGAGCAAACCAAATACCACCATGAAGCGCCTGATGAAGCGAATATCCCAGCGCCGCGGCCGTTTCACCAGAGCTTCGTCCACGTGATCGGTGGCGATCGTCATCTCGGGTAAATCGGTTAAGAAGTTAATCAAAAGAATCTGTTTGGGAAGCATGGGAAGGAAAGGCAAGAAAAGTGAAGCACCTGCGACGCTGAACATGTTCCCGAAGTTGGCGCTGGTCGCCATGAACACGTACTTTAACGAGTTGGCAAACGTCCTACGACCTTCCATCACCCCCTGGCTGAGAACTGCCAAGTCTTGTTTCATCAAAACAAAATCCGCCGCTTCCTTGGCAACATCGACTGCCTGGTCCACCGAAATGCCCACATCTGCAACATGGAGCGAGGGGGCATCGTTAATCCCATCGCCCATGTACCCGATCACATGTCCCTTTTTTCGTAGCGCCAGGATGATCTGCTCCTTCTGATTCGGATCCACCTCAACGAACAGGCTGGTCTTTTCCGCCTGATACCAGAAAGCCTGGTCGCTCAATTGCCGGATTTCCGCTCCAGTTAGCACACCGGTCACCTTCAATCCGACCGCCTCAGCCGTGTGCAAAGCAGCCAATTTATTATCGCCAGTGATGATCTTAAGCTCAATGCCCAAACCAGCCAGCTCCGCCAGCGCTTCCTTCACCCCAGGCTTCGGCGGGTCAAAGAACAGCAGGAATCCCAACAGGGTCATCTCCGTCTCTATCTCGTGAGGGTAGACCTTGCGCGGTGGGACCGAGCGAGTTGCCACCGCCAACACCCGGTAGCCTTGCGTGCTCCAATCGGTGAAAAGTTGTTCTACCCGACGACGCAGGTCATCGTCCAACGGGCGTACCTGACCTTCCTGCTGGAAGTCCGTGCAGATATCCAGGATTTGGTTAAACGCCCCTTTGGTGATCATCCGGTACTCCTGGCCGATTTGGACGATCACACTGAGCCGTTTGCGGGTGAAATCATAAGGGATCTCATCAACCTTGCGAGTCTCCTTTAGCTCCGGGGTTGGCTGGGCGTAAGAGAGAATCGCCTGGTCGAGCGGATTGACAAGCCCGGTCTGAAAATAGGCATTGTAAAATGCAGATTGATAAACTTGTTCGGAGGGCTTCCCATCCACACCCAAAGCGCCATCCAGCCGCACCACCCCTGCAGTCAGTGTGCCAGTCTTATCCGTGCAAAGGATATCCATACTGCCAAAGTTTTCAATGGATGCCAGGCGGCGGACGATCACCCCTCGAGCTGCCATAGCCTGCGAGCCTTTGGAAAGGTTGATATTAATGATGGCTGGCAGGAGTTGGGGAGTCAGGCCAACCGCCAGAGCAATCGAAAACAGCAGCGAATCCAGGACAGGTTTTTGAAAGAAGACATTAATTGCAAAAACCGCCAGCACCAGCAGCAAAGTCACTTCGGTCAGCAGATAACCAAAACGGCGGATGCCGCGCTCGAACTCTGTTTCAGGTGGCCTCAGGGTCAGATGTTGTGCAATCTGTCCGAAAGCCGTGAGCGTGCCAGTCTGCACCATTAAAGCTCGAGCACTGCCACTGCTTACATGGGTGCCCATGAATACGCAGTTGTTTCGTTCCACCAGGCTGGCCTGAGCAGGTACGATCCCGGGGATTTTCTCGACCGGGTAAGTCTCACCAGTCAGTGCCGCCTGGTTGACGAAGAAATCATCACTCTCCAATACGAGCCCATCCGCCGGGATCAGGCTGCCAGCGGAAAGCAAGACCACATCTCCCGGGACAACCATCTCTACCGGAATGTCCTGGGCTTTCCCGTCCCTCAAAACACTGGCCTGGATGCTGATCTGGGCCCGTAGCTTTTCTGCCGCCGCATTTGCGCTATATTCCTGGATAAAGCTCAAGATGGCGCTGCCCAGGATAATCACCAGGATGATGACCGCGTCCACCCAATCCTTCAAAAAGGCTGAAACCCCGGTTGCAAAAAGCAAAATATACAGGATCGGACTGTTAAATTGATTGAGGAATATCTTAAGCGGGGTGGCTTTCTTCCTGGCCTTAAGAACATTCGGCCCGTATTTCTCCAGGCTTTGCTGGGCCTGAGCTGAATTGAGACCTTGAAAGGTGCTATTTAAACCGGCCAGCACCTCCCTTGAAGATTGACTCCAGAAAGCGGTGCCAGAATGATCCTGATTCTGCATTATCACCTCGAATCGCTCAAAACTGGTCGAAGTTAATAGAACTGCCTGATATTATTTTATGCCATTTTCTGGAGGATACCCTTAAAAAAGCCCCTCTCCCTAGGGGATCGGGAGAGGGGGTACCAAAAAGGAGGAGAGGAATATGATTGTGATTTACGATTGTGGGCGGGCTACCAGGGTCACCTGCACATCCATAGCCTTGCCATCCCGAATGATGGTCAGAGTGACGGTATCTCCCACCTTGGTCTGGGTGATCAGGTAGCTCAACAGATCATCGAACACCTTGACGGATGTCCCATTGATTGCCGTGATCACATCCCCACCGATGGGCATATCCAATCCAGCGACCTGGGTCGTCCCAGTGCTGCCGCGGATACCAGCTTTTTCAGCAGGTGAACCCTTAGTCACATCGACGACGATCACACCGCGCTGGTTGGCATCCAGCTTCATTGCCTTAGCCATATCGGAGTTCAATGTGCCGCCAGAGATGCCCAGGTAAGGATGCTCCACCTTACCGTTCTTGATCAATTGTGGCACAACCTGTAGTACGATCGAAGAAGGAATCGAGTACCCAACACCGGAGTTGGCCTGGACTGGCGATTCGATGGCCGAGTTGACGCCAATCACCTGCCCCTCCAGATTGACCAAAGGGCCGCCCGAGTTGCCCGGGTTGATTGCTGCATCGGTCTGGATCATATCTGGGATGCTATAGCTGACACCATTGGATCCTTGGCTGTTGGCTGGCAACATACGTCCTAACCCAGAGACAATTCCTGTTGACATCGAGTTCTGCAGGCCATAAGGATTGCCAAGCGCTACGACGATCTGCCCAACCTGAACGGACTGGGAATTAGCAAACTGGACCGGATGGAGAAGCGAAGGATCCACATTCACCTTGACCACGGCCAGGTCAGAATCAGGATCTCTACCAACCACCTTGGCTGAGACCTGGGTACCATCTGAGAACGTCACAAGCACCCGGGTTGCCCCATCCACCACATGGTTATTGGTGATAATATGACCCTGTGTGTCATAGACAAAACCGGTGCCCAAGGCTTCCTGCGGACCCTGCTGAGGGGAATTTCCGCCCTGTCCAAATGGAAACTGCGGAGAACTCTGTGAACTGGCGCTCGCGTTGAGCACTACCTCAATATTCACCACAGAAGGGTTAACCGCCTTGAACAACTGGATATAAGACTGCTCCAGGCTCGAAGTATCAGCCAATTGAGCTGACTTGGACTGAGTATTGGATGCAGGAAGCTGTGGTACTTGTTGAACCGCCACTGGCGGATTAGCCGCCGAATTAAGCGAAAGCGATCCAGGTAAAACACTGCAAGCACTCACCGTTAACATAATTACCAATAGGCTTAAGAATTTACTACTCAATTTTGTACTCATATTAATTTCTCCTAGTCTTTCTGCCATCGCACCCAATCTAATGGGCTGCATGTCATCTTCGTATAATGTATTGCAAAATTGTAAAAAAATTGTATAAAAGAACTAAGAGTTGGTTAAGGCACAGGTAAGAGTTCTTTAATCTTGAAAATCGTTTCCCCCGAATCGGCAACCGGCCCTTCCAGGGCCGGTTGCCGAAACAATCATGACCAAAAGCCTGCTAATTCGCTAAAGCCTGATCAGTTTTTCCAACCAATCGACCTGCTCATGCATTCTTCTCCAGAACAGGTCTTCCCAGATATAATGGACTGCCAGGTTTCGATAGCCGGCAAACCGCTCATTGAATAGTTCAATCAGTCTCTCCACGGCAACGGGCTCATCCACCGGTGTACCAAAGAACAACCGGGAGTAAATTTTCTGCTCCCAGGGAGAGATGTGCTCAAATTCATCCAGGTGGTGAAACACATCCGATAGAAGGTAACCGACCGAAGCAGGACCAATGCCGTAGAGCCCAAGCAATGCCTGGCGTTGCTCTTGGCGCGTTTTTCTTCTCAGGTCAAACTCATCAACACTCTTTTCTGCCAAAGCCTTGCTTACCCGCTTGAGCGACCTGGCGCGATAACCGACCTTCAGATCGCGCAATTCCTGTTCTGTGGCCTGGTTAAGCGCTTCTGGCAGCCAAAAACCATAGAGCTTCCACCCATCATAATCCAGCAGAGTGCCATAGTGTTCAAAAAGGGCTTGCATCATCTGCACCGAGCGCCTTACCGTGGCGTTCTGCAACACAATGGCGATGATCAGGTACTCGTAGAGAGAATTGACGTTGATCGGTCGCATCCCTCGCCATTTGGATAGAATCGAGCCAAACTGTGGATCGTCCTGGAACCGCCGATGAAACTCGCCCAGGTCAAGCGCGAGATTGTAACGATAGTAGATTTCATCCACCAGGCTGGCAAGCACATCTCGCTCCAACCCATCCTCTGACCAGATGGAGAGAGAGATTGAGGGATGTTCAATCGTCCCCTGATTCTCAAATTTCAACCCAAGCGGTACAGCCTTCCAACGCATGCTCTGCCAGCGCACCCCCGGCTGCCACTGGTTATCTGCCGAAGGGAAATGGTCTGGTTTATGCAGGGTAGCGTCAAAGTTAAAAGGGGCTACCGGTCTAAGCTCTACAACCTGCTTGACATTCAACATAAGATTGTGGCCCTGTTTATGCCTGGCCCGATTAAACCCTCGTTGTGCTGAACATGCGCCGCGGGTTATCGACGAACATCACCTGGATATGCTCATCGGTGAAGCCCCAGCTCTTGACCAGTGGGACAAAACCGGTATAGATGGCTTCCCAGGTGCGCGTCCTGGTCTCCGGATGTTCCTTCTCTGCTTCCATCCAAATGTAGCCATCATCGCCGACATTAAAATTCACATCCATGCCGAACATCAACCGGTTTAGATACCCCTTATCGAGCAGGTAGTGCATGATGTACATTAAATCCTCATGCGGGGTATCAAACTCGAACAGGTAATTATTAAAAAACAGGCTGCCGCCTTCTTTGCATATATCTTCCAGGTACCTGGTTTCTTCGCGCAACGTGCGACCTTCCCAGCCGAACTCGGCCTCCACATGGCTGAAATAGAGTCGCTCAGGATCTGCGCCATGTTTTACCAAGATATCGAACTGGCTGCGGGCCCCTTCGCAGGAATGCAGGCAGAGTGGAACCCCGCTTTCTTTTTGTACCCGGGCGGCCGCGCGCATCACCTTCTTCTCCCAATCAGTCAGGGAAGCCTGATTGGAAGCTGCTTTGATCAACCCGGCGCGGATACCACTGCCCTTGATGCCCTCCAGCAGCTCTTTGCGGAAGCGTTCAACGCACGCTTCTTCGCTCAGAGAACGGAAGGGTTCAGGGGTGTATTTTTCCAGGTAAAAGCCGGTGCTGAGGATAATATTCAGATTAACCTGTGGGGCCAGTTCCTGATACCATGCCATCACGCGCTCCGGACGCGGCCCCACATCGACAAGCGTGTTGGCGCCTTGCGCAGCCAGCTTATTCAGCTCCTGGCAGGCATAATGGATGCTGGCGGCGCGCTTGTGATCTTCGGTCCAGTTCCAGAAGAACACATGCTCATGCATCATGGTCTGACCGAGCTGTTCCAGGCTGATCGGTCCTTTAAGGGTTTGAATGGTCGTCATAGGTTCTCCTTAATTGAATCATCGATTGGTTTTCTACCCGCCTTCACCCAGCGGTTTGATTTCCACAAATTTCATCTACAACATCTGGCGCTGCGGCACCTTGAGATTTCCAATATCAAACTCTCCCGAGCTTTTCAACGAAGCATAGTTGTTATCCAACCGGGCGATAAACGCCAACGGAAGATTTAGCTCCAGTTGCACATGCAAAACGATCTCCCCTTGCACCCAAAAAGTGATCTCCTTGGGCACCCATTCTATGGTGAAATCGTGCCATTCCGAATTAAGCTAATTAATTATACCCAGGTTGCTTCATGCGATACCGGCGGAACCAGCACTTCACTTCAATTTCAACGTTCGGCCTCTTCTAGTTCCTCCAGCTCTCCCTCCAGCGTTGCCGCCTGAAGCCGTCCATAGCGCGCCCACAACTGCTCTGCCAGGCGCCCTGGGCGAGCGCGAATGCCATAGCGCCAAAAATACTGGCACAGGCGCTGGACATCACGATGGAAGATGCTTTCAGCATCTGGGTTTTGGCGCAGATCGACTGCCTGGGGAAAATCGATGATCTTGAACTTGCCTTCCCAATACAGCACATTATAGGCCGACAGATCGCCATGAACACAATGCAGCTCGAGCATTCGCTCGATATTCCATAGCAGCCGCTCAAAGATCAGGCGTGCTGCTCCTTGCTCCAGGTTCACCTCGTTGAGGGTTGGAGCAGTGACCCGCGAATCGCCCAGGTATTCCATCAAAATCGTGTTACTGCCTTCAGCCAGCGGGCGAGGAACATCCAGACCAGCCTGGTAGAGTAATTGCAGGGTCTTGAACTCATGCTGCAGCCAGGAGACGTGTTGCAGTTTCTTCCCAACCGCAGTGCCCTTCTGGACTGCCAGGGTCATGCGCCGGTCACGCACCACCTTGCCATACTCATCGATCAGGTCGCGCCGCTGACGGTAACGAGCATCATTCCGCAGGTTACGGAACATGCGCGGCCGGTAAACCTTAGCCGCCAGCAATTCCAGCCCGGTCTGCGGATGAGCCTGGCAGCAATAAACGGTGGCTTCTTTACCGCCTTTCGCTTTACGCAGCACATCGAGGATCAAGTGGCGGTCATAAAACGCCCCCAGGTAGCTCAAGATCCATTCACGCTCATGGCGCGAGGAAGTAAAGGTGGGCAAAAACGCCTCCTCGGCGCCCACCAGCCCGCTCCCTTCATAGCGCAGCAGCTCATCCAGCACAGCGTGATCGCTGCGTCCAGCACTGCTTTCCAGGACCGGGCGCTGTTTATGATGCAATTTTCGACGTTCGCCAACATACTCGAAATCTTCATCGAGGAACAACTTTGGATTGATGCGAGGCATAGATTTGATCAACTCTCTTCCCACGCCCAACCCTTCAGGCGACTTATCCGCTTTTTTTCGAAAATCGGAAAAGGGAAGGTTCAGGCGAGGGCTATCCTGGTCCTAAAATACAGACCAGCTATGAATTAAAAATCACGGGCCGAGAGCGCACCCGTGGTCAGGATTCAGTTGCAGAAAAAGGGAAAATCGCTAACCGGAAGGCGCACCCGTCAAGGCACAAAAGCACCATTTAACATGGTACAGGCAGAAAGCAAGATTGATTGAGCCATTGACATAAGGTTGCGCCTCCTTTCTTCGAAAAGTTTACTACATTGGTCTCATTTTACATAATGGCAGGGGAATTGTCAAGGAAAATGCCTGCGATGAGACTGGCGTCACCCCTGTGGATCGTATGGTAGAAAACAGGATTTCTGGTGAAAATCCAGGGTCCGTTGGGTATCCGATGGATTTTTTTCTCGAATTGGGGTATGCTTAACCATAGTTCTCAAGTTTCTGTTTGAACGCTTATACCATTTTTCGAACAGGAGTTAGCCATGATTAAAGAAACGGTCAAAGAAGCCGAAGTCCGCATGAAAGGCGCGATCCAGACTCTTGAAGAAGATTTATCAGGCATCCGCACCGGACGTGCTTCCCCTGCCCTGGTAGAGCGGTTGCACGTTGATTACTACGGCATGGCAACCCCGCTGATGCAGCTTGCGACCATCAGTGCACCTGAGGCGCGCCTGCTCATGATCCGTCCGTTTGACTCCTCGACGCTCAAGGCAATCGAGCGCGCCATCCTGGCTTCTGATCTTGGCCTAACCCCCAACAACGACGGAAAGGTGATCCGCCTTAATATCCCTCCATTGACCGAAGAGCGCCGCCACGATCTGGTCAAGGTCGTGCATAACCGGCTAGAAGAGACCAGGGTTGCCATTCGCAACATACGCCGCGACCTGATCAAGGACCTGCGCGAGTTCGAGCATGAAAAACTCATCTCCAAAGACGATCTGGAGAACGGCGAGGAAGACCTACAAAAACTGACCGACCGCATCATCGAGCAGGTGGATGCCATTGGAGAGCGCAAGAATAGAGAAATTATGGAGGTTTGATCCTCAGAACGATGAGCGCTGAAGAAGGTAAAGAAATATTTCACAAGACGCCCACCCACGTAGCAGTGATCATGGATGGGAACGGACGTTGGGCTGCGGCACGCGGCTTGCCCCGCCTGGCTGGGCATCGTGCCGGCACCGAAAACCTGCGCCGCATCATCACCGCCAGTGTGGAGTTCGGCATCCGCTATCTGACCATTTACGCCTTCTCCACCGAAAACTGGGGACGGCCAGCGGAGGAAGTGGAAGGACTGATGACTATCGTAACCGAGGTGATCGACCGCGAGTTGGATGAACTACACCGGGAGGGGGTGCAGCTCCGTCATATCGGTCGCCTGGAACACTTACGCCCCGAGTTGCGCCAGAAAGTACTGCACGCGGTGGAAATCACCAAAAACAACCACCGTCTGATCCTCAATGTAGCATTCAATTATGGCGGGCGCGATGAGATCATCTGCGCGATCCGCCAGATCATGGATGAAGGGATCAAGCCTGAGGCGTTAACTGAGGAATTATTCAGCCATTACTTATTCACCGCCGGTGTGCCTGACCCAGACCTGATCATTCGCACCTCAGGTGAAATGCGCATCAGCAACTTCCTGATCTGGCAGGGGGCGTATTCCGAATGGTATGTCACCCCTACCTATTGGCCTGATTTTGACAAAGAAGAATATCGCAAAGCAATTATAGATTACGGTCAGCGCGACCGGCGCTTCGGGCGTGTTTCTGTGGCGCCATCTTGTGAAGAGGGGGCCGAGGAACATGCTTCGTGAACGACTGATCGTCGCTCTCTTGCTGGTTCCCATCATTATTTTGCCGATCGCGGCTGGCGGCTGGGTATTCAACCTGTTCATTGCCCTTGTCTTGGGAGTCGCCGCGTATGAATACAGCCGTATCTTTCGCTCAGGCGGTTATTTTCCCTCCCCAATCCTGACCGTCACGGGGGTGGTTTTTCTGGCGCTGGCCCGCGCTGCGGGGGATTTCCTGCTCAGTGCGATGGTCCTGGCTGGGCTCATCCTGGTGACCATGAGCTGGTCGGTGATCGCCTATGAACAAGGCCAACAGCAAGCCGGAATGGATTTCGTGATCACGTTGGGCGGGATTGTCTACCTGGGCTGGGTTGGGCCTTACCTGATCTCCTTGCGCGCCCTACCGGATGGCAAGTGGTGGATCCTGCTCTCATTATGCTCGATCTGGATCGCCGACGCTGGCGCCTATGCAATAGGTCGCCGGTTCGGAAAACACCCTCTTTCCCCGCGGGTCAGTCCCAAAAAAAGCTGGGAAGGATACCTAAGCGGGATCACCTGGGCGCTGGCTGCTATGGTGATCCTGGCGCCACTTTTTTCATTCGTTGCCGCCAGCGTCAGCCTGCTTAAAGCCCTGCCGTTGGGGCTGGTGATTGCCATATTAGCCCCGCTTGGCGACCTGGGAGAAAGCCTGATCAAGCGCCAGTTCAACCTGAAGGATTCGGGTAGACTCATGCCCGGACACGGTGGGGTCTTTGACCGGCTCGATTCCTGGCTGTGGGCGGGAGTGATCGGATACTATATGGTGACCTGGCTTACCTGAGGAAGTGAAGAGAGCATGAAAAGGAAAAACAAAGCGCCGGGCTCAAGCAGCCCGGCGCTTTTGTTTCGATCTTCCAGGAATCAGAACCGATCAGCGAATTTCGAACGTCATATCGGCGTTGACGGTCAGCAGCAACTGCCCGGCTGCCACCGGCACCTGGCCAACACTTGCCGCTTGCGCGCCCCCTTTGCCCTCATAGACTGGCACCGGGCCACTGGGAACATAGGTGTTGACTGTAATCAAATTCCCCAACTGCACGCCAGAGTCGGCAGCAATCTCTTCCGCATTCTTGCGAGCGTTCTCAATCGCCACCTTGCGAGCCTGGGTAATGGCGCTGGTCTTATCCAACACATCGAAAGACACGCTGTTGATGCTGTTGGCACCGGATTTAACCACCGCATCCAGCATCTGACCAAGCTTCTGCAAGTCACGCACGGTGACAAAGACCGTGTTGTTGACTATGTAAATTACACCGGTCATCTTCCCTTCGGGGCTGTACTGCTGCTGGGGAGAAATATTGAAAGCGCTGGTTTGAATATCCTTGGCTTCCACTCCAAGCTTGGCCAGCTCATCGGCCACCGCCTGCGATTGGACATTATTCTGGCTCAAAGCCTCGGCCACATCAGGGCTTTGACTTTGCACACCGATGTTCACATAAGCCACGTCCGGAACGAGATACACTTCACCAATGCCTGAAGCTGTAAGCTGGCGAACTGGTGCATTAGGATTGTTGGTTGGCTGCTGCGGCGCACAGGCTGCCAGGGCAAGCACTAAAATTAAACTGGTAAAGATCCATAAGATACTGCGTTTCATTGTAAGCTCCTTGGTTTAGTAGATCAACTCATACCCATTAAACGCAGAGAGCGATGAAAAGTTCCCTGCCCGGTGGAGTTGGGTGGATCCACCTTTTTCCTGCATTCCCTGGCTAGAAACCAGCGGCCCACCTTACAAAAATGCAAGGTGGAAGAGTCTAAACTGCCACCTTAAAACTCTTGCTTTCCCTAAAAGAAACTGCTAAAATAATATTGATCTCTCTACCGGTTGCCCCCCTCAATCGGTAGGGGGATCTACTTTTTAAGGCAGGTATTCTACCCGCAGGCGACCCAGCACCACACGAACGTTCAGGTTAATCTTGGGATTTCCCTGACTGTTCTCCCCATAGATTGTTCCACCCTGCTTACGAAAGCCTGGCGCTAAGGACACCCCAGCCAGGACATTATTAAGCTTTATCTCTACTGAAGCTCCATGGGGAACGCGGAGGACCAGTTCCCCCAGGGTCAGCCTGGCATCGCCGGGAAGGTCGCTTTTGAGGGGTGAGAGGATCACCACTTTCCCAATGATCGCACTCGCATAGAAAGACCGGAACTGCAGAGCCTGTAAATCCAGCACCTGATCGCCAACCGTCACTTCAGCCATGAGTCTCAGGGGTACCTGTGACGTCAACCGGAAATTCCAGCCCTCCTGACTTGAGCTAACAAAGAGTGGATAAGGGAAATCCGCGCCAGTGCTTTCGAGCTTCAGGTTGGCCCGGCCATCTTCAAAGCCAGAATCCAAGGCCAGCCGCTCACCTCTTGACAGGTGAGCCGTCCCTTCCAGCAGGATGCCCGGGGTGGCCCCACCCTCAATCGTCAGGTTGCCCGAACGGGGTGCCAACCAGATCGTCGCCCGAGTGGCATCATCGAGCGGAAAAGATTGGCGTTCGGTGCGAGCGATCGGCGCGCCCGAGATAGCGGTCACCAGCCAGACCAGGGCCGCAACCAGCAATACCCCAGACACAAATCCAATCGTGCGCGTAGCTGGCGAGTGGTGACCCATAATAATTTCCAGTCCCAGAGCGATGATCAGCACCGGCCAAAAACGCACAATCATCTCCCAGGTGCTGAAAGGCAGGTAACCCAAGTTGGCCAACAGAAAAATTCCCCCCAGGCCAATGAAGAGCAGGGGGTTGACCAGCCTCTGACCCTGGAAGAGCGCATCTAATCCGCCCAGGACCAAGAACATCGGCCAAAGCTGGAAAAGGCGATCCCAGCCAATCTCCAGCCCGGTGATGGTAGTGCACAGCAGCATCGCCCCCAGCGCAATCAGCATCAGCGGCAGGAAAATGCTGCGTGGATACCGCCGTTCTCGGCCAGAATCAAGCACTAACCTCCTCCAGGGCGAAATGCCCGCCAGAGGAGAATCCCTCCTGCGATGATGAGCAGAGCCGGCCAGATCAAGTCGCGAGTCAGCCAGCTCAACCAGGCCAGGTGCAAGTTCTGCAAGAGGAAGAAGATACCCGCGGCGATCAAGCCAACCCCCAGGTAAAGCGGTGCATGGGGATGCGGCCGGCGCACCGCGTCGCCAAATTCCTGGCCGACCTGCCCAACCCGGTTGCTGAACTCACCGGAGATCTCCCCCGGCGCCACATCCTCACGCGGCATGAGCAGCCAGAGGATCAGGTAAATCATAAAGCCGACCCCATCGGCCACCGTCAGGATCACAAAGAAAATACGCACCACCAGCGGATCAATCCCCAGGTAATGCGCCAGCCCGGCGCACACCCCACCCAGGACCACATCCGTGCGGCTACGAACCAGTCTACGTTCCATCGGATATCCTTTCAATATTTCAAACCTGTAAGGGGCAGGAGGATGGACACCAGACAGGCAGGTCTTCCTCCATCCTGCTCCCTAAGTGATCATTTTACTCTGTCCCATGCAGCGAGCGGTTGATCTTCAGCGTCTGCGCATCCGGCCAGAGAAGGCTACTTCCTTACCGCCCGTACCACCAGGTACCCGCCGAAGACAATCAGCGCGACCGGCCAGAGGTAATTCACCCAGCCTTCCGAGGAGATAGCCACCCCGACCCCGATCAACGCCAGGATTCCAGCCGGAATCCACGGCCAGCGCATGTGCTCATCCCCAACGCGAATCAGCCCCAGGATAGCAAAGGTCAGCGCCAGCCCCAGGAAGAACACTCCACCGATCTGCAGACCACCCGACTCGGGGACACCAGCTACCACTGCCAGGGTGAGGAGAGTCCCCCCTGGAATGATCGCCCACCAATTCCCGCGCGCCAGCAGATACACCAGGCAAAAACTCAGGCCCAGGCCAGCCAGGAAAATCGTGCCTCCAAAGCGCGCTAAGGACGGCGCCAACTCGCCCAGGGCAATCAGCACTCCCAGGCTTAAGAGAGTCAGCCCCGGAATAACCGCCCACCACTGGCTACGGTCGGCAATCAACACGCCCAGGAAGACAATCCCGCCGAAGGCAAAAAGAGCTGCAAACAGCAGACCGGGCAGGCTGCTTTGCGGTCCAAACACGTTCAGCTGCTGCAAGAGAGCCACCGCGCCCAACAACAACAATCCAATTCCCAAGAGCGTACGCCAGTTTAGAATTTTCATCCTGTCCTCCAATGATCGAAAAAGGTTAGAAGAAACGAAGTCAGCAGAAAGGCGACTGGCAGGGCAAAGCCCTTCACCTCGGCTACCAAAAGGGATCAGCGCACATCAATCCCTCCCATGCCGGTCTGAATGTAGATTTCGGCCCGCTGGGTTGCGCTATCATAACCAGGCGTCTCATATCCTGCAGGGCTGCGCGGAAAGCGGTTGGTATCTACGTTGATGCCGGAAAGCCCGCTATCGATCCGGATGCGAGCCGCCACCCCTTGCGGGATGCGCACATCCACCCCCGCTACCCCAGCTTCGATATGGACGCGGGTATATCCTGCCTGCGCCGGCAAGCTCAGGCGCGTGGAGCTGGCGCCCGTCTTGACGTGCAGCTCATTCACCTGCAGGTCGGTCAGGTCAGCCACCGTCTCGCTGGCACCGCTTTCAATCAACAGCTTCATCGGAATTCCCCTCGCCAAGTTCAAATCCCAACGAAGACCCTGGGTATAACCAAAGGGCGGAAAAGGAAATACCATTCCATGGGGGGGACGCAGTGCCAGGCGGACTCGGTCACCGCTGCGCTGGATGGAGTGCTCCACACCTTCCAGGAAGGTGCCCTGCAGCAACATTCCAGGGGCGACTGCCGAACCGAGTTGAATGCGCCCTGCCCCATGGTGCAACTCCACTTCGGCCGAAGATGCGTCCTCCAAGGGGATGCTCAGCTCCTTTACCTCGCGGCTACCGCGGTCAATCGCCGGGCTGAGCAGGAACCACACCCCCAGCAGGATCACCAACAACGGCCAAAAGAAGGTCCAGAAGCTGCCAGGTAGCAGGTTCAGAGAGTTAAGCAGCAACAGAACGCCGACCAGAAGAATCACAGCCCCCCAGAACAGGTTGTTACGTCGCATAGTTACCTCCTAAAGGGATGACCTAATATAGAAATACGAAAAAGAGAAGAAATGGTCGCGCCCCCGCCGACCATCCGGATTCCCTTCGGACAGATCCTTTAGATCATTGCCTACTTGATTCGTATTATATACCTATGGCCCGGAAAGCCATGGTTTTAGGGCAAGCGGGTTTTAAACGATTCAGACCCCCACCCCACGCCAGGGGCGGGTGAAAAGAGAATCTGTGGAGTTTCATGGCGGCGTAGCCTCCTTAGAACTCCACAACCTCCTGTCATCCTGCACTTACCTGGGAAAGAAGTCGATTGGCCCATTCATTTTTGCAGCTGTAAGGGAGGAGGATTCAGCGATGGCGCCTAATGCGATTGCTCCAGCCAGGGTTTTTTGGCTCTTGACCAATTGGTATCATTGGGGTATAAATTGCACCCAACAATTGAATAGCATGTGAAACTCTTATCCAGAGAGGTGGAGGGACGGGCCCTGTGAAACCTCGACAACCAGCCAGCATGGTATGGTGCCAATTCCTGCGGAAGAATATTCTGGAAGATGAGAGGAGAACAGCAGCCAAAATTGCTCGCCTCTTCTTATGTTCAGAAGAGGTTTTTTTGATCCTACGACCATCCCCTGCTCCACGCTCTTCGTGTGGAGCAAATGAAAGGACTATATATGCCGATAAAAATACCCGATGATCTGCCCGCCATGCAAACCCTGACCCAGGAGAACATCTTCGTCATGGGTGAAGATCGCGCCCTGCACCAGGACATTCGGCCTTTGCGGATCGGCATCCTTAACCTGATGCCGACCAAGATTGCCACCGAAACTCAATTACTGCGCCTGCTGGGGAATTCTCCACTGCAGGTGGAAATCACCCTGGTGCGAACCGCCACCTACCAGAGCAGGAACACCCCAGAAGAGCACCTGCTCAATTTCTATGTGACTTTCGAAGAGATCAAGGATCAAAAGTTCGATGGCTTTGTCATCACCGGTGCACCAGTCGAACACCTGGCTTTTGAAGAGGTGGATTATTGGGAGGAGCTGACCCGCATCATCGACTGGCAGCACAGCCACGTCTTCTCCACCTTCTATATCTGCTGGGGAGCACAGGCCGGGCTATATCATCAATACGGAATTCCCAAATACCCGCTACCGGCCAAGCAATTCGGAGTCTTTCCCCATCACATCACCCGCAATCATGTCAAGCTGCTGCGCGGCTTCGATGATATTTTCTACGTCCCGCACTCGCGCCACACCGAAATCCACCGTGAAGATATCGAGAAAGTCCCAGAGCTGGAGATCCTGGTCGAATCCGAAGAAGCTGGCGTTTACATTGTCGCCACGCGCGATAACCGCCAGGTCTTTGTCACCGGCCACTCAGAATACGACCCCCTGACTCTGAAGGCCGAATACGACCGCGATGTGAAGTTGGGCCTGCCGATTGCTATTCCCCGCAACTACTATCCCAACGATGACCCCACCCAGGTGCCGATCGTGCGCTGGCGCAGTCATGCCAACCTGCTCTATTTCAACTGGCTGAACTACTACGTCTACCAAGAGACGCCCTACGATCTGGCGCAAATCCATGAATAAGCGCTCTCACCAGGGCAATCCGGAAATCCGCATTCCAATCTTCCATGGTGTATCTAAAGGAGAATTCAATGCCCAACCTGACCCAACATAAACTCGGCTTCAGCACCCGCCAGGTGCATTCCGGCCAGCAGCCTGACCCGACCACAGGCGCACGAGCCGTGCCGATCTACCAGACCAGCTCATACGTCTTCCACAATACCGAACACGCCGCCCGTTTGTTCTCGCTGCAAGAAAGCGGCAACATCTATACCCGCATTATGAACCCGACCAGCGATGTCTTCGAGCAACGCCTGGCTGATCTGGAAGGCGGGGTCGGGGCGCTGGCAGCCAGCTCCGGACACGCCGCCCAGACCATGGCGATCCTGGCTTTGTGTGGGGCGGGCGACCACATTGTCTCGGCTGCGACGCTTTACGGCGGCACCTACAACCAGTTTGCCTACACTTTCCCGCGCCTGGGGATCGAAGTCACGTTGGTGGATCCTGCCAACCCGGATCATTTTCGCCAGGCGATCCGGCCCAACACCAAGATACTCTACGGTGAGACGCTTGGCAACCCGCGCATCAATGTGTTCCCCTTTGAGGAGGTCGCCAGGATCGCCCAGGAATACCAAATTCCACTGATGATCGACAACACTTTCGCCACACCCTATCTCTGCCGGCCGTTTGAGTGGGGCGCCAACATCATCGTCCATTCGACCACCAAGTTCATTGGAGGTCATGGCACCTCGATTGGCGGAGCGATCGTGGATGGCGGCAACTTCCCTTGGGCCGCAAACCCGCGCTT
>Ga0315268_10001653_pt1 | contig 25748 bp, 26 predicted proteins | sample C1_top_MG_FD_204535 | JGI IMG/M metagenome (GOLD analysis project Ga0315268, IMG submission 204535) | Sediment microbial communities from Yellowstone Lake, YNP, Wyoming, USA - C1_top | ecosystem: Environmental > Aquatic > Freshwater > Lake > Sediment | place: USA: Wyoming | collected 2017-08-01
ATCTAACCGTGGCAGCTATCCCGGCCCGATGGCGGGGGTGGGGGGGGGGCATGACGGCGACGATCATCGACGGTAAGGCGATCGCGGCCGGGGTGCTGGCCGATCTGGCGGAGCAGCTGGCCGAGTTGCGCGGGCAGGGGGTGGTGCCGGGGCTGGCGACGATCCTGGTCGGCGACGACCCGGCCAGCGCCACCTATGTGCGCAACAAACACCGCAAGGCGCGCGAGCTGGGGCTGTTCAGCGTCGAGCACACGCTGCCGGCAAACGCGCCGGCCAGCGACGTCCACGATCTGATCGATCAGCTCAACGCCGACCCGCGCGTCGACGGCATCCTGGTGCAGCTGCCGCTGCCGCCGCAGATCGACGTGCTGCAGGTGGTGACTCGCATCGATCCGCTCAAGGATGTCGACGGCCTGCATCCGATCAACGCGCTGCTGCTGGCGGCCGGTTTGCCGCGGCTGGTTCCATGCACACCTGCTGGCTGCGTGCGACTGCTCGACGCGATCGGGGTGCCCCTGGCCGGCCAGCACGCGGTGGTGATCGGCCGCAGCGGTCTGGTCGGACGGCCGCTGGCGCAGCTGCTGCTGGCGCGCCACTGCACAGTGACCCAGTGCCACTCGCGCACCCGCGATCTGGCGTCGGTGGTCGGGCTCGGCGACGTGGTGGTGGCCGCGGTTGGCAAGCCGGGCTTGGTGCGCGGCAGCTGGTTCAAGTCGGGAGCGGTGGTCATCGATGTGGGCACCAGCCGCGGCGACGACGGCAAGCTGGTCGGCGACGTCGAGTTCGTTACCGCCGCCGAGCGCGTCGCGGCCATCACGCCGGTGCCGGGCGGCGTCGGACCGATGACGATCGCCATGCTCATGGTCAACACGGTTCGAGCGGCCAAGCTGCGCCGCATGTGATGGGTCCTGGTCGTGACTGAACACGCACAGGTTCCTGCGGTGCGCGGCGCGCGCGCCGTGGTCGCTGCCGTGCTGTCGGTGCTGCTGCCGGGTAGCGGCAGCTGCTACCTGGGGCGACTGGGCACGGCCTGGGCGGCGCTGACAGTGGCGATGGTCGGGCCGCTGTTGGCGGCCCTGCTCTGGCGCGCCGGCGCGATCGGCGTCTGGGGCGTGCTCGCGCTGGCGGGCAGCGCATTGCTGCTGGGCCACGTCGGCGGCGCCGCTGGTGCCGCGATCGAGGCCTGGCGTGGCAGCGTCAAGCGTCGCTTTCGGACGGCGGTGGGTTACATGCTGCTGGCGACCGCGCTGCTGGTCGGGTTGCGCACGCTGACCAACCAGCTGCTGATGGCCAGCTTCGTCGTCGCCACCATCGCCATGGAACCGACCTTCGAGTATGGCGACCGGGTGCTGGTCGAACCGCGGCCGGCCGGGACCCGCTACCGGCGCGGCGAGGTCGTCATCGCGCGTGACCCGGTCAGCGAAGAACACTTCATCCGGCGCGTGGTGGCGCTGGCCGGCGATCGGGTCGAGCTGCGCGGTGCCGAGCTGTCGGTCGACGAGCAGCCGCTGCGCAGCGGCGTGTGCACGGCCAACCAGGCCGAGCGTTGCTTCGTCGAGAGCAGCGCAGACGGGATGCGCTACCCGGTGGCAGACGAGATGGGCGAGGCGGCGCTGCCGGTGCAGCTGACGGTGCCGGCTGGCCAGGTGTTGCTGCTGCGCGATCGCCGCGACGCCAGCGCGCCGGCCGAGCCGGTTCCGGCCGACCATCTGATCGGCAATGTGCGAGTGGTCTGGTGGTCGCACAATTTTGGCGGCGTGCGCCCCGAGCGTGTCGGTCGGTTGCCGGTGCTGTCGAGCGCAGCGCCAGTGGAGTGAACGGTCCATGTCGGCAGGCGACAGGCGCTGGCTGCGACGGTCGGCCGACGGCGAGCTGGCGTCGGCGCGCGACCTGTTCGCCTGGCTGGTCGGTGGCGTTGGCCTGCTGTTCGCTTTGATCACCGGCCTGGTGCTGGCGCAGGGCAGCGGAGGCCGTGGCTGGCTGACGGTGGCGGCGCCACTGTCCGCCGCAGTCGTGGCGTTGCTGGCGGTCGATCTGTTGTGGGCGCTGTTTCGGCACCGGCGCTGGGCCACGCTGCTGCCGCGGCTGGCACTGCTGCTGCTCAACGGCGTCTTCTGCTTTGCCGAGTTGCTGGCGCTGGTTGCCGCGCTCGGGACGCGCTGAATCGCGACGTCTAAACTTTGGCGCCAGTGCCATCGAGCACCGCGCGCAGCGCAGCGATCTGCTTGGCTGCCTCGGGCGTCAGCAGCAGCAGGGCGCGAAACGCGGCCGCGTGCGCGGCGACGTCGAGGCTCTCGCCCAGATAGAGCGCGGCGACCAGGTCGCGCCAGCGCAGCAGCTCGCGTCGCAACGCGCGCCTGATCTGCTGTCCGACCGTGAGGTCGAGCAGGGCGAGCACGCGCTCGTAGGCCGACCGCCGCCGCTCGCGGTCAGCGGGTGCAGCCAGCTTGCCAGCGCGGTTCATCTCGTTGCCGATCATCAGAATCTGTTGATCCAGCGAGAACGACGCCCAGCGCTGCGGCGAGAGCGTTGCATGCTGCGGCATCAGATCGCCTCGCCCTGGCCGATCAGATCGAACACCAGGGTCCGTATTTTTTCGCGCAGCGCCGGGTCGGCGACCTCCATGCTGCGATTGTCCTGCGCCGGCCGGATGTTGATCAGCGCCGTGTACTCGATGCAGTCGTCGCTGCCGCGGCCCGGAAAATAATTGGCGCCCCACAGGTCGGCTTGCCGGCTGCCAGCCTCGAGCAGCACCTGCTCGGCGTCGGCATGCAGCTCGCCACCGACCGCGATCAGCCGACGCTCGAGGTCGACTACCAGCTTGACCATGTCACCGAATGTACCGGCGACCAGCCGGGCCAGCTCGGCGCGATCGATGCGCTGCTCGACGACTGCGATCGCTGCTGGGAGCCCGCTCATGTTGCACTCACGCTTGGGAAATGCGCTCGCCGCTGGCGCCCGGTCAAAACTCGAGGATCTCTTTTTCCTTGGCAACCAGGATGTCGTCGACCTGTTTGATGCAGGCGTCAGTTTCATCCTGGATCTTCTTGAGGCCCTTCTTGGCGTCGTCCTCGGGCACGTCGCCGTCCTTCTGCAATTGCTTGACCATCTCGTTGGCGTCGCGGCGCGAGGCGCGGATCGCGACCTTGGCCTCCTCGGCCTTGCCCTTGGCGGACTTGACCAGGTCGCGCCGACGTTCCTCGGTCAACGGCGGGATCGGTACCCGCACGAGCTCGCCGTCGGACTGCGGTTGCAGCCCGAGGTCCGAGGAGCGGATCATCTTTTCGATCTCGCCCACCATGTTCTTTTCCCACGGCTTGATGGTGATCAGACGGGGATCGGGCACGGCCAGCGCCGCAACCTGGTTGAGTGGCGTCGGCGTGCCGTAGTAGTCGACGCGGATACCGTCGAGCATGGCCAGGTTGGCGCGGCCGGTGCGGATCTTGGCCAGCCCGCGCTTGTAGGCGTCGATGTTGTTGACCATCTCCTTCTTACAGTCGGCACAGACCTCGTCCATCATGGCGTTCTCTCCGTCTTGGTCACCGTGCTCAGGCGTCGGCCTGGATCAGGGTTCCGACGCTCTGGCCGGTGACAGCGCGCTTGATGTTGCCGCGCTGGTGCAGGTTGAAAACGATCAGCGGCAGCGCGTTGTCCATGCACAGCGACACCGCCGTCGCATCCATCACCTTGAGCTGCTGCTGCAGCACCTGGAGATAGGTCAGCTTGCGGTAAAAGGTGGCGCGCGGATGCTTGACCGGATCGGCGCTGTAGACCCCGTCGACCTTGGTCGCCTTGAGCAACACCTGGGCGCCGATCTCCATCGCGCGCAGCGCCGCGGCGGTGTCGGTGGTGAAGAACGGATTGCCGGTGCCGGCGCCGAAGATGACGACCCGCCCCTTCTCGAGGTGGCGGATGGCGCGACGCCGGATGTAGGGCTCGGCCAGCGCTGCCATCTCGATCGCGGTCAGCACACGGGTCGGTACGCCTTGCCGTTCGAGCGCGTCTTGCATGGCCAGTGCGTTCATCACCGTCGCCAGCATGCCCATGTAGTCGGCACTGGCGCGGTCCATGCCGCGCGAGCTGGCCTGAAAGCCGCGAAAGATGTTGCCGCCGCCGATCACCAGCGCCAGCTCGACGCCGAGAGCCTGCACGTCACGGATCTCGGCCGCGATCTCGGTCAGCACGGGTTCGCTGATGCCGTATCCCTGGTCGCCCTGCAGCGCCTCACCGGAGATCTTGAGCAGCACCCGCCGGTAGGCCAGCTTGGTGGTGCGTCGCGCAGGGGTCTTGGTCGCCATCAAAGGGCTCCTTGGGCGCGCTGCGCCACAGCCGAGTGGTGCTTTTCTACGACGGGGCCGGTGGCGGGTCAAGGAACGGTCGGCAGCGGCAGAAAGGAGTCACCCCAGCTGGCCCGATGGTATGATACGCCGGTACGCAGCCGAGACGATGCGATGGCCAACAGCCGCCTGCAACCACAACGCCCGGTGCCGCTGGCCGCTGGACCCAAGATCTCCGTGCGCTCTGGCGATACCTGGGCCTCGCTCGCGCTCAGGCACTACGGCGACGCCATGCTGGGGGCGGCGCTGGCCGAACTCAACGGTCGGCCAGTGCAGTCCAAGCTCAGCCTGGGCGACGACGTGGTGCTGCCCGCGGCGGATGAGCTCAACCGCCGTATCAATGTCGACCTGCCCGATCACAATCCGTACGCCGGCACCACCGGCATGCATGTACTGCCGACGCGCGACGCTGCGCCCGGCGACGACAACTCGGTCGCGCGCGATGCCCGGACCCGGCTGCTTCGTGCCAACGCGGGCATGGGGCTGCACGCCAAGGGCGGTGGCTGGATGCCGGTGTCGCAGAACAAGCAGGCCGAGAAGCAGAAGCGGCGGCGCAAGCCGGCGCCCGAACTCGACGACAAGTGGTTGCGCCGGCTGGCCCGGCTGTCGCCGCGCTCGGCGATGAAAGTGGCGCGGCTGGGCAAGGTCGGCACCGGACCGACGCTGACGCTGCTCGGTGGCCTGCGCGAGGCCGACAGCGGGACCGAACGGATGGAGCTGGTGCAGCGCTTTTTGGCAGCCTACGGCTCCGAGGCGCACCTCACTCTCAAAGAGCTGTTGCGTGCGGTTTCCGACTGAGGCTCAGTTCAATGCGTGATGGGCGACCGCGCCGCTGCCGCGACCGATCGGGTGGTCGCAGCAGAGGGCACGGTCGAGTCGGCGACGCGCCCCGATGCAGGCGTCGCGCTCGCTGAGACCGCGCGCGAGCGCGACCGCGATCAGGGTCGATAGTGCGCAGCCGGTGCCGTGCGTGCGACGCGAGCAGCGGCGGGCACCCCAGATCAGCGCAAAGCCGCGGCCGTCGACCACGACGTCGATGGCATCACCCGCCAGGTGGCCGCCCTTGAGCAATGCGCAGCTGGCACCGAGCGCGCGCAGTGCGCTGCCCGCCGCCAGCATCTGCTCGACATCGCGGATCGGCTGCCGGCACAGCGCGCTCGCCTCGTCGAGGTTGGGGGTGACCACGTTGGCGCGCGGGATCAGCTCGGTCAGCAGCGCGCCGCTCAGGTCACGGCGCGCCAGCGCCCGACCCCGGGTCGGCCGCAGCACCGGGTCGATCACCAGTGGCCCGCGAAAGCGGGACAGTGCCGCCGCGACCGCAGCTGCAACGGCGGCGTCGTGCAGCATGCCGATCTTGACCGCGTCGACCGGCAGCCGGTCGAGCACCCCGCGGATGGCAGCTGCGACCAGCGATGGCGCGATCGCAACAACCTCCCGCACACCGGTGCGCGCCTGCACGGTGAGCGCGGTCGGCACCGCCATGCCAAAGACCCCGCTCGCGGCGAGTGTCGCCAGGTCGCCTTGCAGACCGGCTCCCCCCGCCGGGTCAGAACCTGCGATGACCAGCACCGCTGGAGCGCGCCGCTGCCCGGTGGTCGGTCCTCGTCTCACGCATGCCCCCGTCGCTGCGCCGCTCACAGCGGCAGCCGGTCGAGCAGTTCCCTCTGTTGCCGATTGCGCTCCTCGTCGGCCAGCGCCTGCGCGATCTGCTCGACCGCGCGCGGCGTGCCACCGGCGCGCAGCGCCGCCACGCTGGCGGCACAGGCGCCGCTCAGGCGGGCCGCGGCCAGCGCCCGCTCGCGCCAGTTCGGGCGGGTCAGCACCCACTCCATCTCGTCGATGACGGCCAGCAGCGCCGCCCATGGCGTCACCTGATCGGGACCCAGCAGTTCGAGCACGTCTTGCCATGGCGTGCGACCGCGGCGCGCGCTCGCGATCGCGCGCCGCCACTGGCTGGAGGCGCGATCGATGATCGCGCGCAGGGTGCGCAGCGCCCGACGCGCCCCGGCCAGGTCGGCGATGGCGGGCCGCCGCTGCATCAGGGTCGCGCCGCGCGCGTCACCGGCGGCGTCGAGCAGCCCCGCCACGTGGCTGCGCAGTGCGCGGTCGAGCCAGCGCACCGCCAGCGCGCGCTGGGCGGTCGTCGCCAGGCGCGGCAGCAGCTGTTCGATCTGGTCGAGCTGGACCACGGAGCGCATCCCGCCAGCGCGGTCACTTGGATTTTTTAGGTGGCTCGGGGGCGGCCACCATGATGACGACCCACCAGACGTCGGCTTTCTTGCTGGCGACGCCGACACCGATGAAGGTGAAGCGCTTGTCGGTCGGAGTGGCGCCCGGCGTCACCTCCTCGGCGCCGGTCACCTTGAACATCTCGCTGCCGGCGAAGTCGAGCCCGTGGATGTCGCCCAGGATGGCGTCGGACAGCGTGCGCCCCATGTCGTCCTTGTCCAAGAACTGGTTGGTCTTGAGGTTGGATTCGGCGATCTTCTGCGCATACTGCTGCAACGGCTGGTGCACGGTGAGCGGCGCCGAGCCCTTGCGCGAACGCGCCAAGTTGACGCGGTCGACGATGGCGTCGCGCAGCTCGGCCGCGTTCTTCGGGTTGTAGGACTTGCCGAGCGTCTCGACCAGGAACAGCCGCTTGGGGGCGCTGGCGTGGCTGGCGATGGCGACCGCGCCGGTGGTCTGCAGCGGGTCGAGGTGGGTACGCCGCTTGACCGGGCTGCTCATGATCGCGGTCTGCAACGCCGCTGTCGACATGCCGTCGGCCAGCGTCTCGGTGTAGTTGGTCAGCGCGCGCTCGCCTTCGATCTGCAACTTGGCCAGGGCCTCCTGGTCCGGCGGCGACAGCGCGCCCTGCGCTGCATAGTCGGCCGCGCGCTTGCCCGCCATGCTGGCCAGCGCGGCCGACCACTTGAGCGGTTTGGCGCCGTTTGCTGCGCGGTCGGCGTTGAGGTTGTCAAAGGCGCGCTTGACCAGATCCTCGGTCTTGGCACCGTCGGCGTCAGCGGCCGGCGCTGGCGCATCGGGCAGGCTGGCCGAGCCGATCCGCAACCACCAGCGGGCGGCGGCCTCGATGCCGCGGCCGGTGCGCGCCAGCACCTCGATCGTGTACAACCCGTCGCCGCGCTGCGGCACCACCAGCGCGTCGAACGCGCGTTCGTCGCGGTTGAGCGGCACTGTGTCGATCTCGCCCTTGGGACCGAGCAGCAGGATCTCCTCGACCCGCGCCGAGCCTTGGGCTGCGCCTTGCACGCGCAGCTCGTCGCCGACCGAGCCGCGCAGCGGCAGCTTGTTGAGGGCGACCACGGCCCGCGCGCAGATCGCGGTCTCGACCGGTTTGTCGACCAGCCCGCACTTGGCCGGCGACAGCCGCCGCAGCTTGGACGCAAATTCATCCAGATTGTCGGTTGCGCTGCGATAGACCTCCCACTGCGCGAACGGCGAATTGGCCTCGGCCATGGCCAGCGCGATCTGGGTCGGCGACTCGACGCGGTTGGCGGCGATCGCCTGGGCCACCTCGCCCAGCTGGTGGTCGGCCAGGTCGACGTTCAGCGCGACCAGTTTCTTGTCCAGCTTGGAGCGCAGCTCGACCGACGACACCGGGATGCGCTTGGGTTGGCACATGCCGCCGAGCGAGGCGAGCGCCACAGCGAGCGCGACCGCGAGAACAGTTGGACGGGTTTTCATGAGCTGAAGATCCTAGTCCCTGGTTGGATCTGGTCAAGGTGACGGTGCACCTCAGACGTTCCATGCGAACAGCGGGCCGCCCTTGCGTTCGGCCGCCAGCTCGGCCGGCTGGAATAACCGGATCACGCCATACTCGCCGTCGTAACCGGCCTCGCGCGTCACCTGGCCGCGCCGCATCCGGCGCAGCGCCTCGGCCAGCAGCGGTGACGCCGCGCGCTGGACCTCATCGAGGTCGGCCCGTTCGAGCAGGTGCAACTCGGGGCCGAGCCGAGCGATCAACCGCTGGTACAGCTGCTCGACTCGCACGCTGCCGGCGCCGACCCCCGCGATCTCGGCCAGCACCTCGGACAGCGGGATCAATGAGCGAAACGGCGCGCGCCGACTCGGCCCGGCGCCATCCGGGCGGTCGGCAAGCAGTTCGACCCGGTGCAGCACGCCGACCGTGACCGGTTTGCCGCAGACCGGGCAGCGACCGTCGAGCTGGCGCGTCGCGGCCGGCTCGAGCCGCGCATTGCAGGCTCGATGGCCGTCGAGGTGGTACTTGCCCTGCTCCGGGAAGAACTCGATGGTGCCGCCATAACCGACGCCGCTGGCCAGCGCCCGCCGCAGCGCGAAGTAGTCGCGCTCGCACTCGAAGACACAGCACTCGCGGCCGAGCTTGGGCGGCGAGTGCGCGTCCGAGTTTGAAACCAGCCGGTAGCGGTCCAGCGCCGACAGCCGCCAGTTCATCGGCGGGTCCGACGACAGACCGGTCTCGACCGCGACGATGTGGCCGGTCAGGTCGCGGTAGCACTCGGCGATTGAATCGAAGCCCGACTTGGAGCCCAGCACCGAAAACCAGGGCGTCCAGATGTGGGCCGGGATGAGCATGGCGTCCGGGCTGCTGGTCAGCACGATCTCGAGCAGGTCGCGCGAATCGAGACCCAGGATCGGCCGACCGTCGGCGTTGAGGTTGCCAATGCGGCCGAGCGCATCGACCAGCCGCTGCACCGCAGTCAGGTCGGGCAGGCAGATCAGGTGGTGCACCTTGCGCGTGCGCGCGCCGAATTTGTAGATGGTCGAGATCTCGACAGTCAGCATGAAGCGCGTGCTCGCGGCGTCCGCGCCATCCGGGGTGGCGCCGGTGGCAACCTCGAGTTCGGGCCGCAGCCGCCACAGCCCGGGCTCGGCCGGCACCAGCTGGTCGGTGATCTCCTGGCGCCAGACCGGGTGGGTGATGTCGCCGGTACCGACTACGGCGAGGCCCTTGCGGCGCGCCCACAGCGCCAGGTGCTCGAGGTCGCAGTCGCGGCTGGTGGCACGCGAGTACTTCGAATGCACGTGCAAATCGGCGTAGAAGCGCACGAGACCCTCGCGGTTGGCGCATTGTCGAGAGCGGTCGCTGCGCTGTCAACCGCACCGCGAATCCTTGGCGGCGGACGCCGGCTCTGATACGGCAGCACCGATGTGATTGCGTTGGAGGGTCCCATGGCAGGCAATACCGAGTCCATCATCACCTTGGGCAGCGGCAGCAAGATCGACGTCGAGGTTGGCGGCCACCTGATCCACACCGATCAATCGCGTGCCGACGGCGGCGACGACAGCGCACCTGCGCCGTTCTCGCTTTTCGTGGCCTCGCTTGGCGCCTGCGCCGGTTTCTACGTGGCGAGCTTCTTGCGGTCCCGCGAGCTGCCGACGGCCGGAGTGCGGCTGCGCCAGCGCCTCAACTACGACGCCGCGACGTACTCGCTCAAGAGCATCGATATCGACGTCGAGGTGCCGCCGGACTTCCCCGAGAAGTACCGGGCGGCGCTGCTGCGAGCGGTCGACATCTGCGCGGTCAAGCGCGCCATCCAGGCGCAGCCGAGCTTCAACACCAGCGTGGTGACGACCGCTGCCTAGCACGGTCGCTTGCCCGCGGCCCGGGCCGGCTGCATACTTCCCGCCAGCGAAATTGAAAAACAGGTGGCCAGGGTGAGCGTCGAGGGAGGCCGGATCGTCATCGTCGGTGCCGGGCGCGGCGGCTTCGAGCTGTTGCGGGTGCTGGTCAACACGCGCGATGTCCAGGTCTGCTACGTCTGCGACGTCAACCCCGATGCGCGCGGCATGCTGTTCGCGCGCCAGCACAACATCCCGTGCGTCAGCCGCTTTGCCGACTTCGTCAACGACCCGGCCATCGACCTGATCTTCGAGTGCACCGGCCGGCGCGAGGTGTTCGACGAGCTCAACCGGCTCAAGCCGCCGGCGGTCAGCCTGATCGGTTCGGCCGGCACCCGGGCCATCTTCAGCCTGTTCGACCACTACGACGAGCTGTCGCGCAATTTGCAGTCGGTCAAGCTCAACCTCGAGCGGCGCATCATCGAGCGCACCGACGAGCTGGAGCGGGCGCTGGCGGCGCTGGAGCAGGAAAAGCAGACCAGCGAGCAGCTGTACGAGCGCGAGCGGCAGATCAACGAGGACAAGACCAAGTACCTGATCCACACCACACACCAGCTCAAGGCGCCGTTCGCTGCCATCCAGAGCTATGTCGACGTCATCATGGAGGGCTACACCGGCGACATCAGCGGCGAGACGCGCGACATCCTGGGCAAGGTCAAGCGACGCTGCGAGCTGCTGCAGGAAAACATCCGCGACATGCTCGAGCTGGCCAAGCTGCGCGCCCACCTGGTCGACGACTTTGCCCGCGACCGGTTCGATCTGCGCGAGCTGGTCGACGAGGTGATCGAGCGCGTCAGCGGTGCCGCCACCGCCAAGCGAGTGGCCCTGGTGGCCGAGGGCGACACCGGCATCCAGCTGACCACCCATCGCAAGCACCTGTACGACCTGCTGTCGATCCTGGTCGAGAACGCGGTCAAGTACTCGCCGGCGGAAACGACCGTGCGGGTGGTGGTGCAGCCGGGCGTCGGCAGCAAGGTCGCGGTCGAGGTGCGCGACCAGGGAATCGGAATCGTGCCCGAGCACCGCGAAAAGATTTTTGGCGAGTACTTTCGCGCCAACAACGCGGTCCGCTTCGAGCCCAACGGCACCGGGCTGGGGCTGGCGATCGCGCTACAGCTGGCGCGGCGGCTGGATGTCGAGATCAAGGTCGAGAGCGAGATCGACAAGGGCTCGACCTTTACCGTGCAGCTGGGGTAAAGATCTGCTGTACCACCGGGAGGTGGTGCAAACACGGAGAGTGTGATGAAGAAGATCTATATCGTCGATGACGATCGCAACATCGTCGAGTCGATGTCGATCGTGCTCAAGAAGAACGGCTACGAGGTGCTGGCCCAGTACGACGACGAGAACCTCGAGCAAAACCTGCGCAACACCAAGCCCGATCTGGTCATCCTCGACGTGATGTTCCCCGAGGATTCGTCGGCCGGCTTTCACATGGCGCGCCGGATCAAGAACGACCCGACGCTGGCCGGCATCCCGATCCTGATGCTGTCGGCGGTCAACGAGAAGGGCATCTACGTCGGCAAGTTCTCGGACAAGGACCTCGACGACAGTTTCTTGCCGGTCAACATGTTTCTCGAAAAGCCGGTCAGCCCGTCCGGCCTGCTCGAAAAAGTGGGCATGTTGATCAAGAAGTAGCGCGCCTCACTTCGCCTGGCGCCGCACCCAATCGAGCCAGCCGGCCAGGTTCTGGCCGCTGCGCGCCGACAGCTCGAACCATTGCACCGAAGGATTGACGCGCTGCAGGTTGTCGCGCAGCGCGACCACGTCGTAGTCGAGGTGCGGCAGCAGATCGATCTTGTTGATGACCACCAGGTCAGCCCGGCGAAAGGCGAGCGGGTACTTGAGCGGCTTGTCCTCGCCCTCGGTCACCGAGTGCACCACCACCCGCTGGTGCTGGCCCATGTCGAATTCGGCCGGGCACACCAGGTTGCCGACGTTTTCGACGAACAGCAGGTCCAGCTGGTCGAGCGCCACCTGGTCCAGCGCCTGGCGCAGCGTGCTTGCCTCCAGGTGGCAGGCGCCGCCAAACGACTCCGTCATGATCTGCACCGTCGGCACGCCCTTCTTGGCCAGCCGCTCGGCGTCACGGGTGGTGGTGATGTCGCCGACCACCACGGCCATCCGCAGGTCGTCGTGCAGCGCTTCGATCGTGGCCTCGAGCAACGCGGTCTTGCCGGCGCCCGGGCTGCCCATGATGTCGATGACATGGACGCGGGCGTCGGCAAAGCGCTTGCGGTTTTCGGCCGCGACGCGATCGTTGGCCTCGAGGATGTTGGTGACGATGCTGATCTTCTGCTTGCCCTTGCCTGCCATCTAGTCCACCTCCACGGCCGTGATCGACAGCTCCTGACCGCTCAGCAGCGTGACCCGCGGCGAGTGGCAGGCGTTGCACCAGAAGTTGACCTCGTCGATTTCGAAGTCGGCGTTGCAGGCAGCGCAGTGGCCGCGCACCGGGATCAACTCGATCTCGAGTTGCACCCCGGCCAGCTCGGTGTCGCGGGTGACCACCTCGAACATGAAGCGCAGGTTGTCCGGGATCACCGCGGTCAGCCGGCCCACCCGCAAGCAGATGGTGCGCACGCGGCCCGATATCTCGCCGCTGGCGATCCGCTCCTGGATGGCGGTCGCGATGTTTTGCGCGATGCCCGCTTCATGCATGCTGGTCCGACTCCTGCTTCTTTTGCCCACCCAAGCAGCACTAGCAGATGCGCGGCAGTTGCGCGCCCTCGAGCGCGACCAGCGGCCGGTTGCCACCAGTGACCGTGTGCAGTACCACGCCGCGCTCCACCACCACCTGGCCGATGCGCGCGGCCTGGGCGCCCCGGCGGTGGCCGCGCAGGGCATGCAGCGCAACGTCGGCCTGGTCGGACGGTACCACCGCAATCAGCCGCCCCTCGCATGCGACATACAGCGGGTCGAGCCCGAGCAGCTCGCAGGCGGCGCGCACCGGCCGCCGGATCGGGATCGCAGTCTCGGTCAGCCGCATGCCGACGCCCGACGCCGCGGCCAGCTCGGTCAATGTCGTCGCCAGGCCGCCGCGCGTTGGGTCGCGCATGCAGCGCACGCCTGGTGCGGCGACCAGCAGCGCCTCGACCAGGTCGGTCAGCGGCTGGCAGTCGCTCTGCAGATCGCCCTGGATGCCAAAGCCCTCGCGCGCCACCAACACTGCGCTGCCGTGGTCGCCGATCGGACCGCTGACCAGAATGGCGTCTCCCGGCTGGCACGAGGCCGACGATAGATAACGGCCGACCGGCATGATGCCGAGGCCGCTGGTGTTGATGAACAGCTGGTCGGCCTCGCCGCGGCCGACCACCTTGGTGTCGCCGGCCACGATACGTACCCCGGCCTCGCTGGCGCAGGCGGCCATCGAGGCGACGATCCGATCGAGCAGCTCGATCGGCAGTCCCTCCTCGAGCACGAAGCCAGCGGTCAGGTAGCGCGGTTGCGATCCGACCATGGCCAGGTCGTTGACGGTGCCGGCAATTGCCAGCTTGCCGATGTTGCCGCCGGGAAACTGCAGCGGCTTGACCACGAAGCTGTCGGTCGTGAGAGCGACCCGCGCACCGCCGTCGACCACGCTGGCGTCTTCGAGCTGAGGCGGACTTCCCAGGTGACGCACGAACACGTCGCGCACCAGGCGCGCCGTGGCCGCTCCGCCCTCGCCGTGATCGAGCAGGATCGTGTCGGACATGCGGCGTCAGCCTCCGTACCGGTGATAGGCGGCGCAGGCACCCTCGCTCGAGACCATGCATGGTCCGACCGGGTGCGCCGGCACACAGGCCTGGCCAAACAGCGGACAGTCGGGCGGCAGCAGCAGGCCGCGCATCACCTCGCCGCAGGCGCAGCCGCGGTCGAAGCCGGGCGCGGGTGCCACCTCGACCGGGATGCGGCGCCGCGCATCGAACCGCTCGAACTCGGGCGCCAGCTCGAGCCCGCTGCCCGGGATCGTTCCGATGCCGCGCCAGCTCGAGTCGCAGACCCGAAACACCCGTTCGAGCAGGGCGCGTGCCGTGGTGTTGCCCGCGTCGGTCACGGCGCGCCGGTACTGCACCTCGACCGCGGCGCGGCCAGTGGCGATTTGCTCGAGCAGCATGGTCACGCCGTCCAGGATGTCCAGCACTTCGAAGCCGGTGACGACGCACGGGATGTGGTGCTGGTCGCAGAGCGGCCGATAGGCGGCGCTGCCGATGATGGCGGTGACGTGGCCCGGGCAGATGAAGCCATCGATCCGGGCGCCGCCGCCCGCGAGCAATGCGGCCATGGCCGGCGGTACCAGCTTGAAGGCCGGCAGCACGTAGAAGTTGTCGACAGCCGCTTCGGCTGCACGCACCAGGGTTGCGGCCACAGTCGGGCTGGTGGTCTCGAAGCCGACGCCGATGAAGACCACGAGCTGATCAGGAATGTCTTGGGCCAGCGCCAGCGCGTCGACCGGCGAGTAGACGATCTGCACGCGCGCGCCGGCCGCCCGCTCGCGCTCCAGCGACGAGGTCGCGCCCGGCACCCGCAGCATGTCGCCAAAGCTGGCGACCACCACGCCCGGCTCGCGCGCCATCGCGATCGCCTGATCGATCTGTTCGCGCGGCGTGACGCAGACCGGGCAGCCGGGTCCAGACAACAAACGCAGCGGCCTGGGCACGCGGCTGCGCAGGCCGGCCTTGCTGATCGCCATGGTGTGCGTGCCGCACACCTCCATCAGCGCGAGCGGCCTCGTCACCAGCTCGGCGATGCGGCCGTAGCGCTGTTCGGCCTCGACCTGAGCGCGCACGTCACTGCCTTTTCCAGGGGCTGTCGGGCAGCCCCTCGCCGGCCGGGCGCAGGTCCCGGCCGGCTTCACCCAACCAGCGCTACGAGTCGGCGGCGGCCTCGACCTCTTCGAGCAGCGCGATCACCTCGGCCGCCTCGGTCGCGTTCATGCGCTGGATGGCGAATCCGGCGTGCACCAGCACGAAGTCGCCGACCTGTGCCTCGGGCAATAGATCGAGCATCGCCTGTCGCTGGACGCCGCGAAAGTCGACCACGGCGACGGTCCCGTTGATGGTCTTGATCAGCCCTGGCACAGCGACACACATCGTCTAGGACCTCGGGCCAGCGCCTGCTGCCGCATCTGGTGCGGCGTTGGCGACCAGGATCTGGCCAAGTGCGATCCCGCCATCGTTGACCGGGATCGACCCCGGCACTATGGCGCGCAGTTTGTGTGCTGTCAGCTGTTGCGCGACCAGCCGCGTCAGCAACCGGTTCTGGAACACGCCGCCGCATAGCACGACCTCGGTCGGCGCGCCGCCATCTCGTGCCGCGCTACAAGTGCCAGCCCACGACTGGGCCAGCGCCGCGTGAAAGGCAGCTGCCAGGTCGGCTGCAGCGACGCCGTCGAGCAACCCCTGTACCAGCGTCGCGAACAGCGGCGTCGGGTCGAGCACGAGCGCCGCGTCGTCTGCGCCCCCCTGTGCGAACCGCAGCTCGGGCGCGCGGCTGGCCACGCCGCGCCAGGCCAGTTGCTCGAGCTCGATGGCGGCTTGCCCCTCGAAGCTGACCTGATCGCACACCCCGAGCAGCGCCGACACCGCGTCGAACAGCCGGCCCGCGCTCGAGGTGGGCGTGCAGTTGAAGTCGCGGTCGACCATCTGTCGCACCACATTCAGCTCGTCCTCGGCCGGGCGCGACCAGAGCTCGAGCGGAAGCTTCTCGGCGTCTGGCACCAAAACATGCACGTAGGCGATCGCGGTCCGCAGCGGCCGCCGGATGGCCGCGTCCCCGCCGGGCAGCGGAAGCGGCAGCAAGTGGGCCACGCGCCGAATTCCGCTGGCATCGCCGACCAGCAACTCGCCGCCCCAGATGGTGCGATCGAGGCCGTAGCCGGTGCCGTCGAGCACCAACCCTTGCACCGGCCGGTCGACGCCGGCCGCGGCGCAAGCCGCGACCAGGTGCGCGTGGTGATGTTGCACCGGCACCCGACGCCGACCCTTGGACAGCTCGTGCGCCAGGCGGGTGGTCAGGTAGTCCGGGTGCAGATCGTGGGCGATGATCTCGGGATCGATCGAGAGCCAGCGCTGCAGCTTGCCGATCGACTCGACCAGAAAATCCAGCGTCTCGCTGTTGTCGACGTCGCCGATGTGCTGCGACAAAAAAGCGCGTTTGCCGCTGGCCAGGGCAAAGGTGTTGGTCAGCCAAGGCCCGACCGCCAGTGTCGGCTTCACCGCGGTGCGCAGCGCGATTGGCAGCGGCACGTGGCCGCGCGAGCGCCGCGTCAGCACCAGCTTCTCGTCGGCGACGTGGCCGACCGAGTCGTCGCAGCGGTTCCAGATGGCGCGGTCGTGCACCAGCAGCACGTCGGCGATGCCGCCGAGTAACGACACTGCCTGCTGGTTGTCGATGACGATCGGCTCCTCGCTGCGGTTGCCGCTGGTCATCACCAGGCAGCGTGGACCGTCGCCGACGAACAGCAGATGATGCAATGGGGTGTACGGCAACATCACGCCGAGGTCAGCACGGCCGGGTGCGACGCCCTCCGCGATCGGCAGCCGACCGGCGCTGCGCCGCGCCAGCAGCAGGATCGGCCGACGCGGGCCGCACAGCTCCCGCTCCTCGCTGGCGTCGATCTCGCAACATCGCCGCGCCACGTCGAGGTCAGCGACCATCACTGCCAGCGGTTTGTGCGGCCGGGTCTTGCGCAGGCGCAGCCGCGCCACGGCGGTCTCGTTGCATGCGTCGCAGGCGAGGTGAAACCCCCCAAGCCCCTTGATCGCCGCGATCTCGCCGCGCGCCAGGCGCCCTCGCAGCTGGACGATGGCGTCGTCACCCGTGGCCAGCGACTGGCCGCTCACGTCGAGCAACTCGACCCGCGGTCCGCACACCGGGCAGGCGGTGGGCTCGGCGTGAAACCGACGGTCGGCCGGGTCGCGGTACTCGGCGGCGCAGGCCGGACACAGCTCGAACCGTCGCATCGTTGTCTGGTGGCGGTCGTACGGCACCGCCTCGACGATGGTGAAACGCGGACCGCAGTTGGTGCAGTTGACGAAAGGGTAATGATGCCGGCGGTCGGCCGGGTCGTGCAGCTCGGCCAGACAGTCGGCGCAGGTTGCGACGTCGGGGCTGATCAGCGAGGCGGCCTCGGACTTGGCTGTGCTCTCGACGATGTAAAAACCAGTCTCTCTGGTCGGTGGCTGCGGTGTGACGTCGAGCTGGTCGATGCGCGCGATGGCCGGCAGTTCCTCGCGCAGTGCCCGCAGCAGGGCGTCGATCTGCTCGACGCTGCCCTCGGCCTCGATCTCGGCGCCGCCCGCGGTGTTGCGCACCACGCCAGCCAGACCGATGCGCGTTGCCACTCGATAGACGAAGGGACGGAAGCCGACGCCCTGCACCAGTCCGACCGCGCGCAGCAAGAACCGTTCGCGGCGATCGATCGGGTTTTCGGGTGCTGGTACGCGGTCGGTCATGGCCTCGGTCCCGGCGGCGTGGCGACGGAGCGGCCGACTCTAGCACGCAGCGATTGCTGTGCGGACGCTTTTGCAGTTGGCGTTCGGGGTCAGTCGAGCTTGATCAGCGTGAGCGGCCCGTTGACGGTCGGCTCGAGCGAATCGGCGCGCGAGTCGGTGCAGATGTCGACCCGGCTGAAGCCGCGGCCAGTGAAGGCATTGCCGGTGTCCACCGCACGAAACTCGATCGGGCGCCCGTATTTCGCCTCGAGCTCGGGAATGCGAAACCTGTCGCCGTACGCGATCTCGCCGCTGCGGTAGAGCTTCTTGTCGAGCGCGATCGAGACGTGGTCGGCGTCGCCGGCGAGAAAATCCTGCAGCGTGTGCAGCGGCTTCTCCTGAGTATCCTTGAATCCACCCTCCATCCGGCTGCGTGCGGGATAGTAGCCGGTGCCGCGTGCCTGGCCGACCACGTGGCCGGCGGGCGGGTCGGCGGTGGACGTCCCCGGTTCGCCGCTGAGCAGATTGAGCACGCCGTTCGGTCGGCTCCCGCTGCCCGACAGGTCGAACAGGCGGCCGATCTCGGGCGTCTGTCGCAGGCTGTTCGGGCTGCCGTCGCGGTCGAACCGGTCGAGCTCGCTGAACAGCGCATTCGTCTCGGCCGTGCCATCGACCTGGCCGCTGGCATCCAGATCGGCGCGCTGCGCCGCCTGCTTGATCTCGACGGACAGCTGGCTGTCGGCAGCGACCCTGGCCAGATCGAGTGGCCGGTCGGCAAGACGCTGCCTGAACTGTTCGCGACTGATTCTGACCATTTCGGTTCTGATTATCGAAGGGCTGGACCGGAAAGTTGCGCTGGATCACACTCGGGCCAGAGCGAAGGTATCCATCGCGATCAGTTTCTCCTCGTTGGTCGGCACCACCAGCACACGCGTCTGGACATTGGTGGCCGAGACATCGAGTTCCTTGCCGATCGCCTGGCTGTTCTTGGCGGGGTCGATCTGGACGCCCAGCGTCGCCAGGTTGCGACAAGTCAGGTCGCGGATCAGCGGCGAGTTTTCGCCGATACCGGCGGTGAAGACGATGGCGTCGCAGCGCCCGAGCACGGCCAGGTACGAACCGATGTACTTGCGCAGCCGGTAGCAGAACAGGTCGATCGCCAGCGTGGCGTCGGCGTCGCCCTGCTCGCGCAGCTTGAGTAGCTCGCGCACGTCGTTGCTCTTGCCCGACACGCCGAGCAGGCCGCTCTTCTTGTTGAACAGGTTGTCCATGTCGTTGAACGACATGTTCTTGGTCCGCGCCAGGTGGAAGATAATGGCCGGGTCGAAGTCGCCGCTGCGGGTGCCCATCACCAGCCCCTCGAGCGGGGTCAAGCCCATGCTGGTGTCGATCGAGCGCCCCTTCTCGACGGCGCAGATGCTCGAACCATTGCCGAGGTGGCAGGTGATCAGGTTGACCTGGTTCGGCTGCTTGCCCAGCACCTCGGCCGCGCGCGCTGCGACGAAGCGGTGCGACGTGCCGTGAAAACCGTAGCGGCGGACCTTGGCCTCCTGGTACAGCGACTGCGGCAGCGCGTACATGTAGGCGACCTTGGGCATGGTCTGGTGAAACGCGGTGTCGAACACCGCCACCTGCTTGACCTTGGGCAGCAACTCGCGCGCCACCTTGATGCCGAGCAGGTTGGGCGGGTTGTGCAATGGAGCCAGCTCGCTGTGGCGCTCGATCTCCCGGTAGACCTCGTCGTCGATCAGCGCGGTCTCGGTGAAGCGTTCGCCGCCATGCACCACGCGGTGACCGACCGCGCCGATCTCGGTGACGTCGGCCAGCGGCGCCTGGTCGCCCCTGGTCAGCAGCTCGATGGCGCGCTTTAGGCCCACCGTGTGGTCGGCCACCTTTTCCTTGAGCGCGATGTCGCCCTTGGCTGACGACTGATCGATCTTGGCCTCGGCCTCGCCGATCTTCTGCACCAACCCCTTGGCCAGCACGTTGCCGGCCGGCAGGTCGAACACCTGGTACTTGATCGACGAGCTGCCGCAATTGAGCACGAGAATCTTCATGGTCAATTCCCCTGCGCCAGGATGGCTGTGATGTTAACCGTGTTGACGATGTCAGTCACGCTGGCGCCGCGGCTCAGGTCGTTGACCGGATTGTTGAGGCCTTGCAACACCGGGCCGACCGCGATGGCGCCGGCCGACCGCTGCACTGCCTTGTAGGTGTTGTTGCCGGTGTTGAGGTCCGGGAAGATGAACACGGTGGCGCGGCCGGCCACCTTGCTCTCGGGCAGCTTGGTCTTGGCCACGCTCGGGTCGATCGCGGCGTCGTACTGGATCGGTCCATCGACGTCGAGGCCGGGGTTGCGTTTGCGCACCATTTCGGTCGCTTCGCGCACCAGGTCGACCTCGGGCCCCTTGCCCGAGGCGCCGGTCGAGTAGGAGAGCATGGCGACGCGCGGCTCGATGCCGAACGCCTTGGCTGTGTCGGCGCTCATCAGCGCGATCTCGGCCAGCTGCTCGGCGGTCGGCTTCGGGATCACGGCGCAGTCGCCGTACACCAGCACGCGGTCGGGCAGGCACATGAAGAAGACGCTCGACACGCTGGAGATGCCGGTCTTGGTCTTGATGATCTCGAACGCCGGCCGGATCGTCTGTGCCGTCGTCGTGGTCGAACCGGAGACCATGCCCTGGGCTCGGTTCTTGTACACCATCATGGTGCCGTAGTAGTTGCGATCGGCCAGCAGGTCGCGCGCCACGTCCTCGTTGACGCCCTTGTGCTTGCGCAGGTCGACCAGCGTCTTGATGTAGTCGTCCAGCTGCTTGTCCTTGCGGTAGTCGACCACTTCGACCCCGCTGTCGAACTTGACGCCGAGCAGCTTGGCCAGGCCGTGCACCTCGTTCTCATCGCCCAGGATGATCAGGTTGACCGAGTCCTGCTGCCGCAGCTCTTCGGCCGCCTTGATCATGCGCTCGACGTTGCCCTCGGGCAGCACGATCGTCTTCTTGTTGGCGCGCGCCTTTTCGCGCAGCTCGCGCAGGAAGCGACGCGGCGTGACGACATGCGCGGCGCCGTCAATCTTGTTCCCGCAGATGCGCTCGATGTCGGCGTACTCGTCGATCGCGCGCCGGATCGCAAACGCCTTGTCCTCCTGGCTCTCATCGAGCACCGGGTGCACATTGCTGACATTGATCGCGGTTTCGAACGTCATGGTCTCAACCCGCAGGATCGGCAGCCGCCGCCGCGCCAGGCCGGTGACCAGGTCCATCACCTTGCGCCGCGGCTCGAAGCCGCCGGTGAGCACCACGCCGGCCGGTCGTGGCATGTTCTTGCACGCGTGGCAGGCGGCAGCAGCGAGCAGGATTTCCTCGCGGTCGCCGGGCGTGATGATCAAACAGTTGTCGTGGAAGTAGTGCAGTGCGTTATCCAGGCCCATGGCGACGACCAGCACCTCGCCAATGCGGACGTCGAGCGTCTCGTCGTCGCCGGAGATCACCTCGGCCTTGAGCGCGCGCACCACGTCGGTGATGCGCGGGCTCGACAGCACCGGCAGGTCGGGCAGGACGCCGAACAGGTGGATTTTATGTGCGCTGAGTTGGCGTCGCACCTGGTCGCAGAAGTCAGCGTGCCGCCGTTCCTCGACCCGGTTGACGAACACGCCGCAGATGTCGGCGCCGCGCTCGACCAGCTGGCTGCGCGCGACCACCACGTTGGAGACGACCTCCTCGACGCTGCGCTTGGCGCCGCTGGTCACCAGCACGGTGGCAGCATCAATGTTCTTGGCGATGTCGACATTGATGTCCGACTCCAGCGCCGGGAACGCACTGACGCTGTCGACGCCCTCGCACACGATGACGTCGGCCTTCTTGGCCAGCTTGCCATACGCCTCGAGAATGCGATCGATGGCATCGTCGTAGCGCCCCTTTTTGATGGCCGCGGTGACGTCGTCGGGAGAGACCGCCACCATCTCCTCGCGTGGGATCTGCAGCATCGCCATCTTGTGCACGAAGTGCACATCAGGGTCGCGGTGTCCGTTGCCGGTGCTGCCGCTGACCGGTTTGAAGAATGCGACCCGCGCGCCCTGGCGCGCGAAGGCATCGCACAGTCCCAACGAGATGACGCTCTTGCCGGTACCGGACTCGGTTGCCACCACCATGATCGCCTTGGCCATTGCCGTGCTCCTCAGGATGAGCGCCATCGCGGGTGCGCGCTCAACAGGCGCGACCACGCCGACCCGGCGCGAACAGGTTTGGGGACCGGGAAGAAAATCTCAAAACGGGGCGAGCAGACAGCAATAGCGACAGAAAAAACGCACGGCAGAACGTCGCTCGCGAGGGGCCGGTGGACCTGCAACTCCACAATGTGCATCGCGAGCTCGGCTCGCCCCGCCTTGGTTCTGGCTCGCCTCGACCGCCGCTCAGGCGTCGTTGGCGATCACACGCTACCCCCCACCTGGCGCCATGCGCATCGCAATTGGCGCGTTTTTCCTGTAACAATTTTTTCGACCCGGCACCAATCTTTTCGGTCCGGCGCCGCACACCGGAAGTGTCGACGGCGGTGCACTTGCAACCGTCACTCGATGTTGTCGATCAGCCCGCGGCGGATGGCAAAGCGGGTCAGATCCGAGTTGTTGCGCAGGCCGAGTTTCTCCAGGATCCGGCTGCGGTAGGTCTCGACCGTCGACAGGCTGAGGCACAGCTCCTCGGCCACCTCGCGGGTGGTCGCGCCGCGCGCCAGCCGCACCAGCACCTGCAACTCGCGGTTGCTCAGATCGGCTTCGGGATGCTCCGAGGGCTGGTGGCCGAGCCGCACCACCATCCGTTCCTGGATGGCCGGGCTGACGTAGACTCCGCCGCTTGCCACCTTGCGCACCGCCGCCACCAACTCGTCGGTCGAGGCGCCCTTGACGATGAAGCCAGCGGCGCCGGCGCGGATCACGCGGATCGCGTACTCCTCGTTGGCGTACATGGTCAGCACCAGCACGTGGGTCTTGAGCTTGAGCGCCTGGATCTGCTCGGTGGTGGCCAGACCGTCCTGATCGGGCAAGTTGTAGTCGAGGATGACCACAGCCGGCTTGTGGTCCTGGCACAGCTGCACCGCCTCGCGGCCAGAACCAGTCTGGGCGACGATCTCCAGGTCTCCTTCGCCCTCGAGCAATCGGCACAGGCCAGCCCGCACCAACGTATGATCATCGACGACGAGCACGCGAATCATGACAACTCCCGGCCCCCGCCAGGCAGCGCGATGCGCAGCACCACCCGGGTGCCGCGCTGACGCGTCGAGTGTACTGCGATATCGCCACCCGCAAGTAGTGCGCGTTCGCGCATGCCGGCCAGACCGCAACCCTGCTGGGCCGCCTCGGCGCTGGGGTCAAAACCGACGCCGTCGTCGATGACGGCCAGCAGCAGCTCGCGCTCGCTGCGGCGCAGTGTCACCGTCACCTGTCGCGCCTGCGCATGGCGGCTGACGTTGTTGAGCGCCTCTTGCAGCACGCGATAGGTGCACAGCGCGACCGTGTGATCGAGTGGTCGCGACTCGTCGGCCGGCAGCTGCAGGTCGATCTGGATGCCGGTGCGCTCGCCGAACTCCAGGCAGAGCTGGCGCGCCGCCGGTTCGAGCCCGAGGTCGTCGAGCATCGGCGGACGCAGGCCGCGGCAGATGCGGCGCAGCTCCTCGGCCGACTTCTCGCACAGTTGCACGGCGTCGCCGAGCTGGCTGCGCTGTTCCTCCGGCGCACTTTCAAACCGCTTCTGCAGCCAGCCCAGGTTGAGCCGCAGCGCCGACAGCAGCTGGCCCAGCTCGTCGTGCAACTCGCGCGATAGCCGGGCGCGTTCTTCCTCCTGCGCCACCAGCACCTTGCGCGCCAGCAATTCCTGGCTGCGCTGGGCACGCGCGCGTTCGGTGACGTCGCGAAAGCCGAGCAGCAGCAGCGGGCCGCCAGCGCCGGGCAGGCGCTGGCCACGCACCTCGACGTCGATCGGTTCGCCGTCCGCGCGCTGGGCATTGAGATTGGTGCGGCCGGTGCCGGTCGTCAGGATCGCAGCCTCCAGCAGTGCCAGCGGCTCCTTCGCGGTTGGCAGAGCAAAGTCGTGCCAGCAGCGTCCGATCAGTGCTGGCCGCGGACAGCGCAGCAGCTCCGAGGCAGCGGGATTGGCCTCGAGCACGCGCCCGTCGGCGTCGACCACCAGCAACGCATTGGCCGCAACCGCCAGCGCTGACCGATAGCGCTCCTCGGCGTCGCGCAGCGCACCCACCAGGTCGGCGTTGGTCTCCGGCGGTCGGTCAGGCGATTCGGGTGTGCTGCGTTCCACGGGTGCTCCGTCAGCTTGCCGCGCGCAGCGAATCGATCGCGGCGCAGTGCTGCGCCTGCTGCAGCGGATCGAGCAGGCTGGCGCGAAACGCCGACTTCGCCAGCTCGGCGATCGCGTCGGCGGTCAGGCCGAATGCCCGCACCAGATTGCGGTACTCGTCGCTGATGGTGGTGCCGAACAGCAACGGATCGTCGCTGCTGATCGTGCAGGCGCACCCCGCGGCGAGCAGCCGCGGCAACGGATGGTCGGCGTAGCACGCGGCGACACCGAGCCGCAGGTTGGAGGTTGGCGCGACGTGCAGCCAGATCGCGCGCTCTGCCAGCTGGCGGACCAGCGCAGCGTCCTCGACCGCGCGCACACCGTGCGCCAGGTGGCCGACGCCCAGCTGGTCGACGGCAGCGCGCACACTGGCCGGGCCGCACAGCTCGCCGGCGTGGGCGCGCACCCGCAGGCCAGCCGCCCGCGCCGCGTCGAAGATCGGCACAAAATCGGCGCACACAGCCACGCGCTCGTCGCCCTGCAGATCGATGGCAGCGAGCAAACCGCTGGCGGCCGGTCCGGCGCAGTCCAGCGCCTGGTCGAAGGCGCGCCGCACCTCGACCAGTGGCTGATGGCGGTTGATGCCGTAGCTGAAGCTGGCGTCGATGCGGGTCTCCGCCACCGCCCGCGTCCGGCCGCGCTGCATCGCGGCCAGCACCTCGCGCTCGCCCAGCCCCTGGTCGCGGTGGGCCCAGGTCGAAAGGGTCAGCTCGACGTGGCGCACGTTTTGCGCCGCCAGATCGATCAGCACCTCGTAGGTGTGGCGCTCGATGCGCTCCGGCGTGCCGCTGCTCGGTCGAATGTAGCGGACAAAGGCGTCGCGAAACGCTGCGAAGTCGACGAACGGCCGGTCCAGCCAGGGCGGTCGCGCCGGCAGTGTCGCCCGGTCCGGGTGCAACTCGCGCACGGTCGACCAGCGCAGCGCACCCTCGAGGTGCAGATGCAGCTCGGCCTTGGGCAACTGTCGGATAAACGCTTCGAGCCGACTGTCGTCGAGCGGCGGACCGTAGCTGGTGATGCCTTCGGCCATGGGCTGCGATTCAAGCACGCCACGATGATGCCTGGGAAGAGTCGCCGCAGCCTGCGTTGACACCGCCAGGGTCGCAGTGCACGCTGAACGCAGCATGTCGCGTCACTTCAAGATCGTGCTGGCGCTGGTCATCGGCGCTGGCTGTGGCGTCACCTTGAATGCCCTGGTCGCAGGCCGCCCCACGGGCACCGCTGCGCTCGACTGGAGCGTCGGCCACCTGTTCGAGCCAGCCGGCAAGATGTGGCTCAGCGCACTGATCATGGTCGTCATCCCGCTGATCGTGTCGAGCCTGGCGCTCGGCGTCGCCGGACTGGGCAGTTTTGGTCGGCTCGGTCGCATCGGCGCCATCACTCTGACCAGCTTCGTGACGCTGACCGCGTTGTCGACGGCGCTTGGCCTGCTGTTGATGAACGTGCTGGCGCCCGGCCGCAGCCTCGACCCGGCCATCAAGCTGCGTTTGCTCGAGACCTACCGCGGCCAGGTCGACAGCGCGTTCGGCCTGTCGAGCAACATCTTCAGCATCGACCTGCTGGTCAAGATCGTACCGCGCAATCCGGTCAAGGCCGCGGCCGACGGCGACATGCTGGCGGTCATCTTCTTCTCGCTGATGATCGGTGTCGCGCTGATGCTGGTGCCGCGCGACAAGGCCGAGCCGATGAGCAAGCTGCTCGACAGCATCGGCAACCTGACCGTGGCCATCATCGAGCTGGTGATGAAGGTGGCGCCGATCGGCGTGTTCTGCCTGATCTTCGGCGTCACCGCCCACTTCGGCTACGAGCTGCTCTGGAACTTGATCAAGTACGTCGCTGTCGTCGTGACCGGGCTGCTGCTGTTTCAGACGGTCGGCTACGCGCTGGTCATCAAGCTGGTGGCCGGTCGCTCGCCGCTTGCGTTCTTCCGCCAGATCCAGCTGGTCATGCTGACCGCCTTCTCGACTTCGTCGAGTAACGCCACGCTGCCGACGACGATGCGGGTGGGCGAGGAGAATGTCGGCCTGCCGCGTGAGATCACCGGCTTC
>Ga0315268_10001654_pt1 | contig 25743 bp, 30 predicted proteins | sample C1_top_MG_FD_204535 | JGI IMG/M metagenome (GOLD analysis project Ga0315268, IMG submission 204535) | Sediment microbial communities from Yellowstone Lake, YNP, Wyoming, USA - C1_top | ecosystem: Environmental > Aquatic > Freshwater > Lake > Sediment | place: USA: Wyoming | collected 2017-08-01
CGCCAACGCCTCCTACGATGAGCTGCGGCGCCAGCGTCGCCGGCCGGCCGCCTCGCTTGAGGCGGCGATGGCGACGCACGGCGCCAGCCAGGCCCCATCTCCTGCCGCCGGCCCTGAGGACGAGGCGCTGCGGCTGGAGCTGAACGTCCACATTCAGGGCGGCCTGGCCACCCTGCCCACCGACCAGCGTCTGGCCGTTATCCTCCGCGATGTCCAAGGCTTGAGCTATGAGGAATTGGCTGAGGTCATGCACTGCTCGGTGGGGACCGTCAAGTCGCGTATCGCCCGCGGCCGGGCCCGCATGCGGGAGTACCTGACAGCGAGACGGGAACTTCTGCCCCGCCCGTTGCGTCTTAAAGATGAGGAGTAGTCATGCTGGAGGTTCTGGCCCGCATTCGCCACCGGCGCACCCGGCGCCAGCTCTCATCTTTCCTGGACGGCATGCTGTCGCCCCGGGAGAGTCGCCGGCTGGAGGCGCATCTGGCCCAGTGCCGCGCCTGCCGCGATGAGCTGGCGGAGCTGCGGGCCACCGTCCAGGCCCTTGCAGGGTTGCCGCTGGTCGAGGCGCCTCGCTCCTTCGCTCTGGCCGCCGCACCCCGACGGGTCGAGGCGCTCCGGCCGGCGGCGCGACGACTGGAGTTCGGGCTGCGCTTCGCCACCGCTGCCGCTGCCCTCGCCCTGGCTATCGTCGTGGTAGGCGATTTCGTGGGGCTGCCCGGCGGCGAGGCGGGAGAAGCCCCAGAGTTGGCGAGCCACCAACTCGCGGCGTCGAGACAGGCCGCCACCCCTCAAGGGACGCTGCCTGCTCCTGCCGGGGCTCAGCCTTCCCAGGTCACGGGCGAGGACAAAGCCGTTACCGAGGCGCCCACCGCACCGCCTGCCGGCGCGGGCGGCGTGGCGCAAGGCGTGCCGTCCGCGCCTGCCCCCACGCCTGCCATCGCCGGCGACGTGGGGCAAGGGGTGGCGTCTCCGCCTGCCCCCAACGAGGGCTCGCCGGAGACGACCGGAACGCCGGAGGCTCCTGTGCCGACGCCCAGTGTACCGCCGCCGGCCGCAACGCCTTCGGAGGCCGCGCCTTCGGAGGCCGCGCCGCCCGCCACCGGCCCAGCGCCGGAGACGCCCGCTCCCGAGGGCACGCCGACGCCAGCGGAGACGCCGTTCGCCGCGTACTCGGCGGGGGGTACCCCAGCGGCCGCTTCGCCTTCGGTCAACAGCAGGACAACCGCCGCGACGGCGACCCCGCCGCCGGTGGGTGCGCAGCTTTCTCCCAGCGAAGGCGAACGGCAGCCGGCGGCCGATGAGCAGGCGCCCGTGGGGGCGGAGCCAAAAGCGCAGGCTACGGAGGAGGGCGGTCCGTCGCGGGAGACGGTGGTGCGCTGGCTGGAGATAGGCCTGGGAACCGGCGCGGCGCTCCTTTTCGTTTCGTGGGTCCTGGCCCGTCGCAGGGGCTGGGCCTAGTGCAAAGGGGGAGATCAGCGTGAAGAGAGGCATAGGCGCAGCCCTTACGGTCGGAGCTCTCCTGGCCGTGCTGTTGCTAGTGGCCTGCGGCTCCGGCTCGTCGGCGTCGACCGATAGCGAGGGCTCGTCGTCGTCGTCGTCGCCGTCGGGCAATTCGCCCGCAGCGGCGTCCCTCCAGGCGAGCGACGGCTCGGGGTCGCAGGGGATCAGCGTCAACGGGGAGGGAAGGGTCTCCGTGGCTCCCGACATGGCCGTGCTAGACATCGGCGTTTCCGCCAAAGAGGACACGGTGGCGGCGGCCAACTCCGCGGCGCAGGCCGCCATGGACCGCCTTCTCAATTCGTTGAAGTCCGACGGTATCGTCGAAAAGGATATCCAGACCAGCCAGTTCAGTATCAACCCGGAGTACGACTACCAGTTCAGCGAGCCTAAGTTGACCGGCTACCGCGTGACCCACATGCTCCAGGTCAAGGTGCGCGACATCGACCAGGCGGGAAAGGTCGTCGACGACGGCGTCGAGGCGGCGGGCAACCTCGTCCGCGTTAACAGCATCGGCCTGACCGTCGAGGACACCACTGCGCTGCGCAACCAGGCGCGCGAGCTAGCCATGGCCGACGCGAAAGCTAAGGGGCAAGAGCTGGCCCGCCTGGCGGACGTAGACCTGGGCAAGCCCATCTCAATCAGCGAGTCCAGCTACAACCCCAGCCCGCCGGTCTACTACGCCGCCGACCGCCTTGCGGCTGCACCCTCGCCAGCCCAGACCAGCATTAGCGGCGGCGAGCTGGAAGTGGTAGTGAACGTCCAGATTACCTACGGAATCGGATAGGAGAAGGAGGAGTCCCGATGAAGGTCAAAGGTATCCTAGCGCTATCCCTCCTGGCGGCGCTGGCTGTTGTGGCCGTGGCCTGCGGCGGCGCCGATGCAGAGGTCAAGGTGGATAAGGGACTGGCCGCCTATTCCGGTGCTAACGCCGGGGCGGTCCAGCAAGACGCCGGTGAGTCAGCCGGGTCGACGACCTCGACATCTTCGGCGTCCCCGGCGTCGCAGGCGAGCTACAAGCAGTCGTCGGCTTCGGCGCCGGCTGTCAGCGCGGGAGGCATGGGCGGGTCGGCTCTGACTCGAGACGCCACGTCGAGCAGTGGCGCCGCCCTGGCGCCCCTGGAGCAGGCCGGCCCTCTGGGCATCGTTGTGCAGGGCTACGGGCGCGCCACCGCTACGGCTGACACGGCTCGAGTGGATTTCACGGTGAGCAAGTCCGGGGTCATCTATCCCCAACCCTTGCCAGGGGAGACCAAGCCGCTGCCGAGCGAGCCCGGGGTGATCCAGCAGGGCGGCACGGCAGAGGGCGGAACGAGTTCGGCTCCGGCGCCGGACATCACGCCGGTCCCGCCGGATATATACCCTACGCCGATCCCGCCGGAGCCCATCACCGAGGCTGACCTGCAGCCGCTGATCGGCGCCATCAAGGCGCAGGGTGTGTCCGATGCGGACATCGAGGTCACCATCTACCCGTCCAGCTACTACGGGCCCTATGGCTCGCCCACCGCTCTCGTGATGGTGACTTTGCACGACGTGAGCAAGGTGGGAAGCCTGATCGACGCCGCAAACCAGGCCGTCGCCGCGAGCGGCACCCTCTACATCCAGAACACGGGTGTCACCTATAGCGTGAGCGACTGCGACACGCTTCTCAAGGAGGCTCGCAAGGCGGCCGTGGAAGACGCCCGCAACAACGGCGCGGGCCTGGCCGAGGCGCTGGGTGTGGGCCTGGGCGAGATCCAGGGCGCCACTGAGTACTCGTACGATCCCTACGGCTACTCCGGCTGCCAGTCGCAGTCCGGCGGACCGGTCTACGACAAGTACATGCCGCCCTACGACCCCGCCCAGCCGGCGGAGGTGCAAATCGTCTCCCAGGTCACCATCAGCTTTGCAATGCAATAGCGTTCCCGCAACCGGGGAGGGCGGCAGTAGGCGCCGCCCTCCCCGGTTGTCCGCACCCTTCGGCCGATGCTAGAATGACGCCACCCTAGGCGCAAGCCGGGGTGGCGTTAGCATGGATTGCGGCGATCGCTCCATCCCAGAGGATATTGATCGTGGCCGCCCCGTCTTCGGCGCCCGGGAGAGCGGCTGCTGATCCCATGGACTACGTCCAGCGTGCCCTGGCCCTGGCCCGCCAGGCCGGGAGAGTCTCGCCTCAGCCGGCGGTGGGCGCCGTGCTGGTGCGGGACGATCGTGTGGTGGGCGAGGGCTTCACCCAGCCGCCAGGCGGCCCTCACGCTGAGGTAGTGGCCCTAGAGGACGCGGGAGAGGCCGCTCGCGGGGCCGTTCTCTACGTGAGCCTGGAGCCATGCTGTCACCAGGGGCGCACGCCTCCCTGCACACGGGCCATCATCGCCGCCGGCGTGGCGGAGGTGCACTGTCCCATCCTCGATCCCGACCAGCACGTGCGGGGTCGCGGCCGCGAGGATCTGGTGGCGGCGGGCATCGCCGTGCTGGTGGGTGAGGGCGAGGAGGAGGCGCGGCGCCTCTATGAGGCCTACATCAAGCATCGCACCACCGGCCTGCCCTTCGTTATCGCCAAGTTCGCCGCCAGCCTGGACGGGCGCATCGCCGCGCCCAGCGGCGAGTCGCGCTGGATCAGCGGGCCCGAGGCGCGCGAGTGGGCCCATCGCCTGCGGACGGAGGTGGACGCCATCCTCTGCGGCTCCAACACCATCGTGGTGGACGACCCGCAGCTCAGCGCGCGGCCGGGCGGTCAGGAGGAGGCGGTCCCCCAACCCCTGCGGGTGGTGGGAGACAGCCGCGGTCGCACGCCGGCCGGCGCCCGCGTGCTTCAGGGGCCGGGGCGCGCGCTGATCGCCACCACCGAGCGCTCGCATCCGGTCTGGCGGGTGGCGATGGAGGCCGCTGGGGCCGAGGTGCTGGTGCTGCCCCGTCGAGGCGATTCGCTGGACCTGGGGGCGCTGCTGCAGGCTTTGGGCCAGCGCGATGTGCTCTCGCTGCTGGCGGAGGGCGGCGGTGTCATCATCGGCGCCCTGTTCGACCAGGGGCTGGTCGACAAGGTGCTCGCCATTATCGCCCCGATGATCGTGGGGGCGTCCGACGCGCCGGCGGCGGTAGCGGGCCGCGGCGCTCGCCGTCTGGCCGAAGCCTGGCGTCTGCGCGAGCCGACCGTCGAGTGTCTGGGCGAAGACGTGCTGATCACGGGCTATCCAGAGAGGATGGGCGGGTGATGTTCACCGGAATTATCGAAGAGGTGGGGACGGTCAAGGAAACGGAGCGGGGGCTGCTGGTCATCGGCTGCCAGAAGGTGCTGCGCGGCACCAACCTGGGCGACAGCATCGCCATCAACGGCGTCGACCTGACGGTGGCCCAGATGGAGGAAGATAGCTTCCTGGCCAACGTCATGCCCGAGACCTATCGCCGCAGCAACCTCGGCCAGCTCAAGCCAGGCGATCCGGTGAACCTGGAGCGGGCCCTGTACGTAGGCGCGCGGTTGAGCGGCCACATCGTCCGCGGTGTGGTAGAGGCCACGGGAAGCCTCCTCTCCCTCACGCCTGAGGAAGACGCCGTCATCGCCCGCTACGCTGCTCCGCCGCAGATCCTGCGCTACGCGGTGGTGAAGGGACCCATTGCGATAGACGGCGTCAGCCTGACCATTGTTGCCACGGACGAGACGTCCTTCAGCGTATCCCTGGTTCGCTACACTATGGAGAACACCAACCTGACTCGCAAGCAGCCCGGAGATGCGGTAAACTTGGAATCGGACATCATAGCCCGCTACGTGGAGCAGCTCCTGCCTGGCGTCGGACAAGACTTACAGGAGGCCAGCCCTGACTAGCGAAAGCCGCGGCAGCGGGGACTCGGCCGAAAGGATGAGGGATAAAGCGATGACGATGGCAAACATCGAAGAGGCCATCGAAGAGTACCGGCGCGGGCGATTCGTTATCATCGTGGACGACGAGGGCCGCGAGAACGAGGGTGACCTCACTCTACCCGCCGAGTTCGTCACCCCAGAGGCCATCAGCTTCATGCTGCGCCACACCAGCGGGATCATCTGCGTTCCCATGAGCGGCGAGCGCTTGGACCAGCTCCGCATCCCTATGATGGTGGGTGACAACAAGGCCCGCTTCGGCACCGCGTTCACTGTATCGGTGGACGCTCGCCACAACGTCAGCACCGGCGTTTCGGCCCACGACCGAGCCCAGACGGTGAAGACGCTCATCGATCCTGACGCTAACCCCGACGACCTGGCGATGCCGGGGCACGTCTACCCGCTGCGGGTTCGCGACGGCGGCGTGCTCGTCCGCGCCGGCCACACTGAGGCCACGGTCGACCTGTGCAAGCTGGCTGGCCTCCGCCCGGCAGCCGTCCTCTGCGAGGTTATGAAGCCGGACGGTTCCATGGCTCGTCTGCCCCACCTCAAGCGTTTCGCCGCTCGCCACAACATGAAGATCATCGGCATCAATCAGCTCATCTCCCACCGCATCCAGCGGGAGAGGCTAGTGCAACGGGCGGCCGAGATCACAATGCCCACGCGCTGGGGCGACTTCCGCGTCGTGGCCTATCGCAGCATCATCGACCCCGACGAGCACGCGGCCCTTGTCTTCGGCGATGTCGCCACGCCTGAGCCCGTGCTGGTGCGGGTGCACAGCCAGTGCGTCACCGGCGACGTCTTCCACAGCCTGCGCTGCGACTGCGGCGAGCAGGTGGAGCTTGCCCTGGACCGCATAGTGCAGGAGGGGCGCGGCGTCTTCGTCTACATGCGCCAGGAAGGGCGCGGCATCGGGTTCTGCAATAAGATCCGTGCCTACGCCCTCCAGGACAGCCAGGGGCTGGATACGGTGGAGGCCAACGAGGCCCTGGGCTTCCCCGCTGACCGGCGCGACTACGGCATCGGCATGCAGATTCTGGTGGACCTGGGCCTGAAGGAGATCCGCCTCCTCACCAACAACCCCGACAAGCGGGCGGGCCTGGAGGGATACGGCCTGAAGGTGGTAGAACGGGTGCCGCTGGTGGCGCCGGCTAACCCCTATAACGTGCGCTACCTGGAGACCAAGCGCGACAAGCTGGGCCACATGCTGGACATCGTGGGCTAAGGGAGGGCGCGTTGGCTGTTTTCGAAGGACGACTGTCGGGCGAGGGGCTGAGCATCGCTATCGTGGTCTCTCGGTTCAACGAACTGGTGACCCGCGCGCTCCTGGCGGGCGCTCAGGACGGCCTGGCCCGCCACGGCGTCGAGCCCGACAGCGTGGACGTGGCCTGGGTGCCCGGCTCCTTCGAGATCCCGCTCGCCGCGCGAAAGCTGGCCGAGAGCGGTCGCTATCAGGCGGTCGTCTGCCTGGGGGCGGTTATCCGCGGCGAGACGCCCCACTTCGACCACGTGGCGAACCAGGCGAGCAGCGGGATCTCCCGCGTGGCGCTGGACACCGGCGTGCCCGTTATCTTCGGTGTCCTCACCGCCGACACGCTGGAACAGGCAATGGAGCGTGCCGGCGGCAAGATGGGGAACAAGGGCTACGACGCCGCCGTCGCCGCCATCGAGATGGCAAATCTCATGCGGGGCCTGCGGCCGGACTAGGGCCGTCGCACCGTTCCGACAGCATCGCCCCGATCAGTCGGGGCCTTTCTATATCTGGAGCGTGGCCTACCGATGAGGGAGCGTCTCTGGCACCTGATAGCTCGTTGGCTGGCCAGCGCCGGCGCCTTGTGGGTGGCCTCGGTGCTGGTACGCGGCGTCGACTTTGACGGCTGGGAGGCGGTGCTGGCGGCGGCCGCCATCTTTGCGGCGGTGGCAATTGTGGTGCGCCCGCTGGCTATGCGGGCGACCTGGCCCGTGCGCTGTCTCACGCTGGGGCTGTTCACCTGGGTGGTAAGCGCCGGCATGCTGGCGCTCACCGCCTGGCTGTCGGGCCAGTTGGGCATAGGGTTTCGCGTGGACGGGGTGGCCGCCGCCTTCGTGGGCGCTCTTATAGTGGGCCTGGCGTCCTTCCTCTTCGAGAAGGCCCTGCGCTAAGAGGGCCTACTCCACGACCTTGTACACGTGGTCGCCGCCCCGGCAGCGGTCCACCACCCTGATCCCCACCGAAGCGCCCGGGCCGGCCTCCTGCACGTTTTCGTGCTCGACTTGCATCGAGTCCACCACCTGGGTGATATCAGTGGTGTGCCCGTGGATGTGGATGGTGTCGCCCACCTTCAGTTTGCCCGTGAGGTCGATGCCGGCGACGCCAATGCGGGCGAAAAAGTCCCTTACCTTGCCGATCTCTTCCTCGGCGGCCATGACAGACCTCCCTTCGCTGAAGAGCGCCCTTTCGCAGCGAAATCTAGCACCTGGGGCCTGCGTTTTCAATATCCCGGCGGTGGGCACCTGGGGCCAATGTGGGGGCGGTTCGCGAACCGCCCCAACAGGCTCTCGGCTCGCATGGACCGAACCCGCCAACGTCGCGGCAAACTTACCCATAGCTCGCTCTCTGCACCAGACATCGTCTTAAGTGGGGAAAAGCGGCAAAGCCTCGCCAACGGTGTTGACATGGCACCATCTCAGGTATAGGATGAGCGTGCCGCTCGAACAGGGACTCAGGTTTCCGAAGCTTTAGAGAGTTTTTTGCAGCGGGAGGTTCTCCTCTGGAGGCTCCTGAAAGTTCCAGTCGCACGACGCGCTGGATTAGCCTCAGCCGCGCCTGCGGCATGCTGGGCGTGAACGAATCCACCCTGCGCCGCTGGGCCGATGCCGGTCACGTTCGCTCGTTCCGCACGCCCGGCGGCCACCGCCGTTTCGCCGAGGATGACCTGCGCGCGCTGATGGCCGGCCAGGGGCGGCCGGGCGCCACGACCTATGGCACCCTGGGCCACCTGGCGACAGTCCGCATCCGCCGACGCCTGCAGCGGGGCAAGAGCCACGAGTCCGCCTGGTTCGCAGGCATCAACGAAGGGCTGCGGGAGCGCATGCGCCCGCTGGGCCGGCGATTGGTGAACCTGGTGTCGGAGTACCTGGCGCGTGGCAGCCGCCGCTCGCGTCTGTTGGATGAGGCCCGCCGCATCGGCCGTGACTACGGCAAGGAACTGGCCGAGAGCGGCATGGGTCTCAGCGACGCAATCGAGGCCTTCACTTTCTTCCGAAAGGGCTTGGACGACGCCGCCATCGAGCTGGCCCATCGCAGCAACCTGTCTGCAGAGGAGGCGGTGGAGGTCTGGGAGCTTCTGGCGGGCCTGGCGGACCAGGTCCTTCTGTCTATGACCGAGGCCTACGAACAGGTGCGTGGCATCGCCGCCGCTCCTCTCCGAAAGCGTTAGGCTCGCTGCCAGATGCGTGACTCGATACGCGCCGTAGCCTTCGACGGCTACGGCACTCTCATCAACTTCACCGTGCCCCATTTCCTGACCACCATGGAGGAGCTCCTCCGCGCTCACGGCGCCGATGCCGATCCTCAGGCCCTCTGGGATCGCTTCGTGGAGGCGGCGAGGGCGACACGGGGCGAGAACTACCACGAGCCCGTGTACCGCCGCTACGAAGACGCCTGGGCCCTCCAGTTCGAGCGGGCGGCCCGCGAGATGGGCTTCGAGGGCAACGGCCCGCTGGCCGCGGCTCACCTGAAGCGCAAGCTATCGGAGGCGGACGCCTTCGCCGAGGTGCCGGCGGTGCTGGACGCCCTACGCGGCCGCTACCGCCTGGCCGTCCTCTCCAACGCCGACAACGACTTCCTCCTCGCCTGTCTGGCCCGCAATGATCTGGAGTTCGAGACCGTTGTCACCTCGGAGATGGCGGGGGCCATCAAGCCCGACCCCGCGATCTTCCACTACCTGGCGCAGGTGCTGCGCCTTCCCGCCGAGCAGATCCTCTACGTCGGCGACTGGCCCATGCCCGACATCTTGGGGGCGCGGCGGGCGGGTGTGCCGGTGGCCTGGGTGAACCGCGGCGGCCACGCTCTGCCGCCGGACATGCCGGCGCCGGATCTGGAGGTGAGGAGTTTGACGGAGCTTCTGCCCATTCTCGTGGGCTAGCTCACACGCCCCCAGCCTGAAAGCTGGGGCATCGAATTCGGTAGGGACCCCCATTCGTCTCAAGAGCGTGTTTGCCCGCTCATCCTAAGCCTGTCGAAGGACAAGCGGCGCCTCATGGTTCGACGAGCTCACCATGAGCGGCTCAAGACTCTTGTAGCCCTGGCGCTGCTGGTGTATACTTCTGTCCAACCGCATAACCTGACTCTCATTTTTAGGTGGTCGCCATGAAAATCTCCTGCCTGCAAGAGAACCTGTCCAAGGGTCTGTCCATCGTGGGGCGGGCGGTAGCCGCCCGCAGTACCTTGCCTCAGACCTCGCACGTCCTCATCGCCTCCGAGGCCGGCAGGCTCAAGCTTGCCGCCACCAATCTGGAGATAGCCATCACCTCCTGGATCGGCGCCAAGGTGGAGGAGGAGGGAGCCGTCACCGTCCCCGCCCGCCTGCTGTCCGATTTCGTGAACTCGCTGCCCAACGAGCCCATCGAGATGACCCTCACCCCGCGTGGCCGCCAGCTTCGCATCGTCTGCGCCCGCAACGAGGCCAGCGTGGCCGGCATGGACGCCAACGACTTCCCGCCCATCCCCGCCATCCGCGACGGCGCGGCGCTGAAGCTGGACCCCCTCAGCCTGCGCACGGCCATCAATCAGGTCGAGTTCGCGGCCGCGGCCGACGACACGCGGCCCGTGCTCACCGGCATCCACATCCTGATGGAGGACTCCGACCTGACCCTGGCCGCCGCCGACGGCTTCCGCCTGGCGGTGCACAAGCTCTCGCTGGGCGAGAAGGTCGACCAGCGCACGGAGCTCATCATCCCCGCCCGCGCCATGCGTGAGCTCAACCGCTTCCTGGCCGACGAGGAAGACCCCGTCGAGATGACCCTGAACGCCGCGCGCAGCCAGGTGCTCTTCAAGCTGAAGAACGTGGAGATGGTGGCCCAGCTCATCCAGGGCACCTTCCCCAACTACAGCCAGCTCATCCCGCAGAGCTGGACCAGCCGCGTGGTGGTGGACGTGGCGGAGTTCCTGCGCGAGACGCGCATCGCCTCCATCTTCGCCCGCGACGGCAGCGGCATCGTGCGCCTTCAGGCGAACCCGGGCGAGGAGCTGCAGCCGGGCAAGCTGATCATCTCCGCCCGGGCCGAGGAGATCGGCGACAACCGGGGCGAGATCGACGTGACGATGGAGGGCGAGGCGGCGAAGATCGCCTTCAACAGCAGGTACCTCCAGGACGTGCTCCAGGTGCTGGACGTCTCGCAGGTGGCGCTGGAGACCACGAACCCCTCCAGCCCCGGCGTCCTGCGGCCCCTGGGCCAGGACAACTACGTCCACGTGGTCATGCCGATGTTCGTCCAGTGGTAGGGGTGATTGGCTAGCCGGCGAAAGACCAGCCAGCAGATACTAGCTGAGCTTGAGGCAGAAGACGATAGCCTGCCGGCCAGACCTATCGGGATTTGGTCTCTCGAGAAGCTGGCGACGCTGCTCCTGTATTTCCGGGCCTTCACCACGGCCTGTGACAAGGCCGGTGGTGGCTACTACGTGGACGGCATGGCCGGGCCCGGGATCTGTAGGCTCAGGCGAGCACGGCCGAGCCCGTACCTGGCGTGCGGCTCGCCATTGATAGCCCTCCGGACTCAGCCCCTGTTCGAGCGGTGCAGCTTCTTGGAGATCGACCAGCGGAAGGTGGAGGCTTTGCGCGCGCGGGTGGCCTCATATGCCACGCGGGCCGCCGTCTACCAGGGAGACGTGAACTCCGATCTGGGCAGGCTGATCCACGATCAGGTCCCTGCGCCAGCACCGTGCTTCTGCTTTCTGGACCCGCAGGGGATCGAGTTGTCCTTTGAGACGATCTCGGCAGTCGCCCGCACGCCAGGGCGAAGAAGGAAGCCCGAGCTCCTGGTCCTTTTCCCCCTCAGGATGGCCCTTCTCCGTCTTCTAACCCTGTCTAGGCCTGTCGGGGCTAGGACCGAGCAGAAGCTTCACCGGGCCCTTGGCGGCCGCGAGTGGCTGGACATATACAAAGCCCGTCTCAGCGGGCAAATCGACGGGACCACTGCAAAGACGGAATACTTAAATCTGTATTGCAACAAGGTGCGAGGACTGGGCTATCGGTGGGTGCGATCCAAGGCCATTGTCGCTCCCCGAACACCCGGTACACCGCGCCAAGAGATGTATCACTTAGTCTTCGCGACCGACAACGCCGCTGGGGAGAAGATCATGCGGCACGTATTTCAGCGGCACTACGTCTTGGACTTCCCGGTGTCTGGTCAACGGCCGCTGTTCGAGCAGTGACAGGGACCCCATTCCAAAGACGCCCATCCAGCATCCGGCCGGCGACCTTCTTGCCAACCCGCCGGCCTGCCTCGTTGAAAGCCCCCCATTGCTTGAAGAAGAAGGGTACCTCGGCCTCTTCGCACTGCTCTCGTATCTGCCGCACCCATTGCGGGTCGACGGGACGCGCGCGCGCCCCACTTTCGCCACCGACCACGATCCAGTGAATGCCCCAGAGATGAAGGCGAAGTGGCCCCAAAAGTGGCTCGCACGACAAGAAGCGCACCTTGGCTGGTACCTTCCGGAGGTCGTCAACCCGGCACGCCCACCTCTGGTTCTCAACTGACACGCCCATCCAGACGTTGTCTGGCCAGGGCAGGAGTGGTGCCAACTCCAGCATGCGGTGGGAGCGCTTGGTCAGGATCTGGAACGTGTGCCAGTAGGCCCTCTGCATGACGTCGAAGATCGACCTGATGAACGGCACCGGAATGTCTTCATGGAAGAGGTCGCTCATGGAGTTTACGAAGATCAGGCGTGGCTGAGGCCAGCCCAGGGGCTGCTCGAGTCGCTCTGGCCGGCGTTGCAGGTCAAATCCATGCTCGTACGGATGGCCCGGGACGCCTCGGAAACGTTCAGCAAAGGTCTCGGCGTAACAGTGGGCACAGCCGGGGCTCACCTTTGTACACCCTGTCACGGGGTTCCAGGTGGCTTCTGTCCACTCGATTGAAGAGCGTTCTGCCATTTCAAGGTATTAGATTAGCCGCGTTTCCGTTGGGGCGCAAACAAGCCCACGGCCTACCGGCACCAGGCCAGCGCCTCGATGTGGCGAAGCCGCGTCGTGCCGACGTGTTGACGCGGCGGTAGTCCTCGGGGCGCGGCCCCTCCACCCGGTAGGCGCCGTCGCGGCCGACCATCTTTCCGATTTTTTGCCCAGAGGGTGTTTGGCGGGAATCCACGGCGATCCGTTTGACGTAATTAACTAGATGGTTAACAAGATGCCGGTAGATCGCCTCAGCACCACTTTCGCGGCCCTCGCCGATCCCACGCGGCGGGCAATCCTGGCGCGCCTCGCCTCGGGTGAGGCGTCCGTGACCGAGCTGGCCCAGCCCTTCGAGATGAGCCTTCCCGCCGTCTCCAAGCACCTCAAGGTGCTGGAGCGCGCCGGACTCATCGCGCGCGGTCGGGACGCGCAGTGGCGGCCCTGCCGGCTCCAGGCCGGCCCGCTCAAAGATGCTGACGAGTGGCTCGAGCAGTATCGCCGTCTCTGGGAGGAGAGTTTCCATCGATTGGATGACTATCTGCGCGAACTGCAACGGAAGGAGAAGGAGCATGGCCGCACTCGAAGGAAGGGCGGCCCTGAGGGATGGGGGAAAACGTGGCACAAGAAAGCACTACCCTAACGTTGACGTTGCCGTCAGAGCGGGAGATCGTCATGACGCGCGTCTTCGACGCCCCGCGCGAGTTGGTCTTCGAGGCGCACAGCAAGTGTGAGCACATGTCGCGCTGGTGGGGCCCGAGAGGCTTCACGCTACCCGTCTGCGAAATGGACTTCCGGCCGGGCGGCGCCTATCGCTTCGTCCAGCGCGGGCCCGACGGTGCTGAATACGCGTTCAGGGGCCAGTATCGGGAGATCGTTCCGCCGGAGCGCATCGTCTGGACATTCGAATTCGAAGGTATGCCGGGCCACGTATCGGTGGAAACCGCGACCTTCACCGAGCAGGATGGCAAAACGATGCTCACCGCCACGGCTGTCTATGACTCAGTGGAGGACCGTGACGCGGTGCTTCAGTCGGGGATGGAGGCAGGGCTGAGGGAAACCTGGGACCGTCTGGCCGAATACGTCGAGGGCCGCGATCTCGTCATCGAGCGCATCTTCGACGCCCCCCGCGAGCTGGTGTGGAAGGCCTGGACGGAGCCTGAGCACCTCATGCGCTGGTGGGGACCGAAAGGGTTCACCTCGCCAGCCGCCGAAATCGATTTTCGGGTGGGCGGCAAGTACCTGTTCGCGATGCGGTCTCCCGAGTTCCACGAAGGCCGGGTTCTCTGGAGCACCGGCGTCTACCGCGAGATCGTTCCGCTGGAGCGCATCGTTTGCACGGACTGCTTCGCCGACGAGAAAGGCAACGTGGTCCCGGCTACGTACTACGGAATGAACGCAGACATTCCGCTGGAAATGCTGGTCACGGTGACGTTTGAGGAACACGAAGGCAAGACCAAACTCACCTTGCGGCACGTCGGCATCCCGGCGGGCGCGGACCGCGAGGGGGCCAACCAGGGCTGGAGCGAAAGCTTCGACAAGCTCGCCGAATACCTGGCCAAGGCATAAGTCTCCGCACCACAGAACTGGGCAGCGCCGGCCTCAACCGAGGCCGGCGCTCTCCTGACTGCCTCATAGCAGCATTTTGGCCCTGACGGTAGGAACGCCAAAGAGGCTCTTGACGAATGGCGGAACCGCGGAGGACGACCCCGGTAGGTCTACCCGGGAAAGCGCCTGTGAGATAGATCCAGTGCGCAGGCTCCCGCGATTCTGCTCCGCGGGCCCTGCTTGAGCTACTCCGGTCGGTAGGGCGCTTCCCTGTCGATATCGCCGACGAATTCCGGTAGGTCCGTGTGCCCCAGCATCTGCCGGATGGCCATGTTCTCGCCCGTGTGATACCAGTAGTGGTAGATCACGCGCTGCAAAAGGGAGCCCCAAATGTAACGGCTGGGCCTGCCGTCTCTGACAACGTGCTCCTGTAGCTTGTCGATTGTCAGGGTGTCGAGCCAGGGATCAGCAGCCTGGGTGATCGTGTGCCACGCCGACCAGATGTCGTCCAGAGCCGGGGTACTGGCCGGAGCGCGATAGGCGAACCGCTCAGCGACCTCGGGAAACGGGAGCTGGCCCTGCCCGTAAAACAGAAAGTATCTCTGTTCTTGCCAGGCTAGATGTCCGATATTCCAGCTGATGCAGTTCATGGGCATGAACCGCCTGCGCGCCTCAGCATCGGTGAGACCTTCGAGACCACGCTTGAACTCACCGCGAGTGAACCTCAACTGCAATACCAATGGATGGGTCATGGCCCTCTCTCCTTGCTACTGCCAAGTTTACAGGTTTGGCGGCGGCAGAAGCACGCGGGGGCTAGTGTGGCTACTGGGCCTACGTGGCGGCACGAGGTAGAGGGCCCGCTCGCCTAGACGAAGGGGTGGCCGTACCGTTCCCGGTGGGCTACGTCCTCCAGCGGTTTGCGCTGCTTCTTGCCCCGTCCCAAGGATTCGACCGGGTAGCCGAACGGAACGATCGCCAACACGTCCAGCTCGGCCGGAATGTCGAGGAGGGCCTTGACCTCGTCCAGGCCGCCGAAGCCGACCCAGTTAGAGCCGACCCCGTCGGCCCACGCCGTCAGGAGCATGGACTGGATCGCGCGGCTCGCGTCGGAGACGGCGAACGGCGTCTTCTCGACCGCAACCACGATGGCAAGCGGCGCCTCCGCGGTGTACGGCCCCGTCCGTGCCAGGCGCCCCAGCCGGCGCAACGTCTCCCGATCCTGAACTACTACGAAGTGCCAGGGCTGCGCATTCTTCGCACTCCCCGTCAGGCGCCCGGCCTCGACGATCCGGCGGAGCACTGTGTCCGGCACGGGCCTGTCCTTGTAGCGCCGCACGGCCAGGATCGTGTGGACAGCCTCGAAGACGTCCATCATCTGACTTCCTTTCCTGGGGACCCCTCCGTCGACATCTGTGCGCTACTCGTCGACGGGCACGAGCTCGTAGTGCAATGTCTTGTAGCCGCGCAGGCGATGGGCAAGCGGGACCATCACGCTCTGTAGGATGCGGTACTTGCTGTCCAACGCTCTCGCCGCTTGACTCGCCTCGTCGCCGCTGAGCAGCCTGGCTCGAACGCGGATCGCCGGCCCCGTGGGCTTGCCTCGCAGCGTTGAGGGAGCGATCTCGGCGAGGGGGTTGTTCCGGAGCCGCTTAGCCTTCCAGGCCCTATCGAACGTCCGAACGAAGGCGCGATCGCCTTCCACCGCTATGTTCACCGGCGTACCGACCGGGGTGCCATCACGACGATAGGTTGTGAGCAGGACGGTCCGCTGGCGGACGAACCGGGCGAGTGCCTGAGGCGGTGTGGTCATAGTGCTGACCGCTAGTCCCGCTTCGCCACAAAGTATATGAAGTCCAGGTCCCCCGGCGAGTGACCCAGCGACGCCAGCATGAGCCCCGCCTCCGCCCTGTGGTGAGAGCTGTGGTTGGCCAGGTGGCCCGCCAGTTGCCACGACGGCCACCGGTACTCCTTGCCTTCCCCAGGGTGAAAAGCCGACACCTCTGCCTCCAGCCGCTCCTCGGTCAGCGTGGTGGCGTACGCCTTCAGGTCATCGTGCGAGCGGGTGAACCAGCGCCTCACGTCTTCGAACGGCATGCGCTCGTAGCCTTCCGGCGGGGGCGATGCGAGCGGCTTCCTATTGAGAACCGAAAGCCACCAACCCTGGACCCTCACGATGTGCAGGAGGGTCATCCGCACGCTCTCGTGGCTAGCGCTCACTTGGCGCCCGAACTCCTCCTCGCTCAGCCCGGCGGCGGCCTCCAACACCTTCTGATTCGCCCACTCGTTGTAGGCGATCAGCGATCGGGCGTGGTCTACCCAGCCCATGGATGCCTCCTTGCTCCGTTTGCCTGAGCGGATACGGGCGGGATGGTGCGGGTGGAGCTACTACGAGGCCTTGAGGCGCGACGGCGGGTGAGCCTCGGCCTCCGACGTACTTGAGCCCGGATGGGCCAGCCACTCTTCCGCCCAAGCGGCGACGGCTTCGACCACCGAAAACAGGGACCGCCCCTTCTCTGTCAGGTGGTACTCGATCCGGACCGGCGTCTCGGGGATGACCGAGCGGACAACGAGCCCTTCCGCCTCGAGTTCCTTCAGGCGCTCGGAGAGCATGCGGTCACTGAGGCCCGGAATGGCGCCCGTCAAATCGCTGAAGCGGGAGAGGCCAACGAGCATGGCTCGGAGGATCGCGCCTGTCCAGCGTCGGCCGATGAGCTCGACGGCGTGATGGTAGTAGGGGCAAAAGGCTTGGGCTTCGTCTAGTTTCATCAATTCCATTATTACCTATCGTAAGCCACTTGACAAGAGTAACCTAACCTGCCTATAGTTACTAATAAAAGGTAAGGGACTAGTGAGAAGGGAGTAAGGAAATGACCACCGAAACGCAGACATCCACCAGGACTTGGACCATCGACCCCACTCACTCCATCGTCGAGTTCGCCGTGAAGCACTTGGTGGTGACGACGGTGAAGGGGAGGTTCCGCGAGCTTGAGGGCACGCTCGCGATCGATGAGGGCCACCCGGAGAACTCCAGCGTGTGGGCGGCCGTCGATGTGGCCAGCATCGACACCGCCGTCGCCGACCGCGACGCGCACCTGCGCTCGGACGACTTCTTCAACGCCGAGAAGTATCCCAAGATCACATTCCGCAGCACCCGGGTCGAGCGAGTCGATGACACGCGCTTCAAGCTGGTCGGAGACCTGACCATTCGCGACGTGACCAGGGAGGTTGTTCTGGACGGCGAGTACGAGGGCCAGGTCGACGACCCCTGGGGAAACCGCCGAGCGGGTTTCACCGCAACCACACAGATCAGCCGACGAGATTTCAACGTAAAGTGGAATGAGCTCATCGAGGCCGGCGGAGCGGTCGTCGGCGACAACGTCAAGATTACGCTGAACATCGAGGCGGTCCGTCAAGGGAGTAAGGAATCATGATGGCGCTCAAGTCGTGTCCTCGCTGCAGGGGAGACCTGATCCAAGAAGAGTTTCTGGGTGAGGCTGAGCTGGTTTGTATCCAGTGCGGCTACCGCACGGATTTGAAGCTGACTCGGCCGGCTCTGACGACTCGCACCTCAGGACAGGCGGCGTGACCGGCATCCCGGTGGCCCGCCTGAATCACGCCGTCCTCTACGTGCGCGACCTGGACCGGTCTATCGACTTCTACGAGAAGGCCTTCGGGTTCGAAGAGGTTGCCCGCGAAGGCGGGGCCATGGCCTTCCTGCGCGCCGCCGGATCGGCCAACCACCACGATCTGGGCTTGATGGCGGTCGGCCCCGACGCGCAGTTGTCCGCCGGGCGCGCTGTGGGCCTCTACCACCTGGCCTGGGAGGTCCCCACCATAGAGGATCTCGCCGCAGCAGCCGTGATTCTGTCCGAGTTGGGGGCGCTGACAGGGATGAGCGACCACGGCGCAACAAAGTCACTCTACGGGCGCGACCCCGACGGAATCGAGTTCGAGATCATGTGGCTGGTGCCGCGCGACCAGTGGGGCCAGTACGAGCACCGCGGCGTGGTCATGCCGCTCGACATCCAGAAGGAAGTGGAGCGCTTCGGCAGACGCCTCGCCACATGAGCACAGGCGGGCGCGAAGATCGCCGCCCGCCGCCGCACCCGCGCCCGGGTAGCCTCGATCGAGGTCACGGTCTATCGTCCCAATGTCAATTGTGGCCACCGGCCACGATGTGCGAACCTTGCGCATGTCGGGCTTCCTTGTAGGCTGTAGACTGATGGTCCTTTGCCTACCCGACAGTTAGGCCCGTCTCCGTTTCCGAACCCCTCCTGTCTCACATTCCCTGGAACACGACTCTTCTTGCCCAGAGGAGTCGCGCAGAATATGCTAGGCAGGCCCGGATGAGCTTGGGCCGCGAACGCTGGCGCTTCTGCTGAGAGAATACGGCTTCGACATCGAGGACCAGTGAGGGGAAACCCAAGAGCGGAGGTGTGCCAATGACAGCAGGCAGCCGCTACTCGGTCCAGGGCTACCATTTCGACCTGGAGAGCTTCTTCCCCAGGACGTTGTTCGAGGCCATCACCGGCGTCCGCCTCCGCCGACCGGAGGTCGTGGCCGAGGAGGCTGCGAAGCGCAAGCGCCGTGACGCGCTCGCCCCCGACGGCAAGCTCACCATCCTGGCTGCCGATCACCCAGCGCGCCGGGTTACCAACGTGGGCAGCGACCCCGTGGCCATGGGCGACCGCTACCAGTACCTGGGCCGCGTCCTCCGCGTCATCGCCAGCGACGAGTTCGACGGCGTGATGGGGCCCACCGACATCATAGAGGAGCTGTTCATCGTTTCCCATCTGGTGAGAGAGGCGGGAGGCCCGCCGTTCCTGGATGGAAAGGTGATGCTGGGGTGCATGAACAGGGGTGGCCTGGCGGGCACAGTGTTTGAGATGGACGATCGGTTCACCAGCTTCACAGCCGGTAGCATCGCCGCCCTGCGCCTGGACGCCGCCAAGATGATGTTCCGACTGGCAGACAACGACCGCGGATCGCTGGACACGATAGTCTCTTGCGCTGAGGCTATCAGCAAGCTGAACGCCCTGGGAATCACAACATTTCTGGAGCCGCTGGCTGTTCAGAAGACTGAGGGCAAATGGAAGACTCTCAAAGAACCCACCGCCCTGATCAAGGTCGTCGGCGTAGCATCGGCTTTGGGCGATTCCAGCCTGCGCCTCTGGCTCAAGATCCCCTACTGCGATCACTTTGAGCAGGTGGCGCGCGCCACCACGCTGCCCATCCTCATGTTGGGTGGCGAGGCGGCGGGCGATCCTACGGGCATCCTGGAGGAGTTCGCCAGCGGTATGCGGGCAGGCAGCAACGTTCGCGGGGCCCTGGTCGGACGCAACGTGCTCTTCCCCGGCAACGACGACCCCCTGGCCACCGCGATGGCTGTGCAGCGCATCGTGCACGACGGGTTCAACGCGGGCCAGGCGGTAGATCACCTCGTGGAGAGTCGTGGCCGCGACGCGGATCGCCTCAGCCGCTGGGTTCGCGCAAAGGGGTAGTGGGGCATGACCCTGAAGGGAGCAATGGTCATCGGCCAGTCGGGCGGCCCGACGGCGGTGATCAACGCCAGCCTCGTCGGGGCGGTACTGGAGGCCAAACGCCACCCCGAGATCGAAGGGGTCTACGGATCGCTCGATGGCATCCTGGGCGTCATCCACGAGAACATGACCGACCTGGGGCGCGAGCGGCCGGAGGTCGTTGAGGGGCTGCGAAGCACACCGTCGGCCGTCCTGGGCTCCTGTCGCTACAAACTGTCGGTGGAGGACTACGAGCGGATACTGGCGGTGTTTCGTGCCCACGACATCCGCTACTTCTTCTACATCGGCGGGAACGACTCGATGGACACGGCGCACAGGCTGGGGCAACTCGCCGCCGAGAGGAAGTACCGGCTTGTCGTTATGGGGGTCCCCAAGACGGTGGACAACGACCTTCCGTATACCGATCACTGTCCGGGATACGGGAGCGCCGCCCGCTTCACGGCCCTCGCCGTGCGCGATGCGGGGCGGGACAGCGAGGCCATCGGCAACGTAGACAGCGTCAAGATCATAGAGATCATGGGACGCAATGCCGGCTGGCTGACGGCCGCCTCGGCGCTGGCCCGTGAGGACCCGGAGGACGCTCCTCACCTGATCTATGTGCCTGAGCGCCCCCTGAACCTCGACCGCTTCCTGGAGGATGTCCAGCGGATCTACGAGCGCCGGGGCCACGCCGTCGTCGCTGTCTGCGAAGGTATGAAGGACGAGAGCGGCGACGTACTGGCCGAATCCAGGCTGCCGATCGACGTCGACGCTTTCGGTCAGGCCCAGCGTGGTGGCGTGGCCGACCTCCTGTGTCAGCTCGTGAGTGCTCGGCTCGGCCTGAAGGCGCGCTTCGACAAGGCCGGCACCATCCAGCGGGTATTCATGGCGACCGCCTCGCCGGTCGACGTGCAGGAGGCGGCGCTGGTGGGGGAGATGGCCGTGCGCCACGCGGTCGAGGGCGTAACTGACCGCATGGTGACCCTGGAGCGCGTCGCCGACGAGCCTTATCGATGCTCAACGGGTCTGGTAGAGCTCGCCAAAGTGGCCAATCAGGAGAGGCTTCTGCCCGACGGGTTCCTGGCACCTTCGGGGAACGACGTAACAGCGGCCTTCACTCGGTACGCGGCCCCACTCTTGGGTGGCCCGCTGCCGCCCTACGCGCGCCTGGCTAAGTACCCTGTGGCCCGCCGCGCCGCTGACTAGCGGGCCGCTCACCCCCCGCGTCTATCCTGCGGCGAGGCGTTCATTGGGCCTCTAACTCATGGACGTCAACGCCAGGCCACATCTCGCCTAGGAGACCTGCACTCCGGCCAGCTTCTCCAGCGTCTTGGCCAGCGCCTGGATGCCCTCGCCGCCCAGGCCTTCGGCCTCCATCACGGCGAAAAGCTGGTGCGCCAGGGCCACGCCCGGCAGGGGCAGATGCGCCTCGTCGGCTGCCTCCAGCACCAGGCGCAGGTCCTTCTGCTGGTGGGCGATCTTGAAGCCGGGGCGAAAGTCGCGGGCCAGCACCTTGGGAGCCAGGTTCTGGATAGCCCAGGAGGTAGCCGCGCCGGCGCTGACGGCTTCCAGCATCTTCCGCGGGTCGACGCCCATCTTGGCGGCAAAGAGCAGCGCTTCGCACATCGCCAGGTTGTTCAGCGAGCCGGCGATCTGATTACATAGCTTTACTGTCTGGCCCGAGCCGCTGGGCCCGCAGTGGACGATGGTGCGCCCCATCGCCTCGAAGATGGGGCGGCAGCGCTCGAAGGTGGCCTCCGGCCCGCCCACCATGATCGACAGCGTGGCGTTGATCGCGCCCGGCTCGCCGCCGCTCACCGGCGCGTCCAGCATCTCCACGCCGGCCTCCCCCAGACGGGCAGCGATGCGGCGGGTCACGGCCGGCGAGATGGTGGACATGTCCACGAAGGCCACCCCGGGGCGGCCGGCCTCGATGACGCCGCCCGGCCCGAGGGCCACGCCCTCCACGTCCGGCGAGTCAGAGACGATGGTAATCACCACGTCAGACCGCTCGGCCAGGGCCTTGGGGCCGGCGGCCTCGGCTGCGCCCTGGCCCACCAGCTCGTCTATGCCCGGCCGGCTCCGGTTCCAGACCGTGAGGGGGTAGCCGGCGGACATCAGGTTGCGGGCCATCGGCCGCCCCATAATGCCCAGCCCAATAAAGCCGATGCGCTCCTTCATGCTTGTCCTCCCGCGCTGCTTCACACTTGTCCAGGGCCGGCGTCCGCATCCGCGAGCAGATAGCGATTCGTCGCCTGTTTGCTCATGGGGAGCATGATAGCCCAGGAAGCAGATACCCGATACCCCCCGGCCCGCGCCCTCTCTCACATATCCTGGAGCACTATCCCAATGTTCATCGGGTGGTTCACGGTGCTACCATAGAGAGATCATGGAACGCCTCGACGTGACGGCGAGAGTGCGGGGGATGGCCGAGGGGCGATGATACGTATCGGCACCTCCGGATACAGCTACCCCGAATGGCGAGGCAGCTTCTATCCCGCCGGCTTCCCCACCTCCCAGATGCTCAGCTACTACGCTGACCACCTCTCGACCGTTGAGATCAACAATACCTTCTACCGGTTGCCCAACGAGAAGGTCCTGGCGAACTGGGCGGAGCAGACGCCTCCCGGCTTCGTCTTCACCCTAAAAGCCCCTCGCCGCATCACCCACGAGGCCCGGCTGCGGGACTGCGATGAGCTGATGGGAATCTTCGCGACCAGAGCGCAGACCCTGGGTCCAAAGCTCGGTGTGCTGCTCTTTCAGTTGCCCCCGTGGTTCAAGAAGGATCTGAAAGTCCTGGACGCTTTCCTGGATCAGATGCCGCGCGACGCTCGGGCGGCCTTTGAATTTCGCAATGCTTCGTGGCTCGGGGATGACGTCTACGCTCGCCTCAGGGCGAAGAACCTTGCCCTTTGCATTGCTGATACCGCAGATGCGACGACGCCTCTGGTACCGACCGCCGACTATGGCTACTTTCGCCTGCGGGACGAAGGCTACCAGCAGTCAGACATCAAGGAATGGGCCGAGACCATCACCCAGCGGGCGAGCGACTGGAAAGATGTGTTCGTCTACTTCAAGCACGAGGAGCAGGGTAAGGGCGCCGAGTTCGCTCAGTTGCTCGCGACGATGATCTCCTAGGTTAAGCCGCCTTCTGCGGGATCGCGTGATGAGGGCGAGCGTGGGCGGGCATAGCCGCGTCTGGCTCTCCAGGCCCGTAATAGGCCTCTCTTGCCAACCCCTGGGCCTCTGATTAGTATGGGGGCGGCTGGCAGTTCGCGATGGCCGGCAGGGAGGCAATCGAATGAGGCCGATGAACGCGGCGATGGCCCTGACCGTTGGCATGTGTTTGGTGGCGCTGGCCGTGGCCTGCCAGGGCGGGGAGAACGAAAGAACTCCGAGCGCTTCCGCCACTGCCACTACCGCTGCCATAGCCACCGGCAGCCCCGCTCCGGCGACGGGGGCGCCCGGCATCACCGACACTCAGATCATCCTCGGCGCAGATGCTCCCCTTAGCGGCACATACGGTGCGGTGTACTCCATGATCCCCCGCGCCACGCAGGCCTACTTCAAATACGTCAACGACACCCAGGGCGGCGTCTGCGGCCGCCAAATCGTATACAAGGTCGAGGACAACAGCTTCGATCCCGCCAAGGCCCTCGAGGCGGCCCGCAAGCTGGTGGAGCAGGAGAGGGTGTTCGCCATGGTCGGCTCTCTGGGTGACCTGCCGCATCTGGGGGTCTGGGACTATCTCAACGAGAACGGGGTCCCCGACATCTTGGTCTCCGCCGGCGCGCACAGATACGGTTCTGACCCTGAGGGGCACCCTCTGACGTTCCAGATGCTCCCCAGCTACAAGATTGAGGCCACCCTGGGGGCACGCTTCATCTCCGAGAACCTGCCGGGCAAGAAGGTGGGCTTCCTGGGCGAGATGGACGGCCACGATGACGCCCTCGAAGGGCTAAAGGCCGGCCTCGATCCCGCCAAGAACGAACTGGTCGACGCCGAAAGCTATGAGCCTACGGCCATCGATGTCCGCTCTCAGGTGATCAACCTGCAAAAGGCCGGCGCCGAGGTGGTCGTGCTCGGCACGAGCCCCGGCTTCCTGGCCCAGGCTGTCAAGGAGGCCGACCGTCTGGGCTGGCATCCTCAATTCCTGGCCGGCTACGTCAACTCGGATGACATAATCTTTCAGTTCGCGTCACCCAAGCTCCTGGAGGGCATGATCACTTCTCAAGCTTTCAAGCTGGCCGCGTGGCGGGACGATCCCGTCGTGGCCAGACACTACGAGCTCATGCAGAAGTACGGTGGGCCGGCACCCACCAACTTCAGCATCTATGCTCAGGTGCTGGGAGAGCTCGCCGTCGAGATCCTTAGCCGGACGTGCGACAACCTGACGCGAGAAGGGTTGCTGGAGGCCGTCAAGTCTATCAAGGACTGGCGCAGCGATCTGATGAACGAAGGCATCAGTATCACCTTCGGCGAGAAGGATCACACGGCCATCCAGGCGGGCAGGATGATGCGGGCCACCGTGGTCAACGGGAAGGGCAAGTTCGAGTTCTTTGGGCCCGTGTACGTCTTCAAGGATGAGGACCTGCAGTAGACCGGCGACATCGTGGGCGGCCGTTGGGCAATCGGCAAGGAGGCGTCGGCGGGGGCGAATGCCAGCAAAAACGTCGCGCGCTTGGCCAGCGGCCGCAGGAATGGTTAGACTCAAACTAGAGCGAAACTCGCCCCTGAGGAGCCGATATGGGGTCAGAGATTCGGCAGGCCCCGTCGCCGGGCACGAGGCAGTCCCGCTCGTGGCGGGATCAGATTACTTTCGGCCGGGTCCTTTGGTCTGTCCTCATTGTCGTAGGGCTGGCAGTCGTTGCGACCCACCTGCATGAGCTCCGGCAAATCCTGACTACCCTGCGGCGTGCTGAGCCGCTGTATATGGCAGGCGCCGCCCTATTTCAAGCTGCCTTCCTGGTCAACCTGGCGCTGTACTACCACTCGACCTTTGCAGCTACAGGCCTGCGGGCGCCGTTCCATCGTTTTGTGTTTCTGGGGATCAGCGGCTATTTCGTCAATCTCGTGTCGAAGACGGGCGGCCTGGGGGGAGTCGCTCTCTATCTGAACGAAGGCTCCCGTCGCGGCTTTGCCCAGGCGCGAGTCATCACCGCCTACATGGTGACGGTGATCCTGGGCCATGTAGCGTTTCTCAGCACATTGGCCTTAGCCCTCGTTCTCCTCTACGCCCGCGGGTCGCTCAACGCGAAGGAGATCGCTGCTTCTGTCGTCATCTTCGCGCTGCTCGCCGGCATATTCGTAGTGCTGCTTGTGGGGATAAGCAGCCGGTCGCGCTTGGAGCGGCTCTACCGCTGGCTGGCCAGGCTTGGGAACCGCGTTGTCCGCCTCCTGGGGAGAGCACCCATCGCTGATGAGCAGGGGATGGCAGCGTCCGCCGGCGAGCTCTACGACGCCGTCGATTACGTCCGCGCTCACCCGTTGAGGTATGCCATGCCTTTCCTCCACGCGGTGCTGATCGAGGTGTTCAGTATCGGGGTCTTGTTCATGGTCGCCCAGGCACTGGACGCCAACATCACGTTGGCCACAGCGGTGGCGGCCTACGCGCTGTCCGTGCTCTTCGCCATGATCGCAATAACGCCGGCCGGTCTGGGCTTTGTGGAGGCCTCCCTCGCTGTGCTGTTCGTCTCCTTTGGGGTTTCAGCGACAACAGCCCTAGCTATCAGCCTGGGCTACCGCCTCTTCGAGTTCTGGGTTCCTTTCTTCCTGGGCGCAGCCGGTTTGCGCTTCGTGGGAAGGACGCAACCAGCATGACCAGAGGTCGCCGTCGCGTGCTGTTCCTTATCGGCCTGCTGACGGCCGCCATGGGGGTATTGAACATCGTACTGGCAGTGCTCCCGTCGCCCGTTGGTGGCTTTGAAGACATCGTGCCTACCGTAGTTCGGCAGGGCAGTCGCTTTGTACTGCTGCTTCTGGGGGTAACCCTTATCGTCACAGCGCGCAGCCTGACCCGCGGCAAGCGGCTGGGCTGGTTCGTGGCAGTGGCAGCGGTGGGTCTATCGGCAGCCGCTCACACGGTAAAGGACGTAGATCTGCTGGGCGCCGCGACCAGCAGCGGCCTGCTAGGTACGCTTCTGCTGACCCAGCCCCTGTTCCCGGCCCGCAGCGACCCACCGACGGCTGCCCGCGG
>Ga0315268_10001655_pt1 | contig 25731 bp, 33 predicted proteins | sample C1_top_MG_FD_204535 | JGI IMG/M metagenome (GOLD analysis project Ga0315268, IMG submission 204535) | Sediment microbial communities from Yellowstone Lake, YNP, Wyoming, USA - C1_top | ecosystem: Environmental > Aquatic > Freshwater > Lake > Sediment | place: USA: Wyoming | collected 2017-08-01
AACCCTCAGCGTTTCAACCAAAGCGTTGTTTTCGGGACAAACCTGTTCATGGACATCATTAGCGAGGAGGCTTCAGGCCTGGTCGGGAGTATCGGCTGCATCTACTCGGCCAATTTCGGTGACGACTACGCCATGTTCGAACCCGCTCACGGAAGTGCCCCTCAGTACAAAGGCCAAGACAAGGTGAACCCGACCGCGACCATATTGGCGGCGGCTTGGATGCTTGATTACCTCGGCGAGAAAGACAGAGCTAAGGCTGTGTTCAAGGCGACCGAGGAAGTCATCGCTGAGGGAAAACGAGTGACTTACGACTTGGGCGGGAGTGCGCGACTTTCAGAGATGGCCGGGGAAATAGCCAAGCGAGCTCGCAAGCTCCTCTGAACTTCCGCAGCACTCGTGGACGCCCTGAATCAGATCTGGCCGCCAAAGCTCAGGTACAGCAGCACAGCATTGAGTAAGAGAATGAATGCGACAAATATCCCGGAAACGATCGTCGTTATCTTCCGGTTGACGAGTTCCCCCATCAACTTTCGATCTCTCGTGAACTTCCAGAGTGGTAAGAGCGGAAGGGGTAGCATCAGGCTAAGTGCGACTTGGCTGTAGACAAGCATTAGGAGCGGGTCGATGCCGCTGATGATTGCAATGGTTGTGGGGATCGTATTGATCAAACGGGTAACAATTCTCCTAGCCCAGAGATTGATCTTCCGCCCCAGCATCCCTTCCATGATTGCCTGACCAGCAAGAGTTCCGGTTGTGGAAGACGACAGACCGGAAGCCAAGAGAGTTAGGCCGAAAACGAGCGCGGCTGCTCTTCCGAAGAGCGGTTCGAGGGTGAGGTAGGCTTGTTCGATTGTTGCCACCTGAATGCCTCGTGAACCGAACGCCGCGGCAGACATTGTCATGATGGCTGCATTCACAAGGCCTGCAAAAGTGAACATGATGATACTCTCTATTCGATGAAGTCGTAGCACGCGGCGCTTGGTTATCATGCTAGGGTCTTTGATCTTGTCGTTGGTCAGAGCGGAATGGACGAATACAGCATGGGGCATTACCGTCGCTCCTATCACACCAACAGCAAGGAGCACTCGAGAAGTAGAGCCAAGGTTCGGCGTTGTCGATCCAGCTAGAAACGGGATGAGATGTGGAACCGTCGTGAGGATCTCGTAAACGTAGCCGAGACCGATCGCGCCCACGAAAACCATGAACATGTATTCGAGTCTTCGAACGCGCCCACCAGTTACGCCCAAGATCAGAATAACATCAAGAACAGAGATGAAAGTCCCGTACAAGAGGGGGATTCCGAAGAGCAGGTTCAAAGCTAGAACGGTGCCAAGGAACTCAGCGAGGTCGGTCATGGCGGCGGCGACTTCGGACCCAAGCCAGTAGGGTATGTAGTACGCTGGTTTCTTGAGATGGATTCGAATCAACTCAGGTAGCGAGTGTCCAGTAGCTATTCCTACTTTGCCCGACTGATACTGGAGGAGCATGGCCATTATTCCGGCGAGCCAAACCACCCACAGCATTCCGTATCCGAATTCTGCTCCGCCGCTTATGTCGGTTCCAAAGTTCCCCGGATCAATGTATGCTACGCTCACAATCAAAGCAGGCCCGAAATAGATCCAAAAGTCTCGCCAAAATCCGCGGGACACTGGTATGGTGGACACAGACTCTTCCCTCTCAGAGGTGCCTATGCCCTCGCCCTTCAATCCGAGACCCTTCTGAGTAGGCGAAAAGTTAGGCGAGCCTAATAAATTTCGGTCGATAAAATACCTCGGAATTATGCCGGTAAGTGGGTAGGTAGACTTCGCTCGAAAGTCTCGAACCAAGTTTGATTGTTGTTGACAAAATCGACAAACCGGGATATGCGGTCGATTGTGGTTCTGTGCACGTGGTGTTCGATTCCTTCGGCATCGGAGTTCGCTATGTTTTCTGCGACTCCGAGTATCTGTAGAAATCGCGCTATGACGAGATGCCGCTCTTTGACAGATTTCGCAAGGCGTTCTCCCTTGGCTGTGAGTCTGATTCCACGATATTTCTCGTAGTCGACCAAGCGCATTCTGTCCAGTCGTTGCAGCATGTTCGTTACGCTTGGAGACTTGACCCCGAGATATCTAGATATGTCAACGGACCTCGCGTACCCTTTCTCTTTGATTAACTCGTAGATTACTTCCATGTAGTCCTCGACGCTGGTCATGTCTGAGAGGGGTTGAGTTCTGGCCTCCCTGAGCCTCGGCAGAATGTAGCTCTGGGTTCTTTGAGACGCCCGCATTTCGCCTTTCCATCCTGTCATGGACACATCAGGGAAATGCCATCCAATATAGTTAACCACCATTCTACGCGTCGAAGTGTCTCGGAGTTCGAGCTAAACACATATTTGATGGTGAGAATCGATACTCAAAACGAGAACAATGGCAGAAGTCGAGAAGAAAGAGTTCGCTGACGAGGAAGTTGAGGACATTCTGAACATGCATGCCTCGCGTGACCAAATCAGCGTGACCGAAGTTCGCGAGCTCATACGTGAAAACCCCCTGCTCGTTGCTGGTCTTGTCTTCGCAATGGGGCTTCTCGTCGGCGTGTCTCTCGGGTCTGGCAGGAGAAAGTAGGCGCGGGCCTATTGTCCACAAGGGCCTACGCGCTATCATATTATATACAGTATTTCTGTGGTGAAAAACTGCCTTGCTGAATGAAACGCCAAAGGCATTCTTTTATTTGAAGCGCGCTCAGCTGAGCGTCGGCGTCTGACTTTGTCGAAGAGCAAAGAATTGCATGAAATGCGGAACCTTGAGGAAATCGTAAGCGAGCTACGCAAGGACATGGACAAGCGCATGGAAGAGTTGAAGGTTCAGATGGAGGCGGTTCAACAGAAGGCGTCAAAGACTGTGACGGAACGCCCGCTCCTCGCGCTCGGCGTTGCGTTTGTAGTGGGTATGGCGCTAGGCGTCGCGCTTTCGAGAGCTGGAGAGTAGGCGAGGATATTGTCCGAGAAGGAAGAGAAGAAGGAGAAAGCCACAGTCGTCGAGCGAATGATTCTTCTGGTCGCCAGACAAGCTTTCAGGGGAGTCGCGAAGAGCGCAGAGCGCTTCGTGAAACGGGCGCTGCGCTGGGTAGCGGTGGTGATCGCGGGTATCGTTATTGTGGTGCTTGGAGTTGCTTTCATCGCTGTGGGAGCGGTGAAGTGGTTCGCTCTCATATTGCCGAGTTGGCAAGCGTGGGTCATCGTAGGCGCATTCCTTCTGTTGATTGGTCTCGTCCTATCGCTCGCCACATTGGTCAGCTCGCGAGCGTAGATCTCCGACTCGACGAGCCGGCTTCGTTAGGGCCTATCGTTCCAGCCGTCTGAGTTGAGTTAGCGCCACACCGCACACCGTCAGCGCTGAGAACAAAACATCCATCAATGTGAACGTCTCGCCAAGAGTCACTACAGAGATTACAACAGCGAGAACTGGCATTGTGAATAAGAGAACATACAGCTTGAAAGCAGGGGTTTGCTGGAGGACATCGTACCAACATACTAACGCTGCACAGTACATGAAGGAGAGAAGCAACACTGCAACGAGGACTGAGGCTGACAGTGACGCGGGCCACAGGCTTCTCTCAAACAGCGCCGAGAGAAACGTGAGTACGACGGCCCCGATCACAAAGCAAGCTGAAACCACCAAGATAGGTCTATGCTGGTTGAGAAGCCCTTTCCCTAAGATGCCGGAGACGGCATAGGATGCGGCGACGCCCACCTGCAGCACGTTGCCAACGAAGACAATGCTGCCCAGACTGGTCAAGTCTCCTCCGGTCGACAGAAGCGTCACTCCGGACAATGCGAGAATCATCCCCACGAGATCTTTGATGGCCAAATGCTCCTTCAGGACGACAATCGACAATAGGAGAGTGAAGACGGGAGTCGTTGATTGAAGAACACTGCTGACAGATGCGGTTGTGTACTCCATCCCGATGTTTTGAAGAGCATTTGGAATGACGATTTGAGCAACCGCGAGACACGTGATCGCAACGAGGTCGCGGCGACTTACCTTCCAAGAAGTCGCAGGATGATGCATCATTGCCAACGGAAGCATGACGACGCAGGCCAGAACGAACCTTACGGCGCCCAGTGTAAGGGGCGGAATTTCTGATAGACCAATTCGGATCAGAGGGTACGCGGACGCGAAAACAAAGAGGGCTAGTGCCGTCTCAATAGCGAAACGGGCCCTCAAGTGTCCCATCAATTCGGCGAAAGGACGCCTACGGCATCCCAGTCATGTCCGCAAGGAATCTGATGATTTTTCCCGAACCCAGCTTGTCCACAACCAGTCGGCGCTCTTCCTCGGTCAGCGGCCTGTACTTCAGATGCGTCTCGGAGAATCCCATGTATCGTCCTGCTACAAGGTATGCGCTTGCGTTCTTCTCTTTGTAGACAGTGATCGGCTTGTGAATCGCAGCAGGATCGCTCCCCGCGTAGATGTAGGTCACCGTATCCTCGTACTTCTGCTTGTCCTCGACCTTTAGCAGCAGAAGCTGAGAGTCGTCAGGCTTCATGGCCTCCGAGCACGACTCCGACGTAGAAAATGTTTTTGGCCAACTGAAATGGCCTGGTCTCTGCTATTGGGCTTCGGCGATTGAAACTCGTCAATGCTTAAGTACGAATTGTCTCTCACGGTCACACCATGTGTGAGAGTGAACATGAACCACAGAAGAGCCTGAAGCGTCTAACATGGCAGTACGAGAATTGTCTAGCGTGCGTGTGGTTCTTCCCAACCGATCCGATAAACGCCGACTTGTTGGAACGAGGTAAGTGTGAGCACCCGAAACTGAAACCATACAACCTCATTGTATCTGGTCGAGATTGGTGCAACCTCTTCAGCGAGATAAAACAGAAACAGATCGATGACCGCCAAGAAAGAGCGATGAAGGCCGAGGAATCAGAGAAGTAAACTTGGCTTGAGGTTGGCGACGGAAGGACCAGTTGAGAGATGTTCGATGGTTTTCTATACCTGGGATAATATGACTGTTCTCAACACCTGTTGTGGGGAAGGGCGATGTCGCAAGCCGCGATTGAGGACGTCTTCGAGACTCTTGCCGAGAAATCGCGATTGACCGAGGACGAGAAGCGTGCCGCAAGAGAGCTTATTCTGCTTAACCCAGAACTTCTCACAGCCCAGTACAAGGACAGTACCTCACTGTCTGAAGAGGCTGAACGGTATTCGAAGGAGGGAAACTCGTTGGTCGCCGAAAACAGGTACGCGAGTGCTGTGAAATTGGCGCTCTACGAAGGCAAACCAGATGCAGCGAAGAAGTTTCTTCAGAAATGCTTAGCTGCTAACACGAGCAATAATTCAGCCTACGAGCTGGCAAAGAGGAATTTTGACAACGTTTCTGAGTTCGTGTCGGACTTCTACAGGAAGAAAACAAGTTCTCTCAAATAGCCGTTAAGAGCAGAGAAAGACTCCTTCAAATCATCAATGGCTGACATTGGAGCGAGAGGGAGGGTTGGTTCATTGGTCGAAGTGAGGATATTGGCGCAGAAGATCCTAGACCTGCTACACCAGCAAGCGGAGAATAAGGGGCACCTCAGCGTGTCCATCACCGACCTGTACAAGGCGTTCGAAAAGGAAGCTTCATACGATGTTGTACAACAGTCGATTCGCTTCCTCGCAGATCGGGACCTAATCGCGCCGTTCAGCTATAGTCTGACAGCCAAAGGCAGGAGAACCGTTGCGCTAGAGCGAGTGCCGAAAGGAGCACCTGCTGACTGAAATACCCGCTTCGTGTCCGAGCCGCGGAGATCGATCCACGAACGGAATGGGAAGGACTCGGAATCGGATTCTAGCTGATATTTAGCTTGAGAATTTCACCTTCGCCTTCTTTGAATCCGAAGCCTTTGTTTGAAACCATTAGTTGACCATCGGGCCCGAATGTCATGGCTGTTGGGAATGTGAGCCCGTGTGCGGCTGTTTCCAATCCGGAGTCCGTTACCCGGACGATTTTTCCTGATCCGGGCATTAGAAAAGGCGGAGCCGGTAGATTGCCTGTCGACGATTCCAAGGCGTACAGTCGCAAAAAGAGCTAATTCCCATCTTTCTACCATTCCTGCCTTAGCGAATACACTTGCGTTCCACACGATTCCTTTGCAGGTAGGTAACGGGAATGAACCTTGATTACGTAATCTATGTCGAAACCAAACATGGAAGAACATGGAGATACGTCAAAGAGAACAGCGAATGGACTCAAACCACCCCCATAGGTCGCGTGCGTCGGCTGAGCGCAGAACAGTTGTTATCGCATCTTTTGCCGCCACTCTCAGGCGACCAGTCCAACCTTACCGTCAGAGTGGAACGAAAGACGCGGAAGAGAAGATCGAGCGGATCGAGGACTTCCAAGAACTTCTGGCTGCGTAGGAGTTGATCTCTGTGCAGACTCCGGCGATATTCAAGTCAGGAGCGGAATTGAGAATTTTGTGTGGAGCGGGGGATGGGAACCGAAAAAATGTTCAATTCCCATACTTCTGGCCAGAACGACCTCGACCATTCCAAAGAGCGTTCGAGATTCGAAACTGTGAGATAGACAGCGCCCAGACGTGTATTGGGATGGATGGATTCAGGCATGCGACGTGTTCGCAATCTCAGTGGCGTTGACTGCCCGTCCTGTCACGAAGTTGTAAGAGTCGACGACTAGTTGAAAGATCACGTCCAGCTCCTTCATGCTGCGTGGCGTATACAGCATGACCATACCTTCCATACCGATGTAATGCGCAAACGGATGCGGCTCGGCCCACCCCGCCTCCATAGCTTCGCGGGCCCGCGTAGGCGGTAGCGAGACGTGTAGGCTGCCGTCAGGGTGAATATGTGCGAATTCGCGGCCAGCAACAACAAGTTCAGGATGCGCAAGTTGGACGCTCTCTCTTAGCCACAAAGCGCTGGCCCCCGGCACTGAGATAATGGTAGGATGTTTTTCAACGTCGGGCAGCGAGTAGCATCGCCTGAACAGTTCAGCGTTGACTTCGGGAACAGGTCGGACGAGGATTTGAGCGTGTGGCATGCCTTTGTTTGTTAACGGTCTAGGGCCTTCACGTTTCGGTATGGAAACCATGAAGATTCATCCCCCCGATGAGGCGCCCCTAGCTGGCTGCACGACTCACCGTTTGTTCAACATCAACATTGGAATTGCGTACAACCGAACATACGCGCGCCCCCCATATCCTGCGGTACCTCAAGCCTGTCACTTTTCAAATCTCCAAGGAAACACCCCCACTCGCGACGCAAGTCTACCCATTCGTACAGAAAGCAGGCGGATGTTGGAAGCAGATTCAACTTTCCCGAATCCGGTCTGAAACATTTAGGTATGATTATCTTCGGTTTTCTTCAGTTCGAAGATTAACGCGCCCTTGCGGGCTAGTCGAAGAAGTCTCGATGCCCAAGGATACTTCTTTCGGTATAGTTGTTCAATAGTCGCGCGCAGCTCTTCAGAATCAACGGCCTCCGCCCTCACTCTCCTGCTTACTTCGTCAATGGTGGCCTCGACGACCGGATTTTTCAGGACGTTCCGCATCCAATCTCGCTTGTCGTTTGCGCCTGTCACAAATAGCCGTCCTTCGTGGACAACAAAGTCGATTCTTACTACATGCCTCTTGCCAGTCCTTCTGCCTATCGTGGTCAATGTCAATCTGGATTTTCTCTCGTATCCGGCTGGCCATTCGACGCTCAAAGAGTAAACCTCACTGCTTGTTGCGGGCTTCCCCGGCCAGTTGGCTTTCCTCCTCACGCATAGCCTTCAGGCTGGCCAGGGCTTCATCAACGTGCTTCTTCGGATTGAACTGTGAATTGAAGATGTGCTTTACGATACCTTTCCTATCTATGATGTATGTGACTCTGCCGGAAAGGATCCCAAGAGTCGGCGGCACGCCGTACAACTTTCGGACCTTGCCTCGTTCGTCGCTCAACAGAATGAACGGCAATTTGTACTTCGATGCAAAGTCTCTATGTGAATCGGCTGTGTCGGAGCTTACGCCTACCACCTCAGCGCCAAGCTCTTTGAACACCTCGTAACTGTCACGGAAAGCGCATGCCTCAGCTGTGCATCCCTGAGTGTTGTCCTTAGGATAGAAGTAGAGCACGATCTCCTTGCTTCCTACTAGTGCGTTGAGGCTTACCGGTTCTCCTGATTGGGATGGAAGCTTGAAGTCCGGGGCCCTGTCTCCTATCCTTACTATAGCGTTGACCTGATGAGCCACCTAGCCACCGCCTAGATGCCTATGCCTAAGAGCAGATCTAGCGAGTAGGCTCCTGCTCCCAATACCATGAGGGCAGCCATCGATGCAATGACCGTCGTGTCCAGTTCCCAGCCAGAGACGTAACCGTGGGTGGCCTTGAAGGCTGGCTCGAGCATGCCCCGAGGCATTGGAGCCTTGTACAGCTTAGTGTTGTAGAGAAGTATTGTTCCGATCATCTCGATCGTGAACAATATGGCCGCAAGCCTAGTGAGGAGGCCGAACACGAGGGCCAAGCCACCGAAGAACTCCAGTATGGCAACTAGCTCGTAGGCTACCCTAGGGATGCCCATGCTCTTCATGGCCGGAATCATCTGGCTTCGCTGCTCTTTGGAGAAAACCTTCGGGTACCCGTGGATAACCATGAGCGCACCTAGGAATACTCTGATCACAAGCGACGCTATGTCACCGTAATTCGAAAGGAATTCCAGAACCATCTTCGTCATCCCGAGCGATCTTGATGGGTTATTCCAAACGGACGCGGATTTTGCCATCCGTTACCTGTACAGGATACTTCTTCAACGGGTCGATTTTCACCTTGGCAATGATCTCCATGGTTTTCGAGAACATGTCGACGACCTGCTTAGGCAACTCCACGCCTTGAGGTGTTGCGAGCTTTACACCCTCGAGGTTCTCGCCCGTCGCTATGTCAAACACTGCTGCGTGTAGAGGGCAGGTGATCCGCCTACCATCTAATCTGCCCATGGAGAGAGGCGCGTTTTGGTGGCCGCATCTATCCCGGCACGCATGGATCTCTCCATCCACATTTGCAAGCAGCAGTTCGACACCTTCAGCTTCAACTCGTCTCATATGATTTGGAGGGATGTCTCTCAGATTCCCAGCTTCAACATAGGTCGACATTGTTACTCTAGGCCACGAGCTTACCAAAGGCAAGCTTATATTCGTAGCAGTGACACCGATGCCATATGGCGGCATTGGAACCTAGTAGACCGATCAGCACTCTCACGGTCAGAGAGGGCGAGTTATGTCCGATAGTAGAAGCCATAAGGCATGTTGCGGGTGTATGGAGGCTCGTCGTAGTTCGGTACTTGATGGATCACCCGCAGGGTTTCAGCGATCTCTTGAAGACAATACCTGCTTCTAATTCCAAAACCCTTTCAAGGACTCTAAAATTGCTCATGAAGGAGGGGCTCATAGAAAGGAAAATCCTCAACCTGCAACCCTTCGCTGTGCAATATTCTCTGACGCAGAAGGGGAGGTCTCTGGAGCCGGTTCTGAACGAGCTGAAGAAGTGGGGAGAGCGGTGGGCTGTGGGTTTACTCGAAGAACAGCCTAGAATGCTAGCCACGAAGCCCAAGAGGAAGAAGCACTAAACCCAGAAGGGATCAACTCATGATTTGGCTCAAGGGAGCGAAGACGAACTGATCGGCCCCCCATGATAGAGCCTTGTTACTATGCGCTGCCCAGCGCAGACGAAGTGGAATGAATAGGTCTGCGGAAACTGCCCCCGTCCAGTCTACGAATGCGAAGAATGTTACTGCATCAAACTCTACAGCTTTGGTAAAGTCGACTGAGAAAGGGCGAAAATGACCTGGTTGAGGAAACGGACCGCCATAATTTGAGGGCGAGTCCCCGTGGTAGCGACAGAGTAGAAAGAGGGTTCGAATGTCCTAGGTTCGATGTCAATCCTAATGCTGGCAATCTCCTTTATGCGTATTTCCAAAGGAAAGGTCAAAATTGGCGCAACGCAACTCAATTGACCCCTCGTTCTGTTGACCTCACTGTTCTTATCTTGTATTGATGGTCAACTTCCCATCCAGCCTTGGCCAGTGCTTTAGCCACGTCGACACCGGAAACGACTGGTAACTTAGGCACCTACTTCAATCGTTTCTTCTTCAATGGGAGGTGGGATTGGTCCGTCATGCATTTTCAAGCTTGCAAGATAGCCTTCAACGGCGTCGTTGATGTTTGCAAGGGCGTCTTCCCGTTTTGTGCCTTGTGAAATGCATCCAGGCAATGCTGGGCATCGGGCCACGAATTTGCCATCTTCATCCTGCTCGATTATCACCTTGAATTTCATTTGGCATCAAATCCCGTTAAGCTACTGTTGGCGGCATTTAGGTCACGAAGGGAATTGGACATTTTGTTTGGAGCTGGGGATGGGACCCGAAGAATAGTCTCCAATTCCCATTTAGTGACAGATCCAAGGTTCACAATAAGACCAGTAAACGGCTCAACCATTTCGTCTATCCGCGAGGCAGCTTATGTGACCAACGCCGACTATTTGCTACCAGTTGATCAGTTTAATTCCGCGAATTGATTCGAAATGTCCATCTCGAGTTACAAGCGATTCGTCCCAGAATTTCACGATTCCCGCGATGAGTACGTCAAATTCTCCGATCAGTTTCCCTCCATCTCGAAGCTCTTTGTATATCCTTGAGGCTTCTTCGGCCGCTCCGAGCGAAAGTTCTAGAACCCTCAAACTCGAAATTGTCTCCCTCACCTTCGCCAGATTCTCGACCGCGGTAGAGGAGACGTATGCGCCCTTCAGCAGCTCATATGCAGTGACAATTGTGGTGCAAATTCGGTCTCCTCTTTCTTGCAACGCTGCTATTTTTTCGACGGCATCAGGCGCGCCCTTCAACAAGGAAACCAGTATGTCCGTGTCAAGGGCAGCCAAATCACATCTCGATCCTTCTAGAGGCTGAGCGTTCTCTGTCCTTCGTAATCTGCGAGAATACTTCCTCGATGTCGCTGCCTTTCCATGCGCCGGCAAAATCAAGAATGGACTTTCCGCCCTCCTCACCAGCCATCCTTAAGACGACGTCGGAAAACGATTCATTTGGCCTCTTGAGCTTCTTCAGTCTACCGTATGCCCTTTCGGACAGCGAGATCACTTTGGTCATGGAGGTGTATATGTGTATGCGCATATATATGTTCAGCGAGAAAACGGTGAAGCCTTTTCAACGAGAAATCTCACTTCGGTTCACGATACAAATCGTATAGGGCTCTTTGGAGCCGGGGATGGGAATTGAACCCACCTCAGCGTTGTGCGTTCTATACTGCGGGTTGCGGCATGCTGTTCTGCAGCCCGCCGCCTGAACCGTTCGGCCTTCGGTGATCCTTGGCTTGGCCAATGACCAACCCCGGCATCTTCCCCCGGCAACAACTCGTTCTCGCGTGAAGCGCTAATAAACCTGCACGTACTCCACCCAGCAGAATCCGAGGCGTGGCGTCTTCAAATTGGGGAACGACATCGGAAGCCAACTGTACTTCAAGCTATGTTCAGATCGCGTCTCGATCGAGGCGATACCTACGAGGCGGCTCAAGGTGGATTTCAGAAAGATGAAAGATCGCACGATCAAAGACCACGAACTCGTGATGTGGACACCGCACTTCGCTGTTGTGAGGAACACCGAGGGCCAGGAGATTACGGTGAGGCAGGACGGGCGAATGATCGTGAGAAAAGCCACTTCAGAGACGACCGCTCGTAAATCAGCCGAAGTAATGATGGAACTCGTCGTGAAGGAATTTGCTCTCTGATTACGTCACGATTACTCGCGCAGTATCGAGAGCTCGAGTGATCATCGACCCAATATCGAGTGCTCGCTCCACTTCGGCGAGTTTGTGTCTCTTCGCGGATGTGCTTGGGTTATTTGTCGGCACGCCACAGGACGCAACCCCAGGTTTGATGGAAATCGCGTAGGAACCAATCGCCTTCGCATAGCTTTCGATCTGACTCTTGTTCATACCAACTAAAGGTCGCAGAACCGCGACTTTCTTGACGACGGTGTCGGACGCGACGATGTTCTGAAGCGTCTGGCTCGCCTTCTGCCCGACTGCGTCTCCAGTCACGACAGCGCTTGCTCCCTCTTTGAGCGCTATTTGCTCCGCAATCCTGAACATCATACGCCGCGACAACACGCATGCGAACTTTGGTGGGCATTTCGTCATAATGTCCTGAAGGTCAGGCGAGTGGGTTATCATGTACACTTTAGCGCCGGTCAAATGTTCGACTTCGCAAACTTTCCGCATGGTGTCCAGCGCGATCCCTTCAGCCGCTTGATCGCAAAGCGGGTAGTTGTCGAAATATGCGAAGACTGGTTCGACCCCTTTTCGGATCAAGAGCCACGCAGCCACCGGGGAATCGATTCCCCCCGACACAAGAAAGACAGCCTTCCCAGAAATCCTCGGAGCCGACGAAGGGGCGCCAGTGGTCTTAGTGGTTGCCAGCGTCAACTGCGACTCATTCCGAGAACCTGCGCGACTTTTTGAAATACTTGGAGCGCCTCTTCTTCGCTCTGCACATTCTTGATCAGCATTCTACCTTTTTTGAAGACGCTCACCTCATGCCCGTCATGATTGAACACAACAACCATCGGCGTAGCAAGCAGCACTTGATGATCTCTCTCAATCTTGCCGCGCATCGCCTCAAGATCGAGGGATAGTGGCTGTTCTGGGTTGACGTTCGCCGTTGAGGATCCGCACAACCAGGCAAGACGCCTACCGTATTCACGCGGAATGGCGACCGCTGGTTTCACTTGGCAGACTTCGCAGTCTGGGCGAATGTTCAGGCTTATGCTCCGAAACTCTGATTGAGCAAAATCAAACACCATTAGTCTGCCTTTGGATTCCGGCTCGATGCCCGCGAGGACCTTGATAGTCTCCATGGCCTGAATAGATCCGATAATACCTGTCGTCGCTCCGAGTACGCCTCTGGTGTCACATGTTGGCAGTGCAGCATCGTCCAGCCCTGGCAGGATGCACTCCAAGCAGGGTGTTTCCGGGCTTCTGAGTACCGCAAGATTGCCTTCCATCCCAATCGCGCCCCCGAAAATAAGCGGGATCTTACGCTCAACGCAGAAGCGGTTTATCACATAGCGAGTGCGCATATTGTCGAGGCCGTCGACTATGCAATCGGAGCCGTTTAGCAGTGAGGTTGCGGTCTCTTGTTCCAGGTTCTCAGCCAGAGGATCGATCTTGACATCCGGGTTTATGTCATGAATGCGTCTAGCCGCGGCTTCGACCTTCGGATACCGAAGATCCCCTAATGAGTACAAGACCTGACGGTGAAGATTGTTCAGTTCCACCGTGTCTTGATCGACAAGTCGCAAGGTTCCCACGCCTGCAAGTGAAAGGAAGAGTGCGGAGACGCTTCCGAGTCCTCCTAGGCCGACGATAGTGACAGTAGCCTTCCCCAGTTTCTCTTGCCCACTCCTGCCGAGCTCTGGAAGCACCGTCTGGCGACTGTAGTACTCCGCCGCATCGAACCCCATCGACAATTTTGGTCAGGCTCTTAGTCGCACATCCAAGCTTTCAGCGTATGGGGAGGTTTCACGAGTAGAACGCTAGGCCGAGTTTGGCGAGTCGATATTTGAAGTACGGCCAAGCTAGCTTGGCACGCGCGTCCCTGTATCGAACGCTGCCATCCATCAGTCCAATCATGCATTCTTGGACTTTCCTTTCACCGAAGAAGAATCTGGCGACACGATCCATATCATAATTCACAAGATAACTGAACTTCGCCACTTGATAGGCAATGTCAAAGTCAGCAATGAACGCTTTCTTGCACCGGCGCTCGTATACGGTCAGGAAATCCCGGTCGAAACTATCCTCGCGGCAGGCTTGAGCAGCCACCTGTGCGGCGATCTGTGCGCCCCACACGGCGAAATGTATCCCCTCGCCGAGTAGAGGTTCAGCGAAAGCAGCTGAGTCACCTGCGAGCATGACCCGGTCGGCCACGATCGGGATCTTCGCCACTCCTCCCATTGGAATTAGGTGAGCCTGAGGAGAGGGAATTGGAGCATTTCGGAGCTCCGGTATTCGTCTTGTAAACCCGTCGAAGAGACTTCTGGCATCCCGCAGACTGTTCAATCGACAGCCTACACCCACAGTGAGATGATCGCCTTTCGGAAAGATCCACCCATAACCCGCCGGCGAGACTCCAAAATACAGATCGAAATACTCTTGGCTACCAACAAAATCATCAACGACCCTCTCTCCGACGGGAACCTCGCTCTCAATCGCATAGGCCACCTGAAACGGGTGCCAGCGATCATACAAGCCGCACGCCCTCGCGGTTGGTCCTCCCATCCCATCCGCACCTATCAGAAGCTTTGACGAAAATGAACCATTCGACGTTCCGACTTGAACGTCGGATTTCCCGACGCTGATTCGCTGAACCGCGTTGCCATCCCTCAGTTCTGCACCGGCTTCAACAGCCTTCTCCGTCAGGAAAGTGTCGAACTTGGCTCGCGAGCTCATGTACACAATCGTACGATCGGTCTCGAACCGATAGTTCTTGTCGCCCACGTGAATCCTCGTCGACTTCGACTCACGCTCCATTAGCTCCATAGGAACCTTGAAGTCGAATCTCGTCAAAACCTTTGGAGTGATTCCCCCACCGCACAACTTGTCCCTTGGGACGCGATGCTTCTCCAGCAGCAACGTCTTGAGCCCGTGTTGAGCCGCGGTTCTCGCTGCAGATGCACCCGCAGGTCCGGCTCCTACAACGATCAAGTCATACATTGTCCTCGCCCATTTTTGGTGCTCATTAGGGCGTAGTTGAAATACAAAGTGTTTCGCTGTGTACTGCTCACTTTAAACAGACCTGAGTGAAGCGTAGGCCCTCAGCAGAGGATGTCGAATCAGAGTGGCCAAAGACCCTGTGTGTGGAATGTTCGTTGACGAGAAGACAGCCACGATAACGCGCACCATCCGTGGAACGAGATGGTACTTCTGCAGCGAAACATGCGCGCAGACTTTCGAGAAGCCCGAAGTTGAGATAAGACGACTGAAGGTATTGGTCATAGCTGGTTTACTGCTCACGATACCGACCGCGTTCTTCACGTACTTACCCCTCTTACCCACCTGGATAAACAACTATGCACTCTTCCTCCTCGAGACCCCAATTCAGTTCATTGTGGGTTGGAGGTTCTACAGAGGTTCGTACGACGCACTTCGAAACCGGATGGGGAACATGGATCTGCTCATTGCCATTGGAACAACCGCAGCTTGGGGGTATAGTACAATTGTCACGTTTATTCCGTCAGCATTTCCCGCCAGCGGAGCATACTTCGAGACCGCCGCAATAATCATCACCCTGATCCTTCTAGGGAATTTGCTGGAGCATGTAACGAAGGGCAGAGCATCTGAAGCGGTGCGAAAGCTGCTGGATCTGCAACCCAGAATGGCCCACGTAATTCGGAATGGTACTGAGATGGAGGTGCCAGTAGAGTCCGTCAACGTCGATGACATTCTGATAGTTAGACCAGGAGAGAGGATACCAGTTGACGGCGTAGTGGTGGAAGGAAATTCTGCGGTTGACCAGTCTGCGATCACCGGAGAGAGCATTCCGGTAGAGAAGAACGTGAATGACGAAGTGATCGGAGCAACCATCAACACCTCTGGTCTTTTGAAGGTACGTGCATCGAAGGTCGGCGCGGACACTGTTCTCTCGAAGATCGTGAGACTTGTCGAAGAGGCTCAAATGGCGCGGGCGCCAATTCAACGCTTGGCTGACAGAGTCTCGGCATACTTCGTACCGGGGGTTGTCGTGATCGCGACCGCCGCAGCCCTTGGATGGTACCTCCTTGGGGGCATAGCTCTGAACTTTGCCGTACTCGCCTTCGTCTCCGTCATAATTATCGCCTGTCCCTGTGCACTCGGAATAGCTACCCCCGCCGCCATCCTCGTCGGAACCGCGAAAGGCGCGCAGAACGGGATTCTGATCAAGGGTGGTGAGTACCTTGAGACAACGCACAAGCTTCGAACAGTAGTCTTTGACAAGACTGGGACACTGACACGCGGCAAACCAGCCATAACTGACATCGTTCCCAACGGCGCACACCCTGAGGAGGAAGTGCTCCTACTTGCTGCCGTGGCTGAGAAAGGATCAGAACACCCTCTCGGGCGAGCTGTACTGGATGCAGCAGAGGCGAAGGGCGTCAGAATTCCTGAACCAACTTCCTTCAAGGCAGTTCCAGGACAGGGGGTCGTCGTCGTTTACAATGGAAAGACTTGGCTGCTAGGCAACCGCAAACTCATGGCTCAACGAAACATCGACCTCCAGACCGTCGACACCGGGATAACGAAGCTCGAATCAGAAGGCAAAACCGTTATGATCCTATCCTCCGAGCGCGAACCAATCGGAATCATCGGCCTCGCGGACACTCTGAAGGACGATGCTCCAGAAGCAGTCTCGGGACTGCAACGATTAGGGATTGAAGTTGTGATGTTGACTGGGGATAATTCGCGAACAGCCAAAGCGATTTCCGGAAAGCTTGGGATTGACCGTGTCATCGCGGAAGTGTTGCCTGAACAGAAAGAGCAGATCATCAAGGAACTCCAGAAGGAAGGCAAGATAGTGGGAATGGTCGGAGACGGAATAAACGATGCTCCAGCTTTGGCTGCGGCAAATGTCGGGATCGCGATAGGGAGTGGCACAGATGTTGCCGTTGAGACCGGAGGCATAGTCTTGATCCGCGACAGTCTGCAGGATGTTGTGACGGCCATCAAGCTCAGCAAGGCCACTGTGAGGAAGATCAAACAGAACTTGTTTTGGGCGTTCTGCTACAACGTGGCGCTGATTCCGATCGCCGCCGGAGCGCTCGTTCCCTTCCTCGGCCCCACGGTGTACGATTTCCTACCGTTTCTCGCAGGAGGCGCGATGGCGACGAGCTCAGTAACCGTCGTTGGCAACTCGCTTCTTCTCAATAGATTCAAACCGTGAATTATCAAGAGGCGAGAACTGTCAAGTTCGCAGTGCAGGCTTATGGAAATTTCGGGCTCAATGAGCCATGCGGGCAGGCGTCTACGCATTCCATGCACATTATGCATTCAGGGTCGTTGAACTTCTCCCATGGCAGGTCTAGGATGTTGATTTGCATTGGACAACGGACTTCGCAGTGAGGGCATTTCGTGCACTTCACCGGATCCCTCTTGATGCCTGCGAAGCTGTATTTCTGAAACACCGCCATCAGTGCGCCTGTGGGGCAGGCGTACCTGCACCAGAACCGTGGAACCTTCCAAGCGGCGGCGAAGAACCCAGCAAGAATGATTATCCGGAAAGCAGTCAACGGAGGGATCCGCGTGAGCCAATCCCACACCTGTTGAATCGTGGGGGGACTCGCGATGAAGGAACCAAAATTGTCTCGCGCCATGCCCAGAAGAGCTGGAACGGTTCCGAAGAGTGTGCCATCCGGTGAGATCGCGATGAAAGGCCCGGACGCGAACACGCCCAGTGCGTTCTTGTAATCTGATCCAAATCCAAGGTAGAGAGCGAGTCCGAGCGTACCGCTGATTAGGAACGTTACAAAGAGGAAGACGTACTTGAATCTCTTACCAAACTTGTGCGTGCGAGGGGAGACGAAATCAAGCTTCCCTTTCAAAGTCGTGATGATGTCTTGAACGAAGCCGATTGGACAGACCCAACCACAAAAGGCGCGCCCCACGACCGCTCCGATTAGGAAAACGGCTCCGATGACTAGCCATGGAAACTCCGGTTGTGACAGCTCCAGCTGAATGAGATCGAGAGAGCTGTAGACGACCGAGAAAGAGGAATTCACGCTGGCGAGAATTGGCAGCGCAAATGGGATCGCCTTCAGGTCGAGGTAAGGATAGATCTGAGTGAAGACCAGCGCGTTGACGGCGAGAAGAGACACGAGCTGGATGGCGAAACGGGGGAGCGTCCACTTGAACTTGAATCGCCGAAGGTCCTCCTCCTGTTTCTCCAATAGTGATCACCCTTCATGGAAGGAGAATTGAATAGTTCCTCAGCATTTCAGCTATGATCTGGGACTCTCCGATGTACAAGCCGATCATCAATGTTGTGAGTCCCAGTAGTACCGTGAATGCGGCGACGGTGCGTTTCAAGAGACCTCTTCTCGTGCGGCGCAGGATTTCGCTAGCGTTGACTCAGCACGTAATTATACCTTTCCGACTACCCGCAGACTACATCTGATTGTTACGAAGTGAGTTCGTGAGTTTCTCGAGCTGCGCACTCAGCGCGACAGGTGGCTTCTGAGTCGTTGTTAGGGTTCTGAAGGTAGAAGGAAGCGAAGCAACTTCCTTCCTTGCTCGATCTTGGATCTCGCTGAGTGAGGGCAGTTGATAGACAGTTTTCCCTTTTTCCATCACTTTCATGACCAGAGGCACGGCCCCCTGGGGGCCTTCCTCACTCTCGATTGCAAGTGTGTCTAGCTTAATCTCGCCGCTCTCAGAGAATCGTCTGAAGATCTGCTTTCCGGCTGGAATCGTCTGCTTTCCCGCACTCATCTTGATTCTGTAGATTGTTTCTCCATGTCGCTTCACGGCGACAAGTTTGTAGATTCCGGCCAGTGCAGGGTCGTCACGTGACGTGACGAGTTCCGTTCCCACCCCAAAGGAATCTATCGGGGCGCTTCTCGAAGTCAAATCATCCAGTTGATGCTCGTTGAGGTCACCGCTAACAAAGATCTTCGTGTCTTTGAGTCCGCCTTCGTCAAGCATCTTGCGCACTCGCTTGCTCAGCTCGAAACGGTCGCCGCTGTCCAGTCTGACGAGAGTTGGTTTGACGCCCGTCGAAATGGCCTTCTTGGCTCCTTCTATCGTGTCGTATGTGTCCAATAGTAGCGCGCGGCTTGATGGAAAGACCCTGCAGAACTTCACGAACGCTTCTTCCTCGGAGTCGTAGTTCATGATAAACGAATGTGCCATTGTCCCGTAGGTTGGAATTCCGAACAAGTACCCCGCCAATACGTTTGATGTCCCGATGCATCCGCCGATGTAACTGGCTCGCGCTGCCAAGACGCCTGCCTCGGGGCCGTGAGCACGTCGCGACCCAAACTCCACGACACCGCGACCTCGGGCACTCTGAACGACCCGGGACGCCTTTGTTGCTATCAGCGTCTCAAAGTTGATCAGCGACAATAGGTAAGTCTCAACGATCTGTGCCTCGATAATGGGAGCGGTAACACGCAGGACAGGCTCGTCGGGAAAGAAAACTGTCCCTTCGGGAATAGCCCATACATCGCCAGTAAATCTGAAGTGTTGTAAGTATTCGAAGAAATCCGTACTGACATTTGCGAAGCTTGGGTGCTTCCGAAGAAAGTCCAAGTGCGTTTCTCTGAACTGCAGTTGGCTGAGATAATCCAAAGCCTGCTCCAATCCTGCGGCTACTAAGTATGATCGGTTTTTCGGAAGTGTTCTGACAAACAACTCGAAGGTAGCTTCTGCGGTCTCCCTGTTGTCGAAGTAGGCGGCGGCCATGGTAAGTTCGTACAAGTCTGTCGCTAGCGCGGCGTCATGCATGAAGGCAGTTGCCATCGGGTTCAAATCAGTCAACGAACCTTTGCGGAAGTACAAGTGGGTGCTCGAACTTATTCATGTTGAGTGCTCGTCGCCTCGCGAAGGCTCGCCATCAAAATACCTTCGTTGCATAATCGACGATTCTCGTGATACGCGCCTCAGATTCCTGAAAGACTTAAATTCGAACGCATTTGGTTAGTCGCACGAAACTTTCAGTCTTGACAAATGAAAAGGCGCCAGTGATGACCGCGCTCAGTAAACGATTGAATATTCCGAGAAAGGGGATTTCCTATCGCGGTCAAACCTTTTCAAACAAGTGCCTATCGTGCTCAGACCTCGCAAGCTGCTGTGGCGAATCGAAAACCGGTTTTGACGGAGCTTCCCCGGCGAAGAAGCCAGGGCTGTCGAGAAGAGATTTCCTGAAGGTCATGGGCGGAGTGTCGGCTGCTCTAGCTGCGGCTCCATTTGTGGCAGCGGGGCAATTTCTGATCCCTTCAGTTCCCCGCAAGTTCGAGCCCACCTTGATCGCCAAGACGACAGACGTGCCCGTCAACGGATCGTCGGTTTTCTGGTTCCCATTCACAAGCGACCCAAACTACACAAACATGCTAATCCATCTACCGCCAAATCTCGCCAGCCAAGCGGGATCTGAATTCGTGGCATACAACAGAACGTGCATACACCTCCAATGCTTGGTCTCATATCTGTCGGAGGCTCAACAGATTGGATGCCCGTGCCATGGGAGCATATATCGCCCAACTGATGGTTGGCCGATCGCAGGTCCTGCGGCTCAGATAGGTCGCTACCTGCCAACCGTCACCTTGCGGATTGACGGCGACAACATTTACGCGACAGACCTCAACTTGGATGATATCGGTTATGGCAACACAACGCCCCCAGCAAAGTAAAGAGAAGAACCCAGTCGAACTCATGATCGACTGGCTCAATCAGCGACTTGAACGCACCATCTTCATGGGGCTGAAGTTCACCCTTCCGAGGAGATTCGTGAGCCCACTCGGCTTTCTTGGATTCCTCACCTTCGCAGTATTCGCCATGCTTGGAATCTCGGGAGCCCTCCTGATGCTATACTACAGCCCTACGGTGATCTTCAACACCGCAACCGGAACGTCGACCACGCCATATGACAGCGTGAGAGACATCGACACAGTCATTCCATTCGGATCTGCCCTGCGTAACATTCACTATCACGCCTCGAACGCGATGGTCCTTCTTGCGGTCGCCCACATGTTCTACCAGTACTTCTCGGGACGCTACAAGCTGAGGTACGAGGTTCTCTGGGTTACGGGCATCATTCTGGGGATTCTCACAATCATCGAAGCCTATACTGGCTACGACCTATTGCTGAACGTTCGCGGGATGCTTGCAATCAACATCGGCAGAGCACTTGCCCGCAGCACCCCACTAATGGGCCCCGAGGTATTCCGCTTAATGGCCGGGACAGGACTCGCTGATCTTGTTCTCAGATTCTACGCTGTCCACGTGTTCATCTTTCCACTCGTCATGATACTCATCATGTTGGTTCATTTCCCGCGATACCTAGTTCTGGACATTCCCGTCGTGTCAATGGTGACGGGGGTTGTGATGGTTGTTGGGGGACTATTTCCAGTTGAACTCGGTGCAAAATTCATACCCACCGCCGAAGCCGGCATTACAATGCCCGAATGGTACCTCACGGGCATGTACGCGATCATACGAACCGGCATTGACAGATTCCTCGCGGGCGCAGTGATTCCCCTCATATTCGTCATAGTATTCCTCGTGGTCCCATTCTTGGATACCAGCAAGAAGCTCTCAGTTCGAGACAGACCATTCTACACCGCCATGGGGGTCGCTGGATTGGGTCAGCTCGCCTTGACGACGGTTTGGGGTTTCAGAGCGAACGATCTCTTCCTGCCCCTTGACAACATACCTCAGCTCGAGATCGATCCCTTCGTCTTCTTCGGATCAGTGATTATGGTGGGTGCGGTAGCGTATGCTGCCATCTACCTTTGGTTCCGCGCCTCTGCTCCCCCGCCCGGCGCGCGACCAATGCACGCGCGAAAGCAGTTCCCAGTTTACAAGATGACCACGAATGAGTGGCGGGCGATAGTGATCTCGCTACTAGGTTTCCAAGTCTTGTTTGACATCTACTCAATGCAAGCCTTCTTCGCGGGTTTCAAGAATGTCGTACTGCTACAGATCGGGGTCGGGCTGATCGCGTTCGGTGTACTCGTTCACCTTTATCGAATCGGAGCTGAGTAGCGTCAAGGTTGGATCTCTGATGGCTCAGTCTGCACCCACACACGGGCCTTGGGTTGGAGCTTCGGCTGTGCTCCTTGTCATTCTGATCGGGTCGGGGATGTTTTACTATCAGTACGTGATTCTCCCCGCCACGGTTGGAGCGCCCCACGAGCCGCAGAACATTGTAATTGACATCACCGCGGAGCAATGGTCATTCTTGTACAACGGAACCATCGACAGCCGAACCACACCCATAGTCGTGCATGTGGGTGACAATGTGACCTTCAGAGTCAAAGCGACGTTTGAGAAGGATCCGTCATTCAACCAACATGGGTTCTTCATACAGGGCATAATGGAAGTTCCAGTCACGGTCCCTGCCAATCAGGAAATAACCGTAACCATCGTTCCCACCCAACCCGGAGAGTACAGCATCATATGCACAATCTTCTGTGGGACGGGACACGGAAACATGCGCGGGCAACTCACAGTCCTGCCATAAGAGCTTCGGAGGCTGAACGGTTCCTTGCAGGCAACTGCCACTCAAACTGTGAAGAACTACATTGAGGTAACCAAACCTCCAATCGTCTTTCTTCTCGTCTTTACCGCTCTGGCCACGTTGATCATCGCGTGGCGGCATACACTTCTGCCGCTGACACCCGCGTTGTTCGCCGTGGCGATGGTGTCGATAACTGCCGCAAGTGCTGGGTGTGATACGGTCACATCTTATGTTGACCGAGACATCGACGCAGTCATGTACCGGACAAAGCACCGTCCGATACCGAGCGGGCGTATACCCCCGAGGAGGGCGCTCGTTTGGGGGTTGTTCTTGGCGTTTGTCGGCCTCGCGCTCGCATATTGGATCAATCTTCTCTCATTCGTCTGGATAGCGCTCGGGATACTAGACAACGTGGTTGTGTACAGCCTGTTCCTAAAGCGTCGCAACCCACTGAACATTATCTTAGGCGGAATCAGTGGTGGGCTCCCCGTGATGTTCGGATGGAGTGCTGTGACCAACACGGTTGAGTTGCTGCCTGTTCTGCTTGCGGCGCTGGTAGTGCTGTGGATTCCGGGACACATTTGGAGTCTGGCGATTTTCACGAAGGAGGATTACAAGAGGGCAAGAGTTCCGATGCTCCCCGTCGTGACCAATCTAAACACTGCATTGCGATGCATAGTTTCGACGATTGTTCTGATGGTCCCGTTTTCACTGTGGATCTTCTTCGAAGGAGGCTTTGGACTGGTCTACTTGGCGGTTGCGAGCATTTTCGGAGCGTGGGTGTTGTACATCAACGTGAAGCTGTTTCTTCACCCGGACGATAAGATGGCATATCGTGCCTTCAAGGTCTCAAGCCCTTACCTTTTCGCGCTCTTCTTTGCGATGATCGTGGACAGTCTTGTCAGAATTAGTTAGATGAACAGGCCGAGCCCGGTTGGGGCGCGGCATGTAATCACGTCCTTGATACCTTCAGTTCCCAGCATTCGTAGCAGTAGGTGGAACAGTAGATCGTTTTTCATGAAGCGATCCGCGAGCCGCCTTAGTTTCGTTGAAACGAACATCTCCCTGCCCATCACCTGCTTCCACCGCTTCTCATATTCTGAAAGAGCAACCCCCTTTTGCAGGTGATCTGCGGCGGTTTGCCCTGCGATCTCGCCTGTAATCATCGCTGTAGAGATTCCACCTCCATTCGTGGGCATGACCATGGCTGCGGCATCGCCAACAGCCATGACGTGTTCTGAGTAAGTCTGCCTGAGTGGGCCGTCAACGGGGAGCACATCAGCAATTATGGGACCAGCCTTCCCGCCGGTAAGCTTGTGACTGACCAAGTCGTACTCATGAAGGAAGTAGTCGAGGTACCCCTTTCCATCGTTACGTTTTGAGAAGGAAGTCCTTATTCCGATGCCGACATTCGCTGTACCATTCCCTTTCGGAATTATCCAACCGTACCCTCCGGGCGCGAACCCCATTCCGAAATACATCTCTGTAACCGATTGGTCAACGCCCAATTCTCCCATCAAGTACTCATAGTTGATCGCAACATTGTTCGGCACCATGTAGGCATCAGTCAATATTCCAGCAGACTTAGCCACTTTAGATGGAAAACCGTCCGCTGCAATAACCACCTTGGCACTAACCCCGTCCGTTCTGTTCTTGCCCACAACGATCTGTCCACCAGAATTGAACAGATCCACAGACTTGCCAAGCTCGATCGTCCCGCCCAATCTGGTGACTTCGTTCGCTGCGCCCTGTTCAAGTCGGCTTCTGTCGAGCACGTATGCTTCGAAGTCAAATTCGAACTCGCGCCCTCTCGGTGATATTACACGAATTGTCTTGCAGAGATTGTCAACCGCGTCCTGCGGAACGTCGAATACATGCATGTAGTCCCCGGCGCTTGGGAGTAGGTACTCCATTTCCTTTCGAACGGGAAAGTATTCTCCGCATTTGACGGGAACACCTACGACGGTTTTCTTGTCAAAGACGTGAACGGTCAGACCTCGTTTGAGAGCCTGATTCGCCGCGTACAGGCCGCCGGGACCTGCTCCCGCAATGACAACATCGACTGACTTCGAAGGCATGGCCGGTCTGTGCTGAACCAAACTCGTTGCCGTGGGAATAAAACCGTTCTGTGAAAGCACGGTCAGGGAGCGAGGGCGGGCGTAGGGAGAAGAAAGTTCGCGACTTGAGCGAGATAAGTAAGGATCGGGCCGGGGAAGACCCCGATCAATATGATTGCAATTGATGCGACTACTAGGATGCCAGTGAGCGACCTCGGTTCGCTCAGCCTCTCCGCGACGGGTGGTTCATCGAAGTACATTCTCTTCACAATCCATCCGTAATACGCCATGGAAAACGCACTGTTCAGCACTCCTACCAATGCCAACCACCAGAGCTGGTCGTCCACGGCAGCCGTGAAGAGAACAAACTTGCTCATGAAACCGCTAAGTGGTGGCACTCCAGCGAGTGCGAAGAGCGAAATTGTCAACGTGAAGGCTGTAATTGGCATCCTTGTTCCCAGGCCTGAGTATGAGTCGAGCGAAGTCGTCGAGAGCTTGCCATACACAGCGGCGGCTGCGATGAATGCCGCGGCTTTCATGACTCCGTTATTCAGCACGTGGAACAGAGCGCCAGATATTCCCAACGTATTTGGAGCAGCTAGCCCGATGAGTATGTACCCAGCCTGGGCTATGCTCGAGTAGGCTAAGAGTCGGGTGAAGCTTCGCTGCATCAACGCTGCAACGTTCCCAAGCGTCATAGTCAAAATCGCGATGATTGCGAACGTTCCTGACCAATCCAAGCGTAGAGCGATTAGCCCGACAGCGAAGACTCGCACGAGGGCCGCGAAACCGCCGCTCTTCGTCCCAGCCGCTAGGAAGGCACCGACGGTAATCGGTGCACCCTCGTACGCATCCGGAATCCACATGTGAAACGGCACCGCGGCCACCTTCATTCCGAAACCAGCGATGAACAGTACCATCGCCAACAGGGCAATTGGGTTCAACTGAGGCAGCACATTGCCCAACGCTTTCGCGACCACATAGATGTTCGTCGTCCCGGTTATCCCGAACGTCAGCGAGATCGCATAAACGATCAGAGCAGATGAAAGAGCGCTAAGTATGAAGAACTTCAGCGCAGCCTCATTCGACACTGGATCTTCTTTTCGAATTCCTGTCAGCACGTAGGTGGGTACGTTCATGAGCTCCCACGCAAGAAACAGGGCAATCAAATCAATGGCAAACGAAATCAGCATCATGCCGTAAGTCGCGAGAAGAAGCAGGCCGAAATATGTATCCAGATTCTTGTTTTCTCGCATGTAATAGATCGATGCAACGGCGATCAACAACGTGATTCCCACGAAGACTGCGGCGAAGTATGTCGAATAGCCGTCAACCGAGAGAACCCCGTAAACGATCTCCGGCGCTGGAAACCCGTTCATTAGGACGAGGATGATTCCAGCAAACGTCGCCATCAGCCCCAGTATGGCCCAATAGGC
>Ga0315268_10001656_pt1 | contig 25731 bp, 24 predicted proteins | sample C1_top_MG_FD_204535 | JGI IMG/M metagenome (GOLD analysis project Ga0315268, IMG submission 204535) | Sediment microbial communities from Yellowstone Lake, YNP, Wyoming, USA - C1_top | ecosystem: Environmental > Aquatic > Freshwater > Lake > Sediment | place: USA: Wyoming | collected 2017-08-01
CAGTCCTAGCCTGCTCATCTTGGATGAGCCGGCTAACGGCCTGGATCCAGCCGGAATCGTCGAGATCCGCCAGCTCCTGCTCGAGCTGACCCGCCAGAAGGGTGTGACGGTTTTCATGGCCAGCCATATCCTGGCGGAAGTTTCGCGCCTGGCCCAGCGCATTGGGATTATCCACAAAGGCCACTTGCTCCAGGAGCTGGAGGTTGGCGAGTTGGAGTGCAATCGGCGCAGGCGGCTTTTAGTACGGGCGCGAGATAGCGAGGCAGCCCGTTCTGCGCTGGCCGCGTCGGGCTATCTTGCCGAAATCCTCGGCGATGGCAGCATCGAGCTTAAAAACTCAGATGCTATCGACTGGCCGGAGCATATTTCCAGCCTGCTGGTTCAAGCCGGGACCCCGCCCACCCAGCTTCTCCTGGATGAGGAGGATCTGGAACAGTACTTCCTGCGCCTGGTCGGGGTGAGCGGAGATGTAAAATGAATAACCTTTCAGACATGCTTTGGATAGAGTTGCAAAAAGCAATCCGCTCCCGGATGCCCCTATGGACCGCCCTGGGATCCCTGTTTATGCCATTAGGAATCGCATTCTTGATATTCGTCGCTAAGAATCCAGAAATCTCCCAAAAGCTTGGCCTGGTCAGCGCCAAAGCCAACCTGTTAGCCTATTCCGCAACGAATTGGCCAACCTACCTGGGGTTTTCCGGCCAGATGATTGCTGCAGGCGGATTCTTTTTATTCATCCTGGCGATTAGCTGGGCATTTGGCCGCGAATTTGCCGATGGCACCCTGAAGGATATGCTGGCTGTGCCGGTTCAACGCTCAAGCATACTCCTGGCAAAATTTATTGTGGTGATAGTCTGGTCAGCCGTGCTGACAATAGTTATTTACGTTGCCTGCCTGGTCATGGGCGCTATCCTCAAGCTGCCAGGTGGCTCGCTCCAGGTGATTTTTCAGGGCAGCCTCCTCGTGCTGATCACCGCCTGTCTTGAAATTCCGGTCGTTTTGCCATTTGCCTTCTTCGCCAGCCTGGGGCGGGGTTACCTGCTGCCCATAGGGATGGCAGTTCTAGCGCTGATGATGGCCAACCTGGTGGCGATCCTTGGGTGGGGCGAATACTTTCCCTGGGCTGTGCCTGGGTTATATGCGCAGGGAAAAAGCTCCCTGGCACCGCTGAGCTATTGGATCGTGATTTTCACCGGCCTGGCGGGTATGATCGCAACGTACCTCTGGTGGAAGTATGCCGACCAGAGCCGTTAGCGGTTCGGAATGCTTTGCTGGATAAAAGAAATAACCCGGCAGTTGCACCTTTTTCTCGTCCTTGGGAACAGCCAGGAATTTGATTGAAGTCTGATTCGAAGAATCAGGAGCCGTTCTATGGATTCCCCAAAGTCACGCAGATCAGATATCCAAGCGATCATCGAGCACTACAACCAATATGATGAGTCTGAGCGCCTGAAAAACGATATTGGCCCGCTGGAATTGACCAGAACCAAGGAGTCGATCTTGTGCTATCTATCTCCCCCGCCTGCGGTGATCCTGGATGTCGGTGGGGCTTCGGGAATATATTCCTTCTGGCTTGCCGGACTCGGATACAGCGTTCACCTGGTAGACCTTGTTCCCCGCCATATCGAGCAGGCCATCCGGGCTGCTCAAAGCCCTGGTTGCCCAAGACTGGCCAGTGCCAGGGTTGGCGATGCTCGCCATCTTGAGTTTAGTGCGGACTCTGCCGATACCGTCCTGATGCACGGACCCTTATACCACCTGCCCGATCGTTCAGAGCGCCTGGGTGCGATTGCAGAGGCGAAACGCGTCCTGAAGCCCGGGGGCAGGTTGCTTGCTTTTGCCATCACGCGCTATGCTGGATTGGTTTATGGCCTGCTGCATGGCTACGTCTTTGATCCGGACTATCACCGGATGATCAAAACCGAGTTGAAAACCGGCCATCGTGAGAATCCCCCCGCCTGGCTGTTTACCTTTCCACAAGCCTTCTTTCACCATCCCGAGGAGCTTAAAACGGAAATCCAGGAGGCCGGCCTGATCCATGAGATCACCCTGGGTATCCTGGGGCCTGCCTGGATGGTGCCCGACCTCGCTAAAAGCTGGAATGACCCGCAGCAACGTGAAGTGATCCTGGATATTGCGCGCCTGACGGAGAATGAACCTGTCCTTGGGCCCCGCCTGATGGGGGTGGCTCATAAACCTGCCTGATCAAGGAGAGCGCGCATGCCGGGCATCAGCATCGGAAATTTCGAAGCCCGGGATCAGACCACTGTGGACCGGTGTATCTCATCCATCCCTTGAGCAGGCAAGGAACCTGGGAGACTGCCTTTAGTATTCTCGAGCTCTATGTGGGTGTGGCCCCATAGTCCCCGGTAGGCAATCCAGGCAATTGCCAGGTAAGCACAGGTCTTGGGGATCATCAGCATCCCGATCAGTGGGATTTGCTGGACAAACAATATCACGGGGATGTAAAAGGCATAAGATAAAGCCATCATCCATCCAATCCATTGGAAGGTCTTGTCACGAGACCTGCTTGCACTATAAAGGATCAAGATAATCAACCCGATTCCCTGCAACATGAGCGGCAGGTTGCGATATAGGCTGATCGGTTGAGGTGGCACCAGGCTGCCCCACTCATTGCCTGGCAAAGCCATAATGATCATTCGCCCGACCCCGGCTGAAAGCAGCAAATTGGTGAACCAGTTGGCTGCCTGATGAAACCTGGCCTTCCAGACATACACAAACAGCATATAGAACAGGGTCACCGTAAAGGCAGTGGTCAACATTCCCAGGCCGATCAGGCTCATTGGAGTGCCCAGGATTACGGCCTGCGCATTGGACCCGCTGAGCAGGTTGGCTAAGACTCGGAAACCCACATGCCCGGTATCGCCGGCTGCCAGCAGGATAAAGGCAATTCGGATTAATCCCGCCACATGGCGATCCTTGGGATCGACGGCTGGCATCCCTCGGGTCATCAGGAAGACCAGATACCAGACTGCAATCAGGTATGCAACATCGAAAATGATTTCAAACCAGGCGGTTAAAGTAGCATTCATTGTTTTTTCGCTCCTTCCAGGAAGTACTCGGCTAATTTTTGGGCAAGGGCAGCATTCTCCAGGTTCATTTCGGCAGCCCTGCCGATGAAGTGATTGATCATCCCCAGGAAAACCAGGGTGAGCAGTTCTGAGCTATCCGCTTTTAGCTCATCCTGCTCGATTCCGAGTTGCATCAGGGTCATCAGCGGCCCAAATAGCTCGGCATGGAAAGCCTGGCGGATCTTCTGGAGATTCTCTGGTTTTTTAAGGTGTTCCCGGTCGCGCAGCAAAGTGCTGTATTCGGCCTGGAAGCTATCCAGGATGTAGGTCGCAAGGCGCTGCAAGCGCTCGTGGATATCTCCGGATTGTTCAATGACCTCTCGAAAACCATGTAGCTTATACTGTAAAACCTGCACGAACAGGTTTTCCTTATCTTGAAAGTAGTAATACAGCGTGGGTTTGCTCAACTTACAGCGCAGGCAAAGCTCATCGATGGTAACGCCGCGATACCCTTTTTGCTGGAACATTTTCCAGCCTTCTTCGAGGATGCGCTCCGCATTTTCGTGATCCAGGAATGAGTTCGAGTCCATTTTAGAAACAACCTCCCCTTCCACTGTTGTATACTATTTAGTATACAGTATACTAAATAGTATACAACCTGTCAAGGGTTAATGGTCTTTCATGAGGGTTTGACTTTGAACCACGGCTATGCTATCTTAAAGGATGTCGCCGAGTTGAGCGGCAGCGGCAGAGGCTTTCCGACAAGGGAGCTGGCCTTTAGCATGCCTGGCCGCCTGTTACCACGCTGCGGGCGCACCGGCGAGAAAGGAAGGTTCGGATGGACAGGGAGGTTTTGGAAATCAGGTCGGAGAAGGTTTCCTGGGCTGGGGTATTGGCAGGCCTGGTCATCTTCCTCCTGCCAGTGACAGTAGCCGACCAGCCCGCCGGCGTGGCCGGGCTGGTCATGAGGTTTGTCTCTCCTGTCGTGTGGCTGCTCTGCCTGGCGATTCTGGTCCTGGGATTCGCCAGGCGCATCCCGCGCTGGGGATTACCTTATGTTGGCCTGCTGGCCAGCATCATCTCTTACGTGGCCGTCCTGGCAAGTGCCTCGATGAGTGAGACCTTGAGTAAAATCATCGGGATGATCTTGCCCAAAATGCCGGTCGGAGATGAGGCTGCTCGCCTGCGCTCTAGCTTCTGGGGTAGTGGCATGCTGTGGCTGGCGATGGTTATCTTCCTGGCGCTGGTCGTGTTGTTGATCATTGCCATCCCTGCTTTTCGCAGGCTCTGGCTGCGCCTCCGCGCCGACTGGACTCAGGTTACCTTTTTGTTGTATGGCATGATCGTGCCAGCTATGATCCTCTCTTTTGACGAGCACCGCTACGATGCACTCCCGGTCTCACTGGCCATGATCTTCCTGGCTGCTGGGGCGGTGCTTTACCTGCGCCTGGGCTCGCCCTGGCGGCGCTGGCTGTGGCTGTTTGGCGGGGCCACCATGGCCTATGGGGCTGCGGCGCTGGGCAAGTACATCATCGTACCGATGCAGGATTGGACGTACTGGTTCAGCATCCACCCACCGCAGACCGAACGGGTGTTTGAAGCGCTAGGCGCAGGCTTCGAATGGTTCTGGCTGTCGCTGGCGATGCTGGCCCCAGCCCTGCTCTCGATCCTGCCCCCGCGCCGCACGCCCGAGCCACCCCCACCGCAACCGGCTGCCGGGCTGATTCCTTAGAGTACCCATGGATCTATCCTCTCGAGAGCAATCTCTGCAGCAGTTTCTGGATTGGGCGCGTTCCAGGGCCGATATCCTGGCGGTTGCATTGCTGGGCTCCTCTGCCCGGAGCGATCATCCGGCAGATGAGTGGTCTGATCTCGACCTGTTGATCATTGCGACCGACCCCCCAGCGCTTTTCGTCAAAACAGGCTGGGTGGAGGTCCTCGGCAAGCCGTGGATCACATTGGTAGAAAAAGGGCCTGATGGAGCCCCTTTAGAGCTGCGCGTTCTGCTGGAGAATGGGCAGGATGTGGATTTCATCATCCTTCCACTGGAGAGCGCCCGGCAGAATTTTATGGGGACCTTCGTAGCTGAGGTGGCACAGCGAGGCAGGCGAGTCCTGCTCGACCGTGAAGGCACCCTGACTGCCTGGGCTGAACAGCCGCTGCTAGCCGCAGTTGCCCAGCCGCCTACACCCCTGGAATTTTCAGCGGTGGTCAATGACTTCTGGTTTCATGCCATCTGGACGGCTAAGAAATTGAAGCGCAGCGAACTGTGGGTGGTAAAATCCTGCTGCGATGGATACATGAAACAGTTGTTATTGAGCATGATGGAATGGCATGCCCGGGCAACCCAGGCAGGGAAGATCGATACCTGGTACAACGGGCGGTATCTGGTGGAGTGGTTGCCACCAGAAGTCCGGCACGACCTGCTGCACGTCTTTGCCCATTATGACGAAGAGGACGTCTGGAGGGCGTTGACCGCCTCGCTCGATCTGTTTGATCGGCTGGCAAGAGAGACTGCCGGGCGGCTGAGCTATCCTTATGAACAAGAACAGGCCGGGCGTGTGAAGGCCTGGATTGCGGAGCACCGTTGATAGCACTGATTGACCCTACGGTGAACCTGAAAGACAAATACCTGGAGATGCTTGTGGAGCACCAGTAGGCTGGCGAAGATTACTTCGATCTTGAGCTGGCTCAAAGGGATTTCCCTGACTTCATCCGAAAAGTAGAAGAAGAAAGCCGCGGCGTTGATCTGCCACCCGGCATTGTCCCGTCCGGCACCTACTGGCTGGTCATGGATCACCGCATGATCCTGGGCGAAAGCCGCTTGCGTCACTCCCTGACGCCCGCCCTGGAACATCACGGCGGACATATCGGATATGTGATCCGTCCCTCCCAGAGACGGAAAGGTTACGGCACGCTGATTCTGGCGCTGACCCTGGAAAAGGCCCGCGCCCTCGGAATCCAACGCGTGCGGATCACCTGCGACACAGATAACACCGGCTCGGTGCGCATCATCGAGAAAAACGGAGGGATCTTATCGGCCCAGGTCATCTCAGAAAGATCAGGAAAACTCATCTCCCAATATTGGATTGACCTGTAATAAAGGAGGCGTCTATGTCAGCCTTCAAGAGAAACCTGTATATTGCTGCCAGCATTTGCATTTTAGGGGGAAGCATGTGCCTCTGCAGACCTTTTGGCACTCAAGGTAACCAGGTGTGGATTTTCTTAGGGATGATATTTATCGGGATTGGTCTTGGATTGCTCTATTTTGCCTACCGGGAACGTAGTACTGTCACCCCGCAAGAGGAGAGACCGATCCAGGGAGAAGTACTTCAGGAAGTACCCCAGAAGCGCCGGTCGCATGTCTTCATCATCAGCTTGAGTGCCATCACTTTAGTAATTCTTGCTTGCTGCATTCTGGTGATGGTTGATGTGGGGAGATCATTTAGCCCAAAGACCAAAGCAATGCGTTATCGAGATGCATCAATTATCCAGATGCTAGAGAGTTGCAGTTAAAAGTATTATTCAGAGCCGGAACCATGGATGAATCCAGGCACTGGCAAAGACGAGGTGCTGGTATTGTCATACTCTAAAAAGTCTCCAGCCGTGGATGCGTACTATGCATACAGTTTCTACATCCAGATTAACCCGGAGCTGGTTGACAATGAGCAAGACCTGCTCATCCCTGGCGAAGGGGTGCAACCTTTTCTCATTGAAACCCGTGCACCAGCCATCTATTGTTCTGCTGATCTAAAGGGACACATTAAGATCCTGCAAGTGACTGGCGACACCTTGAGAGCCCAGCTTGAGGTCAGCCGAACAACCGGGGGGCCCAATTGGCAATACATCGGAGAGGTCACGTTTAAGAGCAGCCCCCTGCCAAAGTAGTTGGCGCTTTTACCACACTGGTCTTACTGGCCAGGGAGCAAGGCAATTTGCAATCCAACCTCGAGTTTATCGAAAATCTAATTCAACGTATTCGGAACGGGAAAATCCCCGTGCATAGCTGATAAAGGAGAAAAATATGGTACGGCAACTTCCAACCCGCCAACGTATCCGCAAAGCCCTGGTAATTCTGTCTTTCCTGGCTTTCCCCATCACGATGAATTTTCTCTCCCCTTATGTCATCATGGATAGTGCAGTGAACGGCATCGTCAACGGTAGCCTGATCATGTTTTGGCTGATGTTTGTTGCCTCGCTTTTCCTGGGGCGCGCTTGGTGTGGATGGGTCTGCCCCGGCGGCGGGATGCAGGAAATCGTTGAACCGGTGAACAACAGGCCGGTGAAGCCGGCCAAAATCGATTGGATTAAGTGGCTGGTCTGGATTCCCTGGATCAGCCTGATCGTCTGGATCGTTATTCGCGCCGGGGGCTATACCCGCGTGAACTTCCTGCACCTGACGGAAACCGGCATCTCAGTCGATGAACCGGTCAAGTACATCACCTATTATGGCGTTGTGTTGATCTTTGTGGGATTGGCGGCCTGGGTGGGCCGCCGGGCAGGCTGTCACACCATTTGCTGGATGGCACCTTTTATGATCATCGGACGCTGGATCCGCAACCGCTTTGGCTGGGCCTCCCTGCGGCTGGTGGCGGATGCCTCCGCTTGTGGCGATTGCAAACTCTGCACCAAAAACTGCCCGATGAGCCTGGATGTCAACGCCATGGTACAGGCTGAACAGATGGAACATTCCGAATGTATTTTGTGCGGCACCTGCGTGGATAACTGCCCCAAGAAAGCCATTCGCTACTCGTTCAGCGCCTCTAAAATGTGAAGAGGATGCCAGTTTCTATTCTCTATCCCCTGGCTCAGGGTTACCGAGACTTGCTCCGGGTAGTGGAAGCCTGTATACTCGTACATAGCAATTACCCGTAGTCCCTCAAATATCCTATTCGTTCATCAGGCAGTCCCTCGGGAAAGAAGGTCAAGATAAGCAACCATGCCAGCAATGCCCTCACTTCGGATAAGTCTGCAGACGTGCAACCTGCCCAGCCCGGTCGTCTGCTCTTTGTCGATAACATCCGCATCATGCTGACGATCCAGGTGATTCTGTTCCACCTGATGATCATCTACTCTGGAACCGGCGGGTGGATCTATAAGGAAGGCCGGGAGGATTTCGTCACCGGCTTGCTCGGTGCCTACTTCGTCACCGTCAGCCAGGCTTACTTCATGGGCCTCTTCCTTTTCATCTCGGCCTATTTTGTGCCTGGCTCCTACGATCGCAAAGGGCCAGGGCGCTTCTTCCGGGACCGGCTGGTGCGCCTGGGAATTCCGCTGCTGGTGTATAGCTGGATCCTCAGTCCCCTCTTGGTGTTGGTGAAACTTCTGACCGAGGGAGTGAGCCTGCCCTGGTGGAATTACCTGCCCGGCCTCAAGTACGAAGCGGTGATCGGCTCGGGGCCGTTGTGGTTCGTTGAGACCCTGCTCATCTTCACCCTGGTGTACCTGGTGGTGCGGCAGTTCACCCGGCCCAGGCCAGCCGCACCGACCAAAGAGACCCGCTTTCCCAGCAATGGAATGATTGCACTCTTTGCCGTGTTGCTGGGTGTAGCGAGCTTTCTGGTTCGCCTGTGGCACCCCATCTTCTGGAACTTCAAGCCTTTGAACCTGCAATTCCCCTTCTTTGCCCAGTATATTGCCCTGTTTATCATCGGGTTGGTCGCCTACCGGCGTAACTGGCTGCAGAGCCTGCCCGAGCGGACGGGCCGCCTGTGGTTGGGAATCGGCATCCTGATGATCCTGTTGTTTTTGCCCATGGTGGTGGCGGGTGGCATGGAGATCGAGCCCTTCCTCGGTGGCCTGCACTGGCAGGCGTTGACCTATGCGTTGTGGGAGTCGTTTGAGTGCCTGGGCCTGTGCATCGGGTTGATCTATCTTTTCCGCCGCTACGCCAACCACCAGGGATGGCTGGCACACTTCCTGTCGCGCAACGCCTATGGCGCCTACATCATCCACGGCGTGGTGATCACGTTGATCGCCCTCGGGTTACGCAATCTTGCGCTCTATCCACTGCTCAAATGGTTCTTGGTGTCGCTGGTGGCCGTCCCGTTGAGTTTCTGGCTGAGCAGCCTGCTTCTCAAGATACCCTGTGTGGCTCGGGTTTTATAACGGCCCGGCAATCCGGCCTTTGCACACAATGTAAATGTGAAATAACTGCTCTGGACCAGGTCCAAAGCAGTCGGTTTGCTTTTTTGGATAGCTACTCACCCTTTCAGGTAGATCTGGACGTAGCGGCGCGCCTATCCCAGGATTTACGCCCCTCAAACCCCTTCCTTATATGGCCTGGCCCTTGAACTGGCTCAGATAGAGGTGATGGTAGAAGCCGTGCATATCCAGCAATTGCTGGTGGGTGCCCTGTTCGACGATCTCCCCGTTATTGATCACCACCACCTTATCGGCCTCGCGGATCGTGCTCAGCCGGTGGGCAATGACAAAGCTGGTGCGTCCCTGCATCAGGCGCAGCAGGGCCTTCTGGATGTGTGCTTCGGTGCGCGTATCGACGCTGCTGGTGGCCTCATCCAGGATCAGGATCGCCGGGTCCGCCAGGATGGCGCGGGCGATCGCCAGTAGCTGGCGCTGGCCCTGGCTGAGGTTGCTGGCCCGCTCCGTCAGCACGGTCTGGTAGCCCTGCGGGAGCTGGCGGATGAAGTGATCGGCATCCGCAATCTCCGCCGCCTGGATCACCTCCTCATCCGTGGCTTCCAGGCGCCCAAAGCGGATGTTCTCCATCACCGTATCGGCAAACAGGAAGGTATCTTGCAGGACGACCCCCAGCTTACGGCGCAGGTCGGCCTTGCGCACGCTGCGGATATCCTTGCCATCCACCGAAATCTTGCCGCTCTGGATCTCGTAAAAGCGCGAGAGCAGGTTGACAATGGTGGTCTTGCCGGCGCCCGTCGGCCCAACCAGGGCCACGGTCTGCCCCGCTTTGGCCTCCAGGCTCATATTCTTGATCACCGGCACATCCGGCAGGTAGCCAAACCTGACGTTTTCAAAGCGCACCTCCCCGGAGATGGATTCCAGCGGCAGCGCATCGGGGGCATCGCGGATCTCCTCGGGAGTGTCGATAATCTCGAATACCCGCTCGGCGCCTGCCAGGGCGGCCTGGATGGAATTGTACATGTTCGCCAGCTGGCGCACCGGGTTGATGAAGTTCTGCCCGTAGCCGATGAAGGTGGCAATCATCCCCACGCTGACCAGCCCCTGCAGCGCTAACCAGCCGCCCAGCCCAGCCAGCACGATCACAAAGAAGTTGCCCAGCACGTTGGTCAATGGCATGAGCAGCATGGCATAGGAGTTGGCGTACACCGCGGCGCGGTAGACAGCCTGGTTCTGCTGGCGGAAGGCCTCAATGACCGATTCGTTGCGCCGGAAGGCCTTCACCACCTTCTGCCCACTGATCGTTTCTTCGGTCACGCTGTTCAGGCCTCCCAGCTCCTTCTGCAGTTCCCGAAAGCCCTTGCGGGTGTAGCTCGCAACGAACTCGGTGAACCAGATCGTAATGGGAACGATCAGCAAAGTGGTCAGCGCCAGCCAGTGATTGAGCACAAACATGGCGATTAAAATGCCGACCATCGAAAGCACGCTGGCGATCAGCGAGGTGACGTTCTGCGAGACGGCCTGGTTAATGGCGTCGATATCGTTGGTCAGGCGGCTCATCAATTCCCCGGCCGGATTCCGGTCATAGAAGCTGAGCGAGAGCGATTGCAGGTGTCCAAAGAGGTCGCGGCGCACCAGCTTGAGCGCCCGCTGCGAGACGCTGGACATCACCCAGTTGGCGGCAGCCTGGAACAGGTTGTTCAAAATGTAGATCAGCAGCATCAACAGGGCGATGCGCGCCAGGCCAGCCGGATCTTTTCCTCCGATGAAGCGGTCCAGGGCCACACCCATCAGGTACGGGCCGCCCAGGCCCAGCAGGGTGTAGATCAGCACAAAGACCAGCACCACCGCCATCGCTATCTTATAAGGACTCAGATAGCCGAACAGGCGGATCATCGCCCGCCGCGGATCCCGCGCTTTTTCGATCTTGGCCGGCCGGCCCGGCCCTCTGCCCTGCATCCTGGCCCGGAAATCTGCGCTGGTCTGTCCTGAAGTTTGGTTAGACATATTCGAATGCTCCGTAATGTACCGGTAAAGAATTAATCCTCATGGAAACCATCTCCTAATTGCGAATCGTAGATTTCTTTGTAGATCGGGCTCGATTTCATCAGCTCGGCATGCGTCCCCTGGGCTACAATCTTACCTTGGTCAATCACCAGGATTTTATCGGCATTCAGCACGGTGCTGATGCGTTGGGCGACGACAAAACGGGTGCTATCGCCCAATCTTTCCTCCAGGGCGTCCTGGATTTTGGTCTCCGTCTCCACGTCCACCGAACTGGTGCTGTCATCCAGGATCAGAATCTTGGGGCGGGTGGCCAGGGCACGGGCGATGGCAATGCGCTGCTTCTGCCCACCGGAGAGGTTCGCCCCGCGTTCCTCAATGTGGGTGTCGTATCCCTGGGGGAGCTTCATGATAAAATCGTGCGCCTGGGCCGCCTGGGCCGCAGCGATCACTTCCTCTTCGCTTGCCTCCGGGCGACCGTAGCGGATATTCTCTTTGACCGTCCCAGAGAAGAGGATGGTATCCTGTGGGACGATCCCGATGTGCGCCAGCAGCGAATCCTCCTGGGTGCTGCGGAGATCCATCCCATCGATGGTCACGCGGCCGGCTGAAGGGTCATAAAAGCGCGGGATCAGGTTAATCAGTGAAGACTTGCCCGCCCCGGTGGCGCCCAGGATGGCGACCGTCTTGCCAGGCTCGGCCACCAGGTTCACACCCTCCAAGACGCTGCCATCGGTGCTGCCGTTATAGTGAAAGGTGACATTCTCAAAGGTTACCCGGCTGAGTACCCGCTCCGGCAGGGGTTGGGCGTGCGGCTGTTCCTGCACCTCGGGGATGGTATCCAGCACCTCGCGGATGCGCTGCCAGGAAGCAAACCCGTTTGACCATGCATTCGAGAGCATGGTCATCATAATGAGGGGCCCCATGGTGGTGAGCAGGTAGTTGGTAAAAGCCACAATCTGCCCGACCGAGATCCTGCCCTGGATGGCCTGCAACCCACCAGCCCAGATGACGGCGACCATCCCAATATTCACGAATATGGTCAGTACCGGTGACATGGTGGACATAAAGCGCATCACCTGGATGGTGCGATCGGTGAAATCCTCATTTGCCGCCTCAAAACGTTCACTCTCGTGAGCAGCGCGGCCAAAAGCCTTGACCAGGCGCGCCCCGGCGATGTTTTCTTGCAGCACGGTGTTCAGCCGATCCAGTTTTTGCTGTGCGGTGCGGAAGAGCGGCTCCATCCTCAGGCTGAAAAACGCGATGATCGCAGAGGTGATCAGCAGCAAGGGTAGCATGCTGAGGGCCAGGCGCCGGTCGGTATTGATCATCAGGATCAGGCTGCCGATCATCAGCAGCGGGGCGCGCGTGCCGACGCGCAGCGAAATCTGCACCAGGCGCTGGACGGCCGCCGAGTCGCTACTCAACCGCACCATCAACTTACCGGTGGTGAAGTGATCCAGGTTGCCAAACGAGAAGGTCTGGATTTTCAGAAAGATGGCCTCGCGCAGGTCGCGCGCCACTCCCTCACCAACCTGGATCGAGAAAACACTGTTGCCCACCGCAAAGATCATGCTGGCCAGAGAGAGGCTGAGCATGATCAGTGAAGTCTGCAGCACCACGGCAGTATCGTGTTTCAGGATGCCCTGGTCAATGACGCGCTGGATCAGGCGCGGGATCGAGAGGTCAAAGAAGACCAGCGAGGTCAACAGGAACAGAGAAACCAGGGCGCGCCGCCAGTAAGGTTTCACATAAGGGAGAAGTCTACGGATGGCATTCATAGGTCCAATAAAATAGGAACAAAGGGTTAGTGTTCAGGTTCACAAAAGGTTTTCTTCAGCGCTTCCATTCCCCGCAGGATGCACTCAATCTCGCCAGAATCCAACGCGGAGAGTCTTTCCATCATCCAGGCACGGTTGGTCTGGAATATGGCGTTGAGCAGGTCGTTCCCGCTGGCAGTCAATTCCAGTTGAACGTACCGACGGTCCTGCGTGCTCTGCTGGCGGGAGATCAGGCCTTTGCCGACCAGCACATCGACTGCCTGGCTGATGGCCGGCCGGCTGATCTGCTTGACCTCTGCCAGGTCACTGATCGATCCGCAACCCTTGCGGATATGGCGCAGGATGTGAAATTGCTCGACCGAGATGCCGAACTTCTCCGTCGCTTTGGCGCGCACATTCTCCTTGATGTGATTCCACACCGGGGGGATTGTCTCCCAGATGCGTTCGATGGTGCGTTGTAACGTCTCTTCAGAAGGGTGGTCTACCTTAATCATTTCACCTCTTTATCATTAACTCCATTAATAATTAATCTACTTAACTAGTATAGCCGAGTGGTAGCACTTTGTCAACCTTTATGACAGACTCTAACCGAATCCTTAACTTTGTGGAAACCTCAATTCTCATCCTTTATTAATAATTATGATATACAATATCATAATTGATAATAGAGAGAGAGAATAAAACATGATCATCTCCATAACCTCCAGTCACGTGACACCCGAGCAATCCAAACAGCTCGAAAATTTTCTGAATTCATTTCTTCCCCGAATGAGAAAGCTGCCAGGGGTCATCGCTATTTATCACTACGCCAGACCGGACAAAGAGGACGATAGCACCCTGGTGATATGGGAAAGTGAACAAGCCCTGAAAGCGTACCGAGAGGGCGAACTCGTGAAAGAGGCGATCGCCTTCGAAAAAAAGCTGGGGTTGCCGGGCACCAGGGAAACCTACCCAGTCCTGTTTTCTACATAGCTGATGCAGGATGATACCGGCTTGGTTATCAGTGACAGGTACAAAAGAATGAAAGGTAAATGATGGAAAGTATCCGTTCGAGGGACAACACGTCGATTGCTTACGAAAAAAGCGGCCAGGGCGCGCCCCTGGTGTTGGTGCACGGCACCAGCGCTGATCACACTCGCTGGAAACCGGTGCTTCCCCCATTGGAAGCGAAATTCACAGTTTACTCAGTCGATCGGCGGGGCCGCGGAGGCAGCGGTGATTCGCAACCTTATGCCATTGAGCGCGAGTATGAAGATATTGCCGCCCTGGTCGATTCGATCCCTGAGCCGGTCAATCTGTTGGGGCACTCTTACGGCGCGCTGTGTTCTTTAGAAGCCGCGCTGCGGACGAAAAACCTGCGCCGCTTGATCCTCTATGAGCCTCCCATCCCGGTTGAGGGGATGAGCTTTAATTTTCCCAGGGTGATGGCGGAGATGCAGGCCCGCTTGGCAGCGGGCGACCGGGATGGGGTTGTCACAACCTTCTTGCACGAAATTGCAGAGATTCCTGCGGACGAATTGAAAATGTTGCGCTCCCTGCCTGCCTGGCAGGGGCGGTTGGCGGCGGCGCATACCATTTTGCGCGAATTGCAGGGTCCTCCTGAATACCGCATCCAACCTGAAAGGCTCCAACAAATCCGTATACCGACCCTGCTGTTGCTGGGCGGGGCCAGTCCGGCTTACCGAAAAATGGTTGCCGAACAACTGCATGCCGCTTTGCCCAACAGCCGGATCGCTGTGATGCCTGGTCAACAGCATACCGCCATGAACACTGCCCCGGAGCTCTTCATAAAAGAGGTATTAGCTTTCCTGACATGAAGTGCCCGTTCAGGCAGTTGGGAGGCAATGAATGGTGAAAAATAAGCAGAAATACGATCACAAAAAATCGAAACCAAAAAGCTCTTCCCGCTGGATCTACATTGGGATGGGCAGCCTGTTGCTGGTTGCCATGCTGCTGGCATTGGCCCTGGTTCCAAAATCCAGCGGCGGACCGCTGGGACAGGAAGTGACCATCACCTCGCGTGACCATATCCCCGAAACCCAGGACCCCAGCCAGTACTACACCAATCCTCCGGCTGGCGGGCCACATTTCCCGGATACTTTCCAGGCCAGGTTCTACCAGGAAAGCGACCTGCCCTCCCTGCCGAAATATCCCCAGGGCTACCTGGTACATAACCTGGAGCATGGCTACGTGATTTTTTGGTATAACTGCCAGGCCTCTCCAAGTATCAACTGCGCCGACCTGAAGCAGCAGATCCAATCCGTGATGGCTGCCTACGGCGGGATCAAGCTGATCGCCTTCCCGTGGAGCGCGCTGGATACCCCCCTGGCCCTGACTTCCTGGGGTCGCATCCTGAAAATGACCACCCTGGATGTGCAGGTGATGCGCCAGTTTGTGGACCGGAACCGCAACCAGGCCCCCGAGCCGGATACGCCGTAGGCAGAATGGCATCCGCGTAATACATTTCATCACATTCCCTGTAAAATAGTAATCAAATTTCCGCGTTATCAAGGAGGGTCAATGAATACAACCGAGGTTTCCAGGAAAGAGCTTTATTCGGAAAAGGTGACTGCTGGTAGTCGAACCTACTTCTTTGATGTTAAAGAATCCAAAGAAGGGAAAAAGTACTTGGTTATCAGTGAATCGCGTGCAGGTCAGGATCACCAACGGGTGATGATTTTTGATGAGTATCTGGATGCCTTTACGGTAGGATTCAAGCAAGCTCTTAAGTTTCTCCGACCGAAAAGATTACCCAAGCAAGTTATCCAGGCACGCGGACAATATCCCCGAGCTTATGAGAATTGGTCGGCTGAGGAGGAACAAACTGTCGTAAAGAAATACCAGAGCGGAAATTCAATAGAAGAACTAGCAGCAGAATTCAAACGGAATCCCGGCGCTATTCGCAGCAGGCTTAGGAAATTGGGAATGATCTCAAATTGATATATGATTATTCCAACCTAGTTGCCTTTTCACGATTTTTTGGCCAGTTATACCGTAAAAATTTTCCAGTCTAAGCTGCAAGTATCGCAATTTAAGCCGCCTTTCTTAAATCGTGTTGTTCTTATTCAACCGCCTCAAATTCCCACCGTATAGATCGGCAATCGGACAATTCGTTGTACCACTTATATCCGTTTCTTCAAATTTGCATCTCTGGAATTGACTTACGGGTAAATCAATGAGTTGTATTTTCCGTTGAATTAAATAAGAATATCAAAGGTTAGGCGCTCGCCAAAGAAATCAAGACAATGGAGTTAAATTGGCAGCCTTTTCCTTTTCTGCTGTAATTCAAGAACTTCATCTTGAGAAAAACCTAGCTCTTCGAGTAATAGTGACTCGAGCAATATGGTCATTGTTCGTATGGCTGAGAAAAGCTCTCCTGTGTCTGTGATGGCTTTTTTATCATGGGTATGGTGAATCTCATGGTTTCTAGTGGCAACAATTCTAGCAATAAATTCTTCATTGTCGCCTACCATTGGCGTTATTAATCGTGTATATTTTTGGACAATTTCCTTCAACCGAATCCGAAGTGTGGGTTGGTTGGCCGGAGTTATTAAACCTTTGAGCCAAGTTTGGTATTTTGCGGGTACAAGTGAGAGTATTTCTTCTACTCGTTCACGATGTTCCTCTACTGATAAAACTTGGTTTGTCATCCGCAGACGGTGATATGTTTCAAGCGCTTGGATAATGTTCAAGAATATATAGTTTATAAATAATCTTTGGCTGTATTGCGAGCCAAAATATAAATCAAGCACAACCCTAAGTTCTTCTGATTTAGAAAACCAGTTCCTGATGAAACGCTCAAATCTCGGTTTGATATCCTGATACGAAAATAGCATTTCGTCTGGAATCAAAGGTTTCCGTGATAAAGGTTGTTCAATCAGTTGATAATATATTTCAACAGGTGGATAGTAGGCGGGTTGACCCTCCGCTTCATTTTTGGCTTTTTCTGTTGTTCCCGCCATGTAAACAGGAAATACCGGCCGGCATACGCCAAGGGTAAGCAAGTCGCTCAAAAGGTGGTGTTTTTTTCGAAAATTTTCAAAGCTAAGGTCACCTGCTTTATATTCCAATTTCAGATATGTGCGCTGAGTGATGGTTATCTCTTTCGTCACAAAGCTGGTACTGGGGCCTTTTCTGGAAAAGACAATACTTAATCGGAAATCATCATCAATATCAATTCTGATTGGTTCCGGCTTTTTATATTCAATTTTCAAGTTCGAATGGTCTATATTAAACCCACTTATTCCGACCCATTCATCTAAGTCAGTATAATTCACCGCAATATCTCGAAACAAAATATCCTGTTCTTTCTGGAAGTAAGCGCCCCGGAATATAGTAAGGATTTGGTATGTAGAGGTACTTATGCCAGGAATTCGAAGATTGAAATTATTACGATAACATCGGTATAAAGTTATAGGGCTACCGTCGGTGGAGACACCAAGAATAATGACAGGGTTGTGCAGTTGATTTGGACTTTGAAACTCTTGAAATAATCCGAGTAGTTCCAACTTACCACCACCGTCTTGAGAAAAACGCAATGTTCCGGCCAGTATATTGTTAGGAGTCTCAGGAAGCCACCAAAACCCCATTAATTCAAAAGGATCCAGCATTTAAGTGCTCCTAAAGTTCGCGAACCATAAATTTTAGGTGATCTATCGCTTATCAAATTTTTCAACCTTCTCACTTCCTTCTCAACACCGCCAGAGCCTCGGCGATCTCGCGGCCCTTGGCCTCAATAATATCTAGCAGCTCTTCAGGCGTGCGCGTGTCCTCCTCCACCCTGGCATTGGGATTGACCGCCTTGAGGTCATAATTCCCGGCCTCGATCTCGGCGCGGGTCACAGACCAACTGCGCTCGCTATCGGCGCGGGTGGGCAGCAGGCGGAAGAAGTCCTCCAGCAGCTTGCGGGTGAATGGATTCTTTTTATTCACCTTGATATCTGAAATGTCATAATACCAGATGCGCTCAGTCTGCTCGCCTTTGGTGAAGAACACCAGGTTCGTCTTTACGCCCGCCCCAGCTGAGACTAACACCCCCGCTGGTAAGCTGACAATCGCCCACACGTTGAAATCGTTGAGCAGCTTACGCTTAACCTGAACGAACGCAGTCTCATTGGTGCGGAACAGCACACCTTCATCCATCACGATCCCACAGTGCCCACCCTTGACCAGCTTTTCCATCACGTGCTGCAAGAAAAGCACCTGGGTGGCGGCGGTCTTATAGGGGAACTGCGTCTGGGCTTCCTTTCCCTCTTTGCCGCCGAAGGGCGGGTTGGTTAGAATCACGTTGAACTGCACAGGCGCATCCAGGAACAGCCCGCCGTAAGTCTCGCCACCAGTGAGGGTATTGCCATGCCACAGGTTGGGTTGGTCGATGCCGTGCAGGATCAGGTTGGCCAGGGCGATCGGGTAGATCAGGTTCTCTTTCTCTCGGCCGTAGAAGGTGCGCTGCTTGAGGAGCTCGCGATCGCTGGGGGAGAGGTCGTCCCCGCCGCTGGCGAGAATGTACTCGTAGCTCTGCGCCAGGAAGCCGCCCGTCCCGCAGCACGGGTCGTAGACCGTCTCGCCCACCTGCGGCTGGATGACTTGCACCATGGCGCGGATCACTTCGCGCGGGGTGAAAAACTGACCACCGTCGTTGCCCTTCTCGCCCATCTTGAGCAGCAGACCTTCGTAGACCTGTGAAAGTGGAAAGATGTGCATGTCGTCAATGTTGGTCGCGTTGACCTGATTCAGGCGGTCCAACACGTCCAGGAAGTTGCGCTCGGTATCCACCCGTGTGCGCTCTACGCCAGACATGATCTCGCTGATCACCCGTTGGCGGGGTGTAGCGTAGGGCTGGTTTTTCAGGCCGCGCAGGTGCGGGATAAGATCGCTGTTGACGAAGGAAAAGAAGGCCCCCATCTGGGACATTTGCAACTCGATCCGTTTGGTGCCTTCGGGCGCGGCCCAATCCTGCCAGCGGTACGGGGCTTGCAGCGAGGGGGTGAAATCGGCGCCCACCGCCTCGGCGGACTCGGCCTCCTGCATCTCGCGCTCGTCGAGGATGCGCAGGAAGAGCATCCAGGTCAGCTCAGGCACGTACTGCAGGGCGCCGGCGCAGTTGGAGCGGCGCAGGATATTGCACACGTTTTTGATGTAGCTATCCAGGCTGGCCTGCGTGCTGAACTTGCGTCCATTCAAGAGGTTATTTTTAGTCCCGCTCCTAGCAAATTTTGCCATGTCACTCTGCTTCTTCCAATGTTTCGGGGATGTACACACGCTTGAGCGGGAGCAACCCTTTATAGCGCGAGTCAAACTGCTCGTAGTGCTGAAAAATCAGGTCGACCAATTCCTCACCATCGATCAGGCGCAGGTTGCTCTTACTGCGGGCGAAATTGCTTGCCTGGTTGGTAAACGTGCCCAGTGTGACCAGCAAACCAAATTCGTTCGGGCCAACTTTGCCATACAAGGCCGATACAATCGGATCGCCCACACTACCTTCCGTGCCTTTTACCTGCACCTTTACAATGGGTGGCTCAAAACCCAATTCGTCTTTATGGGCGATGATGTCAATTCCCCCATCCGGGCCTTCGGGTGAAATGCGGGTGCGATAGCCCATTTTTTCGAGCAAATGAGCCACGAAATGCGCCAGTGGATGGCCTTTGAACTCCTGCGCCAGGCGCTTGAGGATGAAATCGCGGGTGGTCTGCTCGATATCTTCCACCACAAAGGCTACCGTGTCGTCCTGCGTGACCGGCGGTGAGGCAACTTTCCCTTCCAGGGCAGCCAAAAACTCATCCGAGTAGGTTTTGACCTGGAAGAAAGACATTGCCGAGCCGATCTCGTACAGTGCGCCTTGTGTGAAGGCTGTGCGATGAACGTTCTTCAGCCATTGGATGGGATGGGTATGCGTGTAATGTTTATCCAGTTTGGGTTGGAACTGGTAGGCACCTTGCACTTCGCCAATGTGGATCTGACGGTCGCGCTTGGATGGAAAAACAACCACATCGCCAGGTTTTATCTCATAGATAAAGCGATAAAGCTGGCCGGCATCCACGGGGATTGCCCCGGGCTTCTCGTCTGGATATGCCTGCACTAGACGGGTCTTGAACGCCTCGCAGTTGGCCGGGAGGGCAGCCAGGTCGCCCATCTCTGGCCAACCCAAGGCGATCACGTTCTCTTTCAGGAAAAGCGCCACGGCATCGCCAGTTCTTCCGGCATGGATACCCCAAACAGTGACTTCTTTAGTTGCCATCTTATATTTCTCCACTGAAAGCCTGCTTTAATAACGCTTGAGGAAGTTGAGTGGTTTTTTTTAACAATTCCTCAATTGTTGAAACCAGGTTTGTTGTCGCTTCTTGCTTTTCCTTTAGAAAAGCAGCAATCATTGACTGTTCCTCGATAGATGGGCACATCAATGGAAAGTTTCCAAGCACTTTTTGGTTGATCGTTGCAATCCCAGTAGTTTGTTTTGCGTGAGTTAGAAAATAAGCCTTGCCATAAGGAGAACCTATCTGGGCAGCAATAAATCGAGGGTCAAACCTGTTTAAATCAAATCGGACTCGATAAATATGATTTTGGTGAATACATTCAGCGATCTGGTCTTGCCAATATGTTCCACGTCCAAGTTTATCTGGATCGCCTCCTTCAGTTAGCAAGATATCGCCAAATTGCAATTTACATTTTTGGATGTCACTTTCAGGCACTTGGATTATATAAACATCCTTCAAATCCAGAAAACCATCCTTTACATTTGCCACTCTTAAATAGGGCACACTTCGGGTTTGAATATTATCAAACCTCCGGCCAAGGGTAATCCCAGAACCGATCTCGCTCATAGTCCTTAATGGATATTTCGGCCACAGCTTCGCCTGCTCACTCTCAAATAATTCCCTTAAATATGCTGCTATTAAAGCTTTAGCCGCCTCAAGCTGCTCCTCAGCCGCCTTGCGCGCCCGCTCGACGGCGGCCATCTGCTCGTTCAGGATGGCAGCGATGCGTCGTTGCTCAGGGAGAGGGGGAAGTGGGATTTCGAGTGCAAGCAGTTTGTCATTCTTAACCGCACTTTGACCTATCCATCGATTACAAAGATTTTCAAAGACGTGTAAAGTCCCCTGAAGGATCAACCATAAAGCCAGATAAGAAGGAGTTAATTTATCAGAAACAACACGTAATCGTGTGAAATGGTTACTGTAAACAACAGGCTCAGAGTAACCGGTAAACATCGCACTTTTTCCAACAAGTTTTGTACTGTTGGTGTTGTTGAAAATCACATCGCCAGCAATTAGTTGATACTTGGATAAGGTGTTCACGCCAGAAGGTACACGTATGAAATCATCCCATACCAAGTTGCCACGCGTATCTACATTATTCATGCGAAGCTGCACAATCCCTTGCGGGTCACGCTCACCACAGGCAAAACCCGGTTGAGAGTCTACAATAACCTCCCCCAGCTTAGCCCATCTCCAACCCAATGGTAATTGTATAGTCTCTCTGTTCATCCTGCGAACAACCTCGCCTTCGTCTCGCTCACCAGGTCGGCCGGGTTGCCTGATTCGCGCAGGGCAGATAAACCACCCGGGCGCTGTACGGCCGGCACCTGGAACAACTGCGGGCTCTCTAACCCTTCCGTGCCAGCCTTGACGAACTGCTGCGCCACAGCGATCAACGTCTGGGCGGTCTTCTGTGGCAGGTAGCCCAGCCAGCCGGCGTTTCGAGCGTTGAAGGCCTCCACCCTTTGGCGGCGGGTGCGCGGCTGGACCTGGTAGGCCAACTTACCCAGGACGTCGTAGAGATCGTAATCGCTCATGCCGTCCACCGAGCGCACCAGAGCCGGGGAAAAACCGGATTCCACCATGTTGTGCAGCAGCACCTTGCGCCGGCGCGGTTCGATCCAGCGCGTGCGGAAGTCATCCAGCGTGGGAGACAGTTCGCGCAGGCGCTGTGCCAGCCGCTGGCAGTAGATCGCGTACGGAATGGGCTGGGCTTTACCATCCAGCATGACGACCACGAATTTCTCCCGACCAAGGATGTGGGCGTCGAATCCATCCGCCGAGATGACTAACGCGCCTTCCTTGCCTTCCTGGTCAGCCACGGCGCCTGGTGTAATTGGCGGCTTTGGCCAGGTGGGCTTGGCGATGAACTCCTTCCCGAACAGGCGGGTAACCTCCGTGTAATCGTAGACGCGGAACATCAGCTTGCCGCTGCTCAGGTCCAGGCGCGTGCCGCGCCCGACCATCTGATAAAAAGCGATGGGGGATTTCAGGTAGCGAAAGAAAGCCACGTTACACAGGTTGGGTACATCTACCCCGGTGGTGAGCAGCTCAACGGTGGTGGCGATGAAATGCGTGCGGCTGGAGCCGCACAGGTCAGGCAGGTAGTCATTGCCGCTGCTGGCGGCGGTGCACTTGAAAGCATACGGTTCGGTGCAGCGCGGACGGTTGTTTTGCTGGCACCAGGCGGCATACAGATTGTTCATCTCACGGGCTACGGCGTCGGCGTGGCTATCGCGCACACAGAAGATGACCGTCTTTTGCTCCGGACCGCCGGTTTCGAGCAGGGATTGGAACAGGTCAGCGCACATCGTCTGCACCCGGTCGGGGAGCTGAATGCGATCCTCGAAATCGGTCTTGCGGTAGAGCTCTTCAAGCTGCTCGCGCGTCACTGGCTGCCCGGTATGCGCATTCACCGGATGATGCGCCAGCACATCCTCGATAGTCAAGCCAGTGTCGTCCAGGTCAACCTTGCTCTGGATGATCTCGCAGGCGGCCAGGAAGCCATCCTCGATGCCCTGCGCCAAGTCGTATTCGTACACCGGCTCGCCGAAGTATTTGACATTATCGGCAGTAATGAGCGCGTCGGCTTCGGCCTCGGGGGTGCTGGCCTTAATTTGCAACTGGCGCGGCGTGGCGGTCAACCCCACCTGCACTGCGTTGGGATTTCGCGTTAGCACCTGCGACCACTTGCCCCACGCCGAGCGATGGCACTCGTCAATGACAATGTGACTGAAATAGTCCGACGGGTAAAAAGTAGTCAGGAAAGTAGTTGTACCTTCCTCGGTAGCGATATCCAGCGTCTGGTATGTAGCAGCGTGGATGCGGGCGTTTTGGGCTTGGTTACTGCCGTCAGCTTTGCGGTACACTTCGGCGGCGTCGGCTCCAAAGGTGTTTTGCAACGCGGTGGCAGCCTGGCCGCGCAGCTCGTCACGGTCGCAGACGAACAGGGCCCGCCGCAACTGACCGGCATCGGCGATACGTTTGAGCAGGTTAACGGCGATGAAGGTCTTGCCTGTACCGGTGGCCAGAGAGAGCAGAACGCGCTTTGGCTCGCCGTTCTTTTCGCACAGGGCGATCTTTTCCAGTACGGCACGGATGGCGGCATCCTGATAATAGCGCCGGGCGGCTTCCCCACCGGTGTAGGGTGTGATCAAGGGCCGAGCGGCCGGATCTTCCAGGCTGAAACCCATCTTTTGCTCGTAACGCAAACGCAATTCGTCACGCCCAGGAAACTCCGCCATCGGGCGCGGCCGGCTAGTCAGTCCGGTGTAGCGGTCATATTCGACAAACAGATGTCCGTTGGAGGAGAAGATGAACGGTACATTGAAGCGCCGGCACCGGGAGTAAGCTTTGGCTTGCTCCAACCCATGACCTGGCGGCAGGTTTTCGGCCTTAGCCTCAATTAGAGCCACTGCAACGGGTTGCGTCTGAGTGTTTGCCTCCACACGCAGCAGGTAATCCACGTAAACCGAGCTACGCTGGCGCGGTTGTCCTTGAACAATCTCCACCGCTCGGCCGCTTTCCTCGCGCTTAACGTACGGATGCACCCATCCTTTTTCACGCAGGATCGGGTCAATCAATTCGGCTCGGGTATCTGCTTCGGATAAAAAAGGCATATTGAAATCATTACAACATTCTCCATTTACGATCAACTTTCGGTAGTGCTACGGTTTTACCAAATATGAGAGAGAGCATATTGAAATTATGATAATATAGGTATATAATATACGAAAATAAACTGGATGGATTTTGAATGTCTTTTTTTAGTTTTTAGGAGTGCATAATTTATGAGCGAAAAAATCGATACCGTGATCATCGGGGGCGGGCAAGCAGGCCTATCCCTCAGCTATTACCTTTCTCAGCACGGGCGCGAGCACGTCGTGCTGGAGAAGGCCAGCCAGCCCGGCGAGGCCTGGCGCAACCACCGCTGGGACTCCTTCACCCTGGTGACCCCCAACTGGTCTTTCCGATTGCCGGGCGCTGAATACCAGGGGCCAGAGCCGGGCGGCTATTTACCCCGCGCTGAAGTGGTGAGGCGTCTAGAGGAGTACATCGATCGCTACCACCTCCCTGTCCGCTACAGCATGGAAGCCACCTCCGTTGCACCGCAGGAGAGCGGGAAAGGCTACCAGATCCAGACCAACGATGGAAGTTATCAGGCCAACCACGTGGTCATCGCCACCGGCCTGTTCCAGAAAGGCCGCATCCCCTCCCTGGCGGTCGAAATCCCAAGCTGGGTTTTGCAGCTAGAATCGGGCGATTACCGCAACCCCCAGGCACTGCCACCTGGGGCGGTGCTGGTGGTCGGGTCAGGCCAATCGGGCTGCCAGATCGCCGAGGAGTTGTACCAAAGTGGTCGTAGGGTGTACCTGTGCACCGGCACATCCGGTCGCTTTCCGCGCCGCTACCGGGGAAAGGACAGCGTCGATTGGGCTTATCAGAGCGGTTTCTTTGCCCGCACGCCCGAACAGCTTCCCTCCCCGCGGGCGCGCTTCGCCGCCAACCCGCATGTGAGCGGCAAAAATGGCGGGCACGACCTCAACCTGCACCAATTCTACCGGGACGGCGTCATTCTGCTGGGGCACCTGCGTGGCGTGCAGGATGGAAAGCTCCTTCTGGCACCCGACTTGAAAGACAACCTGGCCTGGGCGGATAAGGTCGCCTCTGACATGGCCAAAATGTTCAACCTGTTCATCGAAAAGAGTGGAATCAACGCCCCGCTGGAAGAGATTCCTGCCCTGAACGATGGCTATGCTGCCCCGGAGATCCTCACCCTGGATTTAAAAGCCGCTGGGATCACTGCCATCCTCTGGGCTGTTGGCTATTCCTTCGATTTCAGCCTGGTCAAGCTGCCCGTTTTCGATGATTTTGGCTTTCCGGTCACCCAGCGCGGCGTCACCCAATATCCGGGGCTGTACTTCCTGGGGATGCCCTGGCTCCATACCATGAAATCCGGCCTCTTTATGGGGGTGGGCGAGGATGCGGCCTACCTGGCTGCGCAGATCACCTCAATCCTTGGGTAGGAAAAAAGGTCCATCACCCATATTCTTAGGTTGCGGAGCCGTCAGTCGTCCTCATCCTCGCACCCATCATGATGAGGATTGCCGTGTTTGCAGCATATGCAGCATTTACAGCATTTGCAGCATTTGCAACAGTTACAGCAGCGGCCTTTGTGACCATTACCATCCTCGCACCGCGGTGCGCATCCTAGAGTCGGCCTGGGCGTGCTGGTCAGGGTAGGGGTTCGCGTGGGTTTATGGGTTTTGGTAGGTGTGATCGTAGGAGTGGGCGTCGCGGTGGATATCCCTGATTCAGTTACTGTGCCTGAGACAGTTGGCGTAGGAGTGACCCTGGGTTCTTTATCGCCATCTTCTAGTGCCTTGATTTCCTTTGCCAGCCAGGTGTGGTTGGGAGAAAGTACCACAAAGTTCACCTCTCCAATGGCCCCAATGTGCAAATCGCCGATTAACTCGGTGGTGCTGTCTACGTTCACCTTCTTCCAACTGACAATCCAGGTATCTCCATTTGCAGAGCTAATCACACCGGTGAAAATGAGCT